>Ga0190265_10003736_pt1 | contig 10432 bp, 5 predicted proteins | sample Popmic124T_FD_133135 | JGI IMG/M metagenome (GOLD analysis project Ga0190265, IMG submission 133135) | Populus adjacent soil microbial communities from riparian zone of Indian Creek, Utah, USA - 124 T | ecosystem: Environmental > Terrestrial > Soil > Riparian zone | place: USA: Utah | collected...
CGGCGAGAACTTCCCGGACGCGCTGGCCGCCAACTTCCTGGCCGGCCACCGCAATGCCCCGGTGCTGCTCGTCACCCGCACCCTGGTGCCGTCCGAGACAGCAGCGGCGATGGTCAACCTGGGCGTCACCGACGTGATCGTGGTCGGCGGCACCGAGGCGGTCTCCAACGAGGTGGCGGGCATCCTCGCCACCACCGAGGTGGGCACCTGCGGCCGGCCGGGCGTCGACGCCCCGGGGACCACCAAGATCGGGGTCTCGCGCATCGACGGGAACACCCGGTACGAGACGGCCCACCTGATCGCGGCGGCCGCCGGCACCAGCGTCGGCACCTTCGACGCTGCGGGCGATTGCGGCACCCCGGTCAAGACGGCGATCTTGACCTCTGGCCCGAACTACCCCGATGCGTTGGCCGCCGGGGCCCTGTCCTTCCAGGGCTCGAACAACGGCGCCGGGTGCGGTGACGGTCTTCCGTTGCCGCTCCTGCTCACCGAGCAGGCCACGCTCAACGCGTCCGCGGCGGCCGCCATCGGCGGCCTCGACATCGCCAACGTCATCGTCATCGGTGGGGTCCAGGCCGTGTCCGACGCGGTGGTCGCTTCTGTCGACGCGCTGCCCGACGTGACCGTCATCCGGATCTCCGGGGCCACCCGCCAGGCGACGGCCACCGAGCTCGCCGAGCTCCTCCTCAGCCGGGGCTACGACGGTGAGGCCTTCGTGGCCCGCGGTGACTTCTTCGCCGACGCGCTCGTCGGTGGGGCACTCGCCGGCGTGCGGATCGGTCCGATCCTCCTGACGGCCAGCACCAGCTCGCTCGGCGCCCCGGCCACCGGGTTCCTGGCCGACGAGGAGAGCTTCAACACCGCCGTGCTCTTCGGCGGCATCGGGGCCCTGACCAACACCGTGCAGGACCAGGTCAGGGCGGCCTTCGCCGGCCGCTCACCGACCATCTGACCACCGGCGCTACGGCGTCGATGATCTGGGAGGAGGGGCCTTCGGGCCCCTCCTCCGCGTTCGGGTCCGGTGGTCGACGGTGCCGCCCCTACGCTGCGGGGATGCGGTCGGGGCACCCTCTCCGGAGAAGCGGAGGCACCGGGTGACGGCCCGGACGCCTCGCCTGGTCGTGGTGTCCGCCCACTTCCCCCCGGACTTCGTGAGCGGCGGCACGCTCGTGCCGGACCGGCAGGCCCGCGGCCTGGCCGCCCGCGGGTGGGACGTGTCGGTGTTCGCCGGTTCGCTCGACGAGGCCCGGCCCCCGCTCGACGTGTGGGACGAGCCCGTCGACGGCCTCCCGGTGCGGTGGATCGCCATCCGACCCTTCATCTCCTGGAGCGACGCCCGGAACTTCGACCACCCCGCCGCGGTGGACGCCTTCCGCTCGTATCTCGCGGAGGTCCAGCCCGACGTCGTCCACCTCCACTCCCTCCAGACCCTTGGCGGCGGGATGGTGCGGGCGGCCAAGGACGCGGGGGCGGCGACGGTCGTCACGATGCACGACTTCTGGTGGTCCTGTGCCCGGCAGTTCCTCGTCGACCGCTCGTGGGTGCCGTGCTCCCTGGTCGTCGACGCAGGTGTGTGCCACTGCGAGGTCGACCACGACTGGCTCCAGGCCCGCAACGGCTGGTTGCGGGAGCAGCTCGACCACGCCGACCTCGTGCTGGCCCCCTCCGCTGTCGCGGCCGACGTGCTGGCCGCCAATGGGGTGGCCGCCCACCGCCTCCAGGTGGACGAGAACGGGCTCGACCACGTGCCCGTGGTTGTTCCTCGTCCTCCCCGCCCCGCCGGTGCTCCCGTGCGGTTCCGCTACGCGGGCGGGGCCAACCCCATGAAGGGCGCCTCGGTGCTGGCCGAGGCCGCGCGGCGGCTCGCGGCCCGCCATCCGGACGGGTGGGAGCTCGCCGTGCACGCGGAAGCGCAGCCCTTCGCCGCTGCGGCGGGCGGGCCCCTACCGCGGGCGGTACAGGTGCTGCCGCCGTTTCCGCCCGCCGAGCTCGACGGGCTCCTGGCCGCCACCGACGTGCTCCTCATCCCCTCGGTGATGCGCGAGTCGCACTCCCTCCTCACCCGGGAAGCGCTGCTGCGGGGCGTGCCCGTGATCACGTCCGACTCGCTCGGACCGGAGGAGGTGGTGGAGCCAGGGCGCAACGGGCTCGTCGTCGGCACCGGCGACCCCGAAGCGCTCGCCGCGGCCATGGCCTCGGTGGTCGACCGTCCCGCGCAGCAGGTCAAATGGTCCGCCGCCGCCACACGGGTGACCGTGCGAGGCACCGCCCGTCAGCTCGAGGCCCTCGATGCCACCCTGCGCTCGGTGCTCGGCGCCGCCCCCGCCGGGCACGGTGCGTCGACCCCGCCGCGGATCGAACGGGTGCTCTTCATCGTCGGCATCGACGGCGCTCCCCTCCGCTACCGGGCCCACCTGCCCGCCGAGGCGCTCGCCCTCGGCGGCGTCGCGAGCGAGGTGCGGCACTACCGGGACCCCGACCTGGTCGCCCTCTCCACGGCGGCGGACGCCGTCGTCGTGTACCGCGTGCCCGCCACCGTGCAGGTGCTCGACCTGCTGGCCGGCCTGCGGCGGGACCGACCGGAGGTGCCCGTGCTGTTCGACGTGGACGACCTCATCTTCGACCCCGACCTGGCCGAGGAGATCCCTGCCATCAAGGTGCTCCCGCCCGACGAGGCCGACCTGTGGCTGCAGGGCGTGCGGCGGTACCGCACCACGATGGAGGCCTGCGACGCCTACATCGGCAGCACCGAGCAGCTCTGCGCCCATGCCGCCGCGGTCACGGGGCTCCCCACCCACCGGTTCCACAACGGCGTCGGAACGCTCCTCGCCCGCCGCTGCGACGTGGCCCTGCGCCGGCCCCGCAGGCCTGGCCCTCTGCGGGTGGGCTACCTCAGCGGCACCACCACCCACGACCGGGACTGGGCCGAGGTCGAAGCGGCAGTGCTCGACGTGCTCGACGAGGTGGGCGACGTCGAGCTGTGGCTCGGCGGGCACCTCAGCCCGTCCTCGGCCGTGGAGCGGCTCGGCCCGCGCCTGCACCGCCTCCCGATGCAGGACTGGCGCGACCTGCCCGAGGTGCTCCGCGACCTCGACGTGAACCTCGCTCCCTTGGAACCCCTCGGCCGCTTCAACGAGGCCAAGAGCGCCATCAAGTGGTTGGAGGCGGCCCTCTGCGCCACCCCCACCATCGCCAGCCCCACCCAGCCCTTCCGTGAGGTCATCCGCTCGGGGTCGAACGGGTTCCTCGCGACGACGCCCGAGGAGTGGCAGCTCGCGCTGCGCACGCTCCTCACCGACGACGTCGCTCGCCAGGCGATCGGGGCCCGAGCGCGTCGCGACGCGCTGCTCGGGTGGTCACCGCACCTCCAGGCCGATCGCTACCTGGAGATCCTGCGCCGCGCTGCCACCGCCGTGGCCGACGGTCGCCCGACCCGCGGCTCTGCCTTCGAGGCGGTCGCCCTCGACGAGCCCTCCCACCCGTTCTCGCTCGAGCCGTACTCCGAGGACCGCTCCGCACCCGCCGTGCCACCCGGGCCACCGATGCCGCCGGCCGCCGAGCGGGCCTACCGGGCGACGCGCTCGAGGACCGGGTCGCTCTACCGATCCTGGCGAACCGACGGGCCCCGGGCCACTGCCCGACGGGCCGCGCGCTCCATCCTGCGTGACGCCCGCCGGGCCGCCGGAATCGCCCGCCGACGACGGCGCTGAGGCCGCAGAGGGTCCCCGGCCTGCTTTGGGGAGCCTCCGGGTACGTGGCATGATCGCTCACTGCCCCGGCCGCCACGGCCCCGGCGGCGCCACCCCATGCCCGCCTTCGCACCGCTCCGCACGCACCGCGACCTGCTCGCGAACCTGACCCTCCGGGAGCTGCGGGGCAAGTACAAGCGGTCCGCGCTCGGCTGGGCCTGGTCGCTCCTGAACCCCCTCGCCACGATGCTGATCTTCACCGTCGTGTTCCGGTTCATCCTCCGGGTGCCCGTCCCCGTCGGCGACCCCAGCGATCTCCAGGTGTTCGCCTTCTTCCTGCTGTGCGGCCTGCTGCCGTGGAACTTCCTCGCCTCCGGGCTCGCCGGCGGGATGGGGTCGCTCATCGGCAACGCCAACCTGATCAAGAAGGTGTACTTCCCCCGGGCCCTGCTCGTCGGCGCCAGCACCGGGGCCCTCGGGATCGCGCTGATCATCGAGCTCAGCGTGCTCGTCGTCGCCCTGCTCATCGTCGGGAACATGGTGCTCCCGTGGTTGCCCGTGGTGGTGGTCTTCGTCGGCCTCCAGACCCTCTTCGTGTTCGGTGTGGCGATGCTCCTCGCGGTCGTGGCCGTGTACTTCCGGGACATGGAGCACCTGATGTCGATCGTGCTCCAGCTCTGGTTCTACGCCACCCCGATCATCTACCCGATCAGCGAGGCCCGCGACGCCCTCAGCGACCAGCCCACCTTGCGCTGGCTCTACGAGGCCAACCCGATGACCCGGTTCCTGTCGATCTACCGCGACCTCCTCTACAACGTGCGGGGCCCGAAGCTGTCCGACGTGGTCGCCGTGGTCGCCGCCACCGCCGTGAGCCTCGTCGTCGGCAGCTTCGTCTTCTGGAAGCTCGAGCCGCGCCTCGCGGAGGAGCTGTGAGCGACGGTCCCGCCGTCGTCGTCGAGGAGCTCTCGAAGCGCTTCCGGATCTACCACGACCGCAACCAGAGCCTGAAGGCGGCGGCGATGCGCGGCCGGCGGGCCCGCTACGAGGAGTTCTGGGCTCTCGATGACGTCAGCTTCGAGGTTCCCACCGGCACGACGTTCGGGCTCATCGGCACCAACGGCTCCGGCAAGAGCACCTTGCTCAAGTGCATGGCCAAGATCCTCCGCCCCGACAAGGGGTCGGTGACCACGACCGGGAAGGTGAGCGCCCTGCTCGAGCTCGGGGCAGGGTTCCATCCGGAGCTGTCGGGCCGGGACAACGTGTTCCTGAACGGAGCCATCCTCGGGATGTCCCAGAAGGACATCCAGCGCCGCTTCGACGACATCGTGGACTTCGCCGGCCTCGAGCGCTTCATCGACACGCCGGTGAAGAACTACTCGTCCGGGATGTACGTCCGGCTCGGGTTCTCGGTGGCCATCAACGTCGATCCTGACGTGCTCCTCGTGGACGAGGTGCTCGCCGTGGGCGACGAGCAGTTCCAGCGCCGCTGCGCGGAGAAGTTCGCCGACCTCCGGGCCGAGGGCAAGACGATCGTCGTCGTCTCCCACGCCCTCGGCGCCCTCCAGCAGATGTGCGACCAGGCGGCATGGCTTGACCAGGGTGAGCTGAAGAAGGTCGGCTCCGCGTCGAGCGTGGTCGACTCGTACCTGTCCTCGCTGCAGGTCAACCAGGTGGGGGAGTCGGACGAGACCCGATCGGGCACTGGCGAGATCCGGGTGGTGAAGGTGGAGCTCCTCGACGGGGCCGGACAGCCCACCACCACGGCCCGCACCGGGGACCGCGTCACCATCCGGTGCCACTACGACGCGCACGAACCCGTGCGCAGGCCCGTGTTCGGCATCGCGGTGCACTCCATGGACGGAGTGCTCCTCACCGGCCCGAACCTGAAGGACGTCGGGCAGATCCCCGACGTCATCGACCGCCCCGGCACCGTCGACGTGATCGTCGAGCGCCTCATGCTCCTGCCCGGCACGTACGACATCGCCACGGGGGTGGCCGACGACGCCCTCCTCCACGTGCACGACCACTGGCACAAGGCCCTGCGCTTCGACGTGCTCCCCGGCACTCCCCGCGAAGCGGTGGGCGGGGTGTTCTCGATGGACGCCGCCTGGTCCGTGCTGCCCGACGACGTGGAGGCCGACCCCGCGCCGAAGCGGGCCAAGGCGGCCAAGGTCGCGAACGCCGCCAAGGTCGCCAAGGCGGCAAAGGTCGCCAAGGCGGCAAAGGTCGCCCAGGCGGCCAAGGGGACGCCGGCCAAGCGGGCCTCCCAGACCCGACCATGAGCGGCCGCCGCATCACCGTGGCCACGGCCGACGTGCTCGGCCCGCGCATGGCCGGCCCCGCCATCCGGGCCTGGCACATCGCAACCGCGCTCGCGGAGGAGCACGACGTGCGCCTCGTCACCACCGGCGCCTGCACGCTCGAAGGCCAGGGACGACTGCAGGTCGACGGCGTCGACGAGGCCGGCCTGCGCATCGCCGCCAACTGGTGCGACGTGCTCGTCGTCCAGGGCTGGATCCTCGCCGGGCGGCCCCAGATCATCACCACCGACAAGATCATCGTGTGCGACGTGTACGACCCGATGCACCTCGAGCAGCTCGAGCAGGGCAAGGACGAAGGCGCCCACAACTGGCGACGCGCCGTGCACGGGTCCACCGTGGCCCTCAACGAGCAGCTCCACCGGGGGGACTACTTCATCTGCGCCAGCGAGAAGCAGCGGGACTTCTGGCTCGGGCAGCTGGCCGCCCTCGGCCGGCTCAACCCCGCCACCTACGCGCAGGACGACACCCTGCGCCGGCTCATCGACGTCGTGCCCTTCGGCACCTCCGAGGCACCCCTCTCCGCGGACCGCTCCGCCGTGCGGGGGGTGCTCCCCGGCGTGGACGACACCAGCAAGGTGATCCTCTGGGGCGGCGGGGTCTACAACTGGTTCGACCCGCTGACCCTCATCCGGGCGGTGCACCGACTCCACCAGCGCCTCCCCGAGGTGCGCCTGGTGTTCATGGGCCTCGCCCACCCCAACCCGGACATCCTCCAGATGCGGGTGGCGGTGCAGGCCCAGGCCCTGGCCGCGGAGCTGGGCCTCACGGGCACGGTGGTGCACTTCAACGAGGGCTGGGTGCCCTTCGACCAGCGCCAGGAGTTCCTGCGCGACGCCGACGTGGGCGTGAGCACCCACTTCGACCACCTGGAGACCGAGTTCGCCTTCCGCACCCGGATCCTCGACTACCTGTGGGCCGGCCTCCCGATCGTGTCCACCGCCGGCGACTCCTTCGCCGTGCTGATCGAGCTCCACGGCGCCGGGATCGTCGTGCCCCCGGTGGACGAGGAGGCCCTCGAGCTCGCCCTCGAACGGCTCCTCACCGACGACGAGCTGGCTGCGTCCTGCCGGGCGGCGAGCCTCGCCCTCGGCACCACCTTCCGTTGGTCGGAGGTGCTGACCCCGCTGCTCGAGTTCTGCCGCACCGCCGAGCGCTCGCCGGACCTGCTCGACGACGAGCACCTGCGCCTCTGGTCGCATGCCTTCGTGGTGAGCACCGGCGGGGGCCGCCTCCGCAACGACCTCACGACGTTGCAGGCGTATTGGCGCGAAGGCGGGACGCGCACGGTGTGGGCCAACCTCGAACGGCGCCTGCGCCGCGTGCTGCGCCTGCCCGCCCGCACCGAGCCGCCGGGAGCTGCCCCCCGGTGAGGGAGGGCCCGAACTAGCGTTGCTCGGATGTCGAACCGACTCCGGCGCCTCCTCGGCGCGCTCCTGCTCGCGCTGCTGGCGGGCACCGGCGTGGTGGCCACACCCTCCCCGGCCGCGGCGGCGGGACCGTCGGCCATCCAGCTGAGCGGGCACGGCTTCGGGCACGGCCGCGGCCTCGGCCAGTACGGCGCCAAGGGCTACGCCGAGGAGCACGGCTGGTCGGCCGCCCAGATCCTCGGGCACTTCTACGGCGGCACCACCGCCGGGAGCCGGCCGAACGCCGTCCTGCGCGTGCTCCTCTGCGACCTCGAGGGCGTCACCATCTGCACGAGCGGGCCTGGGATCACCGGGGTCACCGTCACCTCAGCCCAGCCGTTCCACTTCGAGGGCATCCAGAACGCGTTCCCGGGCGGCACCGCGTTGCGCATCACACGGGACGGGCCGGGCCAGCGCTTCCTCGTCGACCGGGCCCCCGGAGGCTGCGGAGCGACCTCGTTCACGCCGGTGGGGGCGGGGTTCACCGGTGACCTCGTGATCGACCTCGACCCTGGCACAGCCTTGCTCGAGGTGTGCGCCCCGAAGGCACGCACCTACCGGGGCAACCTGAAGGTGGCCTTCACCTCCGGCAAGACCCGCGTGGTCAACAACGTGAGCGCGGAGGACTACCTGCGGGGGGTCGTGCCGTCGGAGATGCCGTCGTCGTGGCACGCCGAGGCCCTCAAGTCCCAGGCCGTCGCGGCCCGCAGCTACGCCCTGGCCGGCGACAGCCGCTTCCCGGGGTTGGCCGACACCTGCGACACGATCCAGTGCCAGGTGTACCTCGGCTTCTCGCACGAGAGGCCCACCACCAACGCCGCCGTCGAGGCGACCGCCGGCCAGGTACGGGTCAACGGCTCCGCCGTCGCCCGCACGGAGTTCTCGTCCTCCACCGGCGGCTACACCGCCGGGGGCACCTTCCCAGCGGTCGTCGACGAGGGCGATGCCACCGCAGCGAACCCGAACCACAACTGGGCGGTCACGCTCCAGGCCACCGTGATCGAGCAGGCCTATCCGGCCGTCGGCGACCTGCTCAACGTCGAGGTGCTGGAGCGCAACGGCCTCGGGGCGGAGGGTGGTCGTGTGCGGCGGCTGCGCCTCGTCGGCTCCTCGTCGAACGTGGAGCTCACCGGTGACGCCTTCCGGTCGAAGTTCGGCCTGAAGTCCGACTGGTTCACGCCCACCCGGGTGGACATCACCCTCGATCGGATCGCAGCCGGCGACCGCTTCGCCACCGCGGCCGCCATCGCCCGGGCCACCTTCACCTCGGCCGAGGTCGCCCTGCTCGCCCGCGGTGACGGCACCGACAGCTTCGCCGACGGCCTGGCCGCCAACCACCTCGGCGGCGTGCTCGGCGCTCCCACCCTCCTCACCAACGCCACCTCCGTCCCCGCCATCACCCTGTCCACCCTCGAGGCGCTCGGGGTGGACACGGTACGTGTCCTCGGGGGACCCCTCGCGATCTCTGCCGAGGTGGAGGCCGACCTGCGCACGGCCGGCTACGACGTGGAGCGCACCGAGGGAGCTGACCGCTTCGCGACCGCTGCGGCGGTCGCCCGCGCCGCCGGCCCCACCATCATCGGCACCGTCGACGGGAAGCGCACGGCCGTCCTGTCCTCCGGGCGACACTTCGCCGACGCGCTGGCCGCCGGCGGGATGGTCTACGTCGCCCACTTCCCGCAGCTGCTCACCGAGCCCACTGCCCTGCCCGCCGCCACCTCGACGGTGCTCACCGAGCTGGCCGTCAAGCACGTGCTCATCACCGGTGGTCCCGGTGCTGTGTCGGCCGAGGTGGAGAGCGCCGTGCAGGCCCTCGGCATCACCACCGAGCGCGTGGCCGGCGCCACCCGCTACGAGACGGCCGTGGCCCTGGCCACCACCGCCCTCGACCGGATGGGGTTCTCGGCGGGCCACATCGACGTCGCCACGGGCGAGAACTTCCCCGACGCGCTCACGGGCGGCGCCCACATCGGCCGGGGGATCTCGACGATCGTCCTCACCCCGCGGGAGGGCGTGCCCACGGCCGTCTGCGCCTTCCTGCAGGCCCGGCGCAGCTCGATCATCGCCGGACACGTCTTCGGGGGTCCCACAGCCATCTCCGACGCCACCAAGGCCGCCCTCGAGCGGTGCCTCAGCGGGTAGCGGGCTCGCCTGGTCCGGCGCCTCATTCGCGGGCCGCGTCGAGCAGGGACCGCGCCGCGGACGCGGGGGAGCGGACGCCGGCCCGCAGCTCGGCCTCCACCTGCGGGAGCAACGCGGTCACCGCGGGATCGGCCCGGAACGCGTCCCGCAGCTCGTCGTGGACCTCCGACCACATCCAGGCCACCGCCTGCTCCGCCCGCTGCGCCTCGAAGGCCCCGTCGGAGCGCAGGCGGTCACCCGCCGCGATGATCCGGTCCCACGTCTCGGTCACCCCGTCGCCCTCCAGGGCCGAGACCAGCAGCACCGGCACCTCCCACCCCGGCCGCTTCGGGCGCACCATGTGCAGGGCGCTGCCCAGGTCGCCGGCGGCCCGCTGAGCGGCCGGGAGAAGGTCGCCGTCGGCCTTGTTGACCACCACGAGGTCGGCCAGCTCCATGATCCCGCGCTTGATCCCCTGGAGCTCGTCGCCTCCGCCCGGCGCGACCACGAGCACGAACAGGTCGACCAGGTCGGCCACGGCCACCTCCGACTGCCCGACGCCCACGGTCTCCACGAGCACGATCCCGAAGCCCGCCGCCTCGCACACGAGCAGGGCCTCGCGGGTGCGTCGGGCCACGCCCCCCAACGTTCCACCGGAAGGCGACGGGCGGATGTAGGCCTCCGCTCGGCGCCCGAGGTCGTTCATGCGGGTCTTGTCGCCGAGCACCGAACCGCCGCTGCGGCTGCTCGACGGGTCGACGGCCAGCACCGCCACCTGGTGCCCGGCGTCGATCGCGTGGAGGCCGAGCGCCTCGATGAAGGTGGACTTGCCGACCCCGGGCACGCCGCTGATGCCGACCCGGACGCTCGCTCCCTGGTGGTGGAGCTGGTCGAG
>Ga0190265_10003737_pt1 | contig 10432 bp, 10 predicted proteins | sample Popmic124T_FD_133135 | JGI IMG/M metagenome (GOLD analysis project Ga0190265, IMG submission 133135) | Populus adjacent soil microbial communities from riparian zone of Indian Creek, Utah, USA - 124 T | ecosystem: Environmental > Terrestrial > Soil > Riparian zone | place: USA: Utah | collected...
ACCGACGACCTGGGGTTCCTGCTCTCGCGCGCCAGCGGCCAGGTCGTCCGGGTGACGAACGCCGCCCTGGCCGAGCACGGTCTGCGGGTGCGGCAGTACTCGGTCCTGGCGCTGGCCTGTGCGTCCGCGGACGGGCTCAGCCAGCGGGAGCTGGCCACCGTCCTGGCCCTGGACCCGTCGCAGGTGGTGCTGCTGGTCGACGAGCTGGCCGCGGCGGGGCTGGTCGAGCGGCAGGCCCCGGAGACCGACCGCCGGACCCGGCTGGTGGTCGCGACGCGGGAAGGGCGGCGGGTGCGCGAGGCCGCGGGCCGGGACGCCGACGCGGCGGTCGAGACCCCGCTGAGCCTGCTGGGGGACGCGGAGCGGGACCGGCTGCGCGACATGCTGACCCGCATCTGGACCGCGAGCGGCTGACCGAGGGGTCAGGCGATCCGGCCGCTGGCCCGCAGGCTGCGTTCCAGCGCCGCCCGGGCAGCGGGCTCGAGGCTCTCGGCCACCCGTCGGTGGACGGCGTCGCTGGTCGGGGCGGGCCAGTCCGGGCCCAGGTGGGCCGCGGGCAGGCCGGGGTCGGTGCGCAGCAGCCACAGCCAGTCCGCCCCGAGCAGGGTCAGCTGGGCCAGCGAGCCGGAGACCTGCGGTGGGCGGCTCCAGGTGTCGATGAACCAGGTGTGCGCGTCGCGCACGGCCGGCACGTCCCAGGCCCGGTGCACCAGCCGGTCGACGTCGGTGCCCGGCAGTGCCCGGGCAGCGAAGGCGTCGGCCAGACCGGCAGCGTCCTCGAGGTCCGACCGGCCGAGCACGGCGGCGACGTCGACCGTGCCGGGCGCGATCCACAACCCGTCCCGCAGCCCTCCGAACCCGGCCCAGGTGAGCCGCGCCCGCACCCGGTGCCGGAGGTCGCGCTGGCTCTCGGGCACCGAGTAGGTGAGCAGCGTCCACTCGCCCTCGGGGTGCGCGAACGGCGCCGGCGAGGTCACCCGGTCACGGGCCTCGCGCAACACCTCCTCGGCGAGCGGCGTGAGCGCGTACTCCGCCGTCCGGCCGACCTGCCCGCGGGTGAGCAGCCCGCGCTGGGTCATCCGCTTGAGGGTTGCCCGAGCGGCGGCCTCGGCCACCCCGAGGTCGGCGAGCAGGTCGAGCAGGGTCATCGAGGGCAGCGGGGGCAGGCCGGCATCGAGCACCACCCCGCCGAAGAAGCTCAGCAGCAGTGACTGGGGCCGGTGGGCGGCCGGACCCGGATAGGGCTCGCCGTCGAACGCCTCGTCGACCACCGGCACCGCGCTCATCAGCAACCCCTCGTCATCCCTGCATCCCGGCCGAGCAACGTCTGGGCATGAAGCTAGACATTCGCTTGACGGACGTCGCTGATGACTCTAGCTTTTCCGTGACCTGGACCACCACCGAGTGCCTCGTAGGGGTCTCCCGGCCGAGCCGAGAAGGGACGCCGATGTCACCACCGCTGTTGAGCGTCGAGCACCTCGATGTCTCCTACGACGGCGCCGTGCAGGCGTTGCGCGACGTCTCGCTGGAGGTCGACGCCGGCTCGGTCGTCGCCGTCCTCGGGTCGAACGGCGCGGGCAAGACCTCCCTCCTGCGTGCGGTCTCCCGGGCGCTCGGGCCGTACGGGGGTGCGGTCACCGGCGGCAGGATCCGCTACAAGGGCGACGACCTGGCCGGGAAGGACGCGTCCGAGGTGGTCCGCCGGGGCCTGATGCAGGTGCCCGAGGGGCGGCGCGTCTTCCGCGACCTGACCGTCGAGGAGAACCTGAGCGCCGGCGGGTTCACCGTCCGGGACGCCAAGCGCCGCAACGAGGCCCGCGACCGCGTCTTCGACCTCTTCCCGGTCCTCGCCGAGCGACGGTCCCAGCTCGGCGGCCTGCTGTCCGGCGGTCAGCAGCAGATGCTCGCCATGGGCCGGGCCCTGATGACGTCACCCGAGCTGCTGCTGCTCGACGAACCGTCCCTGGGGCTGGCCCCGCTGCTGGTCGACCAGATCGGCGAGATCGTCACCCAGATCAACGCCCAGGGCACGGCCGTGCTGCTGATCGAGCAGAACGCGGTCATGGGCCTCCGGGTCGCCGACCGCGCCTACGTCCTCGAGGTCGGCCACGTGACGGCGTCCGGCAGCGCCGACGAGCTCGCGGCCAGCGATGACGTCCGCGAGCGCTACCTCGGCGTCGCCGTCCCCGTGCGGGCCGCCGACGTGGTCGTCGCCGAGCCGGCGATCCCCACCGCCGAGGCGCCGAAGCGTCTCGCCGTCGAGAACCTGACGGTGCGGTTCGGCGGCGTCGCCGCGCTGTCCGAGGTGTCGTTCGCGGTCGAGCCCGGGACCGTGCACGCGCTGATCGGGCCGAACGGGGCCGGCAAGTCGACCTGCATCAACGTGCTGGGCGGGGCCTACCGGGCCACCGAGGGGCGGGTGACCTACGGCGACGACGTGCTCACCTCGTTGCCGGCGCACCGGACCGCCGGGCTGGGCGTCGCGCGCACCTTCCAGAACATCTCCCTGGCGCTCGAGGACACCGTCGAGGACAACCTGCTCGTGGGCCGGCACCGGCTGATGCGCTCCGGCGTGCTGTCCGGCGCGCTGCGCACGCCGGGGGCCCGCCGGGAGGAGCGGCTCCACCGGGAGACCGTCCGCGACATCGCCGAGCTGCTCGGCCTGACGCCGCTGCTGCGCGCCCCGGTGCACAGCCTGTCCTACGGCAACCGCAAGCGCGTCGAGATGGGGCGCGCCCTGGCCGCCCGCCCGTCGCTGCTGCTGCTCGACGAGCCCGTCGCCGGCATGACCCACGGGGAGTCGCAGGAGATGGCCGAGACGATCCGGCAGGTCCGGCGCGACCTCGGCCTGTCGATCCTGCTCGTCGAGCACGACATGCCCTTCGTCATGGGTCTCGCCGAGCACGTCACCGTCCTCGACTTCGGCAAGAAGATCGCCGAGGGCACCCCGGCGGAGGTCCAGCAGGACCCCGAGGTCCTCCGTGCCTACCTGGGAGCGGCAGCCGTATGAGTTACTTCCTGACCCAGGTCCTCAACGGCCTCTCGTTCGGGCTGGTGCTGAGCCTCATCGCGGCCGGCTTCGCGATCGTGTTCACCTCCACGGGCGTGCTCAACTTCGCGCACGGCTCGGTCGTCCTGCTCGGCGCCTACCTCGTCGCGGTCACGCAGCCCACCATCGGGTTCTGGCCCGCAGTGCTCGTCGGCATCCTCGGGGCCGCGGTGGTCGGCGTCCTCATCAACGCCCTGCTCGTGCGCAACCTCGCCGACCCCAACCCCGGCACCGCGGCGATCCTGATGCTGGGCGTCGACATCCTGCTGCTCACCGAGCTGACCCGCCGGATAGGCAACCGGGTGCTGCCGCTCGGCGCCCCGTGGGGCGCCGACGTGGTCAGCATCGGCGGCATCGCGCTCCCGGCCGGCCGGGTGCTGGCCGCGGGGGTCGCGGTGGTGGTCTTCGCCGGGCTGTGGTTCCTGTTCGCCCGGACCCGGCTGGGGATCGGCATGCGCGCCGCCGCGGCGGACGGGCCGACTGCGTCGCTGATGGGCATCCGGCTCTCCCGCACGGGCGCCACGGGGTGGGCGCTGGCCGGCGTGCTCGCCGCCCTCGCCGGGGTCTTCCTGACCTCCTTCCCGTCGCCGGGGGTGGCGCCCCCGGTGGCGCTGTCGGCTTTCCTCGCCATCCCGGCGTGGGTGCTGGGGGGCTTCGACTCGGTGCCGGGGGCGGTGCTCGGCGGCCTGGTCATCGGCCTGGTCACCGCGCTCACCGTCGGCTACGAGAGCGACCTCCACTTCCTCGGCAGCGGCTTCGGCGAGGTCGTGCCCTACGTCGTGATGATCATCGTCCTGCTCGTCCGGCCCCAGGGTCTGCTCGGCAGCAAGGAGGCCGTCCGTGTCTGATCTGCCCCGCAGGATCGCCGGGCTCGTCCTCCTCCTGGTGGCCGTCGCGCTGCCCCTGGTGCTCGATGACTTCTGGCTCCAGCTCGGCCTCTTCGTGATGGCCACGATGGTCGGTGCCGTGGGGCTCACCCTGCTGGTCGGCGTGGCCGGGCAGCTGTCCCTGGGCCACGCCGCGTTCGCCGCCATCGGTGCCTACGTGTTCGTCTGGGCGACGTCGGAGTCCGAGCCGACGGTCGCGGGCGCCGGCCTGCCCGCCGTCGTCGGGCTCGTGCTCGCGGTCGCGGTGGCCGCCCTCGTCGGCTTCGTGTTCTCCCCGGTCGCCGGGCGGCTGCGGGGCATCTACCTCGGCCTGGCCACGCTCGGCCTGGTCTTCCTGGTCCGGCACCTGCTGCTCAACCTCGACGAGTGGACCGGGGGGTTCAACGGCCGCTCGGTGGAGCCGTTCACGCTCGGCGGCTTCAGCTTCAGCAACCGCGACCCCGACTACATCGCCGTCGCCGGCGTGGAGCTGGAGGGCCTGCACCGGCTCTGGTACCTGTTCCTGGTCCTCACCCTGCTGGCCTGCTGGCTGGCCGCCAACCTGCGGTCGAGCCGGACCGGCCGGGCATGGGCCAACGTCCGGGACAGCGAGACCGCCGCCGCGGCCATGGGGATCGGCGTCGCCCGCCACAAGGCCTCGGCGTTCGTCGTGTCCTCCGGGTACGCCGGGCTCGCCGGCGCCCTGCTCGCCCTGGCGTACGGCCGCCTGGCGCCGGATGTCTTCACGCTGACGGTGTCCGTCGACTTCCTGGTGATGATCGTGATCGGGGGTCTGGGCTCGGTGGGCGGCGCCATGGTCGGCGCGCTCTTCGTCACCGCCCTCCCGCTCCTGCTGACCCAGTACAGCGACGCGCTGCCGTTCATGGCCGCGCCGGGCTCCGGTGGGCTCGACCCGGCGACGACGTCCCGGTTGCTCTACGGGCTGGCCATCATCGCGGTCCTGATCTTCCTGCGCGGCGGCCTGGCCGGCGCGTTCCGCCGGCTCACCGGACGCGGTGCGGCGTCGGGCGCCCCCGACGACACCACCCGCCCCACCACACCGATCGACCCCGGCCACGAGGCCGGGGACAGCCCCTCGAGGTCGAAGGAGACCACTCGATGAGGAAGACCCGGCCCGCCCTGGTCGCCGCCGCAGCCTGCATGTTCGCGGTCACCGCCTGCTCCACCACGGAGCCGGAGGCCGCCGGCGGCGGCGACTCCGGAGACGTCGAGACCGGCAACGGGGTGACCGACTCCGCCATCAACATCGGCGTCCTCACCGACCTCTCGGGGCCGTTCGCCGCGGGGGCCGCGGTGCAGGTCACCGAGTTCCAGGCCTACTGGGACCAGGTCAACGCCGACGGCGGGATCTGCGACCGCGACGTCGAGATGCAGGTCCAGGACCACGCCTACGACCCGCAGAAGGCCGTCTCGCTCTACCGCAGCATGTCCTCCGACATCGTCGCCCTGCAGCAGGTCCTGGGCGGGCCGACGAGCGCGGCCGTCCTCCCGCTGGCGCAGCAGGACAGCGTGTACGTCGGCGGCGTGGGCTGGGCCAGCTCGGCGCTGGAGTACGAGAACAACCAGCTCCCCGGCGCCAGCTACAGCATCGAGGGCGCCAACGCCATCGACTACCTGGTCGACGAGCTGGGGCTGTCCGAGGGTGACTCCGTCGGCGTCGTGTACTTCGTCGGCGACTACGGGAGCGACGCCCTGGCCGGCGCCGAGCACGCCGCCGAGGAGCGCGGCCTGACCATCGTCCCGCAGGAGATCACCCCCGCGGTGACGGACCTCTCCGCGCAGGCCTCGGCGCTGGTGCAGGAGGGTGTCCAGGCCGTCGTCCTCGGCGCCGCGCCGGCGCAGCTGGCCTCGCTGGCCGGCGTCCTCTCCGCCCAGGGCGCCGACGTGCCGATCGTCGGCATGAACCCGACCTTCAACCCGGCGCTGCTGGACACGCCCGCTGCTGACGCGCTGCTGGCCAACACCTACAGCATCACCAGCGTCGCCCCCTACGCGACCGACGCACCCGGCGTGCAGGAGGCGAACACCCTGTACACCGAGGCCGACCCGGACGGTGCCATCGGCTGGGAGGTCCCGCTGGCCTACGGGCAGGCCCAGCTGCTGCGGACCGCCCTGGAGGACGCCTGCGAGTCGGGCGACCTCACCCCTGAGGGAGTCGTCGCCGCGCTCGGCGAGGCCTCCGACGTCGACACCGACGGCGTCTTCCCCGACGGCCTGGACTTCACGCAGGTGGGCGAGTCCCCGACCCGCACCGTCTTCGTCTCCAAGGTCAGCGACACCGCCGAGGCCGGGCTGGAGCTCCTCGACACCTACGAGGGCCCCAGCGCGCAGAGCTACACCTTCGGCTGACGCACGTGGTCCTGGAGCGCAGTGAACTGCTGACCGCTCCGGTCCCGGGCCCGGTGGGGGGCGTCCTCGGCGACGTCCTCCACCGGGCCGCCCGGGAGGCGCCGGAGGCCCTGTTGCTCAGCACGCCGGCCACCGGCGAGGCCTGGACGGCGGCGCAGCTGCTCGCCGACGCCCGGGCGGTCGCCGGTGGTCTGCTCCGCGACCTCGAGCCCGGTTCCCGCGTCGCCACGTGCCTGGGCAACGGCCCGGAGCCGGTGCTGCTCCAGCTGGGGGTGGCGCTGGCCGGGATGACCCTGGTGCCGGTCAACCCCCGCTCCCGCCCCGCGGAGCTCGAGCACGCCCTCCGGCTCTCCGGCGCGGTGCGCCTGTACGCGGCCGTGGACGCCGGGGGCAACCCGGTCGCGGACCTCGCGGCCGAGGCCGCCGACCGGCTGCCCGCGCTGCAGGAGGTCCGCCGGTGCGGCGAGGACCGGCGGGCCTCGATCGACCTCGTCGAGCCCGGCGACCTCCCGGTGGTCGACCCGGAGAGCCTCGCTCAGGTGCAGTTCACCTCCGGCACGACGGGGCGGGCAAAGGGCGTCCGCATCACCCACTCCGGCATGGTGACCACCGGCCGCGCGTTCGCCGACCGGCTCGGTCCGCGGGCGGGTCGCGTCTGGGTGGACCCCATGCCGCTGTTCCACACCGCCGGCAACGTGCTCGGGGTCGTGGGAGCGCTGTGGGCGCAGGCGGAGCACGTCGTCCTGCCCTTCGCCCCCGCACCCGTGCTGCGGGCGATGGCCGACCGCCGGGCGACCCTGCTCTCGGCCGCACCGACGCTGCTCGACCTGCTGGCGTCCCATCCGGACCTGCCGGGCACCGACCTGTCCGCGCTGGACGTGCTCTTCACCGGCGGCATGACGGTCACGCCGTCCTTCGTCGACCGCGTGGAGGCGGTCTTCGGCGCCCGGCTGTCCATCACCTTCGGCATGACGGAGACCTGTGGCGCCGTGCTGCAGACCGCCCCGAGCGACCCCGACCCGATCCGCCGGGAGACCGTCGGTGCGCCGCTGGCCGGCACGGACGTGCGCATCGCCGGCCCGGACGGCGCGGCGGTTCCCCCTGGCACCCCCGGCGAGCTGTGGGTGCGGGGGCCGCGCATCACACGGGGCTACCTGGACGACCCGGCCGCCACCGCCGAGGCCATCGACGCCGACCACTGGCTGCACACCGGCGACCTCGCGGAGATGGACGCCGCGGGAGCCTGCCGGGTCGTCGGGCGCATCAAGGACATGATCAAGACCGGCGGCGAGAACGTCTCGCCGGTCGAGGTGGAGGAGCTGCTCGTCCAGCACCCCGCGGTGGACCGGGCCGCCGTGGTGGGCGTGCCCGACGAGCGCTGGGGCGAGCTCGTCGTCGCGTTCGTCGTCCCCGCTGCCGGTCGGGATCCGGACCCGGCGGACCTGACCGAGTTCTGCCGGAACGGCCTGTCGCCGTTCAAGGTGCCCCGGCACTGGCGCGTCGTCGACGACCTGCCCATGACGGCGTCGGCGAAGGTGCAGCGCGCGGAGCTGCGCCGGATGGCGACCGAGGACGTCGCGCCCCGCTGACGCCCTGGAGGGGCATCCTTGTCCGGGACGGACAGGACGAGGGAGGACGACGTGGCACTGCTCGACGTCGGCGCATGGCAGGGCAAGGTCTGGACCGGTTCGTGGACCGACGGCAGCGGCGGCACGTACGACGCGCTGGAGCCGGCCACCGGTGAGGCGCTCGGACAGGTCGGCAAGGCGACTCCGGACGACGTGCACACCGCCGCCCTGCGGGGCCGCTGAGGCGCAGCGATCGTGGGCGGCGCTCCCGTTCGAGCAGCGCGCGGCCGTGCTGCGCAAGGCCGGCGACGTCCTGTCGGCCAACGCCGACGAGATCAAGGGCTGGCTCGCCCGGGAGTCCGGCGCCATCCAGCCGTTCGGCGACTTCCAGGTCCACACCAGCGCCCAGGAGTGCTACTCCGCCGGCACCGACTACGGATTGAGCCTGGGCATCCTGACCAAGGACGTCTACGCCGGCCTCCAGCTGGCCGAGCGCATCCCGAGCGGGCTGGTGCACATCAACGACCAGACGGTCAACGACGAGGCGGTGGCCCCGTTCGGGGGCGTCGGGCACCGGGTCCCGGCACGGCGGACCGATGGCCAGCATCGAGGCGTTCACCGAGACGCAGTGGGTCACCCTGCGCGGCGACCTGCCCGCCTACCCCTTCTGAGCCCGCCGAAGGGAGCGATGTCCCCAGGCTGACATTCCGGCATCGGAAGTGTCCGCCTGGGGGCATCGCCCCTCGTCTCCTCAGACGGTGGCGGGGAGGGGCATCTCGCGCAGGTCGTCGGCGACGGTCAGCTTCGCGCCGGTCGCGGCCACGACCTCGTCGGCGGTGACGCCGGGGGCGGTCTCGCGCAGGACCAGGCCGTCGTCGGTGACGTCGATGACGGCGAGGTCGGTGATGATCCGGTCGACGCACGCCTTGCCGGTCAGCGGCAGGGTGCACTCCTCGACGATCTTCGGCGACCCGTCGCGGGCGACGTGCTCCATCATGATGATCACCGTGCGGGCGCCGTGGACGAGGTCCATCGCGCCGCCCATGCCGTTGACCATCTTCCCGGGGATCAGCCAGTTGGCCAGGTCGCCGCGGGTGTTCACCTGCATCGCGCCGAGGATGGCGACGTCGAGGTGCTTCCCGCGGATCATCCCGAAGGACATCGCCGAGTCGAAGAAGCTCGCGCCCGGCAGGATCGTGACGGTCTCCTTGCCGGCGTTGATCAGGTCGGCGTCCTCCTCGCCCTCGAAGGGGTAGGGGCCGACGCCGAGGATGCCGTTCTCCGAGTGCAGGACGACGTGGACGTCGTCGGGCACGTAGTTGGGGACCAGCGTCGGCATGCCGATGCCGAGGTTGACGTACGCGCCGTCCTCCAGCTCCAGCGCCACGCGGGCGGCCAGCTGCTCACGGGTGAGTGTCATCAGGCGGTGCCTCCAGACGTGGGCGACTCCTCGCCGGCGCCGGCCGGGGTGTCGGAACGGTCGGTGCGCGGCCGGGTGGTCCGCTTCTCGATCTTCTTGCCCTCCGGCCCGACGACCACGACCCGGTCGACGAAGACGCCGGGCAGGTGGACGTGCTCGGGCGTGATGTCTCCCGGCTCGACCAGCTCCTCGATCTCCGCGATCGTGATGCGACCGGCCATGCCGGCCGGGGCGTTGAAGTTGCCCGCCGACTCGTGGAACACCAGGTTGCCGTGCCGGTCGCCCTTGGCGGCCCGCACGAGCCCGTAGTCGGCGGTCAGCGCCGTCTCCAGGACGTACTGCTGGCCGTCGAAGACCCGGACCTCCTTGGGCTCGCTGGTCTTCACCACGTTGCCCTCGGCGTCGTAGCGGATCGGGATGCCGCCCTCGGCGACCATCGTCCCGACGCCGGTCGGGGTGTAGAACGCCGGGATGCCGGTGCCGCCGGCCCGCAGCCGCTCGGCCAGCGTGCCCTGCGGCGTCAGCTCGACCTCCAGCTCACCGGAGAGGTAGAGCCGGGCGAGCTCCTTGTTGCCGCCCACGAACGAGCTGATCGTCCGGGTGATGCGGCCGGCGTAGAGCAGGACGCCGAGCGCCTGGTCGTCCACGCCGCAGTTGTTGGAGATCGTGGTGAGGTTGCGGGCGCCCTGCTCGAGCAGCGCGTCGATGAGTGCGACGGGGACACCGCAGAGCCCGAACCCGCCGACGGCGAGGACGTGCCCATCGGCGATGTCGGCGACGGCCTCGCGGGCGGAGGCGACGACCTTGTCCAACGCGTGCTCCCATCGGGTCGGGGCTGAGGGGGCCAGTATCGCCTGTGCCCCCCGGAGCACCGACGTGCGGTCGCCACTGGGCGGAATGGGCTCGGGAACTACTGGCGTACGGCCCCCGTTCGGCGGGGCATGGAGCTGACCTGCCCGAAGTGTCACGGGACCATGCGGACCTACGAGCGCAACGGTGTGCACGTCGACCAGTGCGCGGACTGCCGGGGGATCTTCCTCGACCGCGGGGAGCTCGACCGGCTCATCGACGCGGAGAACGCGTGGCACGGCGGCAGCGCGCCACAGGGCGACCGGCAGCAGGCGGAGCACCGGGCGTCGGAGCACCGGGCGTCGGAGCA
>Ga0190265_10003738_pt1 | contig 10428 bp, 5 predicted proteins | sample Popmic124T_FD_133135 | JGI IMG/M metagenome (GOLD analysis project Ga0190265, IMG submission 133135) | Populus adjacent soil microbial communities from riparian zone of Indian Creek, Utah, USA - 124 T | ecosystem: Environmental > Terrestrial > Soil > Riparian zone | place: USA: Utah | collected...
ATGACTGCTGCAAAAGGAAAGTTCGTCCTCGCGCTCGATCAGGGCACGACCTCGAGCCGCGCCATCGTGTTCGATCGCTCGGGCACAGCCGTCGCTTCGGCGCAGCTGGAGTTTCCGCAAATTTTCCCAGGGCCCGCGCATGTCGAGCACGATCCCGAGGCGATCTGGTCCACGCAGTTACAGACCGCCAAGGATGCCATTGCGAAGGCCGGCATCACCGCCAACGAGTTGGCCGCGATCGGCATCACCAATCAACGTGAGACCACCGTGCTGTGGGACAAGGCCACGGGCAAGCCGATCGCCAACGCGATCGTGTGGCAAAGCCGCGTCACCGCGCCGATCTGCGATCGCTTGAAGGCCGCCGGACACGAACCGCTGTTTCGCAAGAAGACGGGCCTGGTGCTTGACGCATATTTCTCGGGCACCAAGATCAAACACCTGCTCGATTCGTTCGACGGCGTGCGCGAGCGCGCCGCGCGCGGGGACGTGCTGTTCGGGACCATCGACAGTTTCCTGATCTGGCGGCTCACCGGCGGCAAGGTCCACGTCACCGACGTCAGCAATGCGAGCCGGACGCTGCTTTTCAACATCCATACGCTCGAATGGGACGACGAGTTGCTGCAGCTGCTCGACGTGCCCCGCGCCATGATGCCCGACGTCAAGTCCTCCAGCGAAGTGTACGGACACACCGAGCCGAAATTGTTTGGCGCTGCCGTCCCAATCGCGGGTGCGGCGGGCGACCAGCAGGCGGCGCTCTTCGGACAGGCGTGCTTCGAGCCGGGGTCGGCGAAGAACACGTACGGCACCGGCTGCTTCATGTTGCTCAACACCGGTGCGAAACCGGTGCCCTCTCAAAAGGGCCTCGTCACCACCGTGGCGTGGACGGTCGGCGCGGTCACCACCTACGCGCTCGAGGGCTCGGTGTTCGTGGCCGGCGCCGCGGTGCAATGGCTGCGTGACGGGATGAAGGCGATCAAGTCATCGGCGGATGTCGAAAAACTGATGGCCGAGGTGCCCGACACCGACGGTGTTTACCTCGTGCCGGCGTTCGTGGGGCTCGGGGCGCCGTATTGGGATCCGCGCGCTCGCGGCATCATCGTCGGGCTGACGCGCAATACGCAGATGGCTCACATCGCCCGCGCCGCCGTCGATGCCATGGCGTATCAGACCCGAGACGTGCTGGAAGCGATGCAGTCGGATTCCCAACTGCCCTTGAAGACGTTGAAGGTTGATGGTGGCGCAGCGGCCAATGCGATGATGCTGCAGTTCCAGGCCGACCTCCTGAACGTCACCGTGCGCCGGCCGGTGGTTGCCGAGACGACCGCGCTCGGCGCGGCGTATCTTGCCGGCCTTGCGGTTGGTTACTGGGATGGCTTCGACGATGTGACGAAGAACTGGGCGCTCGATCGCGAGTTCCAGCCGGCGATGGATGCGGAGAGACGCGAACGCCTCTACGCGGGATGGAAGAAGGCGGTCGATCGCTCGCTCGAGTGGGAGAGCTAGCGAACTGCGCCTTGCAACCTTCCTCGCCAAAATCGCCGTCCAAGTGTGGGTCATGAACACGATCGAAGCCCTGGCGCGCGATTGTCGCTACGCGGTCCGCACCTTGCGCCGCGACGCCGCATTGACGGCGTTCGCAGTCCTGATCATCGGCATCGGCGTCGGCGCCAGTACGACGGTGTTCAGCATCGTCAACGCGCTGTGGCTTCGGCCGCTGCCATTCGCCGATCCGGAACGCCTGGTCTGGATCGCGAACGGAACGTCCGAGAATCTGTCGAGGCAGGCGGTTCAGGCCGGACACGTCGTCGATTTGCGGGAGCAGAGCCAGTCGCTCGCCAGCCTCGCCGGCTTCTCGCCGTTCTACGGCGTCGGCGATATGACGATGACCGGCACCGGCGAACCCGAGCGTGTCACCGGTGTGCCCGTGACGGAGGGCTTCTTTCCGTTGCTGGGCGTACGTCCCTGGCTGGGACGACACTTCACCGCCGAAGAGTGCCTGTGGGGCGCGCCGCGAACCGCGATCCTGGGCTACGCGTTCTGGCAGCGCCTTGGCGGAAAGGCCGATGTGATCGGCCGGTCGATCACCCTCGATGGTGTCTCGACGGCGGTCGTTGGCGTGCTGCCGCCGTCGTTGGACTTTGGCGGCACGTTTTCGCCGGGACGCCCTGCCGATCTGTTCTTGCCCTTTCCGCTGAGTCCTGAAACGAATCAACGGGGGAACACGCTCGCCGTCATTGGCCGGTTGAAGCCTGGCATCGATCTGACGACCGCCGCCGCCGAAACGGCAACGGTGGTCGATCGCATCACCGCGACGGCACCTGATGTCGAACCCGGCCGGCGCCGAAACGCGTTCCGTCCGAACCTCAGTCCACTGCAGGATCGCATCAGCGGCCGCTTTCACGGCACGCTGGCCGTGCTGGCGGCCGCGGTCGCGTTCCTGATGCTGCTGGTCGCGGCGAACATCTCGAGCCTGCTGCTCGCGCGGGCGTCGGCGCGGCACAAAGAGATGGCGTTGCGGATGGCGCTTGGCGCCGGACGCGGGCGCCTGGTCCGTCAGATGTTCATCGAAGGCCTGGTGCTCTCCGGCAGCGGCGCGGCGTTGGGACTGGCGCTGGCGCTCGGCGGCACCGGCCTGATGTCGCAGCTCGATGGCGCCAGCATTCCACTTCTCCACGACGTGCGTGTCGATGGAGTGGCGATGGTGTTCATCGCGTCCATGGCGGTGCTCACCGGCGTGGGCTTCGGCGTGCTGCCGGCGCTGCACGCGTCGGCATATGCGCCGCAGGACGCGTTGAAGGACGCCAGTCGAGCCACGACCGGCGGAGGCGGCTGGGTGCGTCGAGCAATCGTGGTCACGGAAGTCGTGCTCGTCTGCATCCTGCTGACCGGCGCCGGCTTGCTCACGCGGAGTCTCGGCCGTGTCCTCGACATCGATCCGGGATTCACGTCCGAGAACGTGATCACATTGCGCGTCGACCCGTCACGACAAGCGCGTCCGACGCGCGAGGCGCGCAACGCCTATTTCGACACGGTCCTTGACCACGTTCGCTCGGTGCCCGGCGTCGAGGCCGCCGCCCTGACCGACGCGCTGCCGCTCGGCGACAACTTCGGGTGGCGGGGATGGACGGTCTCGGCAAAAGAGCATGTCGCCGATCCTGGCGCGCGTCAGGGCGCACTCGCGCGCATGATCGACGACCGCTATTTCTCGGCGATGCGCATTGCCATGAAAGCGGGCCGTGGCTTCACGTCTGACGATCGCGCGGCGTCCGAACGAGTCGTGGTTATCAACGAGGCGTTGGCGCGTGCGTTGTGGCCGGACGCCGATTCCCTGGGCCGCGTGCTCCAAGCGTCGGGCCGGGACTATCGCGTGGTCGGCGTGGTCAACGACGTTCGCTACTTTGCTCTCGAACGGGAGACCGGCCTGGAAATGTACATGCTCCTCAGGCAGACCGGCGACTATCAGACGGTCGATCTCGTCGTCAGGAGCGCGATCCCGCCAGCACGCCTGATCCCCGGCCTCCGAGCGGCGCTGAAGCGTGCCGATCCCGGCTTGCCGGCCGTCGAATTTCAAACGATGGAGCAACTCGTGGATCGGTCGGTCTTCACCAGGCGGGTCATCGTGCTGTTGCTCGCCGGCTTCGCCGGCTTCGGGCTGATACTGGCGTCGCTCGGGCTCTATGCCGTGATCTCGTACTCGGTGAGCCAGCGAACTCGCGAAATCGGCGTCCGCATGGCCCTCGGCGCGGCACCTTCAGCGATGCAGGGCCAGATCCTGGCGCAGACGATGACCCTCGCGGCGATCGGCTTGGCGATCGGCCTTCCGGCTGCATGGATGGCCGCGACGTCGATTCGGGGCCTGCTGTTCGGTGTCACGTCGTCGGATGCGGCGACGTTCGGCGGTGTCGCCGCCGTGATCGTGATGGTCGCCGCGCTTGCGGGCTATGTGCCGGCGAGGCGGGCGTCGCGCGTCGATCCCGTGGTTGCCCTGCGGTCAGAATAAGGACGCAGTCCATCCCTCCCAGACTCTTCGCAGGTGCCTGTCGCTATTCGCATGATTTGATGTCGATTAGCACACGGAGGGCGTGCCTCGGCGCAGAGGCACGCTTGACGTCGGCGAGCATTCGCTCAGTTCTCGTTCTTTGTCACCACTCGCACCGTCGCGCGCATCCAGGGATGGAAGCAACACTGGAAGCGTTGGATGCCCTCGCCATCAGCGGTGATCGTGTCAGCGTCGCCCGCCTCGAGGGGAATGGCCTCGGCGCACTCCGGAGCCGGCTGCGTGCCGACGTTGAGCGGCGGAATGATACCGCCACCGAATTGCGCCACCTGGGTGAAGGTGTGCGGTCGTCCGCCGACATTTCGGACCTGGATTGTCTTGCCCGCTTCGATCACCACGTGCGAGGGGTCGTTGCGCCAGGATGGGTGACCAACCAGGAACAAGCCCGGCTCGATTCCAGGCGGCGGAATGTTGTCGTACAGCGGCGACCGGAGGAACGCGTTGAACTCCGCTGCCGTCACGTCTCCGTCCCTCTGAAAACAGCCAACCGGCGACCACGCGGGATCATCCGGATCGCAGTCGTCCACGAGGTCGACCCTGCGGTTCCCCTGGTTGTCGTCGTTGTTCTGGTTCTGGCCGCGCAGCGCCGGTGCCGCGAGCGCGATCAGGACCAGCGACCCTAATGCCATTGTTTGCGCCTTGTGCATTTTCTTCCTCCTTCATTCAGGTGGTGCTTGCGAAGTTGCGGAGTCTAACACACGGTGCGCGCTCGAATCGTTGAGTTACGGCATCAGCACAGTTAGCGCCAGGTCTGCCGCCAGCGCGCCGCCGCGTCGGAGCCACCACAGCTTCGGCTTCGGCGGATCGCAGACGAGCGTGTCGTCGTCCGCTGTGCTGCCGAACGTTACCGGCACGACCAGTGAGTCGGTCTTCTGCTCATCGAGCACCGCCTCCACGCCACGGGCCAGGTGCGTGCGTCCGTAGTGCATGAGCATGGCGCGCGGGGAGAGGTCCGACGGCACCGCGAATCCCGAGAGCCATTCCTGACCGGGAACGATCGGACGTTCGAACACCAGCGGCGCCGCCTTCGCGATCGGCAGGATGAATCCAAGCAGATTGAGCCGCACAACGTAGGTCGACGCGTCCAGCACGCCGTGGCCCCACGGGGGCAGCCGCGACGCAATCGATGCCTGCAGCGGTCCAAGGCCCGGGATCAACGGGCCCGACAACGACCACCAGCGGCGGCGCCGTTCGCGAAGTGGAATCGTCACGTCCGCGGTGACGCCGTCATCGTGGCGCGCGACGACGACGTCCGCGATGGTGAGCGGTTCGAACAGACCCATCGCGTTGATCCGCGCGAGGCTGCGCCGCAGCTGGATGACGTCGAAGAGATCGCGCTCGTAGATCAGCATCGCGCGCCGGAGCGTGGAGTCGTTCACCGCGAAGTGTCCGGTGAACATGATGCGGCCCACGGCGTGGGCGGAGCCCATCCAAATGCGCGCGCTCACGTCGACCGGCGGGCCGCCGCCGGCGTACGCGACGTCGGCGCTGAAATTGATGCGGCCCTGCACTTCGGCGATCTGTCGTGCTTCGAGCAGGCACGCGCAGAGTTCCTCGACTGCGGACTCGCCGGTGAATCGCACTTCGCGAATGTGTTGCGATTCGACCATGGGCTGCGCGGATGCGGCCGTGGCCAGCCCCAGCATGCCCAGCACCCGTAGGGTCGCCTTCATGATGCCTCCTACGGTTAGATGCGCCGTAGGTGCGTTTGGCCGTCAGTAATATGGTCGATCGAGCGCTCAAATGGGTAGGCGTAGGGCGACCGAGGCGCCAAATCCGCGTCGCGAATCTGGCGCCTCGGCCCGTTCTCGGCGTTGTCCTCAGCGCGGGCGGTCAGAACCGCAGCTGCAGCCCCAGTCGAATCACGCGCGGGGCGACGATCCCGCTGATCGTGTTGGCATTGCTCGCCGCCTGGTTGCGGTTGATCGCCAGCACCGTGTTGGCGTTGGTCAGGTTGAAGATCTCGAAGGTCGGCGTCACCGAACGGGCGCCGAAGCGGAGGACCTTGTCCAGGCGAAAATCAACCATGTGGAGATTGTCCAGCCGCACTGAGCCCAGCCGATCGAGCAGCACTTCGTCGCGGCCCGCGCCGTTGGCGCGGTTCGGCGTCTGGATGTACTGCGGGAAGGGATAGCCCTGGCGGCCGTTGTAGGATCCGGCCACGTTGATGTCGCCCGGCAGCGTGTAACGCCCGCTCAGCTTCATCAGCCATCGTGAGTTCGTGAAGATGCCGCCGATGCCGCTGCCGCCGCTCTCCGGCGCGTACTGCGCATCGTGCTGCAGCGCGATGTTGGTGGGATCCTCGTAGGCGTTCGCCGAATCCCAGAAGTCGCGCGCGTCGTTGAGCGCCAGGCTCGCGCTCATTTGCCACCGGCCCGTGTACCGCCGCTGGAACGTCAGCTCGACGCCGTTGAAATTGCGGTAGCGATCGGGAATGTTGGTGAACACGTTGGCCGACGGAATCCGCCGGGTCGGCTCGAAGTAGGTCACGCTCTCGCAGCGCGCGCCGGCGGGGCAGGTGCTGGGCGTAAAGCTGACCGCGCGGTAGTCGGCGCTGCTGAAGTCGACGCGATCGTTCCACCGGAACTGATCGTACTTGCGCCAGATGTAGTTCGCGCCCACCGCCATCGTCGAGCCGAGTTGGCGGTCGTAGCCGACGATGAACTCGCGGGTCCGGTCGTTCTTGACGTTTGGATCGACCGTCGTCGGGGAATTGGTGGAGGTCGGGTTGTCGGGGTCGTAGGCCGTACTCTTGCTGAGAAACGATGCCGAGGTGTCGACTTCGTTGGGCTGCACGAACGCGTCGCCGTTCAGATCGTCCCATGGATAGCGGACGAAGACGGCGCCGGTGGCGGCGAGTTGGCTGGAGAGCTCACCCGGCCCCATCTGGCCAAAGTAGACGGCGTACGACGACGAGAGAATGTTTCCGCCATCCCCGGTCAGGTCATAGGTGAAGCCGACGCGCGGCGAGAAATCCGTCCACACCACGCCGGCATCGGCGCCCTGGTAGGAGACCGCCGGCATCAGGGTCGGGAAGAACGGATTGGCCGGAACCTCCGCGGCCACGGATTTGTCGTCCTGGTGATCGACTCGGAAGCCGAGGTTCAGTGTGAGCTTGTTCTTCGTGAACGTGTCCTGGAGATAGAAGGCCTGCGTATCCAGGTGCGACACGGCGTTGCCGTTGCGGTAAATGTCCGCCGAATCCGGGACGCCCCGGCTGAAGCGCGCGACGGTGAAGCCGCCACGGTGATTGAGGCTGGTGGAATGCGCCGAGCGCCAGCGGTAGCCGATCTTGAACGCGTGATCGCCGCCGAGCGCGCCGGGCAGGAAGTAGTTGGTGGCGACGTCGAGGCTGTTGGTCGGGCGCATGAAGATGGATTGCTGGTATGAGCGTCCCCACAAGCCGGTGCTGGTTTCCAGCCGCGGCTGCACGTCGCCGAGCGCGTCGTCGTGGAAGTCGAGCACGAAGTTGTTCCCGAGGTGGGACCACATCACGTCGACCAGCCAGCGGTCGCTGATGACCTGCTGATCGGCCACTTTCCAGAACGGCGACGGCCCGGTGATCCAGCCCGCCGTGCCGAAGTCGCTCGACACCGCTTTCTGCCGGTAGGTGGTTTCGATCGGACGCGTATCCGACGCATCACGCGCGTTGCGCACCTTTTCTGCCCACGTATTCTGGAAGTTGAAGCGGTTGTTGCTGAATGGGACGAGCGTGATCTTCCAGTTGTAGTTGTTGAGGGTGGTCAGGTCGGTCTCGAGGCAGCTGCGCAGCACGTCGGTGGGCGTGGTGCGCGGATCGAGCTCGCCGCCGCCCGGACGGCACGTCGCGCTGTCCTTGTAGAAGCCGACCACGCCGACCTGGATGTCCTGGGTGCCGTAGCTGCCCCAATACCAGGCGCGGCCCTTCTTGATCGGCCCGCCGACGTCGAAGCCGTAGTCCTTGATGTTCTGAATCGGCGCGCCCGAACCGGCGCCCTGCTCGCGCAGCGCGTCGGTGATGTTGTCGTCCTGGAACTGCTGATCGGTCACGTAGACGCGGCCACTGCCGCGGAAATTATCGGTGCCGCTGCGGGTCACGAGGTTGATGCCGACGCCGCCGGTCTGCTGCGTCACGTCGGCCCCGCCCGTGGTGACCTGCATCTCCTGGAGCATGTCGAAGTCGTAGTAGATCGGCGAGGCGCCGGTAGCCGACATGTCGGTGATGTCGACGCCGTCGACCGACCATTTATTGTTCCCGGACGAGTTGCCGCGCGAAATGTAGCCGGACTGCTGGCCCGATTGGTTGCCGCCGACGTTGACGCGATCCATGGTGATGCCGGGCGTGCGCTCGAGCATGACCCACGGGTCGCGCGCCGAGGGCAGGGTCTGCAAGGTGTCGAGATCGAACGTGGTCGAGACGCCGGTCTCCCGCGTGTCGATCAGCGGGCTTTCGCCGGTGACCGTCACCGTCTCCTGGACGGTCGACAGCTCGAGCGTGGTGTTCACCTGCGCGCGGAAGCCAATCGTGATGCGAATATCCTCCAGCACCATGGAGCGGAAGCCCGGCAGCACGAAACTCACGCGGTAGGCACCGATGGGTAGCTCCGGCACGCGATACGTGCCGGTCTCCGACGTGACGACGACGCGAGGTTGAATCAGCGCGGGCCCTTGCACGCTGACCCCGACGCCTGGCAGCACCGCGCCGGAGTTGTCGGTAACCCGACCGAAGATCTCGCCGGTTTGTTGCTGCGCGAATGCGGTTGAGATTGGGAGCACCATCACGACCGACACGAGCAACGTGATTTGTCGCAACATCCATCCTCCTTCGACCCGCCAATGCGCAGGTCACGTCTGTACTCAAACCAGCATGGACGTCGCAGTGCTTTGAAACAATCAGCGCAAGACGGGTGTCTCGAGGAGGAAAGCCTGTAGGCGAGGGTCACCCGGAGAGGGTAGTGGCGGGCACGGCCTGACTCCACACGCATTCCCGTATGCGCGCGTACTGCCGCGCCGGCAACGCGGCGATCCGGCGTGCGTCTTCGGAGCGAAAAGCGGGTGGGTCCGATTCAGAAGCGCACGTCCTTCTCGATCGAATGACTTCTTTCGCGAGCCGGAAACACCGCCTCGATGAAAGCGTCGCTCCAACGGCCTGATGGACCGCCACTGCCAACGTCAAGCAGCACGGTTGCTCGCATCAGGTACGGACGATCGCGAGTGAGTCGAGGCATGCGAGCGAGGAGGTCGCTGTGGCGCACGAACAGACGGATGTTGCTCGTGGCATCCAGGTAATGTCCGGACCGGGCTACCAATACATTTCCTTCGGTAAGCAGTTCGAACTGCAGCACGTAGCCGTGGCCAAACGCGCCGCTGAAAATTGGCAGGATGTCGAAATCGCGTCCATTGCCGTTCCGCTCCAGTCGAAAGTCGCGCAATCGCATCGGCGCCTGCAAGTAGCGCCGCTTGACGTCCTCCAGGACCGCGCGATCTGCCGCCGCGCCCTGGGCCACCAGTTTCAGGCAATTCCCCGGCGAGTAGCCCCAACTAGAGGAGAAGAATGCCCCCCGCTGCTTCACGAGCGAACACAGGGTCGGGTCGCGAAACTCCACTGCGGCGCGTTGGAAGCATTCGGATTGAACGTAATAGGACCGGTAACCGTCGGGATTGAAGAACAGACCACTCTGGTAGTCGGCCGGATCGATCTTCTGGCAGCCGGTCACGGCCGCCGCCCGCAATTCGTCGTAAGCCGAGCCAGATGCAGGGGCGACGGCCTGGATGGCGGCGTGACCGAGAGACCCCGTTGCGTGAACCAGAAGAACGATAGCACCCAGCACGATCATCCTCGTTTGTCCTTCCGGGTCAGCCGCAGGAACTGCGCCTCGCTGATGATCGTGATGCGGTGGCCTTTAGCGCGAAGTCGTTTGATCTCCATCAACTTGCGGCCGGCGTCTTTACCCGCGGCCTGCAGCGGGTTGGGCCGGCCGCGGACCACGACCTTCGTCTTGATCGACGGCATGCCGTGCACCACCGCGCCGGCGCGCTTGGCGGCCCGAGCCGCCTCGCGCCGCAGCATGCTGAACACGCCCGTGAAGGCCAGGTGCACGCCTTGCAAGGTCCGCAGCGCCCCGGCCTTGAGTGAGGCCGGCGGCGAAGACAACGCCTCGATCAGCTCGTCCGCGCTCTCATAGCGTTTGCGGCGCTCGCCGATGCAGCGGTAGATGATCTCTTTCAGGTGATCGCTGCAAGGCAGCTTGCGCACCTCGGGCGCGCGGATCCGCGCGTGCGCATCGCCTTTGATCAACATCCCGAGCAGTTGTCCGACTTGATAGACATCGTCTCGCGCCTGCCACTTGGGCGCTGCGCCGGCGAAGATGTCGCTCGGCGCCATCAGCGGG
>Ga0190265_10003739_pt1 | contig 10427 bp, 11 predicted proteins | sample Popmic124T_FD_133135 | JGI IMG/M metagenome (GOLD analysis project Ga0190265, IMG submission 133135) | Populus adjacent soil microbial communities from riparian zone of Indian Creek, Utah, USA - 124 T | ecosystem: Environmental > Terrestrial > Soil > Riparian zone | place: USA: Utah | collected...
AGAGCCGCCAGAGCGGCTCTCGGAGACCCATGCTACTAGACCTTTCAGGGGGCCTCAGGAGAAGAGGCGAGCCGCCGCGTCGCCTATCGGGACCTCGCTGCCCAGGTGACGGAAGGCCGCCTCAGTAGCCGTTCGGCCCCGCGGCGTACGGCGCAAGAACCCGAGCCGGAGGAGGAACGGCTCGTACACATCCTCGATCGTGTCCGGCTCCTCACCCACGGCGATCGCAAGGGTGGAGAGCCCGACCGGGCCACCTCCGAAACGACCGATGAGGGCTTCGAGGATCGCGACATCGACCTTGTCGAGCCCCTCCTGGTCGACCTTGAAGACCTCGAGCGCGTCCCGAGCCACCGTGCCGTCGATGCTGCCCGCGGCCCGCACCTGAGCGAAATCCCGCACCCTGCGCAGTAGGCGGTTCGCGATCCGTGGGGTCCCGCGGGACCGTTTGGCGATCTCGGAGATGCCGGTCGCGTCGATATGAACTTCCAGGATCCGGCCGGAGCGCTCGACGATCTGTTCGAGGTCGAGAGCCGGGTAGTAGTCGAGTCGTTCGGCGAGCTCGAAGCGGCTGCGAAGGGGGCCGGTGATGAGCCCGGCCCTCGTCGTCGCCCCCACCAGCGTGAAGCGCGGCAGGTCGAGACGGATCGTCTGTGCACTTGGCCCCTTGCCGATCACGAGGTCGAGTTGGAAGTCCTCCATCGCCGGATACATCACCTCTTCCACGATGCGCGGCAAGCGGTGGATCTCGTCGATGAACAGAACGTCGCCGTCGGCGAGGTTCGTGAGGATCGCCGCCAGGTCGCCCGCTCGTTCGAGCGCGGGGCCCGACGTCGGACGGATGTTCGCACCCATCTCGTTCGCAACGACGTGAGCCAGGCTTGTCTTGCCCAACCCGGGGGGGCCGGAGAGAAGAAGGTGCCCGGCCGGTTCGTTACGCGCGAGCGCAGCCTCGAGAACGATCGCGAGGTGCTCCTTCAGTTCGGGCTGGCCGACGAACTCCTCCAGCGAACGAGGTCTGAGGGAAAGCTCGGCCTCCTGCTCGACGGGATCGACCGCGGTCGCCAGGATCTCATCCGACATCAGTTGGCCAGAACCTTGAGCGCGGATTTCACGACGTTTTCGACCGAGGCTTCCTCCTCTGCAGCAACTTCTCCAAGAGCGACACGCACCTCGCCGGCGGAGTATCCGAGGTTCTCGAGCGCGGAGCGCGCTTGCGACAGCGCGTCGGGTCGCGCTCCGACCAAACTGAGATCGGGAAGATCGAGCTTGTCCTTGAGATCGAGAACGATGCGCTGCGCGGTCTTCTTTCCGATGCCGGGAACGGCCGCGAAGCCGGCGACGTCGTCCGTAACGAGAGCCTTACGGAACTGCTCCGGCGAGAACGCCGAACAGACCTGGAGCGCGACCTTGGGCCCGACACCGCCGACACCGAGCAGCGCCTCGAACATCTTCTGCTCGGCTTCGCTGGTGAAACCGTAGAGAGCCAGCACGTCCTCGCGCACGTGCACGTGCGTCCAGAGTTGGATCGCCTCGCCGTCGGCGGGAAGTTTCGCAAGAGTCGTCGAGGAACAAGCGAGCCTGTAGCCGATCCCGGCCACCTCCACGAGACAGGACTCCTCCGTCCGAGCTGCAACCTTGCCGCGCACGAACCCGATCATCTGAGCGCCGCCTCCAGAGCGCGGGCCAGCCCGCTGCGATTGATGTGGCAGATGCACAAGGCGCACGCGTCGGCCGCGTCGGCCGGCTTGGGCTGGGCCTCGAGACCAAGAAGCGCCGCAACCATCGACTGCACCTGGCTCTTGGAGGCGTTGCCCACACCGACGACGGATTGCTTCACCTCTAGTGGCGTGTAGTGATGGACCTCGAGTCCACTGGAGGCCGAGGCTTCGAGGGCTACACCCGACGCCTGCCCGACGGCCATCGCCGTACGCACGTTGACGTTGAAGAAGAGCCGTTCTATCGCCATGACCTCGGGGCGGTGCTGGGCGATGATCTCGAGTAGCTGGGCCCGGAGGAAAGAGAGCCGGGCCGCGGTGGGCAGCGCCTTGGGCGTGACGATGGCGCCCACGCCGGCGGCCTGCATCCCACCGGCCTTACGTTCTACGACTGCGAACCCGGTCGTAGTCAGACCCGGGTCGATCCCCAAGACCCTCACAGCTGCTCCTTGATAGCGAACACTTGTTCGCTAGAAGCCTAAGGGAGCCCTATGACGAAAACCCGGTTTTTGGCCCGATCCGGGGCCTAGGGGAGGTTGGAGAGCGTGATGTCGATCACGCCGTGCGTCGATGTAGCCGGGGTGCCATCCGGGCAGATCCCGGTGCCCATCTCGACGTAAAGCTCGTCACCACCGGCGGGGATCTCGATCGGTTCCTCGGTCCCTCCGCAAACCGCTATGGGTGGAGCGTTCTGCGGGTAGATCGTGAAGAACGCAGCCTGCCCGGTTGCGTCCGTGACGGCCACACTCACATACCTATCCGTGACCCATCGATCCATCCCGTATGACCCCGAAGCGACCCCTCCGTCGGCTCCCTGGTAGATCAGACCCGCATAGGTGACTTGCTGTTCTGGTTCGACGCGCTGTACGACCGGCCCTTTCGGCGCCGCACCCGGCGAGATGAACTCGACGAAAACTGCTCCCGTGGTCGAAGCTGCGCCCCCGGAACAAGGAACGGGGGCCGGCGCCACCACCAGGGGCTTGCCCGGAGCGATCTCGAAGGGCTCGACCGTCGCGCCGCATACGTCCCATGTCTTGTCGGGAGAGCCGTCTCCGTCGACGTCCTGACTGGCCACCGCGGCCACAGGGAGACCCGTCCTATCGTCGATCGTGATCGATGCCCACCGCTCGTTGCGCTCGACGACGAATTCCATCGGTGAGGCCACGTTGTATTCGGGACCCCCATCGCTGGAGCCGGAGACGTAGTTGTAGCCCGCGGACACATATCTGCTGCTGGTGTGCTTCGGGAGCTTCCTTCCGCCGGCATCGCCCGGAGGGGCCAGAAGCAGGAGGAGCAGCCCAACGAGCGCCAGCACGCGGACCGGCCTGCGTCGGATCGAGGTTCGGACTCGGATAGCCATACAAGCAAGATTCGTTCCCTGCACTGCCAATCCTGCGGCACGATCGTGCCGCCCGCTCCGTTGGGCAGCGGGTGGGTGGTACCGGATGGGCGGCGAAGCCCGCTCCTCTAGAGAGTCGTTACTGGGATGCCGCCTGCGTCACGCTTGGCCTTCTCGGTCGCGCTGCTCAGCTCGGCAACCGTCCGGTACACCAACGAGTCCGGGTCGACATTCAGCGTCTCAGCGTCCTCCGGTGTCAGGTTCTCGATCAGCTGCTTCGACCCCAGGATGGTTCCGTCGCGTGCGGTCTCTTGGATGCGCGCGCATTCGTTCACGGTGTCTCCGAGGGCGGTCACTTCCAGACGACCCCCAGTCACCAGTTGCCCCATGTAGAGGGTCCCGCCCCAGTGGAGCCCCACGTTGACCACACAATCCGCGGCTTCGATCAATCCAGTCTCTTCTCCGACCTCTTTGGCTACGCGGCCCGCCCCTGCGGCGATACGTCGACCGGCCTCGATCGCAGCATGCGCGGCCCCGCTCGGCGATCCGAGGTCATCCGCAAGGAAGAAAGCCGTCACGCCGTCGCCTGCATGCTTGCCGACGATGCCCTTGTGCTGAACGACGCATTCGTCGATCGCATCGGTCAGGGCTCGTACCAGTTTGAAATACGCCGCGCTCGGGAGCCTGCGTGACAGGACTCCAGAATCTTGCAAGTCGCAGAAGAGGATCGCCGCGGGGTTGCGGCCCGGCTCGACCAGATCGATCATGCGCTCGAACATGCCTTCGTCACCCCGAGCGACCAACTGCAGGACACCCGCCGGTAGCGCGGGCATGTACAGCACTAAGTAACCGAATATGTCACCCGAGTCATCGCGCAACGGCATCTGCATCTCCGCGATGCGGGTCGGGGGCAGGTCTTTGTAGAGGAACTCGAACGTTTCTATCCACATGCCGGGGGGCTCGACCGGTTCGACGGTGTCGAGTCCTTCGAGGAGCATCTCGAGCGTCTGTTCGTGGTTGATGCCGGCGTCCTTCGCCCATTGAGGTACGTCGCGACCGAGTTCGAAGTAGTGCTGATGGGCCTCGGACATGATCTTCTTGAGGCCCTCCTTGCCGCCGGGCGTCCCCCAGATTAGATAAGGCGCCATCTTCATCATCATCTCGATCTGACTCTCTTCGCTGATGAGACGGCAGAACGCATCGCTCATGTAGTTGTGGATCACGTGTTGCCCGAGCAGAGGTTCGTAAGGTGGCTCGAAGAGGAACTTGATCATCTCCTCGGACACCCACACGAGGTTCCAATCCGAGTCCAGCAGCATCCCGCCGAAACGGGCGCGGTCGACCTGATCGGCTACCTGTCGCAGTCGAGGGTCCTCCAGGGGGGGCCGGACTACTTCGGTCATGAGGCCACACTTTCCAATACGTCGTCCGAGATGTCGAAGTTCGCATAGACGTCCTGCACGTCGTCGAGTTCTTCGAGGGAGTCGATCAAGGTCAGTACCTTCTTCGCGTCGGATACCTCCAGAGGGACGGTCGTCTTCGGTACCTGAGTCAACTCGTACGACTCGATCGAGACACCGGCTCCCTCCAGTGCATCGCGAACGGGCTTGAGCGCATCCGTCGGGGTGATCACTTCGATCGAATCCTCCGATCCGCGCACGTCCTCGGCCCCCGCATCCGCCGCGATCATGAAAACCTCGTCCTCGTCCACGCCGTCCTTCAGCACGATCACGACACCCTTCGGCTCGAACATCCACGACACTGCGCCGGGCTCGGCCATCTTGCCGGCGTGTTTCGTGAACAAGCTTCTAACGTCTTGGGCGGTTCGGTTGCGATTTCCGGTGAGACAACTGACGAGGACGGCCACTCCGCCGGCTCCGTAACCCTCGTAAGAGATCTCCTCGTATGTCTCACCCTCGAGCTCGCCGGTCCCTCGTTTGATGGCGCGCTCGATGTTGTCGTTGGTGACGCTCGACCCTTTGGCCTTCTCGACCGCCGAAGCGAGGGTCGGGTTCGCGTCGAGGCTCCCGCCGCCCTCGCGAGCCGCCACTTCGACGGCTCTTAGAAGCTTGGCCCACAGCTTCGAGCGGGCCGCGTCGGCCGCACCTTTCTTGCGCTTGATCGTCGACCACTTGCTGTGACCGGACATCCGTCACCCCACCATGCCTAGGAACATCTCGTGAACCCTGTAATCGTCCGTCATCTCGGGGTGGAACGTTGACGCCAGAAGATTCCCCCTGCGGACGAGGACCGGCCTGCCCTCCAGCTCGGCCAGAACCTCGACGTCGTCGCCCACTCGGCGGATCACCGGAGCCCGGATGAACACCGCCCGGAAGGGCTCGGCCACGCCCCGGACGACGAGATCGGTCTCGAAGGAGTCGATCTGCCGTCCATAGGCGTTGCGCTCGATCGCCATGTCCAGCAGTCCGAAACGATGAGGAGCATCCTGCGCCCCATCTATCTCTGTCGCCATCAGGATCGCGCCGGCGCACGTGCCGTACAGCGGCATGCCGGCCTTCGCTCGATCGGCGATCGGTTGCAGCAACCCGAACCGGTCGAGCAACTTGCCGATCGTCGTGGACTCTCCCCCGGGAACGATCAACGCGTCGACGCTCTCAAGCTGAGCTTCGTGCTTGACCTCCAGCGGGGTACCGCCCGCCGCCTCGACGGCGCGCACGTGTTCCCGCACGTCACCCTGGAGTGCGAGAACCCCGACCTTCAAAAGGTCTACCAGCCCCGGCGCGCCAGCCGTTGCTCGTCGGAGATGTCGTCCAGGTTGATCCCGACCATCGCTTCACCGAGCCCGCGCGAGACCTTGGCCACGATCTCGGGTTCTTTGAAGTAGGTCGTCGCTTCAACGATCGCCCGAGCTCGTGTCGCCGGATCGCCGGATTTGAAGATGCCGGAGCCCACGAAGACACCGTCGGCACCGAGGTGCATCATCAGAGCGGCGTCGGCAGGAGTCGCGATCCCACCGGCGGTGAACAGAACTACTGGGAACGTCCCCGTCTCGGAGATCTCTCGAACGAGATCGAAGGGCGCGCGCAGCTCCTTGGCCTCCGCCATCAGCTCTTCGCCCCCGAGGGTCGCGAGTTTCCTGATACCGGATGTGATCGAGCGCATGTGACGAACGGCCTCGACGACGTTGCCGGTCCCGGCCTCACCTTTCGAGCGGATCATCGCGGCCCCCTCACCCAACCTGCGCAATGCCTCGCCCAGATTCGTCGCGCCGCACACGAACGGGACGTCGAAGTCCCACTTGTTCACGTGATTGCTCTCGTCGGCCGGCGTAAGCACCTCGGACTCGTCGATGTAGTCGACCCCGAGGGATTGCAACACCTGAGCTTCGGTGAAATGACCGATCCGGCACTTGGCCATAACGGGGATCGAGACCGTGTCCATGATCTCGGAGATCTTCTCGGGGTCGGCCATGCGGACGACTCCGCCTTCGGCCCGGATGTCGGCGGGGACGCGCTCGAGTGCCATAACCGCGACGGCTCCCGCCTCTTCAGCGATCTTCGCTTGCTCGGCGGTCGTGACGTCCATGATCACGCCGCCCTTCAGCATCTCGGCTAGGCCGCGCTTGACGCGTGCCCCACCGGTGTCACGGGAGATGTCGGCCATGTCGAAACTCCAGGCTCGCGGTCCGATCCGAGAGTCGATCCTACCGCCGCGGTTCCCTACTTAAAGGAGAAGGAGCCCTTCACTTGCCCCTTGTGAGAGGGAACAAGCTCGATCCAGACGGGGCCGGGCGCGAACACGAACTCGTCACCGTTGCGCTTCTCGAGGATGGGGAAGCGGCCTTCGTCCTCGATCTCCCACGTGCCCTTCATCACTTTCCCGTCCCGGAACAGAAGCGCGCGGCCCTTGCCCACCAACTGGATGTCGGGAGAAGGGTTGCCCGCACTGTCGACGATCTTGGGCGAGTTATTAACCATGACTTCCTGAACCAGCACGTTGGGGACCGCTATCTGCCCGTTCGTCTCGCTCATGAAAGGCGCACCGGCCTCGTAGCGGTGCCATGCCCCTTTCTTCCAGCGATACTCGATCTCATTCGAGGCCGTGAAGTGGATCGCGACGTGACGCGCCTTCTTCAAGCCATCCGGAAGGTCACCGAACTCGAACAGATCCTTCTTCGGACCGTCGGCTTTCTTAGCCGGAGGAAGCTTGCGGATCTTCTTGGTGTCGCCGAACAGGTTGTGTATCTCGAGAACGCCGGGCGGCACGCGGTAGAGAGCACCGACACCGTCGTTCTCTTGCAGCGCGATCAGGTTCTGCCTGACGAGCTCGCGCTCGACGATCGAATTCCCACCCGAGAACGCCAGGATGCGCGTGTAGGGCTTTGCGATCTTCGGGTCGTCGAAGCGCGCGCTGCGCACCGGACCAACCTTCTTCGAGTTCTTACAGTGATAGATCGCCATGAATCGGGTGATGCCACCCTCGACGATCTCCTCGTAGACAACGTCGGCATCTTCGAGCCCGCTCTGGGGCCGGGCGGCCGACGAATTCTCGACCTTCACCGCCACGGCCGGCTTCCGGATATCGACCCCCGACGGGATGTCCTCCCCGGTCAATGGACAGACCGGATCGGGTGTGGGCGTGGGAGTGGGCGTGGATGCGACCGTCGGCTCCTCCTCACTGCAAGCTGCAGAGAAGACCAGACCGAACAACATAGCCACGACGAGCGATCTCTTGATGCGCACTATTACCTACTTCTTTTTGAAGTCGAACGAGCCTTTGACCTCGCCCTTCTTGCTGGGCAACAGCTCGATCCATATCGAACCGGGCGCGAACACGAATTCGTCGCCTTCTTTGGTTTCGAAGGTCACGGCATCGCCGACGTCCTCGCGCGACCATTTGCCTTTGATGACCTGCCCATCGCGGAACAGGAACGCTCGCCCCGAGCCGGTCTCGTTTGCGATCTCAAGCGATGGATTCCCCGCTACGTCGGTGATCGTCTTCGAGAGGATTACCTCGTGCTCCTCGATCAGAACGTTGTTGACGATGATCTGGTCACCCGACTCGGCCATGAACGGCTCGTCGGCCTCGAATCTCAGCCAACCGTCGTCCGACCAGTCGTAACGGATCGTGTTGACCGGATTGAAATTGATCTCGATCTGCTTGGCCGGCTTGGTCTTGCCTTCGATGTCCCCGAAGGTGAACGTGTCGCCGGGGGGAGGATCGTCGAACTCCTTGGTCCCGAGCTTGCGAAGGATCTTCGTGTCCGCGTACAGGGTGTGCTCCATGCTGATCCCCGAGCGCTCGATGCGCTGCAAGCCCTCCCCCGCCTCGGTTTCGTCCAGACGGACGACCTCGGCCTCCTCGAGCGCCCGCAGTACCGGAGCGTTCTGGCCCGAGTAGGCCAGGATCCGTGTGATCGCGCCCATGATCGCGGGATCCACGACACGGGCGCTACGTACGGGTCCGGCTTTCGTCGAATCGGTGCAGTGGTACACCGCCATGAACCGGGTCACACCACCCTCGACCAGCTCCTCGTACACGAGCTCGGCGTCCTCGAGACCCGACAGCGGGTAAGCGATCGCCGCGTTCTCGATCTTCACCGCGACTGCGGGCCGGTCCAACGCAGCTTCCTTCGCCGGTTCCGACCCACTTAGTGGACAGGTCGCGGGCGCGGTTATCTCTTTGATGATCGGTATGTCGCTCGGTCTGTTGCCGAGCAAGAAGAACGCCCCGGCCGACAGCACGACGATCCCGCCGACTGCGCCGAGCGCCACTTTCACGCGTTTATCCATCGCGACGCGGTTCCTCCTTAGTCAACTCTTGGTCTGAGTGTTTGCGTTCACCGCTCGGTTTGCCGCTCGGGGAGAACGCGAAAACGCGCCTCTCGGCGCCCCCTCAAGTTAACACCTGGAGACCGGGAAATTGTGGTTTTTAGCCCGCTTTAGAGATCTCCCAGCGCGTCTATCCGGCTCACGACTGGGTAGTGCGAGGGGCTGTGAGCGACGAACCACAAGCACGCGGTCGGGCCCTGTACTGGGCCGGCGTGCTGTATCGCCCGCGCCAGTCCGGGTGGATAGCGCGTGATCGCCGCCGTTTGAAGGTCGTCTTCGGAACCGACCTTCGGCGCGAAGCGGCTGGCCGACCGGCCCAATCGAGCCGCGAGTTCCGAGAAGAAGAGATGGCCCGTATGGATACGCACGAGGCAGTGCGCGGCAACGGCTTCCTGTTCGGTGCGGCTGTAGGTGTCGAGGAGCGAACGCGTCACGCCGATCACGGGTGGGTGTCCTCGCAGCACGATGGCATTCGGCTTGTCGCCCGTGACGAGGAATATCTCAGGTCGAGGTGATTCGAGTCCCTCGGCCAAGCCTTCGACCAGGTTGCGGAAGCGAGCGCCCGATTCGTCCAGAGGGACGGCGTCGAATCTCTTGAGGATCTGCTTACGGAGCCTTCCGACGTACACACCCATCGCCATGCTGACGATCGTCAGGGTCAGAGCGAACCCGACCCATCCCCCACCGAAAGGGAAAGACAGGGCGGCAGATACGAGCACTAACGGACCGGCCAGTACCACGAAGAGCCAGATCCTCTTGCCGAGCGGATAGGTGGGAGGGTCTCCACCCCAATCGGGCAGGTCGCGTGCCGCGGTCGCCATCAGTAACCCGGGCCCGACTTCAGCAAGGTCGCTGCTTCGCTGTGATAGCGGCCGAACGCGCTCCTGACGTCGATGGTTCCTTCAGCCTTGACGGGCAGATTCGTGTCGGGATCGATCCATACGACTCCAACCGACTTACCTTCGAACTGGCCGCTGAAATGCGTTTCCGTCTCGATCCTGAACGCAGAGATCGTCCGGCCCCCGACGTCGACCGACTCCTTGCGAGTGATCGAGATCGAGTAGTCGCCCGAAGTCTTCGCTTTCCACTTGCCCGACCACGACGTCCCCGAGCGCAGCGGGAACCGGAGCGCCTCGACCGGCGGGTCGGGACGGTAGGTGTCCTCCATCTGCACGTTCTGGTAGTTGACCCTTGTATAGACCTCTTTGATAAGCGCCTTCTCGTCCGTGAACTCATAGGTGGTGCGCACGATCCGGCTGTGCGACGCCTGCACCTCGCTTACAACGGTGTTGTCGTTGACCTTGACGGAGACGTCCTGCTCGGGGGGAAGATCGGAGCGGTCGCAAGACGTCGTCTGGCAGAACTCCTCGAATCCATCTTGCGAGTACACGTAGCGACCGGCTGCGGGATGTCCACCCGCCGCGCCCGGGGAGCTCGCGCCGTCGCCCGAACCTCCTGAATCCGACTTGGAGCCCGAGTCTCCGGATCCATCGCTCGACACCGGCTCGTCACCGGGATCGGAGCCGGCATCCCCGGACGCGTCTGAGCCTCCTCCATCCCCTCGCTTCTTTTCGCCTCCGG
>Ga0190265_10003740_pt1 | contig 10427 bp, 7 predicted proteins | sample Popmic124T_FD_133135 | JGI IMG/M metagenome (GOLD analysis project Ga0190265, IMG submission 133135) | Populus adjacent soil microbial communities from riparian zone of Indian Creek, Utah, USA - 124 T | ecosystem: Environmental > Terrestrial > Soil > Riparian zone | place: USA: Utah | collected...
GAGCAGCCGATCACGTACTGGAACGCGGAGGGCGCGCTCGCCGCCGTCGGCCTGGTGCTCTGCGCCCGGCTCGCCGGCGACCCGGCGCGGCCGGCGCCGCTGCGCGCGCTCGCCGCAGCCGCAGCCGCGCCGCTCGGTGCCGGCGTGTACCTCTCGTTTTCGCGCGGCGCGATCGCCGTCGCCGCCGTCGGGCTCGTCGTCCTCGTCGTGCTCACCGGCTCGGCCGCCCAGCTGCGCGCCGCGCTCCTGACGGGGGTCGCCGGCGGGCTGGCCGCGGTCGCGACCGGCGTCCTCCCCGGCGTGGCCTCGCTCTCGGGGACCGCCGACGACCGCATCCGCGACGGCGCGATCGCGCTCGTCCTGCTCGCGCTCGTCGCCGCGGCGGCCGCCGTCGCCGCGCTCCGGCCCGTGCGCGCCGCACCGGCCGACGACGCCCTGCCGTGGGCGCGGCGGCTGGGACGGATCGCCGTCGCCGTCGCCTGCCTCGCCGCGGTCGGGCTGATCGCCGGCGGCCTGGCCGAGCGCCCGACCGAGGCGGAGCTGTCGGCGGGGGCGCGCGCCGAGCGCCTCACGACCGTCAGCTCGAACCGCTACGAGTACTGGCGCGTCGGGCTCGGGGCGTTCGCCGACCATCCGCTCGGCGGCCTCGGGGCCGGCGGCTTCCGCGTCCGCTGGCTGCAAGAGCGCGAGATCTCGGAGTCCGTCCGCGACGCGCACTCGATCGTGCTCGAGCAGGCCGCCGAGCTGGGCCTGATCGGCCTGGCCGCGTTCGCGGCGCTGCTCGCCGGCGCGCTCATGGCCGCGGCCGCCGCGCTGCGCCGCGACACGCCCGCCGCGGCCGGGGCCTGCGCGGCCGCGCTCGCCTGGCTGCTGCACGCGGCGATCGACTGGGACTGGCAGCTCCCGGCGGTCACGCTGCCGGCGATCGTCCTGGTCGGCGCGCTGGTCGTGCTCAGCGAGCCCTGAGCGGATCGAGCCGCTCGCGCGCCGCCAGCGCCCGCGCGACGGCGTCAGCATCGCGATCGCGGGCGAACACGGCGAGCACGCCCCAGGCGTTCAGGTTGTCCGGCTCGCGCCGGACGACGTCCTCGAGCAGCGCGATCGCCTCGCCCTGGCGCCCGCTCGCGCGGTAGAGGAACGCGCGGCTCACGTCCGGTGCGGTGTCGGGCGTCAGCAGCCGCGCGCCGCGGAACGCGTCCTCGGCGCGCGCGGCGTTGCCCGCGCCGGCGAGCTGCTGCGCCGCGGCCGTCCCGCGGGCCTGCAACCGCACGTCCCGCTCCATCACGGCGAGCCAGGCCAGGACCGGCACGGCGACGGCGACCACCGCCAGGCGGCGGACGTTCACAGCTCCTCCGCGATCCGCGGCGCCTCGCGCCGGAACACCCAGATCGCGAGCACCCACGTCAGCGCGAACACCACGACGGCGACGACGATCGGCCACCAACCGCCGACCGCGTCGACCGGACCCGGCGCGCCGGGGTCGATCACCCACTTGCGTGCGAGCTCGAACAGGGACGTGAGCGGGTTGAGCGCGATGACGTCGCGCAACGTCCCCGAGATGATGTCGATCGGGTAGAGCACCGGCGTCGCGTAGAACAGCGCCGTCAACGCGACGCTCCAGATGATCCCCGTATCCCGGTAGCGCGGGTTGAGCGCCGACAGGATCATCGCCAGCGCCGTCGCGAACGCGATCAGCACGGCGAGCACGAGCGGGAACAGCAGCCAGGTCCACACCGGCGTCACGCCGGACGCGAGCATGAAGACCAGCACGACGACGAGGTTCACGCCGAGGTTGAACGCGCTCGTGAGCACGACCGCGAGCGGGATCACGAGCCGCGGGAACTGCGTCTTGCGGACGACCGCCTCCTGGCTGACGATCGACGTGACCGCCTGGCTCGTGGCTTCCTGGAAGAACGTGAAGAGCACGATGTTGAAGAGCAGCAGCACCGGATACTGCGTGACGCGGTCGCCCAGGTCGAAGGCCTGCGTGAAGACGACGAGCAGGACCCCGAACAGCAGCAGCGGCCGGGCGAACGACCACAGGTAGCCGAGCGCCGTCCCCAGGTACGTCCGCTTGAAGTCGGTGACCGCGATGAGCAGCAGCAGCTCGAGCGCGCGCCGGCGTCCCCCGCCGAGCGCGGACGGGCCCCGGACGTCGCGCAGCTCCAGCGGCGCGTCGCTCATCGCACCGGCTCCGTCGGCGCCTCGACCTGCACGTCGACGTCCGCACGGACCGCCACGCTGCCGGGCCCGGGCCGCGTGCCGTAGACGACGAACTCGAGCGGGCGGATCACGTGGAGCGCGAGGTCCCCTTGCGTGCGGTTGCGGGAGATCCAGCAGCTCACGAAGTAGCGCCCGGGCAGCAGTGGGTTCTCGATCCGCCCGCTGATGCGCACGCGCTCGCCCGGCGCGAGCCGGTCCGGCTCCCGGTCGAGCGTCGCGTTGAAGCCGAACAGGGTCACGCCGTCCGCGTCGAGGAAGTGGAAGCCGAACACCGGTCCCTCGAGCGGATGGCGCGCCTCGAAGACGACGCCGAGCGCGATCGGCTCGCCCTGCTCGACGTTCTCGACCCGCGCGCCGTCGCGGTTCTCGAGCCACGCGTCGACGACGCGGACGTTGACGTCCGGCACGCCGCCCGGCCCGGCGTGCGCGTCGCCGCTGCCGCCGAAGTTGAGCCGGAAGTAGCGGAGCGCCGCCTCCTCGGCGTCGCCGATGTAGCGCAGCTCGCCGTCGTGGAGGAGCATCGCGCGGTCGCAGAAGCCCTGGACCGTCGCCATGTCGTGCGTCACGAGCACGACCGTGCGGCCGCTCTCGCGCTTGGCGCGGAAGACGTCCATGCACTTCTGGGCGAACGAGGCGTCGCCGACCGCGAGCACCTCGTCGACGAGCATGATGTCGGCGTCGGCCTCGACCATGACGGCGAACGCGAGCCGGACCATCATCCCCGACGAGTAGTTCTTCAGCTTCAGGTCGACGAAGTCCCGCAGCTCGGCGAAGTCGAGCACCGCGTCCAACCGCGCTCGCGCCTCGCGCCGGCTGAGCCCCATCATCACGCCGTTGAGGACGACGTTCTCGCGCGACGTCAGCTCGGGGTTGAAGCCGACGCCGAGCTCGATGAACGGGGCGAGCCGCCCGGCCATGCGGATCTTCCCGGCATCGGCCCGGTAGATGCTCGACATGATCTTGAGCAGCGTGCTCTTCCCCGAGCCGTTGCGCCCGACGATCCCGAAGAACTCGCCCTGGTGGACGTCGAACGAGACCCCGCGCAGCGCGCGCAGCTCGCGGTCGGTGCCGACCCGGAACGGATGCAGCGCGCGCTCCTTGAGCGTGTCGACGCGCTGCTGCGGGATCCGGAACGTCTTCCCGACGTCGCGCGCCTCGATGATCACGGGACCGGCGGACATGAGCCGCAAGCGTACGCGGCGTCAGCGACGGCCCCGCCAGCGGCGCAGGCGTCGCTGCTCGAACGCGAGCGGGGGCGGGAAGCTCGCATCGCCCGCCTGGCGGCCGATCCGGGCCGCTCCGCGCGCGAGCCCGGCGACGGCCCAGCGCCAGGCGATGCCGCGCGCCAGCTCGGCCTCGCTCCCCAGCGTCTCGTCGCGGCCGGCGAGCGCGCGCAGTGGCCGCAGCGCGAGCCACCCGAACGCGGCCGGCGACCGCTCCGCGCGGACGAACCGGCGCAGCGCACGGCGCTTGGCGGGCGTCAGGCGGTCAGCGCAGCGTGCCAGCAGCGCCTCCGCCTGCACGACGCGCGACGTGTAGCCGAGGAAGTAGGCGCCGCGGCCGCCACGAAGCCGCCCCCGGACACCGGCCGGCTGCTGCGCGGACACCTCGCCGAACACCGCGCCGGCGTGCTGGACGTAGTCGTAGAGGGGCCGCTCGACGTAGGCGACGTCCCCCGCGGCGAGCGCGACGAGCCCGAGCCAGTGGTCGTGGAACTGAATGCCCGGCGTGTCGGGAAACGGCAGCGCCAGCTCCGCGATCGTGCGCCGCATCAGCATCGCCGCGCCGGTCATGCTGTTCGCCACGAGCAGCGAGACGAGGTCGGTGTGGTTGTTGCGCCGCCCGACCCACATCGACGCGCGCAGGACGCGGCCGTCGGCGTCGACGAGGCGCTGATCGGAGTACACGAGCCCGGCGCCGCCGAGCGCGGCGCGCAGCGTCGCGAGCTTGTCCGGCGCCCAGCGGTCGTCCTGGTCGCACAGCGCGATCAGGCCGGCCGACGGCGGCGCGAGCCGGATCGCGCGCTCGAAGTTGCGGTAGAAGCCGAGCCGCTCCCCGCGCACCAGCGTGAAGCGCGGGTCGCCGGCGATCGCCCGCTCGATCCGCTCGAGGTGCTCCGGTCCCGAGCCGTCGTCGCTGATCAGGCAGACCCAGTCGGGGTCGGTCTGTCCCCGGAGCGACGCGATCTGCACGTCGAAGAGCACCGGATCCGGCTCGAAGGTCGCCATGCACACGGCGATCTGCCCGCCGGCGGCCTCCGCGCGGCCGGGCGCCGCGACGATCGCGATCCGGCCCAGCGGCACCAGCTCCTCGCTGCGCCCGGCCGCTCGCACGGCGGCGCTGAGCTCGAGCACGTCGCCCTCGGCGCGCTCGGGCACCGGGACGGTCGCCCAGAAGCCGCTGCGGAACGGCGCCCTCCCGGCGAGGTCCGGCCGGGGCATCCGGGTGACGGCCGCAGGGTGCCGCGTGCCGTCGACGAGCAGCGCGAGCTCGCCGGTCGCAGCGCAGGTTCCGTAGAGGAACAGCGCGGTCGCACGCCCCGCCGGGAGGGTGGCGGGAAGCGGGCTCTCGAGGGTCGCGAGCGGGTGCACGGCCGCGGGAACCTATCCTTCCGCGGCGCATGATCGTCTTCGCGAGCTCGATCACCGACCCCGAGCTGTACCGAGCGGCCGCCGAGCCCGGCATCCGCCGCGCCGCCGAGCCCGACTCCGAGGTGATCGCCAACGCGGCGGCCGGCTCGATCTTCCGCTCGTACAACCTGATCCTCGACAGCGTGGCCGAGCGCGACGACGTGGAGGCGGTCGTCCTGCTGCACCAGGACGCCGAGATCGACGATCCCGGCTTCTGCGCAAAGCTGCGCACGGCGCTCAGTGAGCCGGACGTCGGCGTCGTCGGCTGCGTCGGCGCGATCGGCGTGCGCAGCATCGCGTGGTGGGAGGGCTCCGTCACGTGGGCGTCCTTCGTCCACCGCTACGGCGAGCTCGGCGGCGGCGACCTGCCGGCATTCTCCTGGGAGGGCGAGTCGCGCCCGGCGTACGCGCGGACCGGCGAGGTCGACACCGTCGACGGCTTCGTGCTCGCCCTGTCGCCGTGGACCGTGCGCAACGTGCGCTTCGACGAGACGCTCGGACAGCTCCACGGCTACGACTTCGACTTCTGCCTCCAGGTCCGCGACGCCGGGCAGCGCGTCGTGACCGCCGACTTCCAGGTCATCCACCACCATTCGCTGGACCTGATCAGCGAGACGGAGACGTGGATCCAGGCACACATGCGCGTCGCCGAGAAGTGGGACGGGCGGATGCCGGGCGTCGGCGCCGCCGCCGGGAGCTGGGAGGAGCGCGCGCGCCGTGCGGAGGCCGAGGCCGCCGCCACGCGCGCCCTGGCCGTGTCGACGCAGCTCAAGGCCGACGCCCGCGAGCGCCAGCTCGCGCGCGAGCTCGGGATCGTCACCGAGAGCATCAGCTGGCGCCTGACCGACCCGCTGCGCCGGCTCAACGCCATGCGCCGCCGGGCGCGCCGCGCGCCCTAGTCGCCGAGCGCGCGGCGGATGTCGTGCTTCGAGACGACGGAGGAGCCGCGCGCGATGCCGGCGCGCACCCGGAGGCGCGAGAGGCGCTCGGCGACGGCGAACGCGCTCGAGTCGAGCAGGCGGCGGAGCACCGCCTCCTGACGGGCTGCGCGCTGCTGGGCCTTGACCGCCTCGACCATCTGGAAGTGCGAGGAGGCGAGGTGCAGCACCCGGTTGGCCTCCAGCCGCTCGAGCACGGGATTGCGGTCCCAGTGGGCGAGCAGCGCCTCCAGCTCACCCGACCACGGGGCCTGCGCAGACCACACGACGCCGAGGCCGAAGAACGCCGGCACGACCGCGAGGCGCAGGCCGGGGTGCTCGCCGACGAAGTCCTCCACCGCGGTGAGCACGCCGTTGCGCTCCCCGCCCTCGCGCACCGCCGGGAACCGGTAGGGCAGGCCGCCGGGGCGCAGCCCCGCCACGCCCGGGTAAACGCCGCCGCCCTCCTCGATCGGCTGCCGCCGGTCCTCCGGGACCGCCGCAGGATCGAAGTAGTCGTCGCGGCGCGCGTGCGGCCAGGCGACGTCGTGGAACAGCAGCAGCGGCAGCTGGTCCCCAGCCCGCTCCGCGATCAGGCGGAGCTCCTCGGTGACCGTGTGCCAGTTGTGGTCCCCGTCGATGACCGCCGCGTCGGGCAGCTCGACGTGGCGGAGCGCCTCCAGGCTCGTCTCGCGGACGAGCCCCAGCGCCGGATGACGCGCCGCGAGCTCGACGAGCTCGGGCTGCGGCGACGGGTCGATCGCGCAGACCTCGGCGCCCGACCCGGCCGCCCAGTCGACGAGCAGGCCGGTGAGGTCGCCGGCGTACGCGCCGACCTCGATGACCGACCGGGCGCCGGCCGTCTCGAGGCAGGCGACGAGCAGCTCCGCGAGGTTCACGAGCGACGCGCCCCAGTGCCCGGGGTCGTTGGCGTAGGGGTCGAAGTCGAGTTGGAGCCGTTCCATGGGGCGCGGCAGTCTAGTCGCCGCGGCGGAGCGTCAGGACGACCTGGAACAGATCGTCGACGAGCACGTCGCTGTGCAGCAGCTCGAAGGCGGGCGCCCAGCGCTCGCGGACGTACGCCGGCGTGATCACCGTCTCGCCATAGGTCATCGCACCGCCCGCGTACTGCGGATGCCCGGGCTCGGCGGCGTGGGGCGCGAAGAGGTAGCGCGGCTCGCGCAGCGCTGCCGCGGGGTCCGGGCCGAGGTCAGCGAGCTGCGGGCGCAGCGCCGCGCAGAAGCGCAGGTACTCCGGCGGCCGGATCGTCAGCACGAGCACCCCGCCCGGCGCCATGCCGGCGTGGAGCGCGGCGAGGCAGCGCTGGTGCGTGGCCTCGGACAGGTGCGTGAAGACGGAGAACGCGTAGGCGATGTCGAAGGGCTCGTCGAACGGCAGCCGCTCCGGCACGAAGTCCGACTGCGCCAGGCGCGCCGGCACCCGCGTGGCACGGCAGGTGTCGAGGATCGACGCCACCGGATCGCAGCCGTAGAGGCGGCCGGGCGCGACGTCGCGCGCCAGGAAGCGCGTCAGCCGCCCCCAGCCGCACCCGAAGTCCAGCACGCGCGCGTCGGCCAGCGGCACCGGCGACGCTGCGCCGGCACGCTCGCGCAGCCGCCGGTAGAACGCGAGGCCCTGGGCCGCCAGGCGTGCGCCGCTCGCGCCGTTCCAGAGCTCCTGGAGCGACGGATGCGGCATGGCCGGCAGCAGGGCGCGGATGTGCGGGTAGCGCTCGTACTCCTGCGTGAGCAGCAGCGCCCAGAGGTCGTCCGGCAGCGCCGAGAACGCGGCGAAGCAGGCGGGGTCGCCGCCCGTGCACCGCGCGTCCAGCTCGGCGAGCCGCTCGCCGGCGACGTGCTCGAGCCAGGTGTCGTAGCGGCCGGGCGCCAGGGCGGGCGGCGCCGCGACCGGCGGCGGCACGGCGCGACCGCGGAGACGGAGCGCGCGGGCGCCGCGCACGGCGGCGCGAAGCGGGCGGGTGACGCGCCAGATCAGGGAGGATTCGTAGTCACGCCGGATGACGTCGAGCTCGGACGTCCCCGCATCGGGGCCGATCGCCATCACCCGGAGGCTACTGCCGCTAGTCTCGGCCACGCCTTGGCCGCCGAGGAGACGACCGAGCAGCGCAGCTCCGCCCCGCGTCCGGCGGCCGGGCTGCGGGTGCAGCTCGACGCCCCGCTGCCCGAGCGGGTCGGCGTCGGCAAGGGCACGGCGGTGTTCGTCTGCGGCACCTGCTTTCACCCCGATGCGCCCATCGCCGAGCTCGCGCTCGTCGTCGGCGGCGACGTGCAGCCCGTGCTGGCGCACGGCATGCCGCGCCTCGACACCATGCGCGGGCTCCATCCCGGTGTCGACCCGTACGCGGCCCCCGAGGAGGACCCCGCGTCGGCGGACGATCCGCGCTTCACGAGCTACCGCAGCGGCTTCTGGGGGCTTGCGCGGATCGCCGGGCCGCGCGGCGCCGGCCGCTGCCCGCTGGGGCTGCGAGCGCGCCTCGCCGACGGGCGCGTGCTCTCCGCGCCGCTCGGCGACCTGGGACTGCACGACCCTCCCGCGCCGGCGCGCGACGCGGCGCCGCTGGTCGCGATCTGCATGGCCACGTACGCGCCGCCGATCGAGCTGTTCGCGCGCCAGATCGCGTCGATCCGCGCGCAGACCGAGGGCGACTGGGTCTGCGTGATCAGCGATGACGCGACGGAGCCGGGCCGGTTCGCGGAGCTCCAGGCGGTCGTCGCGGGCGACGACCGCTTCGTCGTGTCGCGCAGCGAGCGGCGCCTCGGCTTCTACCGCAACTTCGAGCGCGCGCTCGCGCTCGCCCCCGCCGGTGCGCGCTTCGTGGCGCTGGCCGACCAGGACGACGCGTGGCACCCGGACAAGCTCGCGACGCTCCTGGCGGCGGTCGGGGACGCGCGGCTGGTCTACAGCGACGCGCGGATCGTCGATCGGGCGGGCGAGGTGCGCGCGCCGACGTACTGGAGCCGGCGGCGCAACAACCACCAGCGGCTCACGTCGCTGCTGGTCGCGAACGCGGTCACGGGCGCGGCCTCGCTGTTCCCGCGCGACCTGCTCGAGGACGCGCTTCCGTTCCCGCCCGGGCAGTTCGCCCACTTCCACGACCACTGGCTCGGCCTCGTGGCGCGCGCGACCGGCGCGATCCGCTTCGTCGACCGGCCGCTCTACGACTACGTCCAGCACGGCGGCGCGACGCTCGGCCACGAGCGTGCGAACACGATGCCGGCCCTGCGGGCGCGGCTCGGTGCGGCGCGGCGGGCGCCGCGGGAGCGCGTCCGCATGTGGCGGATGCACTACTTCGTCGACGCCTGCCGGCTGCTGCAGTTCGCCGCCGTGCTGCGGCTCCGGTGCTGGGACCGGATGGGCCGCCGGGAGCGGCGCGCGCTCGTGCGCTTCGAGCGCGCGGAGCGCTCGCCTGCCGCCGTGGCGCGGCTCGCGACGCTCGGCGCGCGCGACCTCGCCCGGCGCCGGCCGGAGACGCTCGGCGGCGAGTGGATGCTCGCCCACGCCTTCGCATGGCGCCGGCTGCTGGCGGCCAGCGTGCGCGACCGGCCGGCGCGCGGCCTCCGGCTCGACGCCGTGCCCCCGGCCGCGCTCGACCCCGCGCCCGGCGACGCGCGCCCGGTGACGCCGGCGCTCCAGGTGATCGAGGAGAAGCTGACGCCGCTGCGCCTGCGCATAGGCGACGACGAGCCGGCGCGCGTGAACGTCCTCGTGCCGACGGTCGACCTGCAGCACTTCTTCGGCGGCTACATCGGCAAGCTGAACCTGGCGCTCCGGCTCGCGCGCAGCGGCCATCGCGTCCGGCTCGTCACGGTCGACCCCGTGCCGACGCTCCCGAGCGCCTGGCGCACGCAGATCGAGGCCTACGCGGGGCTCACCGGCGCGTTCGACGAGCTCGAGGTCGCGTTCGGGCGCGAAGCCGGGCTCGACGTGAGCCCGGCCGACGCGTTCGTCGCGACGACCTGGTGGACCGCGCACATCGCCCACGACGCGGTGCGCGCGCTCGATCGTGAGGGCTTCCTCTACCTCATCCAGGAGCACGAGCCGTTCACGTTCGCGATGGGCAGCTACGCGGCGCTCGCGGCCGGGTCCTACGACCTCCCCCACACCGCGCTGTTCTCGACCGAGCTGCTGCGCGACTACTTCCGCCGCCACGGGCTCGGCGTCTTCGCGGGCGGGCCGCAGGACGGCGACCGGCGCTCGGCCGCGTTCCAGAACGCGATCACCGCGATCGACCCGCCGAACCCGGTGGCGCTCGCCGCCCGCCGCAGCCGCCGGCTGCTGTTCTACGCGCGCCCCGAGCCGCATGCCGCGCGCAACATGTTCGAGCTCGGGATGCTGGCGCTGCGCCGCGCCCGCGCGGAAGGCGCCTTCGACGCCGGCTGGACGCTGCACGGCGTCGGGACGGTCGAGCACGGCCGCGAGCTCGCGCTCGGCGGCGGCACCACGCTCTCGCTCGTCCCGCGCACGGCGCAGCGCGACTACGGCGCGCTCCTGCGCGAGCACGACGTCGGCCTCGCAATCATGTCCACGCCGCAACCGAGCCTCGTGCCGATCGAGATGGCGTCGGCCGGCCTGCTGACCGTGACGAACACGTTCGAGAACAAGACCGTGGACGCGCTCCGGGCGATCTCGCCGAACC
>Ga0190265_10003741_pt1 | contig 10426 bp, 8 predicted proteins | sample Popmic124T_FD_133135 | JGI IMG/M metagenome (GOLD analysis project Ga0190265, IMG submission 133135) | Populus adjacent soil microbial communities from riparian zone of Indian Creek, Utah, USA - 124 T | ecosystem: Environmental > Terrestrial > Soil > Riparian zone | place: USA: Utah | collected...
CCAGCGGCACGACCGGGCTGCCGAAGGCGGCGCTCGTCCGGCACATCCGACTCTACTCGCTCGGACAGGCGCTCGGCGGGCTGGGTTGGGGCCTGCGCCAGGGCGAGGTCGTCTACAACTGTTTGCCGCTCTATCACACGAACGGGATCGGCGTGTGCACCGGCTCGGTGATCAGCTACGGCGCGACCATGGCGCTGGCGCGCAAGTTCTCGGCGACGCGCTTCTGGGACGAGGTCCGGCGCTACGACGCGATCGGCTTCATCTACATCGGTGAGCTGTGCCGCTACCTGCTGAACCAGCCGGAGCGCGACGAGGACAAGCAGCACCGCGTGCGCGCCATCGTCGGCAACGGGTTGCGCGCCGACATCTGGCCGCGCATGCAGGAGCGCTTCGGCATCGCCAACGTGCGCGAGTTCTACGGCTCGACCGAGGGCAACATCGGCACCCTGAACTTCGACGGCACGGTCGGCTCGGTCGGGCGCCTGCTCTGGGGCGGCACGCTCGCGCGCTGGGACGAAACGGCCGACGACTTCGTGCGCGGCGAGGACGGTTTCCTGGTCAAGTGCAAGATGGGCGAGCCCGGTGTGCTGCTCGGGCAGATCACCAACCGCATGCGCTTCGACGGCTACGAGGACAGCAACGCCACCCAGAAGAAGGTGATCCGCGACGCGTTCAAGCGCGGCGACGCCTGGTTCAACACCGGCGACTTGCTGCGCATGGACAAGGGGCGCCGGCTCTTCTTCGTCGACCGCATGGGTGACACCTTCCGCTGGAAGGGCGAGAACGTGTCGACCTTTCAGGTGCAGGAGCAACTCTCGTCCTGGCCGGTCGCGCAGGAGATCAACGCTTACGGCGTGCAGATCCCCAACACCGAGGGCCGTGCCGGCATGGTCGCGGTGGTGCTGCGCGGCGAGTTCGACGGCGCTTCGTTTCGCCAGTACGTGGACTCGATGCTGCCAGACTACGCGCGCCCGCTGTTCGTGCGCGTGAAGGAGCGGATGGAGACCACCGGCACGTTCAAGCTGAAGAAGGGCGAGCTCGCCGCCGAGGGCTTCGACCCGCGCAAGATCAGCGATCCGATCTACTTCCGCGACAACGCGAAGAACACCTACGTGCGGCTGACCCCGGAGCTCTACGATCAGGTGTGCGGGGGGCAGCTCAAGCTGTAGGGTGGGCAGCCACGCTCGGGCCGTTGATGCATGAGCGTCCTCCTGCACATCTCCGACCCGCACTTCGGCACCGAGGTCGCGCCGGTCGCGAGCGCGCTGCTCGCGCTGGCTCGCTCGCTCGATCCCGCCCTGGTCGTGCTCTCGGGCGACATCACGCAGCGCGCGCGCCGCGCGCAGTTCGCGGCCGCGCGTCGCTTCATGTCGGAGCTCGCACCCGCCCGCCCCGTGCTGGCCATCCCCGGCAACCACGACATCCCGCTCTTCGATCTTCGGGCGCGACTCACCTCGCCGTACGCGAACTACCAGCGCGCGTTCGGCATGGCGCTCGAGCCGAGCTACGAGTCGGACCGGCTGCTGGTCTTGTGCCTCAACACGACGCGGTGGTTCCGCCACAAACACGGTCAGGTCTCGGACGATCAGATCGACCGGGTCGCGACGCGCCTGCGCCGCGCGGGATCCGAGCAGCTGCGCGTCGTCGTCACTCACCAGCCGGTCCATGTGACTCGAGCAGCGGACCGCAACAACCTGCTGCGCAACCACGCTCGTGCGGTCCGCGCGTGGTCCGACGCCGGTGCCGACATCTTGATGGGTGGCCACATACACTTGCCCTACGTCCGTTCCCTACGCGACCAACTCCCCGACCTCACGCACAGCACCTGGGTCGTGCAGGCCGGCACCGCCGTCTCCAAGCGCATCCGAGACGACGTCCCCAACTCCGTGAACGTCCTGCGCCACGCGGAGGCGTCGAGCTGTTCGGTCGAGCGCTGGGACTACGCGAGCGCGGCGCGCGAGTTCCGCAAGGTCTCATGTGCAGAGCTCTCGTTGACCCGCACGCAGCAGCCTACCGGCCAGCCGCGAGCGTCCTGAGCGCGTGCGAGGCGTCGGAGCCCGATTCCCCGTGCGAGACCGCGTCCGCGTCCAATCGCTTGTCTAGACCGCGAAGCCACGCTCGAGCAGCTCGGAGACCGCGCGGCTGAGCGCGACTTGCTGCGCTTCGGTCAGCTTGTTGAAGTGCACGCCGCAGCGCCCACCGACCCGGCCCTCGGTGTAGCGAATGCTGGCGACCGTCTCGAAGCGGGGCACGCCCGGGAGCGTGACACGGAGCTGGATGTCGGCACCGGCGGGCATGCCGACGATCTGCTCCTCCAGCACGACGGCGACTCCGCCGACTGCGACGTTCACCACGGAGAGCTGGACCTTCACGATGCCGGAGCCGAAATCGATGCCGATATTGTAGTCACCGGTGGGCCTAACACGGACATTCTGCCTTCGTTCTTGCATGACGCGTAATCCGGCGGCGCGAGCGCGCGCGTCAATTGTATGTCATTGGCGGCGGACTTGTCGCGGTTCGAGTCTCGCCCGGCGCCAGCCAAACCCGAACGGGATCCAGGTTATGATCTTAGAGAGATAGGGCGAATGTCGGGCAACGTAGTATCGTGCAGCGGAGGCAGGTTTCAGATCCAGCGCACGCTCGGTCGCGGTGGCATGGCGACCGTCTACGAGGCCATCGACGCCGCAACAGGGCGCAGGGTTGCGCTGAAGCGCCTGCTTCCGGGGCCCACGGACGAGCGCAGGCGACACGAGCTCGTGCAGTTGTTCGAGCGGGAGTTTCACGTCCTATCGCAGCTCGCTCATCCTCGCGTCGTCGAGGTGTATGACTACGGGCTCGATGACGAAGGTCCCTACTACACCATGGAGCTCCTGGACGGCGGCGATCTGTTGCAGCCGGCGCCGCTCCCGTGGTTGGGCGTATGCGCGATCGCGCGTGATGTTTGCTCCGCGTTGTCGCTGCTGCATTCGCGCCGCATGGTCTATCGCGACCTGAGCCCGCGGAACGTCCGCTGCACGAACGATGGCATGGCCAAGCTCATCGACTTCGATGCGATGACGATCATGGGCATCAGCCGCAACTTCGTCGGCACGGTCCGCTACTGCGCGCCGGAGGCCGTTCATTTGCAGCCGCTCGACGCGCGCACCGACCTGTTCGCGCTGGGCGCGACGTTGTACCGCGCGCTGACGGGACGCGATCTGTACCCTGCGCGTGATTTCTCGGACCTCCGAGAAGTGTGGCGAAGACCGAGGATTCCGCCATCGCGACTCGTGCCCGGCATTCCCGCGGCGCTCGATGCTCTCGTGCTCGACTTGGCCGAATTCGAGCCCGCTGCGCGGCCGGCCAGCGCAGCCGAAGTGATGCAGCGGCTCGGTGCGGTCGACCATCGGCTGGCCGACGAACACCTGCTCGTCTCGCAATCCTACCTGTGCACGCCCAATCTCGTCGGTCGTGAGCGGCAGCTGAACCGCGCGCGCTTCAGGCTGATGCGCGGGCTGCGCGGCCGAGGCGGCACACTGGTGATCCGGGGCGAGGGGGGCCGAGGGCGTTCGCGTCTGCTCGCGGCCTGCATCCTCGAGGCCAAGCTGCTGGGCGCGCTGGTCGTGCGCGCCGACGCCGCCGACGGTCAGGGTGAATTCGGCGTCGTGGCAGCTATTGCAGCCCAGCTCGCGGATGCCGCGCCTGCCGCGCTCGCTTCGCTGCCGGAGGCGACGCGCGCCGTGCTCGGTTGCATCCTGGCGGCGCGCCACGACGCGGCCGCCGCGGCGCCGCACCCCCTCGCCAACACGCGCGCACGTGCTCGACGCAATGCGCGATTGGTTGTTCGCGGTCAGCGCCCAGAGCTCGCTCGTCATCGCCGTGGACGACGTTCACCTTATCGACGAGCCGTCCGCAACTCTGCTAGCTCTCGTGTCGCGGCAGCTGACAACTCGGCCCCTGATGCTCGCTGTTTGCGCGCTCGACAACGTCGGCGCTTCATCGTTGTCGGCCGCGCTCGACTTGCTCTTGAAGTCCGCGACCCGCCTGCACCTCCCGCCGCTCTCCGCCGACGAGACGGAATTACTCTTGCGGTCGGTGTTCGGTGACATGCAGCATGTGCAACGCCTCGCGCATCGCTTGCACGCGATCGCCTCCGGTAACCCACGCGACCTGCTGGCGCTCGCTCAGGACATGCTCGATCGCGGCGTCGTGCGGTACGAAGCCGGCGCGTGGTCGCTGTCGGCCAACGTCGAAGACGTCGAGCTGCCGGCGAGCATGGCGCAGGCGCTCATGAACCGCATGCAGCGCCTGAGTCCGGCGGCGCGCGAGCTGGCGTGCACGTGGTCGCTCGCGCCCGACGTGAGCATGAGCTTCGAGGAGTGCATCGCGGTGTCGCAGGACGGCCCGAGCTCACGACCCGGTGCCGTCCTGGACGAGTTGCTGCACGCCCAGATCGTGGAGCTAGCGAGCGACCGGTACGCGCTCTCGGCGGCTGTTTCCGCGCCCGTGCTCCGCAACTCACTCTCCGAAGACACGAAGCGGCGCATGCATGTGCGGCTCAGCCGCATGTTTGCGCTGCGCGAAGCGAACGGCATCCCAGAAGCGTTTCACTTGCTCTTCGGCGGCGAGTCGGAACGCGGCCTCGATGCTCTCGTCGCAATCTGCCGTCGGCTGGGGGAGACGGCCAGGGCCAACATGGAGATCTTCACGGCGCTCGTACGGACGCTGCCGCCGGACTGGTACGAGGCCCTGCGGCTCGCCATCGATCTGTGTGATCGGCTGAACCGCTCGCGTGGGGACGTGCTCGCTCTGCTCCTGGGCACCTCCCCGCTGACGTCACTGGCGGGCATCATCGATCGCGAGCTCCGCGCACGCACGCTCGCGTCGCTCCGCCGGGACAGCGGCCTCGCGGATTGGGAGGAGCTGCCCGCAGACATGCCGCCCGACGATCGCTTGCGCGCGGCGCTCGAGCGCACGCAGGCGCGCTTTGCGACCGCGACGGCGCACGACCGGGGGCTCGAACCACTCGCCGCGATCCGCGCGCTCGCGAACGCCACAATCGAGGCGGTCGCCGTCGTGAGCCACAGCATCGACTACGAGCTGTCGGTCTCGTTGCCGTCACTCGAACCTTTCGAAGCGCTGTCGCCTGCCTTGGGAGTGATCGACCGGCTCGTGCTCGGCAGCCGCGCACGCATCACGGGCCGGTTCGACACCACTCGCCAGCGATACTACGATCTGCTCCGCGGCACCGAGCGTATCGAACAGACCGGGCTGGACGAGTCGCAGCAGGTGTTGACGCGTCAAGGCGTCATGTGCGGGCTCGGGATGCTGGAAGCCAGCATGGGGCTTGCTTCCAGCATGGGCTGGGCAAGGCAGATCGAGCACGAGCCGACGCACCGGATCAACGCGTTGCTCATCGAGATGCTTCACTGTCAGTGGACGGGGCGGATGCGCGAGGCGGCGCGGATCAAGCATCGGATCGAGTTGTTGCGCATACAACACGGATCGCTTCAGTATTTCGAAGGGATGCACCTGCTGTACCAGATCGGCGCGACCGTCGCCGCCGAAGGCCTGACCCTGATCAGACAGACGCTCGAGGAAATCGAGAGGATGGCACGGCGGTTCGCCGCGTGGACCGTGGTGCGCGACTACGCGCGTGCGGAGTACGAACGGCTTCGCGGCGATGCGGCGAGTGCATGCGGCCACCTGGAGAGAGCACTTTCTGGCTGCGAGGCGGGTTTGCACCAGTTCTGGCACACCATCGCGGCGGCGCATGTCCGAGTGCTGCTCGAGCTCGGTCGCGTGGAGGATGCACGACGGCTCGGAGAACAGTACCTGGTCGCTGCGCAGAACGCCGGACTCGGCTACGCGGCGAATTTTGTGCGCGTGCCGCTCGCGGTGGCACAGGCGCGTGCCGGAGATCACGCTACGGCGCTACGCACGGCAGATGCCGCGATCGTGGCCTTTCGGACGCTGCGAAGGAAGAACCGAGCGTGCCAACTACGTTTTGGACGTGTTGATGCGCGAGGCCGGCGCCGATGCAGGTCTCCTTTACTTCATGTGCGAACGCGGACTGGAGCGCGCGGCCAAGCAATGCGACGGAGAGGTGGCCGCCCATCTGTTCTCCGAGGTGCAGGAATTCATCGAAGCCGAGCTCAATGAAGAGGATACCCGGGCCCTCAGCTCGGCACCCGGGAGTTCGCGGGGCTCCAACGACCCGCCACGCAGCATCGGCACGCGCTACCGTCCCGTGCTGCCGAGCCATTCGATCGGCGACGGGCTCACGCTCGCAGGTGTCGCGCTGCTCACGCGCACGTCCGAGCGCGCGGTGAGGCTCTCCAGTACGGCGGCCGAGCTCAGCCGGCTCGCGGTGCAATTCGGTGACTGCACGGCGGTTCTGCTGCCGGCGTGAGCCTCCAAAGGGAAGCGGCGCTGCCGTAAGTGCAGGCCGATACCTGTGGCAGATATACTCGGCCGTGAACTTGCGGCGCTTGCCGCGTTGCTTCGTCATGATTTCTCGACGCATCTTGCCTCAGCGGGGGTGTCCAGAAAATCGGGGCAGGTTCACGGTCTGGGTCTCGGACTCGTTAGCGGTCGGGTGCGTGGAGTGGGGGCGCGCGGCGACATCCGCGGGGAATGCCGCCGTAGCACCGCACGCGCGGCAGGCCGTATTCTGAACGGCAGCGTGATGCAGGCTGTTCCACGTCCGGCCTCGCAACGGCGCGCTCGTCGGCGCGTGCAAGTGGCGCTCGCCGGTGCGGGCGAGTCCGCGCAGCGACTGCGCGACCTCGGGGCCGCGCTCGACTCGCTGGTGCGCAGCTTGCGGCAGAGCGATGCGCTCGCCGAGGGTTTCGGGCGCCGCGCGCATCAGCTGTGGCTCACGCAGCCCGAACGCAGGCTCGAGCTGCTGCCGACCGAGCTGCGCGGCGGCGGCCGCGTGGTGCTGGCCGCGAGCAACGAACGCGGTCGCTTCATCTTGCCGGCGTACAACGCCGGGCTGCGCGCGCTGACCCTGCGCGAAACGAGCTCGCCGCACGACGTGATGATGCTCGGCGAACAGCTCGCGGTCCTGCAGGACGAGCCGCGCGCGTTGCAGCGCTTCGCGCAGTGGCTGTGGTGCAGCACGGCGTTCGGGCTCGAGGCCCAGCTGGTCGAGAGCCTGCCCGAGCTGGGCGAGAGCCTGGTGCGCGCGATGCCCGAGAGCGAGCTGTGGGCCGAGCGCTCGAGCCGGGCAGTCGAGATCTGGAACGAGATGGCGTGGAGCGCCGCGCAGAGCCTGCCGCGCGACTCGGTCGAGCAGCGCTTCGCGCGCCCGCTGGCCGACGCCGAACGGCGCGCGGCCGCCGGCGAGCTCGATCTCGCCGACTCCGAGGTCGGCACGCTCGGCGCGCTGGTCGACGATCCCGCGTGCTGGACCTGGATGGAGGTGGCGCTGCTGCGCCACGACCCGTCGTTGCGCGCGGCGCTGAGCCCGTCGCACCTCAGCTGGGTCCTCTCGGCGCTGATCGAGCACGCGCCGCGGCTCGACCAAGATCTGCTCGCGGTGCTGCGCGAGCTCGGCTGTGATCTCCGGCGCGCGGAGGGGGCGGTCGCGACCGGCGAGCTCGACTACCGCGTGCTCGGCGCGGCGCTCGCCGATCGCCTGCTCGAGGTCGCGGTCGCGGAGCCGGTGCCGGAGCCCGTGCTCGACGCGCTGGGGCCGGCGTTGCGCGGCATGGTCGCGAGCGCGGTGTGCGAGCACGGCGAGGACTATCCGTCCGGGCCGGTGTTGATCGCGGCGCTCGCGCGGCGCTGGGGTGTCGACGAGCTGTTCAAGCGCGTGGACCTCGCTGTGCTCGGGCCGGTGATGGCCGGCGCGCTCGCCAGCTGCGGGCTCGACGCGCGCGCCGAGCCCGCGTCCCTGATGGCGTGGGTGGCGCGCCTGCCGCTGCCTTCCGCGCTCGGCGCGCTCGCGCGCGTGCCGGCGCTGCTCGCGCACGCCCGGCCGCTGCTCGAGCGCGCGCTCTCCGAGCAGCCCGTGCTCGCCGGCGTGCACCTGGCGCCGCTCGCGCGCAGCGGTCAGGTTGCGGCTGCGCTGGTCGGCGCGTCGCTGCTCGCCACCGGCGCGCGCGACGTACCGGAGGACGCGCTCGGCGAGCTGCTCGCGGCGTTGCTCGAACAGGGCCAGGGGCGCAGCGCCGTGCTGCCGCTGTTCGAGCGCACGAGCCACGGCGTCACCGCGCGCCGCTGCGCGCTGCTCGCGCTGCAAGCCGAGCCGCGCCTGTTGCAGGCCGCGCTCGGCGCGCTCGATCGCGGGAGCGAGCCGAGCGAGATCCGCCAGCTGCTCGAAGAGCTGCGCTGGAAGACGCCCAGGTGAGCCACAGCGCCGAGATCGAGCAGGCCACGCGCGACATGCTGCAGAGCATGTTCGAGCTGGTGCGCGCGGTCGCGCTGCACGGCCGCGATCACCAGCTGGTCGCGGACGCCGCCGACGCGCTGGCCGACGCGATCGAGCGCGCCGCGCCTCCGTTCGCGCTGTTCGTGTTCGCGGACGCCGTGCTGCGCGACCGCACGCCTCTGCACTTCGAGCTCGAGGCGTTCCGCCGCATGCAGCAGCTGGCCGGCGCGATGCGGCGCTGGAACGTGCAGGAGCTCGCCTTCGAGCACGTGCCGGCGCCCGAGGCGTTGATCGAGTTTGCCCAGGCGGTGATGACCACGACCCACGTCAACCGCACGGCGCGCAAGCCCACCGTGGCCGGCCTCGTGCTCGGCGCGGTCTGGCGCCCGTCCGCGCCGCAGTCGCCCGCGGCCGAGGCCGCGCTCGAGGTCTACGCCGGGGTTCAGCTGACGCGCGCCTGCGCCGAAGCCGAGGCGTTGTGCGCGAGCGACGCGGCGTGGCCCTGGTCGCGCGCGCAGACGCTGTGCGCGCGGATCGAGCGCTTGACCCAGGCCGGCGCCAGCGCCGCGGCACGTACGCTCGAGCTCGAGCGACCGCCGTGGCCGGCTGCGCGGCAGTGCATCGCGCTGCCGTTCTACGTCGGCGCGGTGCTCTCGCGCATGCAAGTGCCCGCGCTCTCGCGCCGGGCGCTCATGCACGCCGGGCTGGCGGTCGGCTGTCACGGGCTCGGCGCCGGGCTGCCGTTGCACGAAGCCGCGCGCGCCGCGTTGCCGCGCATGCTCGCGCCGCGCGGCGCTGCGGGCGACCGCCGCGACCCGCACCAGCTGCGCACCTGCGCGCTGCTGGCCGCGCTGACCGTGAAGGAAGCGCCGCTGAGCAACCAGCCCGCGGGCCTCGTGCACGCGGTCTACGAGGTCGAGCTGCAGCGCACGCGCGCGATCCCCGCCGTGCAGCAGAGCCGCGCCGATCTGCACGCGTGGCTGGCGGGCGCGCTCGGCACGCACGTGCATCCGGGCTGGGGTCGCGCGCTGCTGTCCGTGCTCGGGCTCGTCCCGGCCGGCAGCCACGTGATCGCCGACGGCCGGCTCGGCATCGTGCTCGGCCCGGGCCGAGACGGCGATCCATTCCGGCCCAAGGTCCTGCTCGGCGGCGCGCTGGCCACCCCGAACGAGCCCGTTCAGCTGCATTCACCGCTGGCCATGACCCCCTGGGCAAAATGAACGATGAAGATCGCCCGACTGCAACATGGTCGTGGCGGGTCACGGCAAGGTCAAGAACGGCTGGGCTTCCACGGTGACCCCGCTGGTCGGGCGCTGGGTACGCAAGGAGCTGCCGGTGACCTACGACGCGACCTTCGCGCCCGCCGAGCTCGTGAACCGCACGGTCAGCATCGCGGGCTCGCGCGCGACCGGCAAGATCACGGGCGTCTACTCAACTGACTCGAGAGCGACTTCCAGCTGGGCATCGCGACGTTTCCGCTCAGCCGCTGTCCGCACGAGAGCGTGGGCAGCGCGCAGCTCGTGCTGAAGGGCGGCATGGAGGGCTTCGACCGCGTCGACGTCGAATACTGAGCGGCGCTCGTGCGACAATCTGGGCTCGTGAGCGAGCCATGAACCACGTCTATCTCATCCCCGGCCTGTTCGGCTTCGCGCGCCTGGCCGGCTACGACTATTTCGTGCACCTCGAGCGCGCGTTGCAGCAGCGCCTGTCGGCGGCCGCGATCGACTGCGCGATCCACGTGGTGGCCACGCCGCCGACGGCCTCGATCACGGTGCGCGCCGAGGTGATCGCGCGCGAGATCGCGCGCACGGCCAGCGGCGACGGGCCGATTCACCTGATCGGGCACTCGACCGGCGGGCTCGACGCGCGCTTGCTGGTCTGCCCGGGGATGACGCTCGCGGTTCCGCCCGGGACGCTCGATTGGACGCGGCGCGTGCGCAGCGCGGTCGCGATCAACACGCCGCACTACGGCACGCCGCTCGCCGCGCACTTCACCACGGTCGCCGGGACGCACTTGCTCTACGCGCTGTCGCTGCTGACGGTGACCACGCTCAGCGTCGGGCGCCTTCC
>Ga0190265_10003742_pt1 | contig 10425 bp, 6 predicted proteins | sample Popmic124T_FD_133135 | JGI IMG/M metagenome (GOLD analysis project Ga0190265, IMG submission 133135) | Populus adjacent soil microbial communities from riparian zone of Indian Creek, Utah, USA - 124 T | ecosystem: Environmental > Terrestrial > Soil > Riparian zone | place: USA: Utah | collected...
ACCGTCTGCGCAGACGAGTTCAAGACCCCGGAGTGCAGCAACGGCCCCAAGGAGAATGAGCAGGAGAAGAAGACGGAGACGTCCTCCTCCTAACTGAAGTCGAGCTCGCCGGTGGCCGGGGTGAGTTCGTACTCTGTGGCGCTAGGCGCTATGCCCCCGCTAGTTGTTGGATTCGAGTTCCGTCCTCCGGAACGGTGATCTCGTACTCGGCCGCCACCGGCCCCTGCGAGGGGCAGCCGGCGCCTGAGACAACCATCGTGTCGTCGAAGATCACGATCGGGTCGGGGCCGCCGACGACGTAGCCCTCGAGCTCGCTGCCGTTCGCCGGGTCCGAGGACACGGTGCAGTTGAAGACGTGCCCGCACGAGATGAACGTCTGTATGCGCGACGTGTTCTCGATGATGAAGTCAGGCACCGGTGGCCACTCGTCGAATGCGACCGACACGCCGTTGATGTCATTGACGCTGCAGTTGACCGTTTCTCCGCTGGTGGTGCACTGAGTCCACGCGAAGTCGAGCGTGCCGGTGAGTGCGCCGCCGTCCATCGTTCCCTCGATGGTCGAGCCCCGTGCACGTGATCGTCCCGACTGTCACCGGCCCGGTGTTGACGAGCTCGATTGGACCCACGTAAGGGGTCGCCGCTGACCGGGTCCACGTTGTCCGCAGACGCCGTGCGCCGCTTAGAGCCTACGCCGCCAGCGCCAGCGGCGTCAGCGCCGGCGGCCTCTTCAGGTTCCTCATTTTCAAATCTCTCTCTTTGATTGGCAGAAGAGCCGCGCCCGCGCCGGTCGCCCGGGCGCGACCGCTCAGTTCCTCGCCTAGTTGTTGGATTCGAGCCCGTCTGACGGAACGGTGATCTGGTACTGGGCGTTCCACGTACCCGTCGAGGGGCAGCCGACCCCCGAGAAATTGACGACGTCGTCGATGGTCATCCGCGGGAACGGGCCGCCGTCGACGTCGGCCGCAAACTCGCTGCCGTTCCATGGGTCCGAGGACGCCGTACAGCCGAACACGGCGCCGCACCAGATGAACGTCTCTGCCCTCTCCGTGTTGATGATGTCGAAGTCAGGCGCGGCCGGCGACTCGTCGAAGGCGACGGAAACGCCGTTGATGGGGTTGACGAGGCAGTTGACCGTTCCTCCGGCGGTCGTGCAAAAACTCCAATCGAAGTCGAGCTCGCCGGTCGCCGGGGCGTTGCCGTCGATCGTTCCACGGGTGTTCGCACCCTGGCACGTGATCGTGGCTGAGCTTGTCTCGAAGTTCGGATCATCAAACCCGGTGTCCCAGGCAAAGACCTCACCCACGTAGGGGTCGCCGCTGACCGGGTCCACGATCTCCGCAGACGCCGAAGCGGCGCTTAGAGCCAACGCCGCCAGCGCCACGGCCGTCAGCGCCGTCAGCCTCCTCAGGTTCCTCATTTCACATCCCCCGTGTTGACTGCGGAAAGCGCAACGGCCGCGCCGGTTGCCCGGGCGCGGCCGTTGGTTCGAACTGGTGGTGCTTGGTGCTACGCCCAGCTAATTGTTGGATTCGAGTCCGTTCGTCGGAACGGTGACCAGGTACTGGGCATTCCACTGGCCCGTCGAGGGGCAGCCGGCGCCTGAGACGTTCACCGTGTCGGCGATGGTCACGACCGGGTCCGCGCCGCCGTCGACGTCGGCCTCAACCTCGCTGCCGTTGGCCGGATTCGAGGACGCCGTGCAGTTGAACACGAGCGCGCACGAGATGAACGTCTGTCCGAGCTCCGTGTTGATGATCTGGAAGTCGGGTGCCGCCGGACCCTCGTCCGACCTCACGTCCACGCCGGTGATGTTATTGACGCTGCAGTTGACCGTTCCTCCGCTGGTGGTGCATGTATTCCACGCGAAGTCGAGCTCGCCCGTGCCCGCGCCGCCGTCCATCGTTCCAATGGTGCTCGCGCCCTGGCACGTAATCGTGGCCGTGCTGGTCACGAGTGTCGGTGCAGCCCCGGTGTTGACGCCCGCGACGTCACCCACGTAGGGGTCCCCGCTGCTGGGGTCCACGATCTCCGCGGACGCCGATGCGGCGGTTAGAGCCAACGCCGCCAGCGCCACCGTCGCCAGCAGCGACACCCTCTTGATGCTGCTCATACACACCTCCCGTTGTGGAGGACCTTGCCGTCCCCCGTAGTGCGATCGCCGGGAGACGGTCGAGCCCAAATCCCGGCGATCAGATCATTCCTCGGAGGAGCACTTCCCGGTCTCTCACTTTCCAAACATCTATGGCTCTATTGGGAACTTTGCGGAAGATTTGAGCGAAAAGACGAGTGTCGGACTGCGTTCCGAGACACCGCCCGACCTGATCCGCTGACGTACGTGTTTGACATCCGGAGAACGGATTGTTTACGATGCGCGGCGGCGTGAGGCTGAAGAGTCGCTGAGCTCTCGTAGAACGGGGGAGGGAGAAGCTTGAAGGGCGACCGTAGGAACGTGTGGTTCACGAGTCATGGGCGGTGGGGGAAGCTGCCGATGCTGCTGGCGAGCGTGCTCGTCCTCGCGCTCGGGATCGCCGTCTCCTTCGCTCTCGCCGCGAAGCACGTTGAGTCGTTCTTCGGCGAGCGCGGCTCCGCTGAAGGTCAGTTCGAGAACCCCCGAGACCCCGCCGTTTACAACGGCACGAGCGGCAGCCCCGGCACCGGCGCCATCTACGTCGTCGACGACGGCAACCACCGCATCCAGCAGTTCGACTCCAACAAGGCGTTCGTGCGGACCTGGGGCGGCGGAGTCGACGACGGAACCGCCGTGGGCCAGACATGCACCGCCGATTGCCAGGTCGGCATCGCCGGCACCACAGACGGAATGTTCGACAACCCGCAGGGGATCGCGGTCAACCAGGCGACCGGCGATCTCTACGTGCGCGATCGCGACAACCGCCGCGTCCAGCAGTTCACCTCCAGCGGTGGCTTCGTCCGCGCATGGGGGACCTTGGGCGCTGGGGCCGGCCAGTTCGCCGCCAGCACCACCAACAGCAATGGGATCGCGGTCGCCCCCGGCAGCGGGGACGTCTTCGTCGCCGATCCCGGTAACCGCCGGGTCCAGCAGTTCGAATCAGACGGCGACTTCGTCCGCGCCTGGGGCTGGGGTGTGGACACCGGCGCCAGCGCCTTCGAGATCTGCACGGCCTTGACGGGGTGCCAGACCGGCCTCGCCACGCCGGGCGCCGACAACGGCCGCTTCGGCGCCAACCACCCGGTCCACATCGCGGTCGACTCCGCCGGGACCGTCTACGCCAGCGACTCGAACTCCGGCAACCGGGTGATGCGCTTCGACTCGACCCAGGCCACGGCTGCCGCCCTACTGCTAAGCCCGATCGGCGCTCCGCCACTCGCCTCGTCCTCGACCAACTCGATGGAGGTTGACCCGAGCAACGACCACCTGTTGATCGGCCGTGGCAATCTCGGGATCCAGGAGTTCGACACGACGACCCTCGGCGTGGTCGACACCCACATGTCGGGGTCGGGCCTGATCCCGACCGGCATCGGGATCGACACCTCCGACGGCGAGATCATGGTCTCCTCGATCTCGGCTGGGGGCCATCGCGTCTACGTCCTCGACAACGTCGCCGCCCCCGATGCGGAGATCGCTCCGGTCACGGACATCACTTCCGACAGCGCGACCTTCAACGGCACGGTCGACCCGAACGGCTCCCCCACGAGCTACCACTTCGAGTACAGCACCGACGGGCTGACCTGGACCAACGTGCCCGCGACCTTCGACATCGACGCCGGTGCCGGCGACGACCCGGTGGCGGCCAGCCTCCCGGTCGCCCCGCTGGAGCCCGACACCGACTACCGGGTCCGCCTGGTCGCCACCAAGCCGTTCGGTGCGGGTACGGACACGTCACCGGAAGCCCTCTTCAGCACGCCTCCGGCTCGGCCGACGATCGTATCGAGCGGCGCCGAGCCGGGCACCACCACGGCGACGCTGCGCGGGCGGATCCACCCGCGCGGCCAACAGACGACATACCGCTTCGAGTACGGCCTGACGGACGGCTACGACAACGCCGTCCCCGTACCGGATGGCGACGCCGGCTCCGGCGACGTCGTGCAGTCCGTGGAGGAGTCGATCTCTGGCCTGACGCCGAGCACCACGTACCACTTCCGGCTCGTGGCCGAGAACGGGACGGGGCCGAGCGAGGGTCCGGACCAGACGTTCACCACGAGCGCCGATTCAGGGCTGGTCGAGCGCGCTTACGAGAAGGTCACGCCGGAGGACAAGAACGGCGGCGACGCCCCAGGTCCTACAAACGGCCAGACAGGGTTCGCCTCGCCGTCGGGCGACGCCGTCGTCTACACGGCATCGCAGGCGTTCGGCGACGCGCAGTCCACGTATGTCTACGGCAGCATGTACCGGGCGCTCCGTCGGCCGACTGTGTGGGAGTCCAGTTCGATCCTTCCGACGAAGGAGGCGACTAGCGATCTCACCGTGTCGCCGCTCAACTTCGTCTCCGAGGATCTCTCGCGCGCGCTGGTCTTGACGCCCAACGTTCTCGACACCGGCGCGGTGGGCGACGAATGCAACCTCTACGTGCGCGACAACGACACCGGCACCTACGAATTCCTCGGACACGATCACCCGTCGACGGACCCTCCCTGCGCGGGGGAACGGTTTCGCGGTGCGGACGCCAGCCCAGACCTCGCGGGAGTGGTGTTCGAGACGACCGCCAGCCTGGACGTCGACGTTGGGCCGGAACCGGTCGACACGCCAGGGCACGTCAAGCTGTATCTCTGGCGAGACGGCCTGCTCGAGCTGGCGAGTGTCTTGCCCGATGGCACCCCGACCGAGGGCAGCGCCGCCGGCGGTGGAAGTCCGACGACGGACTCGGAGCTCATCGACAACTCGATCTCCGACGACGGGTCGGTCGTGTACTTCACCAGTCCCGCGGACGTCGGCGCGCTCTATCGACGCGAAGGGGGAGAGACCGTCTCCGTGAGCAAGGAGGAGAACCCCCTCGGGGATCCCTGCGGGGCGAGCGGCGTGTGCACGGGGTCCCAGGTTTTCCGGGGCGCGTCGACCGACGGCTCCAGGGTGTTCTTCACCAGCCCAGCCCAGCTGGTCGCCGAGGACACCAACTCGGACGGCGGCGGCACCGCAGGGGTCGACCTGTACATGTACACCCACAGCGCCGATCCCGACAACGATGCGAACCTGACCTTGCTGTCGCGGGATCTCAATCTCGATGCTCCCGACGGCGCCGACGTGCAGGGCGTGCTGGGAGCGAGTGAGGACGGGTCCAGGGTCTACTTCGCCGCCGAGAACCAGATCGTTCCCGGCGAGGACTCCGCGCCGGCCGACATCAAGTTCTACGTCTGGGACGAGCACGACGGGGTTCGGTACATCGGCGGCGGAACCTCGAATCCCGCCTTTTTCAACCATGACTTTTCGGTCTCCGGCCCGAGCCAGACCGACCGGCATCGCAGGACCGTGTCCGCCAACGGGAGGGCAGTCATGCTGCTGTCGAGCATCCCCCTGACGGACGACGGTGACGACGACACAACGGGCGATGACGGCGGCGGCTTCCAGCAGGCCTACGTCTACGACTACGACGCCGACAAGCTCGTCTGCGTCTCCTGCCCGGCAGTCGCCGCTCTGGGAGCGCCGGGCTCACAGACGGATCCTCGCCAAGAAAGCAACGTGCTGCAGAATCCTGCGCCGACGAACATCTCCGACGACGGCAGCCGAGCTTTCTTCCAGACCAACAGCAGGCTGGTGCCCGAGGATACGAACGGCAAGCTCGACGTCTATGTGTGGGCGCGAGGCGCGCCGCACCTGATCTCCACGGGCCGGAGCGAAGACCGGTCGCTTTTCATCGACGCGAGCGCAAACGGGGACCACGTCTTCATCGCGACCAGGGAGCAGCTCGTGCCCTGGGACGAGGACGACCTGCGTGACATCTACGCGGCCCGGGTCGGCGGCGGCCTGCCCGATCCGCGGCCCGCGACCGGCACGCCGTGTGAGGGCGACGAGTGCCAGGGCACGCCGGCCGGCGATCCCGCGCTGATGGATCCGTTCAGCGACGTCTTCGGCGGCTTCGGGAATCTCGAGCCGGGCGAGCGGCCGAGCTTTGTCATACGACGCCTGTCGAAGGCTCAGCTGGCGAAGCTCGCTCGTGGCGGCCGGGTGATGCTGCCGGTAAAGGTGAACCGCGCAGGCAGGCTCTCGCTCACCGCCAGGGCGAAGATGGGCAAGCGCAACCGTGTCGTCGACAGGAGCTCGAAGCGCGCGACGAAGGCCGGTACGGTGGGCGTTCCGCTGCAGCTCTCCAAGGCCTCCCGTCGCCAGCTCGCCCGGAAGCGGAAGCTGCGCGTATTGGTGTCGGTGCGGTTCGCCGGCGTGCGTGAGCCCAGAGGCATGACGCTACGCCTGCAACGCACCGGGGGAGGGAGCTGAGATGACCGCCAGGTTGACACGTCGCATCCTGCTGGTCGCTGTCATCGCGACCTTGGCTGCTGTTCCCGCCTCGGCCGCGGCGGCGCCGGCTTGGGATATCCAGTCGGCTTGGGCGCCGACCAACCTGGCCCCGGGCGGCAATGGCTTCTTCTACGTCGGAGCGACGAACCGCGGGGACACCGCCGCCGCTCCAATCACCATGACGACCGAGCTCCCTGAGGGCGTGACAGCCACGAGCGCGACGGCACGCGCCGACGACACCAGCTTGACCTGGGCGTGTGCGGGAACCGGTACCGACACGGTCACCTGCTCCAGCAGTACGGGCTCGGTCTCGGGGACAAACGCGAACGCGGTGGGCATGACGATCGCGGTCGCCATCGCGCCGGGTGCCACGTTGGGGACGTTTCCGACGTCGGCGACCATCGTAGGCGGGGGGGAGACCGCTAGCACAGAGGACGTTGTCACCATCAGCGACACCCCTGCGGGGTTCGGGCTCCGCAGCCTGGAGCTGCCGCTGCTGCGCCAGGACGGCACGCCCGCGAGCCAGGCGGGTGAGCATCCCTACTCGTTCACCACCAAGCTCGAGTTCAACCGGACGCTGGACAATGACGATGCAGCGAAGCCGGACGAGCAGGTGCGCGAGGTCCACGCGGACCTGCCGCCCGGCTTCGTCGGCGACCCCACCGTGGTCCCGCGGTGCGAGTTCCAGGAGCTCATTGAAGGACCACCCGTTTTCAGCTGCCCGGATAGCACGCAGGTCGGCATCGTGGAGATCCAGGCGTCGGATGTCACCGAGGGCGCTCCGGTTCGCCTCCCCGTGTACAACATCGTGCCGCCGCCCGATCTGCCGGCGCTGTTCGCCTTCAACACCAGCATCGGGCCCACCGTCACGATGGAGCCGGAGCTGCGCAGCGACGGCGACTACGGGATCACGGTGAGCTCGCGGGGCATCAATCAGCTCATCGACATCGGCGGCGTCACGGTCACCTTCTGGGGCGTTCCGGCCGATCCGAGCCACGACGCCGATCGGGGTACCCATCCCGACCAGCCCCACGGTCAAGGCTTTGCTTGTCTCAATACGACGGATCCCACCTGCGCGAACCCCGCCGGGACGCCGAGGGCCCCGTTCCTCACCAACCCGACCGACTGCTCGCGGGAATCGCTTCGAACGGACATCCGCCTGAGGTCGTGGGAGGACAGCACCGACAGCGGCTTCTTCGACAACCCAGCCATGACCGGCTGCGAGGATCTTCCGTTCGACCCGTCGATCAGAGTCCAGCCGACCTCGACCCGGGCCGATTCGCCGACGGGTCTCGACGTGGAAGTGCGCATCCCGCAGAACGAGAACCCGGACGGGCTCGCGTCGGCGCACCTGGACAAGGCCGTCGTGACGCTGCCCGAGGGGATGACCGTGAACCCGTCGTCCGCCGACGGCCTGAAGGCGTGCTCGCCGGCGGAGGTGGGCTTGGACAGCCGTGCCGCCGCGACCTGCCCGGAGGCGTCGAAGATCGGATCGGTGGAGATCGACACGCCGCTGCTCGACCAGCCCTTGACCGGTTCGGTGTTCGTCGCCAAGCAGAACGACAACCCGTTCAATTCGCTGCTTGCGATCTACATAGTCGCGAAGGGGCCGGGCTTCATCGTGAAGCTGCCTGGCCACGTGGATCCGGACCCGGTGACGGGGCGCCTGACCACGACCTTCAGCGACAACCCGCAGCTGCCGTTCACGAGCTTCAGGGTGCGCTTCAAGGCCGGGCCGAGGGCGCCGCTCGCCAACCCGCCGACCTGCGGGATGAAGGTCGTGGAGTCGGCGCTGACGCCGTACTCCGCCTATCCCGAGCACCCGGCTGCGCGGGTGGCGGACCCGGCCAAGATCGCCCATCCGAGTGACACGTTCAACATCGACTGCCCCGGGATCACGGGCTTTGCGCCCGATGTCGCGGCCGGCACCACGAACCCGAAGGCGGGTGCGTTCTCGCCCTTCGTGCTGCGGATCAACCGGGATGACGGCGAGCAATACATGCGCGGTGTGACTCTCGAGATGCCGACCGGTCTGATCGCGAGCGTGAGGGGTATACCGCTGTGTCCGGACGCGCAGGCGAACGCCGGCACGTGCGATGCGGCGTCGAAGGTCGGCACCACGATCGTCGGGGCGGGCGCGGGGAGCCAGCCGTTCTTCACGGCGCCCGAGCACGGTTCCGTGTACCTGACCGAGGGCTACAAGGGCGCGCCGTTCGGACTGTCAGTCGTGGCGCGCGCGATCGCAGGGCCGTACGACCTCGGCACTGTCGTCGTCCGCCAGGCGATCCACGTCGACCGGACCGACGCCCACGTGACGGTGGTCTCGGATCCGGTCCCGATCATCTTGGAGGGGATCCCGCTGCGGATCCGCTCGATCAACGTCGACATCAACCGGCCCGGGTTCATGATCAACCCGACCTCGTGCGCCGAGAAGCAGATCAAGGCCACGCTGACGTCGACCGACGGTACGGTCCACGTGGGGTCGGACCGCTTCCAGGCCGCCGACTGCGCGTCGCTGCCGCTGAAGCCGAAGCTGCGCATGCGGCTCACCGGCCGCAGGCAGACGACCGACGGCAAGCACCCCGGCCTGCGGGCGGTGTTGACGCAGGGGGCGGGCCAGGCCAACCTGCGCTCCGCCATGGTCAAGCTGCCGCTCTCGCTGGCACTCGATCCGTTCAACGCGCAGTCGGACGACCTCTGCGAGTTCGAGGCCGGCCAGCGGGTCGACTGCCCGCCGAGCTCGATCGTCGGGCAGGCGGTCGCCCACACGCCGGTTCTGAACAGGCCGCTGGTGGGGCCGGTCCACTTCGTTAAGAACGTTCGCATCGACCCGGACACGGGCAGAACGATCCGGACGCTGCCGACGCTGCTGATCCCGCTCCGCGGGGAGGTCGCGCTCGACCTGCGCGCCACGACCACCGTGATCGACGACAAGCTCGTCAGCACCTTCCCGACGATTCCCGACGCCCCGGTCAGCCGCTTCGAGCTGAACCTCAAGGGCGGAGCGAAGGGCATCCTGGTCGCGGTGCAGAACATCTGCCGCCGGCCCAGGGGCCAGATCGCGGACGCCGAGCTGGACGGCCACAACGGGAAGCGTGCCGACCAGGCCGTGCGTATGCGCACACCGTGCGCGAAGAAAAAGAAGAAGCGGAAGGCCGCGCTGAGGGTGAGCAAGGCCACCTGGCAGGCCAACCGCGTGACCGTGAGCGGACGAATCAATCGCATGGCCAAGCGGTCCGTGCGGGTGACCGTCCGCTGCGGGCGCCCCGGCGTCACACGCAGCGCGAAGCCGAACCGCCGCGGACTGTGGCGCACGACGCTCAGCACGGGCGGCCGCTGCACCGACACGCGCATGGCACGCGTGGTCGCGCGCTACGCGGGCGATTCCAGGGTGGCCCGTAGCCGAGCGGGTCGTAGCATTCGCGTACTCCGATGAGGCCGGCGGCGCTGCTCGCTGCGGCGCTGCTGGCCCTGGCCGCGCCCGCCTGCGGAGGCGAGGACGACCCCGGCTCCTCGCGCGCGGGCGGTGACGGCGGGCAGGTAACCGAGACGAACGCATCCGCTCCCCAGAGCCCGGCGCAAAGCGTGAGGACCTACGGGACCAAGGCCGACGGCGAGGACGAGACGGCCATCGCAACAGCCGTCAAGAACTTCTACGCCGCCAAGGCGGCGGGCGACGGCGCGCAGGCCTGCGCGCTGCTCGCGCGCCCCACCCGAGAGGCGATGATCGACACGCTCGCGCAATCGGGGCGGCCTGAGGGCAAGGGCTGCGGGGCCATCCTCACTTCTCTCCTGGCGGACCAGGCGCCGCAGTACCGCGACCGGATCGCCGGGGTGGAGGTGACGGGCGCGCGCGTAAGGGGAGACCGCGGCCTCGCATTGATCGAGATCGAGGCGATTCCCGAGGAAGTGATCCCCGTGCGGCGAGAGGACGGCTCCTGGAAGGTCGCGGCGCTAGCCGGCTCGGAGATTCCCTAGCCGCCGTTCAGGCGGCC
>Ga0190265_10003743_pt1 | contig 10424 bp, 8 predicted proteins | sample Popmic124T_FD_133135 | JGI IMG/M metagenome (GOLD analysis project Ga0190265, IMG submission 133135) | Populus adjacent soil microbial communities from riparian zone of Indian Creek, Utah, USA - 124 T | ecosystem: Environmental > Terrestrial > Soil > Riparian zone | place: USA: Utah | collected...
GGGCGTGCTGGTCGGGCGGATCGAGCTCGGTACGGGCGTGAGCTTTTGAAAATGGAGGGCAGGTCGCGGCACCCACGCAAGCGAGGTTGGCTCGGACTCCGCCGAGCCGCCCCGCCCGAGGATCCGACGCCGTCTACAGAGGACGCCACCGTTCACGCCACGCCCCAGGAGCAGCTCGAGCCTTCGGCGCCGGCCGCGCACCCGCCCGCGCCGGGTGAGCTGCGAGCGGGACCCGACCCCGCCGAGTTCGCGCAGCTGTTCACGAGCGAAGCGCCGCGGATCTGGCGCGCGCTGCGCCGGCTCGGCGTGCGCGACGCCGATCTCGAGGATCTCGTCCAGGAAGTGTTCCTGGTCGTCTATCGGCGCTGGGGTGACTTTCGCGGTGAGTCGTCGCTGCGCACCTGGATCTATGGCATCGCCTTGCGCAAAGCCTTTGCTCAGCGCCGCAACCGGCACGCGCGCGGCGTCGTCGATCTCAGCCATCCCGAGCTGCCCAGCAGCGCCCCCGAACAGAGCCACGAGCTCGCGCGCAGCGAGCTGCGCGGCGCGCTGCAAGCGGCGCTCGAGCGCCTGCGCGAAGGCAAGCGCGAGGTGTTCGTGCTCTACGAGCTCGAGGAGCTGCCGATGCGCGACGTCGCCGCGCTGCTCGATGCGCCGCTGCACACCTGTTACGCGCGGCTCTACGCCGCGCGCGCCGAGCTCGCGGTCCTGCTGCGGCGCGCCGGTCACGATGGAGGCGGGCCATGAACGACCGCGATGATCCGACGCGCTGGGCGCGCGGCGCTCCCGGCGCTCCCAGCGACTTCAGCGCGCTGCTGCGCGACGACGAGCGGGCCGTGCCGGGCCCGCCGCAGCTCGCGCGCATGCTCGACGGCCTCGCTGCGCAGCTGGCCGTGCCCGAGCTCTCGCCGCTGCGGCCCGCGCCGGCGGCGACCGCGGCCGGCGTGCACAAGGCCGCGCTGTCGCTGATCGTCGGCGCGCTCGCGCTGTTTGGCGTGGCAGGCGCGGTGCTGCTGCTGCGCGCGCCCGCCGAGCCGGCGCGACCCGCACCGCCGGCCCGCGCCGCCGCGCCCCAGCCCGCGCCGCAGCCGGCAATTCGACCGGCCCCCGCCCCGACAGCTGAACCGACGCCGACCGCCGTCCCGGCCGCGCGCGCGAACGCCGCGCGGCGCCCGCGCCCTTCCGCGAGCGCACAGCCGGTACGCGCCCCGGCCCTTGGCGAGCACGAGGATCCGGTGGCGGAGCTCGCTTTGCTCGAGCGCGCGCAGCGCGTGCTGCGCAGCGACCCGGCGGCAGCGCTCGCCCTGGCCGAGTCGCATCGCGCGCGCTTCGAGCGCGGCGCCCTGGCGCAGGAGCGCGAGATGCTCGCGATCGAAGCGCTGCTCCGGCTGGAGCGCCGTGCCCACGCCGAGCGCCGCGCGCGCGCGTTCGCGCAGCGCTACCCGCAGTCGAGCCACGGTCCCCGCCTGCGCGACCTGCTACGTTCCGGCCCATGATCGCCTGGCGCAGCCTCGCGAGGCTCGGCGGCGTGTTGCTCGCCGCCGGCTGCGGCGAGCCGCGCGTGCTCGGGCTGAGCTGCGGGCCGGAGGGTTGCGCGCCGCAAGGCGGAGCCCCGTACAAGACGTGCGTGACCCACGAGCTCTCTACCTCCGCCGCGCCCGTGCCAGCCAACGGGCGCAGCGTTCACTGTCAGCTGTTCACGCTCGACGGGCTGACCAGCCCCCAAGGCGACTCACGCCCGTTCCTGAGCAAGGCGACGATCGAAGGCATGCCGGCCCGCGACGACCTCGATCTGCGGATGGCGGCTTCCGTTCCGGGCTGGCGCGATGGTGTCGTCGGCAATTGCGCGCAGCTCCGCGCCGAGCCGATCGCGTGGGTGCCGCTGGCCACCACGGTGGGCGCAGGCATGGACACGAGCCCCGACCCGCCCGACAGAGGGGTCACCGACCTCGAAGCGGCGCCCATCCCCGCGAGCCGCACGCACCGCTTGCTGCTGATCGACTCGTTCACCAACAACTCGTCCAGTCCGGTGGAGCCCCGGGTGAAGATCACGTTGATGTGCGCGACCGGGCGTACCGCCTCGGTGAGCGAGCCCTTCGAGCTGGTCAATCGCGCGCCGCTGCCGTCGCGGCTGCAGGCGGGCGGCCGGCTGAGCATGCCCATGAGCTGTACGTTCCAGCATCCGACGGTCGTCCAGCGGCTCTATCGCCGCACGCGGTTGACCACGAGCGCGATCAGCACGAGCTTCATCGTGCGCGCGCAGAAGGCAGACTCCGACGCTGGCATGCAGCCGCTCTGGACCAGCGACTACGACTGGACGCACGATCTGGAATCACCGACGGATTTCTTCCCCGAGGGCATGGCCTGGGACTGCACCCTGTTCAACAGCGGCCCGACCGACTTCATCGACGGCGCCGCCCTGCGCGACGCGTGCTCACTGCTCGGCCTCTTCCGCGTGGGACAGGGCAACCGCGCTCCATCCCCCGAAGCTTGCGTCCCGCGGTAACGAACGGGGTTCCGGGCAACCGCGGTTCTGGTAGACCGGTGGCGTGATCCTCGATCGCTGGAGCCATGCTTTCGTGAGTACCGGCTTGATCGCGCTGCTGGCCTGCTCGGACTCGGAGTCGCCCAGCGCCGACGGTGGTCAGACCCAAGCGGACAGCGGTCGGGGTGGTTCAGCTGCCGGTGCGGGCGCGGGCGGGCCTGCTACGGCTGCAGGCGCCGGGTCGCCAGCCGCAGGGTCGAGCTCTGCAGGGCGCGGCGGCAGCAGCGGCGCGGGCGTCAGCGGCGCGGGCCGCGGTGGCGCCGGTGGGTCGACTGCAAGCGACGCCGGGCCGACGGCGGGCGATGCACAGCAGCAAGGCGCGGGCGACGGCGCGGCAGCGCAGTGCACCACGTGTGGCGACTACGCGGCGCCCGTCTTGCTCGCCAACGTGCAGGTCGCAGAGCTCGACGCGCTCTCCGGCATCGCGGTCAGCGCGCGCAATGCAGGCACGCTCTACGCTCACAATGATCGCACCAGCAGCGCGCTGTTCGCGCTCGGCTTCGATGGCCAGCTGCGCGCGCGCTACGCGCTGTCCGGAGTCACCACCGTCGACCTCGAGGAGGTGGCGGTCGGCCCCTGCCCCGCGGGCAGCTGCGTGTTCATCGCCGATATCGGCGGCAACATCGGCGCGCGCAACGAGTATGCGCTGCTGCGCGCGCCCGAGCCCGACGTGAGCGCCGCTTCAGCTGCCGGCGCCGCCACGCCGCTCGCAGGGCTCGAGCGCTTCCCCTTCACGTACGAAGACGGCATGCACAACGCCGAAGGGATCCTGATCGATCCCGACGGCGGCGCGCTCTACGTGGTGACCAAGCTCGCCGCCGGCCAGGCCAGCAGCGTGTACGCGTTGCCCGACCCGCTCGCCGCCGCAGGCAACGTCGCGCGCAAGGTCGCCGATCTGCCGGTCCCACGCGCCGGCGACTCACCCGCCACCGCCACCAGCGCGCACCCGTGCGGGCGCGGCTTCCTGCTCCGCACCAACCGCCAGCTCTACGAGTTCCGGATCGCGAGCGGCATGCCCTTCACGGCGGCCTTCGCGGTCGACCCGATCGCCCTGGCCGCGGGCGACGAACCGCAGAGCGAAGCGGTCTCGTACCTGCCCGACGGTAGCGGCTTCGTCAGCTCGGGCGAGACCGCAGCGGCCCCGATCTACCGCTCGCTTTGCCGCTGACCGGATCGCCGGTGTGCTATCCGTGAGCGCGTGAAGGCGTACTTGCTGGCAGCCGCGAGCGGCGTGCTCTATGCGCTCGCGTACGAGCACGGCGCGCTCTGGCCGCTGGCGTTCGTCGCGCTCGCGCCGTTGCTCTACGCGCTCGCGCGCGACGCGTGCACAACGGGGCAAGCGCTGCGGCTCGGCTCGTGCGCCGGGGTGCTGCAGCAAGCTGGGGCGTATCGCTGGCTGCTGCCGACGATCCACGACTACGCGGGCATGCCGTTGTGGCTGTCGGCGCTCGTGTGGGGTCTGCTCATGCTGTACCAGGCCGGCCAGCTCGCGCTGTGGAGCGCGCTGGTCGCGCGCGGGCGGGCGCTCGGTTGGCCGGTGCTCGTGCTCGCGCCGCTCGCGTGGGGCGCGATCGAACAGCTGTATCCGCTGCTGTTTCCGAGCCCGCTCGCGGCCGCGCTGCACGCGCAACCGAGCTTGCTGCAGAGCCTCGAGCTCGGCGGCGCGCGCCCGATCTCGATGCTGCTGGTGCTGGCCAGCGCGTGCGCCGCGAGCGTGGCCCGCGCGCCGCGCGGCGAGCCGCGTGTTGGCCGGCTGCGCATGGCCGCGCTGGTCGCCACGGTCTGGGCGAGCCTGTTCGGTCACGGCGTCTGGCGCAGCGCGCAGTTGAGCGCGGCGGTGGACGCGGCACCCGCGCTGAGCCTGGGGCTGGTGCAAGCCAACGTCGGCACGGCGCAGAAGCGGCGCGATCCAGCTGCGGTGCGCCGCAGCCATCTCGAGCTCTCGCGGGCGCTGCTGCGCACGGACCGCCCCGACTTGCTGATCTGGCCCGAGACCGCGCTGCCGGGGTTCATCCCTGCCGACAGCCGGGAGCTGTCCCCGGCGGTCGGCGAGCTGGGCACCCCGCTGCTGACCGGGGCGGTCGCGCATCACAACCGGCAAGGGCGCGCGGAGCTGTACAACAGCGCGTTCCTGCTCGATGCGCACGCGCGGGTGCTCGGCCGCAGCGACAAGCTGCGGCTCGTCCCGTTTGCCGAGCGCATGCCGTTCGCCGACCGCTTTCCGGGGCTCTCCGAGCTCGCGCCGGGTGCGGGTGCATTCACGCCGGGACGCGCGCCGGCCGCGCTGCAGCTGAACGGGTGGCGCATCGCGGTGCTGATCTGTTACGAGGACATCCTGCCCGACCTGGTGCGCGAGGTGACGCGCGCGACCGGCGCCCAGCTGCTGGTCAACATCACCAACGATGCCTGGTTCGGCGACAGCGCCGCGCCGCACATCCATCTCGCGCTCGCGGCTCTGCGCGCGATCGAGCAGCGGCGCTTTCTGGTGCGGGCAACGAATAGCGGCGTGAGCGCGATCGTCGGGCCGACCGGTCACGTGCTGCAGACCTTGCCCATGTTCGAGCCGGGGACCCTGCGCGCGCGGGTCGCGCTGCTCTCGATCACCACGCTCTACGCGCGGATCGGCGACCTGGCCGGCTACCTTGCGGTCGCGGGCTGCGCGTGGCTGGTCGCGGTGCGGCGAAGGCGGCGCGTTCCCGGAGGCTGAGAGGGAGGAAGACGATGCGCGGGGGGACGAAGCCTTGGAGTCGCTGGGTCGCGCTGGTGGTCGCGCACGCGGGGGCGCTGGCGACGCAAGCGCAGTCGATGCCGCAGGCGCTCGAGCCCGGATCCGATTCCGAGCCCGCGTTCGATTCCGGTTCCGCGTCCGATTCCGGGTCCGGTTCCGAGCCCGCGTCCGGGTCCGGGTCCGGGTCCGGGTCCGGGTCCGGGTCCGGGTCCGGGTCCGGGTCCGGGTCCGGGTCCGGAACCGATTCCGAATCCGGTTCCGCATCCGGATCCGGTTCCGCTGCTGTACCCGAGCCTGTGTCCGCTCCCGAGCCGGCGCCCGTTTCAGTCACCGAGGAGCTCTACTCGGCCGCGGGGATCAGCTACGTGCGTAACCCCGGCTCCAAGATGAACGATGCGCTCGCGCTGCGCACCGGCACGCTCGAGCTCGGCGCGGAGCTGGTGCTGCTGACCAGCGCAGCGGAGTTCGCCGGCGAGTCGATCGGCTTCACGGACCTCGGCCTGCTGCGGCTGCGCGCTCGCAGATCGCTGAGCGATGGGCTCGAGCTGTTCGCCGCGACCCAGTTGCTCGCGAAGCGGCCGAGCACCAGCGACGCCTCGCTCTGGCAGGGCGCGCTCGCCGGCGCGCTGTGGTCGTTCGCGCCGGACCTCGGGCTGGTGCTGCAAGCGAGCGCCGGTCCCGTGCTCGACGCCGGGGACGGGTACCTGTCGATCGGCCCGACCTTGGTCACCAAGCAGGCCGTCGATCACCACGTGCGCTTCGAGCTCGGCCTCGGCTACGCGTTCACCGCGCTCGACCTGGTGGCGCCGCGCGACGTGCTGTTCCACGTGCACGAGGCGGTCGCCCACGCCGAGGTGCAGCTCGGCGATCGCTCGGGTGGCTTCTTCGCGCGCTTTGCCTATCACTTGCCGTTCGCGAGCGGTCCGAGCGAAGAGCGCAGCCCCGGCCGCTACCTCGATCCTTCGCCGCAGCTCAACGTCCAGCTCGGCGCGATCCTGACGGCCGGCGAGGAGCGCGACTGGGACATCTACGGCGTGTGCTCGATCGTCGACCGCGGTGAGCTCGACGATGCGACCACCACCTTGCCAATCCTGGACGGCGGCTTCGATCAGCAGCAGTGGATCTTCGGCGTGCTGCACCGCTTCGGCGCGGAGCGGAACCCACGGCGCTGACGTTCTGGTGAGCCGGTTAGAAAGCTCAGGAACGGTCGGCTGGGTTGAAACTGAACTTCTAACCGCGTCCCCTCACGGGTCGAGCGCGGCCAGCAGGGCTTCGTGCACGGCGTGGGGGTCGGCGACCGGGAGGGAGCACGCGTCGGCCGAGCACATGTAAGCGACGGGTTTGCCGGGGTACGGGTAGTGGCTGTCTTCCGGCGGCGCGAGGCGCACGCGGCGATTGGGCGCGTAGGCGGCGAGCGCGGCGCGCAGCAGGGCTTGCGATCGCGTGTCGTCGGGGCGGCCGACGATCGTGACGGTGACGTAAGGGCTGTGCAGCTCCTCGAGCGCGAGCGCGTACTCGCCGAGCGCGCTCGGCTCGCGCGCCAGCGCTTCGCGATCGCCGACGGCGCGCAGCGCGCGTTCGGCCGGCCGTTGCCAGGCGGGCTCGCCTTCGCGCCGGGCCATCCACAGCAGCACGCGCGCGAGCCGCGCGTTCAGCGCGATCGGTTTGCGCGCGACCGCGAGCGCGCCCACGGCTTCGGGGTCGGGGGTGTGCGCGTAGAAGGCGCCGCCGCGCGCGTCTTCGAACGTCGTCGCGGTGAACGCGAGCAGCTCGCGCACGCGCGCCAGGTACGCGGGCTCGCCCGTGACCTCGTGCAGCGCGAGCAGTCCGCGCGCCATCTCCAGCTGATCGGCGAGGTACAGGCGCGGGTCGGGCTCGCCGTCGCCTTCAACCGCGGCTTCACCGTGCGCGTACCCCGCGCCGCGCCGGTGCGTGCGCTCGATCGCCTCGTAGGCAGAGACGGCGGTCTGCAGGTAGATCGGATCGAAGGTCGCGCCGTAGAGCTGCGCAAAGGCGGCGATGCTCTGGCCGTTGAGATTGGCGAACACGCTCGGGTCGATGGCCGGTGCCCGGGTCCGCGCGCGCGCTTGCGCCGGCAGCGCGTAGAACTCGGCGCCGCGCTGGTAGAACGCGTCGCCGGGCCGGCCCACGTCGGCGTCCTGGTTGGCGTAGAACGCGCCGTCCGGGCGGCGCAGGTGTTCGAGCAGATAGCGCGCGATCGAACGCGCAGCGGTCAAGTAGCGCGACTCGCGCGTGGCGGCGTAGCCGGTGCAGTACAGCTCGATCGCGCTGGCCTGCAGGCTGTGGATCTTCTCGTAGTGCGGGTGCTGCCAGTCGCCGTGCACCGAGTACTGGAACAGGCCGCCCCAGACCGGGTCGAGCAGCGCCTCGTAGGCGTCGAGCGCCCGCAGCGCGCGCGCGCGGCGGCCCGGCTCGCGCGCCGTGAACGCGCGCAAGAGCGCGTGCTCGACCGGGGCCGCGCGCGGATACCTCTGCGGCGTGCCCCAGCCGGCTTGCGCTTCGTCCCAGCTGCCGTCGAGCTGGGCCAGCACCCGCGGATGCAGCGCGCGCAGATCCGCCGGACCGCTGTCTCCGGAGGTCGCTTCGCGCGCGCGGAGCACGGCCGCCGCCCGCGCGCCGTGCGCCGCGATCTCGGTCAACACCCGCGCGAACGCGCGCGGCTCGCGATAGCCGCGCAGGTTCAGCAGCGGGGTGGCGTTGGGCGTGAGCAGCCCGGTCGCCGGCCAGCCCCAGCGCGCGTAGCGCTCGGCCAGGTCGGGACGCGCGTCGGCGTCGACCTTGACCACGACGAAGTGCCGCTCGAGCACGCGCATGACCTCGGGGTCGCGGAAGGTCACGTCGTTCATCACGTGGCACCAGTGGCACCAGCGGGTCTGCACGCTGACCAACAGGTACTTGCCCTCGCGCTCGGCCCGCTCGAAGCTGGCGCGCGTCCACGGCTCGAACTTCACCGCGCGCGCGGGCGCCGGCGCTGACTGCGCCGCGGGCGGCTGGTGTTGGCGGGCGCCGCCGCACGCGCTTGCGCTCCAGCCGAGCGCGAGCAGCAGCGCGATCGTCCCTCGCAGACGCCTGGACACGAGCATGAGCACAATACGGTCGAGGACCGCGGACGGATCCCTCTCCCGCCCGATGTGGGGGGGATGCCGCCACCGGCACTCCCCGAGCTGCAGCCCATCTGTAACGCTAGGTGGTAGCTATCGGGAAGGGCACGCGCCCTTCCCGCCCCATCGGCAGAGCCGCTGGGGCCCCACCCATCCGCGGGGTCGCTGCGCCTTGGCCCAGCTCCTCGCTTCTTGATGCAGGCCCGATATGAACGTGCGGATCCTCATCGACTCGATCGTGCGCCAGACCACGGTGCTGATCGCCCAGCTCGCGACCTCGGGCGGGCTGCGCGCGCCGCTCGCGCACATCGCCAACCAGGTGTTCCTCGAGCTGACCCGCGAGCTCGACGCGCAGGGCGTGAGCCGCAAGGTCAGCGCCGACATGTTCGGCATGGCGCTGCGCAGCTATCTGCGGCGCATTCAGGGGCTCAGCGAGAGCTCGACCGAGCGCGGGCGTACCTTGTGGGAAGCGGTGCTCGGTTACCTGAGCGAGGGCGAAGTGCGCTCGCGCGGGCAGGTGTTCAAGCGCTTCAGCCGCGACGAGCAGAACCTGGTGCGCGGCGTGCTGCACGACCTGACCGAGAACGGCCTGGTGTTCAGCACCGGCAGCGGCAGCGAGCAGGTGTACCGCGCGACGACCAAGGCCGAGCAGCTGCAGATGGGCCAGCTCGCGGACGCCTCGGGGCTCGAGGAGCTGCTCTGGGCGTTCATCTATCGTGAAGGGCCGCTCGGGCGGGCCGAGCTCGCAGAGTTCGCGGCCAGCAACCCCGAGCGCGTCGACGAAGCGCTGCGCAGGCTCGCGGCGCTCGGCAAGATCAACGTCGACGGTGAAGGCGAGCAGCGCCGCTACCACGCCGAACGGCTCGAGGTGCTGCTCGAAGCCGAGGTCGGCTGGGAAGCCGCTGTGTTCGATCACTACCGCGCGCTGGTGCAGACCATCTGCCAGCGGCTGGTGCAGACCGGCAAGCAGCTGACGGGTCAGGCGCAGGCGCGCGTGGGCGGCAGCACCTTCACGCTCGACGTCTGGGAAGGCCATCCGTTCGCCGACGAAGCGTACGGCGTGCTCGCGCGCTTTCGCGCGCTGCACCTCGAGCTGTTCGAGCGCATCGAGCGCCACAACGCCGAGCACGGGCGCCCGCGCGACTACGAGCAGGTGGTGATCTACTTCGGGCAGCACTGCGTGCCGCGCCGCGACTCCGACGAAGGCGAGGTGAAATCATGAGACGGCTCCTGCTCGTGCTCGGCTTGCTGTGCGCGTGCTCCAAGGCGCGCGAGCCCGAGGCCGGTAGCCAGACGCACTTCTTGAACGACTGCGACGGCAGCTGCGCCGCGCCCTACTCGTGCCTGTGCGGCGTGTGCACCCTGGCGTGCAGCGACGCGGACCAGTGCTCGGACGCTCCCGGCAACGCAACATGCGTCGCGCCGGGGGATAGCGCCGCCAGCTGCAGCGCCGCCAGGCTGTGCGACGTGGAGTGCGCGCGGAACGCGGACTGCAGCGCGGTCGGTCCGCAGTTCAGCTGCGAGGCGGGGCGCTGCCGGGAGACGTCGACGGGTACCGGTGGCACGGGCGGAAGCGCGGGCGCGAGCGCGGCCGGCCGCGGCGGGCAAGGCGGCGGGGGCGGGAGCGGGCAGGGCGGGGCGAGCGGCGGCAGCGGACAAGGCGGGGCGAGCGGCGGCAGCTGCAGCACGTCGGCGGATTGCACGCTGATCGCCGCGGGCTGTTGCGCCGCGTGCGTCCCGACCAAGACGGACGTCGAAGCGGTGCTGCGCAGCGCGGAAGCAGCGGAGACGGAGCTCAACTGCCCGGGTGGTCCACCGGCATGCGGTCCGTGCCCGCCGGCCGCGTACGACCCCGAGCACGCGATCGTGCGCGCGGCGTGCGTGTCGGGACAGTGCACGGTGCTCGACTTGCGCGAACAACCCGAGACCGAGTGCAGCAGCAACGACGACTGCAACCTCGCCCAGCAGGGTTGCTGCGGCTCGTGCAGCGGCGACCCGAGCACCTGGTTATCACTCAGCAACGGCGACA
>Ga0190265_10003744_pt1 | contig 10423 bp, 13 predicted proteins | sample Popmic124T_FD_133135 | JGI IMG/M metagenome (GOLD analysis project Ga0190265, IMG submission 133135) | Populus adjacent soil microbial communities from riparian zone of Indian Creek, Utah, USA - 124 T | ecosystem: Environmental > Terrestrial > Soil > Riparian zone | place: USA: Utah | collected...
ACGTCCGTCACCATCGCCTCGTAGCTCGCAAGGGTGACGTCGCGGCCGCCATGACGCTCGGCAAGACTCACGACGCCGATCGGCAAGGAGGTCCAGGCGGCGATGCAGTTCTGCACGTCAAGCCGGTCGTAGATCGTGCGGCGCCAGCTGCCCCGCAAGGTCGTGAGATCGAGCCAGATCAACTCCGAGCTGCCGCCGCCAATGTCGAATACAAGCGACCAGTCGCAGTTGCGGTCGATCAGGGACGCGCAGCCGCAGACCGCGAGCTTGGCCTCCGTCTCCTGCGTCACGACCTCGATGGAAAGGCCGGTCTCGTCGCGCACGCGCGCGATGAACCCCGCGCTATTGGCGGCTTTGCGGCAGGCTTCCGTGGCGATGAGGCGCGAGCGCGACACGCCGCGGCGGGACATCTTGTCGGCGCAGACTTTGAGCGCCTCGACGGTGCGGTTCATCGCCGTCTCGGAAAGACGGCCTGAACTCAGCACGCCTTCGCCGAGGCGGATGATGCGGGAGAAGGCGTCGATGACAAGAAAACCGCGCCGCGACGGCCGGGCGATCAGGAGCCGGCAATTATTGGTGCCGAGATCGAGGGCGCCATAGACGGAGGATGCGGCCGACCGAGCCGGCGCATGACCATCGTTCCTAACCCCGGCTGCCCCCACGAGGTGGTCCTTCGACGCATTCTGCAGCGCACGCGCCGCGAATGGCGTCTGACTGCCGCCTCCCATGCAGTCATCCGACTCGTTTCGCCCGGCGTTTGCGCCAGGCGGTATCATGGCAGCCGCGCGTGCATCGCCGCTCGGCCCACTCACGTTATCGATCCTTTGCCCCGTGGCCGCCCGCCCCTTAGCGCCAGCCACGGTTTCTAGCTATGGCTGTACTGTAACAAGGTCTCGGGTGCGGTAAAGCGGGTTTTCCGGAACCTCTCCCGGCGGATTGCAAACGGCCAAAAGGCCCGCAAAACCGCTATAGTGCGGCGGTCGCACCCCTGCTTGAAGCGGGAGCGCCGCGCCCGTAGCTCAATGGATAGAGCACCAGACTTCGAATCTGGGGGTTGCACGTTCGAGCCGTGCCGGGCGCACCATTTCACCCTACGGCGCGGAGCCGCCGACCGCCCGGAGCTTGAGATCGAACTTGTCGGGATCGCGGCTGAATTGCAGATAGGCCTCGCGTTCGGAATTCTCCGGCACGTAGTCGAGGGTCGCAGCGCTCGTCTCGAGGGACTCTTCGCCATCCTTGAGCGCGCCTTCGATCTCGACCGCGGCCGCCGTCGACCGGCCTTTGTTGCGCACTAGGACCTTGACGACGTAACTGCCGTCGAGGCGTACGCTTTCGGCGCGCTCGACAACGATGACCGGCGGTCCGGATGTGTGCGTCAGGCCATACCAGGCCATGTAGCCGATCGCGAAAACGAGGATGGCCGCGCCGAGCGCCGCCGCCCCCCACTCCCAAAAAGACGTCCGCGACTGAACCGGTTTCTTTCGCGCCATCAGAGGATCAGGCGCGCGAGCGCCGCTCCGATGGCCCCGGGGAAGCTCAAGACGACGGCGAGACTCAAAGCCTGCTCCAGTGACAACCCCTCGAGGCGGCCGAACGTCCAAAGGATGTAGAGGCTGACAAGTAACACCGCGGCATAGCCGACGACGGTGAAGCGGGCGAACACGCTGAAAAACGACTCCTCAGGATGCTGAGCGTGCGTGCCGCGGAACTCGACCACGTAAACCACGATATGCATGAGGCCGAGCGAGAGAAACGCCAACGCGATGTCCTGCCAGGTGCTCATCTTGAACGCGATGAGAATGATCTCCTCCGTCGGCGCGATGTTCAGCGACATGAAGAGCCCGCCGACCATCATGAGGAGGATCTCGCCGCCATAAGCATCGGAAAAGCCATACTCGTCGGTGTCCTCCGCGCTGCCTCCGAGCTGATTCTGCGCCAACATGGCGCCGATGCTTCCGGGCACGATCTGCAGCGCGATCTTGCCGATAATCTCGCGCCAAGACATCGAGGGGTCGATCTCCGCGAACATGGCGAGCACGACGATGGCTGCGACCGCCGCGACCGCGATCGCCATCAGCGCATCGGCGAGGTCGTCGACGATATGCGTGTTCTTGCGAATGCCGCCGAAGAGCGACAGTCCGACGAGGAGCGGGAGGAGGACGAGAAGGAGAAGCGCGATGCGGAAAGGATCGATATAGACGCCGAGCGACCACATCTCCATCGTCATCATGAGCGGCAGCGAAAAGATGAGTGCGCCGGCGAACGCCCGGCCGAGCCCCACCAGAAATTCTCTGGTTGAGCCCGTGTCCGCCTCGACCGCCGCGTCCTTGCCCGCCATGACGATTAGCCCGCCCCTGGGGGCACGGCGCTCCGCTATTTGCGCCGATTGACCTCGGCGCGGGAGACCTCACCGGCATCGATCAGCGCGTTGACGCAGATCTTGGAGAGGTTCTTGCCTGCCCGGTCCATGCAGCTGCGCAACGCCGGCGTGTCGATGCCGTAGTCCTTGCAATATTTGCGATAGTCGTCCTGACAAGCCTGCTTGACGGGCTTTGTGAGGGCGCCCGCCGGCGTCGCGAAGGCGAGCGCCGCGAGACCGAGCAACAAGGCCGAAATGGTGGTTTTCATGGTCGTCCCCCTATTGTTTTTGCTTGAAGCTAAGTGGATATTCTGAAACGAGAACCGCGCTGCCGCAAACGACTTTATGTCTCGTCCACAAAACGCTTCAGGTGAACGGGCGACGGCCCATAAGAAAAGAGCCGCCGGGGGCGGCGGCTCTTTCGCGGCGATGATAACGACGCGACTAGCGTGTCGTGGCGGGGTCGCTGGTCGAGGTCTTGCCGGCCTCGTCCATCGCGCTGCCGGAACCCGACATTTTGTGATCGCCCTTCGGCATCTTGGCTGAGCTCGGATCGCTGTCCATCGTCTTGCCGGCTTCCGCGGCGTCCGTTCCCGAACTCGGCGTTGTGGCGCCGCTCGCCGGCGGGATGCCTTCCTTGGCCGGGTCGTTACTGGAGGCGGACTCTGCGGCCATGGCAGCAGTCGCACCGAGAAGCGAGGCGGCGATAATAAGGGCGGTGGTTTTCATGCTTGTCTCCTTGGACATTGTAAGCGGGGGGCTTCGCGACAGAGAAACGTGCTGATGCCAGGCCTGTTCCTGTCCCCGCGAAAAAGCCTCATGCCGCCGTGGGTCAGTCTCAATTTTGTCGAAAGGTGTTCGTAGAGAATACGCGTTCGCTTCGCGGCAATCATTTAGAGACCTGCCCATGACTATGCTGCGCGTCCACCCGGTCACCTTCCACACCGCCAAAATCCTGGCTCTTCTTTGGCTTGCCCTGGCAGGCATCGCCCTCACCGGGTGCGGGACCACCGATCCGCAATTTCCCGTATTGCGCCTGACCGAGCCGCCTGAAGACAATCAGCAGCCTTAAGGACGGCGCTTGACTGTGCGCTGCGGTTAACACGTGGGGAACGCTCGTCCCCTTTCCGCGTTATTCCTGACGGTCGCGAAACGTGCGGCCACGGTACTTAGGGAATAACGAACTAAGGAGAATTGCGATGAACCGTCTGCTCACCGGTACGGCGCTTGCCGTTATGCTCGGACTGGCCCCGGCCCTCGCCGCCGACACGTCCTCGTCTTCCACGCCTTCGACCGACAAGAGTGCCGCCTCCGAGGCGACCCAGCCCGATAGCGGCAGCGCGGATACTTCTTCGGGCGCCGCGCAGCAGAGCTCTGCTCCGCCTTCTTCCGACGCTGCTGACGACAAGTCGGCGCAGAAGTCGATGCCGGACGTCGATGCCCAGGACCCGTCCACGGGCGCCAAGGAACAGACCTCGAAGCCGTCCGACACGGGCAGCTCGTCATCCTCGACCGAGTAATCGATGTCTCTCGATGTCTGAGAAACCGGGGTCGGTTGACCCCGGTTTCTTTTTGTCTAACAGGCTTTGCCGGGACGGAACTGATCCTCGATCCGCTCTACGATCGGGTCGTAGTGTGACCGCTCGTCGACCGGATAAGACATCCCAAAGACATTCACGACATTGCCGCCACACGAGAACATCACCTTCTCGTAATAGATATTGTCGTCGCGATAGCCGCTCAGCACAAACCAGGAGCGGCCACGGGGGCGATAGGTCAATTCGTCGTAGCCTTCCGTGTTGGCGATGAGCCACTGCTTGAACGCAGCCGGGGTCCGCCCTTCTTCATTTCTGAAGGCAGTGAACAACAGCTTTGCGCGCGCATCTTCCGACTCATAAATATGCACGGACGGACGTCCGTCTCCTTCGCGCGGCAGGAAGGCTTCGCGCGGGAACGCGTAGGTGAAACCAAAGCCATCATCGCGGGCGGCAACCCAGCCGGAAGGCTCAGCAGATACGGCAGACGAAGCGCCGGCCATGACAAGAAGAAGCAGGAAACGTGGAAGGAAGTGCATAGGACGAAACTCCGGTTGAGAAGATCCTCCTAGAACAACGGGAGGTCTCCGCTCCGGTTCCGCCGCGGGGGAACATCGCCATGGTCTTCGCCGTTATGACGCTGTCCTCCCCGGCAACCTCCAGCGAGCGCCATGAACACCGCCAACTTGCAACTCGAAGGTTTGCTTCTCGCGCTCGCCGCCCTGGTTGAACTCCTCGAGCGCAAGGGCATTGCAAGCCGTGACGAGATCGACGCGAGCCTCGCCGAAGCCGAGCACAATGCGGGAAGTGGTCCGGGGCGGCAGACGGAGCTGAGCCCATCGAATGTCGATGCGATTTGCTTTCCGATCCGCTTCTTGCGGACTGCTTTGCGCGAGCCGGGAAGCGACAAGACCTTCGCACAGCTCACGACGGCCGTGGGGCAGACGAAATCTGAATCCTGACCGGGGAGTTGAGCTAGACCTGCTCGGACTTCTGCGAACGGCCGCCCCGGCGGAGGATGTAATCGTGGATGGTCTTCTTCAGGAAGCGGTACGCCGGTCGCCCCATTATCGCGACAGCCAGCACCTTTGTCAGGAAGGGCGTCGCCCCGAACAGGCCTGTGATAATCGCCTTCACGGTCGGCTCGAGGTCTGTCGCGATGACAACGGGAATGAGGGTCCAGGCGATATAACCGCCGGCCATCAACGCCGTGCCAAGGCCGAAGCGCCAGCCGAGCTCGGCTGAGCTAACCTCTTCCGTTTCGGTTTTTATGGCCGATCCCGTCATGCGCACCCCTGTTTGCCGGTCAACCTGATCGGAAAATAAGGTCTCCTGGAGGCAATTCCCAGGGTCAGGTCTCGTTTCGTTCTGGAAAGAATCCAACGCGGTCAGCCCCAATTCGGCATTCCTGAACGGAATGTCCGCTTCCGGCGGACGTTTAATTCCGCCGGAGACGCAAGGATACTGGCCTCTATTAGGTCCCTCAGGCGGCGAAACAGCCACGCCCAAGGCCTCGCAGCTATAGACACGCCGCCGCGCCTGACCCGCTGTAAATGTCTCAGAGTCTACGTATGAACTCAAGGCTGTTCCAAAGCTCCTAAACTATCTGGGATTGCGCCGACGGTCCCAAAGCTGCTCGTCGAGAACACGCTGGATACGGTCCTGTGCCGGGATGGTGTCGAGAAAGCGCGTGAATTCGCGGTACTCCACCTTTGCCTCCGGTGTGGCCAGCCCATGCGAGAGATCCGCACGCCATAGAAGCATGCGCTTCCAGCCGCGCGCATCTCCGCCCTGCAGCGGCGGCGGAACGCCAGCCGCGAGCAGGCGCCGCATCACCATCTGCGCGGCTTCACTTTCGTCGTAGCCGCCCTTCACGAGGAGATCGATCACGGCAGCGAGCCGCGCCAGCAAGGTTTGGCTTGGCGCACTGCCGTCTCTGCGCTCCCCATGCGAGCGGCGTTCGGACGGCGTTTCCGGCACTGCCGTAAGGACTTCATCCTGAGGGCGGAGCGCCTCTTCAAGGTCGCGGAGCGGTTTCAGTTCAGTCCCAGGGAGGCCATCCTCCTCGAGCTGACTGATCACGACCGACAGGCATTTCGCACCCAGGCTCTCGCCAAGGCCGTTCTGACGCCGGTCCGGGTAGACTTGGCGCACGGCCTTGAGCGCTGCGCTCAAGCGATCGATATAGGGCGGTGTGGGCTCCATCTCGCCGGCGATCCTAGTTAAAAATGGTGAACGTCTTTTTTACGCCAAGCGGACTTGCCAAGCCTTTATGCCTGCGTCTAGAAGGGGCGCAGTCCGTGAGGTGCTTGCAATCCAAGGCTCGCGACCCAATTCGTCCTTGTTGGGGGATCGTCTAACGGTAGGACAGCGGACTCTGACTCCGTCAGTCTAGGTTCGAATCCTAGTCCCCCAGCCAACCTTGAGCGCCCGCCAAGCGCCGGCCATCGCGATGATCCTCAACTCTCGCCGCCGGGTGCTTGCCCTTCTCCTTGCCGCCGGCGCCAGCACCCGCCTGTCCGGTCTCCCACGCGCCTTCGCCCAGGAGACGCCCGATGCAGCGGCGGAATCCGACACGCAGCCGGAGAAGCCGGACTGCTTTGCCTCGCAGGATTTCGGTTCCTGGAGGGCGCAAGCAACCAATAAGCAGACCGGCGCCCGCCTGAAGGAGCTCAGCTTCTCCACCGGCAGCACCTGCAGCCTTTCCGGCGACCTCGAGGTCAACGGCCGCTACGACGCGCGGCTCAATCTTTATGGCGATCCCGAAAAGCAGGCTCTGCCGAAGGAGGAGCTCGTCAAGCCGGAGAACCGGATCGTCGTGAAGGGCGAGGACGGCAAGGTCGCCGTCGACGAGCCGCTCTGCGGCAACTGCACCGACATCTATGAGGGCAATGTCAGCATCGTCCTGCCGCTCGCCACTGCCCCTCTCCTCCGCGACGGCGCATCGGTCGAGATCGCCATCAAGCTCGGCGACAAGGAAGAATGCACCTCGAAATTCGAGACAAAGGAACTCCACGACGCGCTCGCCTGGGCGGCGGATAAGCGCGACGAACTTGCGAAAGACCGCGACAACGACAAATGCGCGGCACCCGACGAATGCTTCATCACGTCCGCCTGCTGCGACGTGCTTGGCCTCGCCGACGACTGCTTCGAGTTGCGGAGCCTGCGCGCCTATCGCGATAACGTGCTCGCCAAGGAGCGGGACGGCGCCGATGCGATCGCACTCTATTACAACTTGGCGCCGGTGATCCTGCGCGCCTTGCCGGAGGCGCAGCGCAATCGCATCTTGAGCCTGATCTATCTTCGCTACGTGCTGCCTGCGGCCTTGCTTGCGCGCATCGGCTTGTCGGGTCTCGCGCGCCGCCTCTACACGGCGATGATGCATCGTCTTGTGCGCGATTTTGCGCCGCTCAACGCGTCGGCTCTCGGCGAGAATCGCTAGAACAAGCATTCGCCGCAATCAGGTCGAGATCGCGCCCCACTCGGCGCGTAGGTTGATCCTCAAGAATAAAAAACGTTGCTTCCAGGCGAAACTTCGCTATCGGCCGGCGCTGCTCGCATCGGTCTTCTGAGGGGGAATTGAACGTGCCTGGATCTTTGCGTCCCGCAGTCCGCCAGGCCACTCCCACCCCTCTTAGCGCGTTCGCCCCGGAAGTTCTGAGGGGGAAGTATGATGAGTTCGGGCGCCCCGCGCATCGCGTGTTCGATCCTTCTTGGATTTGGCCTCACACTTTCCAGCTACGTAAACGCGCAAACCTCGCCCCATCCCGACTCTTTCGCTCTGCTCGCGTCCGGTCCCGAGGACAGCGAAACCCAGCTTGCCACGGAGATGGTTAGCCTCCTGCCCCAGGAGAGCCGCCCCCGCGTCAGGATCGAGCGCGGAGACGCCGGATTCAACGCGATCGTCCAATTACTCTCCGATCCGAAAATCGGCGCGGCCTTCATTTCCACCGATGCGCTCGCCTACGCCAAGGACGTCGAACTCGGCGGCAGGCTCGAGGAGCGCCTTGCGCTGATTGCACGGCTCGCACCGCAAGAGGTCCACATCCTGGCGGGGCGTCACATCACAAAAATCGAAGACCTCGCCGGGCAGAAGGTGGCCGTCGGCCCCTCCGGATCGAGCTCGGCCATCACCGCCGCCTCCCTGTTTGCGGCGCTGAAGATCGAGATCGAGGCCCTTCCTATCGAGGCAACCCGCGCCCTGGATTTGCTGAAGCGAAACGAGATCGCCGCGCTGGTCGGCATCGGCGGTAAACCGCTGCCCTATCTAGCTTCGCTGGACGAAGAGAACCTGCATCTTCTGGCCGTGCCCTTCAGCGAAGCGTTGCAGTCCGTCTACCTGCCGACGCGTCTCGAGCATGATGACTATCCAGGCTTGATCGACGGCAACGCGGACGTACCCACGATTGCAACAGGGCTCGCGCTTCTCGCCGCTGTAGACAAAGGCGATGCGGCACGCGGCGCCTACAAGGCTTGGCTCGAAATTCTCGTCGGGAACTTCTTCACTGGCCTCGCTGAGCTCAGGGTGGGCGATCACCATCAGAAATGGCGGGACGTCAATCTCGCCGCCAACATTCGCGGCCTTCCGCGCGCGGGCGCTGCCGAAGCATGGCTTGGCCTGCAATCGCAGCCTGTGGCGGAAGCGGGGCCAGCCGAAGTCCGTCTCACCGCCACGGAACCGCAAGTACCGACAAGCGCGTCCATAAGCGAAGACCAAAGAGAAGCGTTGTTTCAGGAGTTCATTGAATGGCGGCGCGCACGGCAACACTAGGCGCGCCAGATCTGCATCGGGGAACGGGGGGAGGACGATACGCGGGATGAGAAGCCCGCCTGACATGATGGAGCGAAATCATGACTGGTTCCCCCATGCCCCTCGCATTGCGACGCGATTGGCAACCGCATGGACGCAGCGCCGTTCCGCTAAAGGGCGGACCGTCCCTCGAGCAGTTTCCGCGCCCGCAGCTCGTGCCGGCGCCGCCTTTAAGGATCACCTATCCAGGCTCGCTGGCCGCGCGGCTTGATGCGCTCGCCCACGGCCGGCTGGAAGAACACGTTCGCGACCTGCGGGCGCGGCGCGATGCCGCCCTTGCGGAAATCCGCCTCGCGGAACGTCCGCGCATCAGCCCTCCCCCGCTGCGCGCCGAGCCAAGCGATTTCCGCATCCTGAGCAATGGAACTTCGGCACCGCATCCGCTCACCAACACGGCGGCATTGCCATCCTCACAGGTGATGGTGCGTGCCCTCGTGCGCGATTTCCACCGGCGTCAGCGCCAAGCGAACATGCTCGTTGCCGGCTGCCTCAGCGCGGCTTGCGTCCTTACGGTGAGCGGCGTGCTCGCTTTGGCGAGCTTCATCATGCCGGAGCAACCAGCGGTGAAAAGTCCTGCCGCCACCCCGGAGCGCGCAACTTCCATTGCCTGGCAACGGCCCGATGTCCCGAACGATAGCGGCAGCGAGATCGCCAATCGCGCGAGAAAGGCCCATCCCCTTCTCGTTCGTACGCGGGCGGAGATGGCCATGGTCGGCGGTGCACTGCTTCATCGCGGCGGTTTGGCGTCGCCTAACGATACCTCCGGCTCCGATGTCGTGCTGACCAACGCCGACCGTGAACTGGAGTTGGCGCCGCTGCTTTCGCGGCGCTACGCGGAATTGATCTTGCTGCGCGGACTTCCGCCCGAGGCGCGGCTTTCCGCCGGCAGCCGCAACGCAAGCGGCGCGTGGCTCGTGAAAGGCGCGATGCTGGGCGAGCTGAAGCTTGAGGTCGGATCAGCCCAAGCCGGCGACTACCCCATCGACGTCTACGACATGAATTCGGGCAACGCACCACAAGGGAGGCAAAGCTTCATGTTACGCGTAGTGTCTCCCGCCGGCGCGTCTGCGGCCGCGGGCCTGAACATCAGCTGGCCCGCGGTCCTTATTGACATGGCGATGATGACCCTCGCAGCCGAGGGCCGCAGCGTCCATGACCTTGCCTTCCCGCTGCAGGCGCGAGCGGATGCGCTGATGCGGGAAGGCGATATCGCCGGCGCGCGTCTGATCCTTCGCCATCTCGCCGAGAAGGGCGACCGCAACGCAGCGCAGCAACTTGCACAAAGCCTGGACCCCGCCATCCTCGCCGCGCGCGGCGTGAAGGGCATCGCGGGCGACGAGAAGGCGGCGCTCGCCTGGTACGAGCGCGCATCAAATACGTCGGACAACGACGCTAAGGAACATTTGGATATCCTCGCCAATCTTTCGGATTAGTACCGGGGGATCAGTGCGAGGATGGCCGCAGCCGCCATTTCCGAGGGAAACTTAATCGGGGGGATCGGCGGCTGCGGCCTCTAATTCTTAGATCAGATGGCGACGGCGAAGCTCCGCCACGACAGCATCGGCAAGCTCGTCGGGAGTGGCGCGCCGCGTCTTGAGAACCAGTTCCGGATGCTCCGGCCGCTCATAATCGGAATCGATGCCGGTGAAATTGGCAATCAGTCCGGCGCGGGCCTTGCGGTAAAGGCCTTTGGGGTCCCGCTCCTCGCAAACGTCCAAC
>Ga0190265_10003745_pt1 | contig 10423 bp, 14 predicted proteins | sample Popmic124T_FD_133135 | JGI IMG/M metagenome (GOLD analysis project Ga0190265, IMG submission 133135) | Populus adjacent soil microbial communities from riparian zone of Indian Creek, Utah, USA - 124 T | ecosystem: Environmental > Terrestrial > Soil > Riparian zone | place: USA: Utah | collected...
GAAGACAACTCGTGCGAACTGCTCGAGCGCGCGGGGTTGCCCGGCGACATGAAGCTGCACGAGCTGAGGCACTCCGCGGCCGACAACCTCTGGCGCGCGAGTGGAAATCTCATGCTCGCGCAGCAGCTCCTCCGTCACCAATCGGTCGCGACAACGCAGACGTACCTGCATCGGACACGATGACCTCAGCGATGCGCTGGCCCGTCTGGAAGTCGTGCGTTCGCCCTCGCAGAGCCAAGCAGACTAGAAGCTCGAATGCACCATAATCGGTGTTATGTCAAGTAGAGCGATCAGCGGGATCAGAAGGTCGCCTCTCGCACCCCGCTCGCGATGACGAGGAGGATGATCGCCGCCGCGATCAGCCGGTACCAGACGAAGACGCCGTAGGTATGCCGGCGGACGTAGCCGAGCAGCCAGTCGATCGCGAGCAGGCCGCTCGCGAGCGACGCCAGCGTTCCCACGAGAAACGGGCCTTGCCAGCCGTCCGGCAGATCGCCGAGAAGCACGTCTCCCACTCCCTTCAGCAGCAGCGCTCCGAGCACGGTCGGCAACAGCAGCAGGAACGAGAAGCGCGCCGCTGCGTCACGGTCGAGGCGCATGAGGCGACCCGCGGTGATCGTGATTCCGGAGCGTGAGACGCCAGGCGCGAGCGCGAGCGCCTGGGCCAGGCCCATCGCGACCGCGTGACGCATCCCGAGATCGCCCATCGCGCGTTCCTGTGGAGCCCGATCCGCGAACCAGAGCAGGGCCGCGCCCGCGGCGAGGAGGATCGCGATCTGCCAGGGCTCGCCCAGCGAATCGGCAATGGCGTCCTCGCCTAGGAGACCAACGACGCCGGCCGGAATCGTCGCCACCACGACGAACCATGCAACGTGCTCATCCGAGGAATCGATGCGCCGACGTCGCAGCGAGCCGAGCCAGGCGCCGACAAGCCTCACGATGTCCCCCCAGAAGTACGCGCCGACGGCGACGAGCGTTCCGAGATGCAGCGCGACGTCGAATGTCTGGTTGAAGCGGTCGTTCTGCTCGAGGTAGGTCCACTCCGCTGCCCAGGGCACCAGGATCAGGTGACCCGACGACGAGATCGGGAGGAGCTCCGTGAGCCCCTGGACTAAGCCGAGCACGAGGGCCTGGAGGTTCGTGAGCCCATCGGGATCGTCCCCCGCGCCGGCGAGGGTGAGGCCGAGCGCGATCGCAAAGGCCGCTCCCGCGACGCCATAGACGAGGGAGCGACGCACGGGCCGGATCCTACGAGACACGGCTCACGGCGATGGCCAGTGCGGCCCGAAGCGGACGCCTTAGGGGATGCGCACGATCGACTGGAGACGAATTCGTCGCAAATTGCGTCAAAGCGGTGAATCACGACCTTGACCCGGCCTGCCCTGTCCAATAGCTTCCCTCTTGCACCGAGCACGGAGCGCGAGTAGGTCGAAGCGCAGCTCGAAGGCTCTACGCGGAAGCGGACGGTCAGCGGGCTGAGTGGACGAAAGCGCAACCGGCTCGGTGAATTTTTTTTGCGTGGAGGAACCCGTGGCTCTCCGCAAGTGCCCTCCTTCTGCTGTGTGTTCAAGGCTAGAGTTGCCCGCGCCTAGGGGCGAGTGAATCGCCCTCCGGCCTCGGATCGCGGCGACAACTCGGAGAGCTTCCGACGGGCCCTGCGGCTAGGATCGCTGCGATGCACCTGCGCATGCCGAGCATCGACCAGGGTGTCCAGGCCTTCGTCTGGGCCCTTGTGTTCTTCCTCTTTCTCTGGGTCGGCGCCCTCTTGCTAAAGCTTCCGGGCGGAACGTCCTTCATCCTCTCGCTGCTCGCTGCGGGAGCGATCTTCATGCTCGTCCGAACCCGCGGCGGCGACTATCCCGGCCCGCGGTAGCGGCGCAACTGCGCTAGCCGGGTTGCACGGCCAGCGGCCGCGAAGCGGACGCCTTTAGGGATCTACGCGCGACGGAAATCCGCGCGAGCGGATTTCCGTCTTGCGCGCAAAGCTAGTTTCTCTCGGACGCTTCGCTGAGAGCGGCGACGAGCCGGTCAGCGAAATCGCGACCGAGCGCGGCTTCGAGGCGGATGAGCGCGGATGCACGCTGTCCTGGATCAGACTTGTCCAGCGCGTTGACGTCCGCAAGCAGGCGCGACGAGGCCGCCGGTGCGATCTTGGTGAGTGTGGCGGCGCTCATATGTCGCGTATCGGAGGGCCTACGCCGCTTTTCCATCCCTGGCGGGAGGGAAGGGTCACGCGAATGGGGGTCAGAGCTCGAGATCGAGCCTCCTCTCATCGAATCGAACCGAGTCCAGCTCTGCACGGAACTCTTCGAGTGCCCGCAAAGCGTCCCGTCGAAACACGTGCTCGACGACGCCGATCCTCCGATCGTTCCAGAACGGGAGGTCGACGTGCTCGCGGGAGACGAGATTGACCGATACGGCAGCGCACACCGGGCACTGAACGGCGACGGCAAGAGAGCTCTCACCCGGCGTGATAACCGCGAATGCAGAAGGCGTCATCGGTCGAGCACGTTCCTCGAGGCAGCAGTAGAAGCTCCAGGGCCACTCCCCCGCGCGGATCCGTGACGCGGCGACGTCGACGAGCTCGGCCGACAGGGAGTCGTCGCGCGAGGTGAGGAGATTCCTGAACGTCACTTCGGTGGCGGTGCCGAGGGGCGCCCAGTCGAGATCTTCGTGCGAGACCAGCCCGACGTGCTCCATGCCGCATCGGCATTCGAAGAGCACGCGGTAGACCGCCGGATGCGCCGCCGCGGGCAGCCGTTCGAGGAAGCGGAAGGCCGAAAGCGGAACATTCGCCTCCGGCCCGCTGGGGCACGCGAACGAGTACGTACTCGTCAGCGGGTCGTACATGCTCTCGTTGTAGTGAGGCGGTCGGATGCCGCCCGCCCCGAGAGGCCAGGGCGGGCCGTGCGCTAGTACTGGATCAGGGAGTGAACGTCGTAACCCACGAGACGGTCGCGCCCGTTCAGGAACGTCAGCTCGATGACGAACAGCGCGCCGGCGACCGTCGCGCCCAGTCCTTCGACGAGCTCCACCTTCGCCTTTGCCGTGCCGCCGGTGGCGAGAACATCGTCGAGGACGATGACGCGCGCTCCGGGAGCGAACGCGTCGCGGTGCACCTGCAGACTGTCCGTCCCGTACTCGAGCGCGTACGTCGCTTCGACCGTTTCCCGCGGGAGCTTCCCCGGCTTGCGCGCAGCGACGAAGCCGACGCCGAGCTCGTACGCGAGCGCTCCTCCGAAGATGAATCCGCGTGCCTCGGCGCCGAGGATCAGATCCGGCTCGCGTGGCCGCGCCCAGTCGGCCAGCTGGCGAATCGACTCGGCAAGGTACTCGCGATCGGCAAGGAGCGGCATGACGTCCTTGAACACGATCCCCTCGGTCGGGAAGTCGGGGACGTCGAGGATGCGGTCGCGCAGGTCGAGGCTCATGGGCGAATTGTTCGCCCATGAGCGGGGAGGGGTGTGGGGAACCGGGAGGTTCCCCGCGCTCTCGAGAAGAAGGGAGCACGCGAGGGAAACATGGTTTCCCTCGCGACCGCGAGCCAGAGGCGAGCGGTGCTCAAGCGCTTCGCTCCACCGCGCCACGCAGGTCACGGAGGAAGAGCAGGTGTGACAGCTCCTGCGCGACCCGCGCCAGGGCTTCGAGATCGTCGAGCGCACCCTTCCGCCGCTCGAGGTTGCGCGAGCGCAGGCCTGGCGCGACGAGCTGCTCCACGAGCGCGGCCTGCCTTCCTGTAGCCGTCAGGAACGTTCGTAGATGGCGTGCGTCGATCCCGAAGCGCGAGAGTCGACCGCACGCGGCTGCGATGTCGGCTTCGCTCTCCGCGTACAGGCGCTCGCCTGCCTCGATGCGCGAGAGCACCACGCCGTACTCCTCGAGCTCCTTCACGAACTCGGGAGCGACTGATGCGCGTTCGCAGAGCTCCGCGCCGTCGATCTCGTCCTCGTTCTCGGTGAGCCCGATGTTCCGCCGGCGCGTCCGGTCCGGGGACGCGCCCGGTCCGTCGAGTGCCTCGCGGATCACCCGCAAGGGCAGGAACTCGTCGCGTTGCAGCCGCAAGATCGTCGTCAAGCGCGCGATGTCGTCCGGCGAGAAGAGCCGGTATCCACCCCGCGTCCGCCGTGGCGCGATCAGACCCTGGTCCTCCAGATAGCGGATCTTCGACACCGAGATGTCGGGGAACGCGTCACGAAGCTCCTCGCAGACGACCCCGATCGTACGGAGCCCAGGGTCGGCTTCCCCTCGCTCGCGTCGGCGCGTCGTCACGGTGCTCATCGCTGGAGAAACGTCAGGCGGTACTTGCCGATCTGCACCTCGTCATCGTCTTCGAGCACCGTCGACTCGATCCGCTTGCGGTTGACATAGGTGCCGTTCAGGCTCTGGAGATCGCGGATCGTGAAGGACTCGCCCTCGCGCGCGATCTCGGCATGGCGGCGGGAGACGGTGACGTCGTCGAGAAAGATGTCGCACTCCGGCGAGCGGCCGATAAGCGTCAGCGCCCCCGTAGGCTGAAACGGCTGGCCGGCGATCCCGCCACCGGAACGCACGACGAGCGCGGGGCCCGTGATGCCGAGCGTCTCCAGAAGTGACTCCTCGTCACCGGCGTCGTCCACGTCGAAGCTCATCGTCGTCTCGGAGCCCGTCTCGGGAACGATGAGCGCACCGCAGCGTGAACAGTAGTTCGAGGTCTCCGGATTCTGGAAGCCGCACTCCGGGCAATAGACGTGACTCACTCGTCTTCGGCCTTCGGAGACGCCTTCGCGGTCAGGATCTCGCTGAGCCGGCCCACGTCCGCGAGCTTGGCCTCCCCTGCGCTCACCTGCTCACGGAGGCGCGCCACGAGCTCGGCACGGAGGATGTCGATCCGGCCGTGCAGCATGCGACGCTGGAAGGAGACGTCGTCCTCTTTCTTCTCGAGGTCGCGGATCATGACCCGAAGGTCGTCGTCGGACAGTGTGGTCAGATCGGGATGTGGATCCACCGGTCGCCTTTCCTCGTCGGTCACGGGAGTAAAGCAGTACCCGTTCCCAGGGGTCAACCTCAGCTTGAGAGTTTACATTCGGGCTGCTCTCCGGCATCCCTCCCGGAAGCGTCACTGTGCGTTCAGGGACGCTCGCGCCTGCGCGAGGTACTGCACTCCTGCAGCAAGGGCCAACCCGACACCGATCCAGAGAAAAACGAGAGGCCACGCCGTTCCTTCGTCCGTGACGAGCACGAAGCCCAGAGCTGCGTACAGAACCCAGGTCGCAAGCTTCCCCAGAAAGGTCACTTCCAGCTCGAAGCCGCGCGGAGCGATCAGCTTGTATCCCAGAACGAGTGCAAGATCGCGTGCGAGGACGATGACCGCCGCGGCAAGCGGAATCCGACCGCTCGCCCACATGAGGACGACGGCCGTACCGATCATGAGTCGGTCGGCGAGAGGGTCCGCGACCTTCCCGAACGCGGAGTGCACGTCCCAGCGCCGCGCGAGGTAGCCGTCGACCTGATCCGTCAGCGCAGCGCCGGCGAAGAAGAGCCCCGCCCCCCACGCCGCGCCGTCCCCCGCACCCAGATAGAGCCAGGCGAACACCGGGATCGCCGCAAAGCGCGCGAGCGTGAGCGCGTTCGGCACATGGCGTCGAACCTCGCCCCAGGTCACGGGTGAACCCTATGCCGACACCCTGGTAGCGTCGCGCCTCGTGGCCGAGTCCCTGAGACTGCCGGGTTTCGTCAACGCGCACAGTCACACTTTTCAGCGAGCGCTGCGTGGCCGCGCGGCCGGAGGAGACTTCTGGGCTTGGCGCGAGAACATGCTCGCCGAGGCGAGCCTGCAGTCGCCGGAGCTCGTACGCGCGTCGTACGAAGGCTCGTACCGTGAGATGCGGGCCGCAGGCTTCACCGCGGTCGGAGAGTTCCACTACCTCGGTCTCGCCGAGGCATTCGCGGCCGTCGAAGCCGCGGCGGCCGCGGGCGTCGAGCTCGTCGTCCTGCACGTGGCCTACGCACGCGGCGGTCTCCCCCGCTTTCGGCAGGAGACGGTCGCTGCGTATCTCGCCGAGATCGAGGCGCTACGAGCTGCGGGCGTGCGGGTCGGCCTTGCTCCGCACTCCGTACGGGCGTGCCCGGTCGGCTGGCTGGAGGAGATCGGGCGTTACGCGGAACCTGAGGGACTTCCACTGCACGTACATGCCGACGAGCAGCCGAAGGAGATCGAGGAGTGCCTCGCCGAGCATGGCTTGCGGCCGATCGCGCTTCTGGCGCGCGCCGGGTGTCTCGGAGCGCACACGACTGTCGTCCATGCGACCCACGCCGACGGCGCGGAGCTCGATCTGCTCGCCGCGGCAGGCGCGGCCATCTGCGCCTGTCCGACGACCGAGGCGGACCTCGGCGACGGCTTTCTACCGGCCGAGCGGATCCGCGGGCGTGCCATTCCGCTCTGCATCGGAACCGACTCGAACGTGCGGATCGACCCGTTCGAGGAGCTTCGCGAGCTCGAGGGGATCGCGCGGCGCCAGACGGGGCGACGCGGGATCTTCACGACCGACGAGCTTCTCCGCTTCGGCTCGGAGTTCGGTGCCCGCGCGCTCGCGCTCGATGCGTGGCCCGCGATCGAGATCGACCTCACGCACCGCTCTCTCGAGGGGGTCGCTCCCGAGCACGTCGTCGGCGCGCTCGTCGCGGGATGCGGCGCGGATGTCGTCAGGAATGATCTGCGACCGGCGTAGCGTTGTAGATCGACATGACCGCGATAGACGTCACCGAGGAGACCTTCGAGAGAGCTGTCGTCGAGCGGTCCCGGGACGTTCCCGTGATCGTGGACTTCTGGGCCGCCTGGTGCGGCCCATGCCATGCCCTCGCTCCTGTCCTGGAGCAAGAGGTCGAGAGTCGAGCGGGAGCCGTCGAGCTCGCCAAGATCGACGTGGACGCCAACCCTGCGCTCTCCGCTCAGCACGGGATCCAGGGCATTCCCGCGGTCAAGGGATTCAAGGACGGCCGCATCGTCGCGGAGTTCGTCGGCGTGCGCTCCCCGACCGGGGTCGCGCTCTTCGTCGACGAGCTGCTAGCGCCTCCGCGCCTCGAGAGTGAGCTCGAGGAGCTCCGAGCACGAGGCGATCTTCCGGAGATCCTCGAGGCTCTCGAGGCCGGGCACGACGAGGCTGCGCTCGACCTCGTCCTCGCCGCCATCCGCGACGCGTCGCCTTCTGACCGCGAGCAACTGCGCGGGCTGGCGGTGTCCATCTTCGACCATCTCGGGCAGGACGATCCGGTCACGGTCGCGTATCGCCGTCGGCTCGCTGCGGCGCTCTACTGACGCGTCGCTAGCTGCAGTCGCTGGGTCCAACGGGCGGTGGCTTCCAGGTACGCGTATCGCGCCGCGACCCCGTGTCTCCCCCACGCGCCCTCGTATCCCGAGCTCTCGATCTGCGACTGCGCCGGCTCGATCTGCGTTCCCTCCTGCCATTCGTTGTAGCTCGTGATGGTGACCACGTCTGCGTCCGCCTCGAGTGCGGTCTTCCACATGCGGTCGTACGTTGCGCCGTACAGCCGCGGTCGCACGGCCCGGTCGCTCGTCGCAAGACGCGCATCGTAGCCAGGGCCGACCGAAGGCGCACAGAGAAGGCCGGCGCGGTGGGCCTGCGTGCAGAGGCGGCGAAAGGTCGACCCGGTCCAGGTGATGACGTCGTACGTATAGAGCCCGTCGAAGCCTGACGCCTTCGCCCGGCCGACGAGCGTCGTGTTGCCGAAGATGCGTACGTCACCCTCTACCTTGGCGAGTGCGTCCGCCCAGGCAGCGGGCGCCTCGCGATCCGCGTCGTACACGTAGAAGTCCCGGACGCCGGTCGCGTGCAAACGGGAGATGTCGGCCGCGGCCTCATGCGGGGTGCGTCCGCGGTACGGCTCGAGATGAAGGGCGACTTCCAGCCCATGACGGCGGGCAGCCTCCGCGACGAGCGTGAGCCGGTGGTCCTCCGGCGAGCCGGCTCCCCACCAGGAGACGACGACGGTCGTGACGCCTGCAGCCGCGATCTCGCGCATCTGCGCGTGGACAACGCGCGCGTTCGACGACGAGTAGAGGCCCCGACTGGGGAAGTACGGCGTCGAGAGCACGGGCGTGCCATCTCGCTCCACGTACCAGTGCGCCCAACGCCCGTCACGCGTCGGGGTCGAGTACCACGGGTAATAGAAGATCGCGGACTCGCGCGCGCTTGCCGCAGTCTGGGCACCGGAGCCAGTGGCGACCGGCAGAGTGAGGACAGCGGCGACCAGCGCAGCGAGGATGAAGGGGGACACTCGCGCTCCGCTCACGCCATACGGACTCTAATACGTCCCTCGGACTGTCGAAGGTCATGCGATTAGGATCACGCCAGTGGCCGAGTACCGATACGTGATCGTCGGCGGCGGCATGACCGGGGACGCGGCGTGCAGGGGCATCCGTGAGCACGACAAGGACGGGTCGATCGGGCTCTTCGCGGAGGAGGCGCACGACCCGTACGCACGACCGCCGCTGACGAAGGGGCTGTGGAAGGGCAAGGAAGAAAGCTCGATCTGGCGAGGTACGCCCGACCTCGACGTCGACATCCACAAGGGCCGAACCATCGTCTCTCTCGATCTCGGCGCGAGAACGGTCACCGACGACGCGGGCGGGACGCACTCCTACGAGCGACTCCTCCTCGCGACCGGTGGGATGCCCCGCCGCTTCCCGTCGGCGCCCGACGAGGTCATCTACTACCGCACGCTCGATACATACCACCGCCTGCGCGCGCTTGCGGGACTGGGAGTGCGGGCGACCGTGATCGGAGGCGGCTTCATCGGCTCCGAGATCGCCGCTGCGCTCGCGCTGAACGAGTGCGCTGTCACGATCGTCTTCCCGGACGCTGGGATCGGCGCGAGGGTGTTTCCGCCAGAGCTCTCGCTGTTCGTCAACGACTACTACCGGTCCAAGGACGTCGAGGTCCTCCCGGGCGAGAAGGTCGCCGAGATCGGTCGCGCGGGAGATGCGGGTTTTCGCGTCGTCACCGCTGACGGACGTTCGATCGAGGCCGACGTCGTCGTCGCGGGTCTCGGAATCGAGCCGCGCACGGACCTCGCCGCTCAGGCCGGGCTCACGATCGACGACGGCGTGCTCGTCGACGAGTACGGGCGAGTCGAAGGGCACGATGACGTCTTCGCCGCCGGCGACGTGGCGCGCTTTCCCGCGAAGCTACTCGGCGGGCTCCGGCGGGTCGAGCACGAGAATCACGCGAACACGCACGGGCGTTACGTGGGAGCGAACATGGCGGGGGCCGACACGCCCTACGACTATCTCCCGTTCTTCTACTCCGATCTCTTCGAGCTCGGCTACGAGGCCGTGGGCGACGCGGACTCCCGCCTCGAGACCGTCGCGGAGTGGGCGGAGCCGAACCGAAAAGGCGTGGTGTGCTACGTCGAGGACGGCAAGCCCCGCGGATTCCTCCTCTGGGACGTGTGGGACAAGGTGGACGCAGCACGTGACCTCATCGCCGCCGGCGACCCGGTAGACCCGGCCACCGTGCGCGCGCTCATGGACTAACTCGCCTCCGAGGTTTTCTGGATCCAGAGGGCGATTGAGCGTTCCGAAACCTGCCTGCTTCACACCCCGAAACGCTCATCTCCCGGGCACTCCATAAAGGGTCTTGGTTCACGCGACCGGAATCCGCGCTAGCGGATTCCGGTCTGCGCAACAAATCAATCGTCGAGGATGAAGGTGACGAGCATGTTCACCTGGTACTCGGAGATCGAGCCTCCCTCCAGGCGAACCTGCTGCTCCTTGATCCACGCGCTCTTGACGTTTCGGAGCGTCGAGTTCGCGCGCTCCAGGCCAACCTTGATCGCATCTTCGAAGCTTGTCGTCGACGTCGAGCTGATTTCGGTCACGCGGGCTACGGCCATGTCTGCCTCCTTTGAGGGGATGTCGGTGGGAGTCTGCTAGAAGCCGCGGGACGGCGTGTCGCCGTCCCGCGGTCCCTCCAGAGCAAGGCCGCTACTTCTTCAAGAGCGAACCTCGGAACTCCATGTTCTCCTTCGCCTTGTTCGACGCGTTGTCGGTCCCGTTCACCGAGGACCGAGTCATGGCGTAGAGCAGGGTCGCGTGCGCGACTGCGTCCGACATCTGGTCGAGCGCCGTCCCGCTCAGGTTCGCGATCGTGTCACACGCCTGGTGATAGCACGGGTCATAGGCAAGCCCGGCAGTACCGCCGTAGGTAACGGCTTGCGCGGTGGTCTTGATTCCTTCTGCACCCGTGAACAATCCGCCGGCGGGGATGCCCGCGTTGATGAACGCATCGTAATCCGACCGTCCGTCGAACTCGGTCGGCTCCGATGCCAGGCCCTCCGACGAGAAGAAGTCGGTGAAGACTCCCTCGATCGAGCCCGAGCCGTTGGGCCCGTCGGTACCGAACGCCGAGCCATCACCGTCGTAGAC
>Ga0190265_10003746_pt1 | contig 10421 bp, 12 predicted proteins | sample Popmic124T_FD_133135 | JGI IMG/M metagenome (GOLD analysis project Ga0190265, IMG submission 133135) | Populus adjacent soil microbial communities from riparian zone of Indian Creek, Utah, USA - 124 T | ecosystem: Environmental > Terrestrial > Soil > Riparian zone | place: USA: Utah | collected...
AGCGCGATCCAACCACCCGGGTGGTGCCGAGGGCACACCCCCAGGCAGGTCGTGGGCGCCCGGGCGCGCTCACCTGCGGAGGCGTAGCCTGCACGCAGCGCGGCGGAGGGAGGGCAATGGCTGCTGAGGGCTGGCGGGCGGTGGTGGTCGCCGACGGGACCGAGGTCGATCGCTTGGTCCACGCGATCACCACCACCGACGTCGTCATCGTGGTTGACGACTCGATGTCCCCGATTCGGCTGCTGACCGGATTGCACGTTCTGGAGCAGATCCAAAAGCGATCCGAACTCACCGCGGAGGAGGGCTGGTGGGGGGAGCACGGCGCCGCCCAGGGGAGGGAGGAGCTTCATCAGCAGAACGGGCCCGCGATCCATCGAGTTCAGTTCGAGTTGGGCTTGGTCGAGCACACGGGGTGGAAGTACACGCTCCAAGCGGCCGACACTGGACCGTTCGCCGCTCAGCTTGCTGGAGAGCAGGCGCGAGCGTGCCTCTACCTCGAGTGCGATCGATACCAGCACCCCAACTTCGTCACTGACTACGAGGTGGGAATGCTCTGCGAAGACGAGCACCCGTGGGTCCACAAGATCCGCGAGGGGGAGTGAGCGTTGCTGGTCTCGGTGATCGATCAGCTGTCGGGCCTCGTCGGCAACCGCTTCAAGCTGAACGCGTTCTTCCCCGCGCTCGTCGCGTCGTTCCTCGGAACCGGACTCGTCCTCATATCCACGGTGGGCGTGGATGCCGGAGTCGATGAGTGGAAGTCCCACAGCGGCCTCGTCCAGGGAGCGCTGGGGGTGCTCGCCGTGGCGGGAATCTACGCCGTCGCCGCGTTCCTGGACAGTCAGTCCCTTGCCATCGTTCGGGCCTACGAGGGGTACGCCGGTCCCCTCAAGTGGTGGGGTTCCTCTGCCCAGGCCTGGCACCGGGCCCGCCGGGACCGGGTGAAGCAGGAGAGGCCCGAGACCTTCCGCAGCGAGTACACCTCGACGGCCCCCGCCGCCGACAACGATCTGCTCCCCACACGGATCGGGAACGTGATGCGCTCGGGCGAGCTTTACGCCACCGAACGCTACGGCTGCGACGCGATGGTCGTGTGGCCCCGGCTCCTTCCCCATGTCCCCGACGCAGAGGCGACGATGCTCGGGCAGAGCCGCTCGTCGATGGAGCAGCTCTTGATCCTGTCGTTGATCCTCTCGGTGTTCGGCTTCGCGGGAGGGATCGTGTTCGCGTTCCAACCCGATTCGTCCCTGTGGTCGCTGGGAGCACTTGTCGGTGGTTGGGCATTGGCCGGCCTCCTTTATCGAGGGGCCGTTGAGCATGCGATGGCCTACTCCCTCCAGCTCAAGGCGATCTTCGACGCCCACCGGCTAGAGGTCTTCAGCGCTCTCCAGGTATCACTGCCTCGGAACCGGTCGGAGGAGCGGCGCCGATGGGCCGACATCACCAGCCTCCTCGCCCAGAACCATCCGGATGTCGGCTGGCCCTACGCGAGCGCCGCGCCAGTGAAGGAGTAGCTCGTGCTGGCTACCGTCGTCATCCTCCTCGCTGTTGTCATGGCCTTCGTCGTCGTGGCCCACACCCGCCCGAGCAACGCGCCCCTCAGTCCGATTTTCATGCGGGTTTGGATCGGGATCCTCGTGATCCAGGCGGTTCTGCTCGCGGTCCACTTCGTCACATTCCGAATGGCGGACGTGACGGTCGTGACCGTGGCAAAGGAGGTGCCCGAGGGGCACAAGCTCACCACGACTGACCTGGCAACGAAGAAGGTCGACCGAGCCTCAGCGGACGGCTCCGTCCGAACCCGCAAGGACGCCGAGGGACTCGTGACCGCCAAGGCGATCTCTAAGGGTGGCCAGGTCACGACGACCAATGCCCGCGGTCTCACGCAACTGGTCCTCCCGGGGGCCGTCTTCGAGCCGCCATGGGACGCGAAGTCTGTGCCGGATGGACTGGTGGACGTGTTCGCCGCCCCCCGCCGAGCGGGCGACGCCCCGGTGATCATCGAGGGAGCCTTGGTCGACTTGGACGCGGACGGCCGGGCGGTGCTGCACCTCACCAAGGAGGATCGCGAGACCCTGCTGGCGATCCTCGCCAGATCCATCATCACCATCGAGCAAAGCGAGGACTGATGTGGCCGACACCGAGGTGACCGTCACCGTGCCGGACGAGCGCGTCGGCGCCTTCCACCGGATGTTCGGATCGTGGGTCGACGATCCCGATCTGATCGTCGTCTCGAAGGATGCTCTGACTGCGCCAGCCGATTCGCCCTGGGGGGACGATGTGGAGGCCGAAGGAGCGGTGGCCGTGCTTGTCTTGAAGGCATCGTCCGCCGCGGTGGTCGAGCTGCTCGCCACGCTGCTCGACACGGTGGGAACCCCGGTCGACGACAGAACCATCGCTGGCAGATGCGGAGTCTCGGGCGACGGCGCAGTGCCCCAGCTCTTGGCCTCGCTCGCCGCCACCTGCCACGACCAAGGTCGCGCCGTCCCCATCCGTTGGATCAAGACCGGCGACGTCACGCAATGCTGGCTGCCCACCAAGGCGGGACCGACATGGCGCAGGGCGTTCAAGCTCCGCCGCGAGCCACCGCCCGCGCCACCGACCACGAAGTGAAGAGGGGCGGCGCAATCCGCAGTTGATGTGTCAGTGCCTCGAGAGCAGGTCGTATATGCCCAGGCTTCGAACGCGACAGGGGTCAGCATGCCAAGCGCGGAGCGTCGGCGCCGACGGTTGTGAAAGATCTCGAGGTAGCTGAAGATCAAACGAACTCGACGCGGGTATGCCCATGCTTGTGATCGAGGAGCTCGACTGCACGCGGGCCCAGAACGATTCGATCATCGTCACCAGTTGGTCGACGAGCACGGGCGGAATCGGGACCCATCGTGGGCCAGTCTTGGGCTCGCCGGCCACGTCCTGGTCGATGTCGGCTTCGGTCACATCGATCCGCCCCCATGACCGATCGGTGGGCAGGGTGAGGCTTCTGCCTCGCAGCATCACGACCTCGGACGGTCGGAGGCCGGCGTAATACACGACCGCTGTCATCTGCTGGTAGGTGCGCGACCCTGGCTGGTGCGTGGGGATGGCGTCGAGGATCCGAACCATGGTGGCCGGGTCAGGGAGGGTGTGGACGTCGACGCTCCGGCGCTTGCGGTGAACCTTGCGGGTGGCTCGGCCCCTGGGTGCCGGTGGCCACGGATCGGCGGCGAGCAGGTCGAGTTGCACAGCGCGCCGGATGCATGCCTTGGCGATCGTGCGACGACGCCCGGCGGTGTGCGCGGCCAAGGGCTTGCCGTCGTCGCCAACACCGAGTTGGAGGTCGACGGCAGCCAGAATCTGCTTGTTGAGCTCAGACAGCCTCACAGCGTGGCGGTCGAGCCAACTTGCACAGTCGTGGACAGGGTCGGCCGGCTGGTCGGGATCGAGGGCGCCGGTCAGGTAGGTCCGCAGCGCTGCGGGCGGTTTCGGGGCGCTTTCTCGCACGACGAGGGGCAGGAACCGGGTGAGGGCTTCGATGGCCGAGCGGCGGGTGCGGGGTTGCCACTCGGGCCACTGCTCGGCCACCCATGTCCGCGCCCACTCGTGCACCGCGAGGTCCTCCGCGCCTTCGAGCCACTGGGCCGGCTCCCCAGTGGTTAGATCGAATCGTTCGCCGTTGGTGACGGCGTGGACGAGAACCGATCGGTACCGGTCGGCTTCGACCCGGGTGCGGAATGACCTGGTGCGCTGCTGCCCTTCGACGCGCCAGCGGACTACCCAGGGCCTCGTCTTCCCGTGGGCGCGGCGGTCCTGGATGGTGAAGACGTCTACCTGTTGTGTGGGTCGACCCATGTTGTGCTCCTGACCGTTGGGGCAGCGTTGGGGCAGGTGCCTCGAGCTGCCGGACTAGGTCCGGGGAGCGGGTCGTTCTCTCGCACGGAAGCCCTTGTTTTCTGGGCCTTCTGGCTAGTGTCGTCTGCTCAAGCCCTCGTAGCTCAGGGGATAGAGCATCGGTTTCCTAAACCGTGTGTCGCATGTTCGAATCATGCCGAGGGCGCAGTCGAAAGTCCTGGTCAGAGCGCATCCGAGGTCGGCTGGACAGTTCGTCGCAGGCCGATTGACGACCAAGTTGACGACCACCCGGAACCTGGCACGTCGTTGACGGGCTCGGAATCGCGCTGCGATCCCTCATCGGCCAGCTGTCCCCAGGGGCGCGAAAAGGGCCCCGTGAGGTCCGGGGCCCAATCGCCGCAGGTGTTTCGGTTGCATTCGGCTGACGCCTACTAACCGAACCTGCGACAAACCGAATGTTAGCGCGATAACCCCCGCTAGAGAACGTTGATGTAGTTGGCGTACGGCCGACCTGTGACCGTCGCTGGAATGGGTGCCCCGGGTCGAATCGAGGCGAAGGTGGCGTCGAGGGCGCTGAGGGCCGCGTCGCCCTCGGCTGTCCTGCGTCGCACAGCGGCCACCAGGTCTGCTACCTGTACCGCCTCATTGCCGTGGGAACTCGCGTAGTAGACGCATGGATGGATCGACAGCTTCCTTGATGCCACGAAGCTGGCAACGCAGCGACTTGCGTGCTGGTCGAACTGATGGCTCGACCAGTCGGCAACGACGATGCCCATGGCGTCCCGGGCTCGGCACTCGGCTTCGAAATGTTCTACGAGGCACTGGAGCTGCAGCGGCATCGTGGTGGCGAGCGTCATCGGATGCTTCATCCGTGCCTTGACGATCGTCGCCGAATAGAAGGTGCCGTCGAGGCCGCGAACGATCCTCGCGAGCTCGCTAGCGAACTGTCGGTTCTTCGATCGCTTCCACGGATTGGGCTTCACGAAGTCTGCGGACTTCACCTCCCAACCTTGGGGCACGCCTCGGTTCGGGTAAAAGCCGCCCTTGGCACCCAGCACACGCCGCGAGAGCGTCGGATAGGCGAGGGCGTCGATGGACACCCCGGCGATGACGACCGCGCCCGACGCGTGCTTCGCGTCAGGTTTGCCCGAGTCATCGAGTACGAGAATGCGGGTATCCACGCGGTCGAGAGCCTATGTGGTGAGCTCGACCTCGCTCACGCCTCGGACGCACCGGACGGAGCAGCCAGCAGGCCATCCATCGCATCCGCTGCGACTTGTTGCATCGTTGGCGTGACGTGCTGGTACAAGTCCATCGTGATGCCAACACTCGTGTGGCCGAGCATCTCGCTGACAACTTTCGTGTTGATGTTGCCTTCGAGGAGAAGGGTCGCGGCAGTGTGCCGCAAGTCGTGGAACCGAATCTTCGGGAGCTCAGCCTTCGCGAGCAGCGGGTAGAAGTTCTGCCGAAGGAGATGGTTCGCGGCCATTGGCCCACCTACCGGATTCGGAAACACGAGGTCGTCGTCCAACCACGCCGCGCCCACGCGGAGCCGCTCTTTCGCTTGACGAGTCCTGTGCCGTCTCAGAGCGTGGAGGGCGGTCGCCGTGAGGGTGACCTGTCGCCGGGAGCGCAATGTCTTCGGCTCAACGATCTTTAGCTCGCCGTCTCTCATCTGCTGGAGTGAGCCGCGTACGTGCGCCGTGCCTGCCTTCAGATCGAGGTCGCGCCAGTGCAGCGCGAGCAGTTCGCCTTGTCGCATCCCAGTGGTGACAGCGAGAACGTAGAGCGCGTGAAGTCGATCAGCGCTTGCCGTGGCGAACAACGTCCGCGCTTGTTCGGCAGAGAGTGTCGTCATCGGCCTTCTCACCATGCGCGGAGGGTCCACGAGATCGGCAACGTTCCGCGTCACCAGATCCCACCTTGCTGCCTGGTTGAGCGCCGCGTGGATGACCCGGTGAAGATGCAGGACCGTCGTCGGGGACAGCTTCTCTGCGAGCTTCGCTTCGTAGAGGCGGCGAAGGTGCTGAGGAGCCAGCTTCGCGAGCCGAACTGTTCCGATCGTGGGCACGATGTGGAGCCGGACGTACTGCTCGTAGCGGTAGTGGGTTCGCTCGCGGATCGTTGGGCGCACTGCGTCGAGCCAATCAGCGAAATACGTCTCAACGGACTGGTTCGCCGGGACGAACATCACACCGTCCTGCTGCGCCTTGAGCTGAGCGGCGAGCTTGTTGGCAACCTCACGACGCGTCTTGCCGTACACGGACTGGCGCTGACGCTTGCCGCCTGCGAATCCGCGATCGATTCTGGCCTCCCATCGCCCGTCCTTGCGGCGGACGACGCTGCCCTCCCCCTGCCCACGTCGCTTGCTCATCGCTTTGCTGTGCTCCTGTCGTTAGATCCGCCTGTCACTCGCTTGCGGATTGCTCCAGGTCCGAGACAAAGGACTCGATGGCTTGACGGCTGACGCGACGAGCGCGCCCGATCAGCACCGACTCGATCTCGCCAGCCATCACGAGCTCCCACACCTTCGTTGTCCCGAGCCCGAGCATCTCGGCTGCCTCGGGCACCGTGAACAGCAACTTCCGTTTTCCCATCGTGATCCTCCTCTCGGGCCGGAGTGGCCCTACCTAGAGGTGATACGACGTTCAAGAGCGGCCCTCGGAAATTGCCGCCGGGACGTGGCGGTGCCAGCCGATCGGCGGCGATCGACACTGGAACACTCCACTTCCCCCCATCACGCGAATTGCTCGCGATCCGAGGGCACCAACGCGATGCGCGACAAATGATGACCTACTTTCGGATTCAATCCCCCGACTACCGGAGGACGCTCCGTACGGTCGAGGCGTACCACTGCCGACCGCTGTGCGCGGTTGGCACCTGGCCTCGGTTGAGCTCATCCGCAATGGCCTGAAGCGAGAGGCCAGACCGCCGAAGATCTTCGATGCGCTCCACCACCGCAGCGCCGAGCACTCGCGGTCTGCCGAGTTGGACGCCCTGGGCTCGCTTCACCGCGAGGGCATCCTTCGTGCGCTGCGAGATGATCCGTCGTTCCCATTGAGCGGCCGAGGCGAGGACGTTCGCGAGAAATTCTCCGGCGGGCGACGAGGTGTCCACGCCAAGGTCCATCGCGACCAGAGCCCAGCCCCGCTTCTGTGATTGAGCCATCAACGCGGCGAAGTCGAGAAGTGATCGGCTGAGGCGGTCGAGCTTCGCGACAATGAGCGCTTCTGCGTCTCCTGCCTCAACGAGCGCGAGAGCGGCTTCGAGCCCAGCGCGGCCAACGAGTGACTTTCCGCTCGCGCCCGCGTCCTCCTCGATTCCGACGAGCGTCCACCCTCGTCGCTGCGCTTCCGCTCGAATCGAGGAACGCTGTGCCTGGAGCCCGAGACCCGAATCTGCCTGTTCGGACGTGCTCACCCTGACGTATCCAACGGCCTGCATAATCGGAATATACACGAAACGGAGGATTCGTGTTCGGAATGTTTCGGATTCGGTGTTGCGGCACCGTCCCGACACGACTGCCATCCTGGCGGCGCATGCTCGATCACTGCCTCGTAGCGCCGACCCCCTCACTGGTTGCCTCTGCTGAATCGTTCCGAGGTGTAGTTGAGAGCATCCGCGCAGGAGATGACTCGCTCACCATCCGGCTTCTCTCGCTGATCGATGAGACCGGGTTCCGCTCGTACTGGACCGATGGCGGGATGGAGTGGGAGCGACGCCATCGCCGGGCTCACCATCTCCCTCGGGCCGAATCACCCGCAGCGCGCACCATTCCTTCGGCCACCCGACGGCTTGTTGTCCTTCGCGACGGCTGGACGTGCCGCTACTGCGCACTTCCCCTGCTCTCCACTGATCTCGTCCTGGGTCTTGCCAAACGGTTCCCCTCGGTGTTCCCGTGGGGCTCAGCAGATCTGTCGAAGCATGCATCTGGGCTCGTGCTCAGGTACACGCCGGATCATGTTGTCCCGCGTGCCTGCGGTGGGAACAATGAGCCAGACAATCTCGTCGCGAGCTGCGGAACGTGCCAGTACATGAAGGGCGACTGCACCATCGAGGAGCTCGGCCTGTTCGATCCGAGAGACCGTCCGCCCGCACTAACGGACTGGGATGGTGGATCAGGTCTTCTTGGTCGGGCGAGGTTCTAACGGCGTTTGACGTTTCGATTTCTTGTCTCGTCGCGACCCAGATTTTCAAGATTCTCCAGAGCAGAGACGGCTCCTTCGATTCTTCTCAGAAGTCGGCGACCCGACGACGATGAAGCGTCGAGCTCCCCGCTTTCGACGGCCTGTAGGAGCCGCCTGAGAAGCCGTGCGGCCTCCTCCTGATCCTTTCGGGTGGGCACCCGCGGAACGCTAGGTGAACGTCACCCCTCGAGAATCCCGGATCGCAGCATTCCTCAGGGATCGAAACGTCTTCGAGAACGGGCCAGAGAGGAAGTTCTCAACATTCCGCTCGGGGCCTTCGCACTACGGCGAGAGGAATCTTTGAGACGAGACATTTTTCCAACTTTGGAGATCTTCACGCCGTAGGCGAGTCAGGAGGAGTCCTCTCTTTGGTTCTTCCTCTACTGCTCGCGTGTGCAAGTCCAACGAACGAAGGTACGTAGTTCGTACTTCGATGTTGGACATATGAATGTTGATACGACTTCTAGCCGCAACATTCCGAAAGAACTCTCTGACCAGGGCAAACGCGGCGAACTCAGCCAGCCAACGGGCTTGGGTTTGGACGTCTCTAGTACGTCACACCCTTGCCAGCGAGAACGGATTTGAAGTGCTCGAACTCGGTCGCGGCCCGAGTGAAGGTCCCCGTCGATGCCTCAAGTACGTCTGTGTCGTTCTGGTCGGCAGCCCGCTGACATTGCGACGCGCCCTCGTCGATCAGGCGAAGAAATGAATCGAGCGCAGCCTGAACTTCTGCATCGGGAGACGGCACGAGGCGAAGGTTGTCCGTGTCGCCCGTGAGTGCGTAGCAAAGGTCCCCGAATCGAATCCGATCCTGGGAGCTCGCGGCGACCCGCACGCCGTTCAGATCCTCGTTGAGTAGCGAGAACCAGTTGCGCTGGTACTCGAACCATTCTGAGACGGTCTCCGGGACAGGTAGCGAGAGTCGCGTCGTTCCTCCGCCTGAGGTGGCCGAGTCCGTGGATGGGCTCTCGGTGTCGCTCGTGAGCGCCAGGGCCCACACAGCCACTGCAAGGACGGCGATGGCCCCGATGAAGATGTAGGCGCACCCTCGCGTCTGCGAGCCCAGCTTCGAGGGGACCGATCGTTGACTGCCTGGCATCGACGGAAGTGACGGAACGATGCGCTGGCTGAACTGGTCTCCGCAATGCGCGCAGAAGGATCCACCGGGGGCGAGGACGTTGCCGCACCTGCGGCATGTGCGGGTGGCCGAATTCATCGGACCTCGATCATGAATCATTCCGGGGAGACGGCACGATCCACCGCCTCGACCAGATCCGCGAGGGCCCCCGGCACCTGTAGAAGCACGCTCGTTGATGCTGCGAGCGTCGCGTTGTCTTGCTCGTCCACGGCGCTAACGCAAAGACCCGCACCCTCCTCGATCAAAGTCCGGAGCGTGGAGAGCGCTGTATCGACACCTTGATCGGGAGCGGGGTCGATGATTGCCGCACTTGCGACGAGGCCAACGCACGCTTCCCGCATTGCCTTGTCGTCGCTCGCATCCGCTGTAGCGCTCACCAAGCTCAGGCCATCGGCGATCGCGTCAAGACCCGTTCGGTTCTCGCTGTACCAAGAACGGAGTAGCTCAAGGGTCGGGTTCGGAGCCGGCTCACTGCCTCCACACGCCGAGATGCCCAGCGTCGAAATGCACGCGATCGCGGCTGACCTTCGCCAGCGTCCAAGCCCGCTCTCCACCCGCAACCTCCGCCAATCGGCCCTCGGGACCAATCTACTAACTACACGGATCGTGTGTAGAGGTTGGAAGGGCTCGTTCTTACGGTCGCACGGGCATGGCGACCGATCGAGGACGAGCAGAGGGCACGCATCGCAGTGCCTTCGGAAGCCGAGTCCGAGTGCTTCGCCTCGAACGCGAGCTGTCGCAAGAAGCTCTCGCAGAACAATCCGGCTTGCACCGGAACTACGTCGGCGGCGTCGAGCGCGGCGAGATCAATCTCTCGCTGGACAACATCCACGCTCTCGCGGACGGTCTCCGGGTCAACGTGCGGGATCTATTCGACCCGACGGATGGCGGCTCGGGACGAGCCCAAGTGGCCCGCCGCGTGCGTCGGCGGACGAGCCCTACGAAATAGCTCCGCTCCACACGCGCTAGGCCACGCGGACGGGCGATGACTCATAGGTCACTGAGAGGGTGACCAGGGTGTTTTCACCGTGAGGTAATGACACGATTCCGAATCTTTCGGCAGCCTTTCGGAGATTCTTCGGGGTGGAAACCGTCAACTTCCCCGTGCTTGTTGGGTCGTCGCGTTCAAGGTCCCCTCGACTCCCAACTTTCTCCGAAGAAACTCGGAACTTTGCCGGATTCGTAGATCCGGCTGGCTACTTGCCCCTCAGGCGATCCGATTCGCGCTGGTAGTACTCCTCGATGCCGTGTGCCGCCTCGAACGCCGCATC
>Ga0190265_10003747_pt1 | contig 10421 bp, 7 predicted proteins | sample Popmic124T_FD_133135 | JGI IMG/M metagenome (GOLD analysis project Ga0190265, IMG submission 133135) | Populus adjacent soil microbial communities from riparian zone of Indian Creek, Utah, USA - 124 T | ecosystem: Environmental > Terrestrial > Soil > Riparian zone | place: USA: Utah | collected...
GCGCATCCTGGGTGTTCTTCGCCTTGCCGTCCATGTAGAGCCGCGGCGCGTCGGGAAGATACGCCGCCCCATACATCATCTTGATGTAGTCGCGCGCCTGATCGGCCGCCGTCGGCGAAACGCGCGTCGAATCGGTGCGCATGTAGGTGATGAGACCCACTGCGCCTTCGTCGCCGACTTCAATACCCTCGTAGAGATCCTGTGCCAGTCGCATCGTGCGCTTCGAGCCGAAGCTCAGCTTCTTCGCCGCGTCCTGCTGGAGCGTGCTCGTCGTGAACGGAGCAGCCGGATTTTTCCGGCGCTCGCGCCGTTTGACTTCCGTGACCTCGAAAGCCTTGCGCGATTTGAGCGCGGCAAGAATCTCCGCCGCTTCCGCCTCGTTGTGAATGACGGGCTTCTTGCCGTCGAGAAGGTGGAGCTTCGCGGTGAACTGCTGCTTGTCCTTCTCCAGCAGCGCCTCCACCGACCAGTACTCGACGGCGTTGAACGCGCGGATCTCGCGCTCCCGCTCCACCAGGAGGCGGAGCGCAACGGTCTGTACGCGTCCGGCGGAGATTCCCTTCTTCACCGTCTTCCAGAGCACGGGGCTCGCCTTGTAGCCGACCAGACGGTCGAGCACGCGTCGCGCCTGCTGCGCATCGACTTTGCGCTCGTCGATCGTGCCGGCGTTGGCGATGGCGAGATGCACGGCGTCGCGCGTAATCTCGTGAAAGAGAACGCGTCTCACCGGCGCGCCGTTCTTGCTCTTGATCTGCTGCGCCACGTGCCACGCGATCGCTTCGCCCTCACGATCCGGATCGGTCGCGAGGAAGATCTCCTTCGCGTCACGCGCCGCGCTTTTCAGCTCCGTGACGGTTTTTTCCTTCCCGGGAATCGTCACGTATTCGGGCTCGAAGCCGTTCTCGATGTCGATGCCCATCTTTTTTTCGGGGAGATCGCGGACGTGACCGATCGTCGCGCGCACTCTGTACGCGCGCCCGAGATACTTGCCGATGGTCTTCGCCTTGGCCGGCGACTCGACGATCACGAGCGAGGTCGTACCCGGCTCGGACGGCAGCCCTTCCTCGGCCGCGGACCCTTTCTTCCCCTTCGCTGTCTTTCTTATGGTCTTGGTCGCCGTCGTTTTCTTGCGCGCCTTGACGGTTCCCGCCCGCGGCCCGTTGCCGTCAAGGCCGACGGCCCCCGGCCGGTCGTCTTCAGTGGCAGTTCTTTTCTTCGCCATTGTCTAGTGGACCGTCGTGTGGTCGCCGTTGCCCGAGGAATCCTCGAGCCCCGTCCCTTCCAGGAGCCCGCGCAGGTCGTCCAGGGCGATCCTGCCCTCGAACTGGAGCAGTGCGCGCTCGATGATGTGCTCCAGCTCGAGCCCGTTGATCGCGCCCGAGCCCGTGAGTGAAAGCAAGTGGCCCCACGCCTCGGGGGCAAAGCGACCGCGCTCATGGGGTCCCATTACGCGGAAGGTGTTCTGCTGCGGCAAACGCTCGTCCATTGATTTCCTTGCGGCTATGCCGGCGCCGAGCCCAGCTCGACGACCCCGGCTATAAGTTCGTGTCGTGACAGCCTTTCCGTATCGAGCACGGTATCGGCTTCCTCGTACAATGCCCTTCTTTTCGCGTACAGGTCCCCTAGAGCCACCAACGGGTCCCGGCCGGCCAGCAATGGCCTGGTTTCGACCCTCCTGAGGCGGCGGGCCACTGCCTCGGGCGACGCTCTAAGGTATATGATACGTCCCGCCTTGCGCAAAAGTTCGACTGAGGCCGTTTGCGTGATCCAGCCGCCCCCGGGGGCGAGCACCATCCCGCCAGTGGCGCTTACTTCGGCCGTCAGCGCGTGTTCCAGCCCTCGGAAATGGTCTTCCCCCATGACCCTGAATAGCTCTTTGAGCGGCATTCCCTCCCGCCGCTCGATCTCTGCGTCGAAGTCCAGGAATGGCCGACCCAGCGCCTTGGCGGCGGCGCGTCCGATCGTGGTCTTTCCCACCCCCGGCAGCCCCACCAGCACCAGGTGCGGAACGCCCGTCTTAACGTCCGCTGCGGGCGCCAAGCGAGGCGACATAGTGCTCGAAGTTGCGGCGCGTCTCGGCAAGCGAGTCACCGCCGAATTTTTCGAGCACCGCATCGGCGAGGACGAATGCTGTCATGCCTTCGGCGATCACTCCCATCGCTGGAACGGCCGTGACATCACTTCGTTCCGCCTGCGCCGGCGCGCTCTGGCGCGACTGAATGTCGATGGTGGCGAGTGGGCTCATGAGCGTGCTGATCGGCTTCATGGACGCGCGCAGAACGAGCTGCTCGCCGTTGGACATTCCCCCTTCGATCCCACCGGCGCGATTGGTGCGCCGCCGGACGCGACCGGCGCAGACGTTCGCGTCGTCCGCGTCGATCTCGTCGTGAACCTCGGAGCCTCGCAGGCGCGCGCACTCGACGCCGAGGCCGATCTCGACCGCCTTGACCGCGGGGATCGACATGATGGCCGCGGAGAGCCGGCCATCGAGCTTTCTGTCCCACGACACGTGCGACCCGAGACCCACAGGCACGCCGTCGCAAATGACTTCGGCGATTCCGCCCAGCGTATTGCCCTCCGCTTTGGCCGCGTCGATGCGCTCGATCATCGCGCGCTCGGCGTCGGGGTCGAGAGTGCGGAGCTGTGACGCGTCCGCGGCGGCGTTGAGATCCGCCGGCATCGTTTGCGGGCGCTTCGCATCGATGCCACCCAGGTGCACGACGTGACTTCCGATCGTGATGCCCAGCTCGCTCAGGAGTCGCTTGCAGACGGCCCCGGCGGCAACGCGTGCCGCGGTCTCCCGCGCCGAAGCGCGCTCGAGGATGTCGCGCGCGTCGTCGCGGTCGTACTTGAGCATCCCGGCGAGGTCGGCGTGGCCGGGACGGGGGCGCGTCACCGCGCGCTTTCTCGCGGGGTCACCGTCTCTGGGCGCGGGATCCATGATCTCCTGCCAGTTGGTCCAGTCTCGATTCTCGATGACGAGCGCGATGGGCGAGCCGAGCGTCATGCCTGCGCGCACGCCGGAGAGAATCCTCGCGTGGTCGGACTCGATCTTCATGCGCCGGCCGCGGCCATAGCCTTGCTGGCGGCGGGACAGCTCGGTGTCGACGTCCGACGCCACGAGCGGCAGTCCGGCGACCATCCCCTCCAGTATCGACACGAGGGCTGGCCCGTGTGATTCACCGGCTGTCGTGAATCTCAGCATGCAGTTACAGTGGGGGCTTTGCGCAATTGAGGGTAATGCTGACGATTGTGGTAGCGGCGCGGCGAATCGAATTCTACTGAAGACTACCTGCCGCGGGCTATCGGTGGGGCGGCTCCCGGCTGCGGGCTACCACGAACCTAAAAGAAACGAGCCCGGCTCTTCGCCGGGCTCGTTTCTGAAAAATCTATTGCTTGGCGAGGACGAACGCCCGCATCAGTTGTTGCCCGGCGTCAAACGCGCGAACAGCTTGGCGACGTCGAACCGGACCGGATCGATCTCGTAGTAACGGTTGTCGAGGAAGCGGCCCGTCGTCGGGAAATACGGCGGCGGACTCGTGACGGCGCAGCGGTCGTAGCTGTACCGCTTGATGAATCCCTGGCCGGCGACGAGGCCGACCGCGCCGCGGCGCTCCTGAATGATTCCTCCATTCAGGTAAAGGCAGCCGCGCCCGCTGTCCGTGCCTTCACAACCGTTCGCGTCGCTGGGGCCGGCGCTGTAGTTCTCGACACCGAACGACTGGTCGATCGCCATCAGCACGCCGTGGATGAACAGATCCCTGGTGTCGTCCAGGTTCCTGTAGTCTTCGTCGATTTCCGGCGGGTTCAGAAACGCGTTGTCCGCCACGGTTATGTTCTTGCCCGCGATCACACCCATCATGTTCGGGCAGCCTTCAACCGTTGGGTCGGATGCATATCGCAGATCGTCGAGATAAACGATGTTGTGTGTGGCGTAAAGCGTCAGCTTGCCGCGGAGCACACCGCTGATGCCGACCGATCCGGCGACGTGGATGACGCCCTTGGTGCCGGTGTTCAATCCACGGTAGATCGGAAAGAGCTGATTTACGTCCTTTCTGTTCGCGATGACGCGCGGATCTTTCGGTCCCGGGTAGGTGGCCCAGGTGCCCCTTACTCCGTCTACCGTGAACGTCGTGTCGTCGCCACCCTTCTGTTTCTGCGCATTAGTGAATGCGGGGCTGTTGCGCTCCTCGGCAACGAGGTGCGGGTCGCCGCCCAGAAAGCAGCGTGAACCCGCCAGCTTCATGATGTCGTCGAGCGAGCGGTTGCTGGCGGTGGTGGCCTGGGTGTTGGTCATGCCTCCGGCAATCAGCAAGCTCTTGAACCAGGTGGTTCCGCTCGAGGTGGTCGTCAGGTGCACCGAAGCCGGGAAGAACTTCAGAGGGCCGCCCGGGGTGACCCTGTACCACGCACCGCAGTTCCGCGCGCTGGTCTTGGTCGTGGTCCAGTCACCGCGCACCCAGTCCGATGCCTGCGAGGCCGAGATCGACGGATAGCCGCTCGGCGGACTGTTCGCGGTTTTCGCCGTATACATCTTGATGAAGCCTTCGTCCACTCCGGTCGAGTCGGTTCCGCCGCTACCAATGTCCGCGGCTATGAACTCGATGCGAGTGCGGATGCTTTCGGGCCCGTCACTGTTGCCGGCCGCAAAACTCGTGGAGCCGGAAGCAGCGAAGCCGGCGAGCTTTGCCAGCGATGCGTTGCTCGGCAGCTGAACTACCGGCTTGTTCTCGCTGTAGCCCTTGTCGAAGGTCCCGTAGTTCTTTCCCTGAATCGTTTTCGCGGTGCCGACTTCGTTGTGAAAGTGCGCGCCGGTGCTGTTGATGTTGATGATGTCGTTGGACCACACCGGGCCCCACAACTGGTCATTATTGGCGAAATAGATGATGCCGCCGCTCGAGTTCTTCTCCTGATTGGACCAGTATGCAAACCTGGCAAAGCTCTCCTGCGTCAGCTCGAGGCGGCGGACGAAGCGCGCGCCCTGGCCATCGCGGGCCTCGGCGACGACGCTGGCGAACCGGCCGAACTGGCCGCTGTTCGAGCCCGTCGGCCCCGTGTACAGGTTCACTGACACGCCGGGAAGCGGCAGCCCGTCGGCGCCGATGATCTGATCGCCCGACATCAGCGTCACGTATCCGGTGTGAGGCAGCACGAGCGCGTCGGTGTTGAGCCGGCTCTTGCCCATCGCCATCGCCGCCTCGGCACCGTACTTGAACTCGCGCTCACGATCGATGGAGGTGCCGAGCAGCTGCGAGTTCCCCGACAGATAGATCGCGGAGGCGGCGAGCGCGGCCATTCCAAGAGTGAGCATGATGACGGTGATGAGCGCGAATCCCCTGCGCTCACCGCCACTGACTGATCTCGTGATCATATCGTTCCCGTTGCGAGTATTTGACATTGTCTTGTTCCTCAAGGCGTGACCGGCGCGGCCGGCACTACGACTGGAAGCGTGATGGCTACTGATGACGACTGGCCGCCGCAGTCCCTGGCGGCGATACCGTAGATCCAGCTCTCTCCCTCTTGCACGTTCGTGTCGGTGTACGTGTACGACGGAGACCCGGACGGGACGCTGGCGAGCGGCTCGCCGAAGAGCAGCTCCGTCGAGGCGCGCCGATAGATGGAGTACTGCTCGACGTCCTTCTCGCCGCCGGATTGATCGAGCGAAGGGTTCCAGCCCAGCTGGACTTCCGGCCCGGTCACATTAGATGCGACGGCCGTTACCGTTGACGAAAAGATCGGCTTTTCACCGCAGGTAGCGTAGTGCAGCAGGCCGGCATTCATGATTCTCACCCCGGTCTCGACCGCTCGCGCAACCTTGACGCCGTCGCGGTCGGTGAACTGGCCGGTGAGGCGGACGCGCACGACTCTGATTCGGTCGGTGAGCGCTGACTGGCCCGTGTCCGCGGTGGAGTTGTGGATGCGAGCCGTATGGTATATCGGCAGCTGGTTCTGCGGGATTTCCACCAGCTGGCCCAGTGTGTCGCCTTCGAAATATCTGAACACCGGCTCGCCCGGCGGCAGGATCAGCGCCTTGGCGACGACGGTGGGCGACAGATTGTTCACGCGGCGATAGAGAACGTGGGTGCCTTCGGCCGAAGGATCGGTGTCCGGCGCCACCCAGAACGAGATGGTCTCGGCGGCGCTGAGCGGACCCTCCTGCTGAAAGTAGTTCGTGTCGGGGTATTGAATCAGCGACTGCGGCAGTGTGATCCTCTGCGTCATCGGCAGGGAGTTCGTGGCGCCAGGCTCGATGTCCGGATTGAAGTAGGCGGCGCCGACGTCGCCCTCATCGGCGCTGACTAGGTCCACGCTGAACGTGATCGCCGTGGGCCCGGCCTGGATGACGAGCGGCTGGGGATCGACGACGCCGATTCCCGCCACGCGCAGCTCACGGTCGATCATTGCGACGCCGTAGCGCGCGTTCTGGTGAGCGTCATCGCGGCCCGAGACGCTGCCGAATGCCTGCACCTGCGTGCGATAGAACGGAACGGTCAGCGCCAGCGTGATCGCGATGAGCGTCATGGCGATGATCATCTCTATCAGCGTGAAACCCGCCGATCTGCTCTTCGCATGCGAAGACTTCACAATGAGTTTCATTTAAAATACGCTGATTATGGTGGTCTTCTTTGCCGGTGTCTTGAGGCCCGGGCCGGTCACGATGACCGTTACGGCCTTGTAATCGTAGAGCGCCGGGGCGGTGCCGCCGGTTCGCGTGACGATCGTCTGGCGGGAGTAACCCGGATGGTTCGGAATCGTCGACTCGGTCTTCTCGTAAATGGAGTCGATCGCCGTGTAGAGCCTGGCGCCCTTCACCTCTTCGAGACGGTCGGCGACGAGCTCGTTGGCCTCGGAGCGGCGCATCACGTCACCGGTGACGTTGGCGTAGCGCGCCATGAAGACACCCATGGCGAGCAGCGAGCTGCTCAGAATGACCATTGCGACGATCACTTCGACGAGGGTTGTCCCGGCGCGGTTACCTGTGGCGGGCGCCGCCTGTGGCGAGGACATGCGCGAACGACTCGAACGATTAGACATTGTGAGCCTCATGCTCCGCCCCTTTTCCAGGTTCCGGTGCGGTAGCTGTAATAGTTCACGTGACCAGTGGATTTGGTGACCGAGAGCGCCTTGAAATCCTTGGGGTCCTCGCGTGTCGACGTGATGTAGACCTGAAGGTCGGTGTTCGTGGCGCCGTCGCGATGGAAGACGATCGAGGGATATCCGTCGACGGTCTTGAGCGTTGCGCCGGCGACGGCGGCGATCGAGCCGCCGCCGATTGCCGCCGGCGGGGCGGCGAACTGAACTCCGTCCTCGAGCGGGCGGATCATGATCCTCTCGCTCTCGTCGACGATGGCGTCGTTGTTCTGGTCGGCGATGAGCAGCGCGCGCTTGCCCGCGACGTCGAAGCTCACGATCATGTCGTGCTGGCGCTGCACGGCGTAACGCTCGGCCTGCATGAGCGCGCCCTGCACGCCGCGGACACCCGCATCAATGCGGAACTGGTGCAGGTTGAGCCTCGGCAGCGCGATGGCCGCCATGATGCTCATTACCGACACCGTGACCAGCAGCTCGAAAAGGGTAAACCCGCGGCTGGCCCTGCGGCCACCCGGATTGGTCGACGGATTGGAGGTCGGCATGGCCGCTCCAATGAAGCTCTTCTGTAGGTTCATGGTACTCTAAAGACGGGTAGGAAGTATTACGAGTAACCTCGGGCGGGGGCTCTTCGTCAGAGCCGTTCCTAACCCGTTGTAGACCCGTGACTTAACGATTCGGCACCCGACCGATAGGCAAATGTTTCGGAGCCCGCCAGTCCATCGGTGCAAACGACACAACATTTGTGATAAAAACGAACGAGCCCGGCAGTGAGCCGGGCTCGTCCTCACTGCGTTTCTGCCCTGGTTATCAGGGGCAGGTGGTGGTGAACGTGTTCGGGAGCTCGGCGATTACGACGCCCCGCGCCGTCGCTCCGACCAGCACCAGCTGCCCGGTCGCCGCACGGAATGCCGCGGTGAGAGGCCCGATGATCGGCTCGCGAGTCGGGATCGTTCCGACGCGCTGGTAGCAGAAGGTGTCGAAGATCTCGATCAGCGGCTCCGCCGACGCGGCGAACGCGAGGCGGGTGATGAGCGGGAACGAGAACGGACCGGTATTGCGCGGATGGAAGTCGAGGCCAGCGTTGCTCGCGGTCGTGCCGAGTACGCCCTGCAGCCTCAGGAAAGGGTTGATGACGTAGGTCGAATCGCCGCGGATTCCGGACAACGAGCCATCGAAGTTGATTCCGACGCCCTTGACCTGGGCGAAGCTGTTCGCGGTCCAGTCGCTCACATCCTGCGGCGGTGACACGCCGAGATCGATCGACGGGATCGGCAACGGAGCCAACACGCCGGCTGGTGTCACCGCGTGCGTCTCGAAGCCTCTGACTGCGTCAAAAGTCATGGCGCGGCTGCCAAGCAGGCTTCCGCCCTCTCCGATAATCGCCCGATGGAAGTTCCCCGAGTTCCGGACGAAGGTGGTATCACGGAACGCCAGCTTGCCGAGCGTGATGACGATGGAATAGTTCCCGACATCGGGGGGCGTACCGAACGACTGCCTGTATGGAACGAGTGTCGTGGCCGCACCGGTGTTGGCGTCGTAGCGGATTACCTCGAGCGTGTCGCCGCGACCAGGCTCCTGGCCAATCGCCTGCTCGAAGAAAAAGTGCGAGGTGCCGCGGGTCAGGTTCTCCCAGCGGACGGTGCCGTTCCGGCCGGAAAATGGTGATGTCTGGCCCGGCGTCGGTGTAGTCGAATAAGCGAGCACCACTTCGGCGCAGTCGGTGCCGACAGTGATGCAGGTCGCGCCGAGGTACTGGGGGCGGTCACTGAAATCGAATGCCCTTCGTTCCTGGATCGGCGGGCCGTTGGGGGCGGTGGTCGATGTGACGCTGGTGACCGAGTACGTGACGATGTTGGGCAGAGCGTAACGGGGGCGGATCTCGGCGCCGGTGGATCCGGCGTTGAGATTGATGTAGCTGATGTCGGTTCCGCCCGAGTTGGCGACGAGGATCGTGTCACCCATGGTGCCGTTGCGGTCGCGCGGCCAGGCCGTGATTCCCCACGGACGCGAGCCAACCGTCACCGGCGCCAGGAAGGATGAATCGGCGAGGTTGAACACCTCGACGCGATTGAGCTGGATGTTGGTGAGGTACAGGCGATCCTTGCCCGGATGGTATAGGGCGTCGGCGACCTGTCCGCCGAACGGAAGGCTTCGTGTAACGCCGGCAACGACGGTCACGGTATCGATACGGTCTGCCCCGCTTGCGAGCTTGGCGTATGCCTTCACGTTATTCGAGTTGACCGCGAAGACCTGGACATATGCGATCGTCGGGAAGGTCGTGTACGGCAGCGACATCTGGAACGTGTGCGGCTGGAACGTCAGCTGTCCGTTCGAGACGAACGTCGCAGAGTCGTCGATCGTGCCGCCTGGAACGCGGCGTACTTCATAGCCGAGGCCGATGATGCCGCTCGGATCGTCAGCTTCGACGTGAACGCTGTCGGTGACCTCGAGACGTTTGCTGTGGCCGCAGGCATTGTCGAACGCCGAGTTTCCGATGCAGAACTGGTTCACCACCGGAATCGAGTTGACCTGGGCGATGGTCTGCACGTTGAGCGTTATGCTCGGGCCCGTGGTGCGCTGGCCGAGCGAATCGCGGAGGAACGGCGTGATCGTGAGCGTTCCGGGATTGGCTGTCTGCGGGATAACGACGGTGTCCTGCATCGTCACTGAATCGCGCAGCGGGCTCGAGAACAGGACGGAATCCGCGAATACGACCGGACCCGTCGTCGAAAGCCCGAGAGACATGACCTTGATCGCGGTCTTGCCGCTCACCGTGACAACTATTGATTTGCCGACGACCGCGGAGCTGCCCGACGTCGGGCTGACGACGCGGACTTCCGGCGGCGGCAGATTACCCGTGGCGAGGCGGAGCGTATCGATGGCCGAGGTGTTGCCCGCACCGTCGATCGCCACAGCCGTTATGATGGCCGGCGTGCCGGGCGGCACCGATCTCGACGCAAAGAGCGTGAAAGGAAGCGTGACGCGGGTGACCGCGCTCGTGAATGTCGTGTCGTAGATCAGCCCGACCGCGCCGGCTACACGAATCTGAATCGTCTTGAGGCCGATGTTGTCGTTGGCGACGGTAGAGAAGGAGATGACCGTGTCCGCGCCTCCGCCGATACCCGAGAGCGAAACCGTCGGGGGTATGCGATCTCTGGTCGAATCCGTTGATGTCGAGTCGTTGCACGCCGCGACCCCGAACGACAGGGACGCAGCGAGGGCGACGAGCGTCGCGTTACGACGGAGCGGGAAAAGGCGATCTATGGACATTCGAGTCACCGTTAGCGGGTGGCTGGTGGAGGAGCTTGGGAGGAGCCGGGAAGTGGCGC
>Ga0190265_10003748_pt1 | contig 10421 bp, 11 predicted proteins | sample Popmic124T_FD_133135 | JGI IMG/M metagenome (GOLD analysis project Ga0190265, IMG submission 133135) | Populus adjacent soil microbial communities from riparian zone of Indian Creek, Utah, USA - 124 T | ecosystem: Environmental > Terrestrial > Soil > Riparian zone | place: USA: Utah | collected...
CTCGTGACGAGGACGCGCATGGGCAAGGCGATGCGGGCGACCTCGCACGATCGCGAGGCGGCGTCGATGATGGGCATCGACGTCGATCGCGTGATCGTGTTCGCGTTCGTGCTCGGCTCGGCGCTCGCGGGCGCCGCGGGGGTGATGTTCGCCTTGCGGGCGCCCACCGACGTGGCGATCGGCTTCCTCGCCGGGTTGAAGGGCTTCACGGCGGCCGTGATCGGTGGGATCGGCTCGGTTCCGGGTGCGATGGCGGGCGGGCTGATCCTCGGCTTTGCCGAAGCGTTCACCCAGGGCTATATCTCGACCCGCTGGTCCGACCTGCTCGTGTTCGTGATCCTGATCCTCTTCATGCTCTTCAGGCCCCAGGGCCTGTTCGGCAAGCCGGACATCAAGAAGGTCTGAGTCTCGATGGACGAGAACGAGACCCGCCGAGAACGCCTGGAGGAGGCAGTGCCGGCTGCCTCGACGACGGCGGGACCACGGATCGGGCAGGACGAGTGGGTTGCGCGCTCCGCCGAGCGCCGCGGCGGCCGCGGTGGGTGGCAGGGCGTGCTCGAAGCGCGACTCCGGTCAGTGCCCTGGTGGGCGTGGCTGATCCTCTTCGTCGCGGTCGCGGCGGCGCTGCCGCTGGGGTTCGAGAGCGGCTACGTCCGCCGCGTCGCCTTCGACACCGTCATCTTCATGCTGCTCGCACTCGGGCTCAACATCACCGTCGGTTGGGGCGGTCTGCTCGATCTCGGCTACGTCGCGTTCTACGGGGTCGGCGCGTACACGTACGCGATCCTGAGCGCCGACCGTTACGACCTGCACCTGCCGGTCTTCGTCTCGATCCCGGCGGCGGCAGTCATCGGCGGCCTCGTCGGGTTACTTGTCGGGCTTCCCTCGCGGCGTCTCGTCGGGGACTACCTGGCGATCGTGACGCTGTTCTTCTTCCAGATCTTCCTGACCGTCTCGAACAACAGCGAGAGCATCCTCGGCGAGGATCTGGCCGGCGGCCCGAACGGGATCCTCAACGTCCAGCCGCTCTCCCTCTTCGGCCGCGAGCTGCCCGTGTCGCACGAGGGCATCTTCAACGTCGCCTACCTCTACGTCGCGCTCGCCTTCTTCGTGGTCGTGTTCGTCGCGCTGCGCTTCGTGAACGCGTCGCGCACCGGCCGCGCCTGGCGGTCGCTGCGCGAGGACCCGCTCGCTGCGGAGTTGATGGGCATGCCGGTCAACTGGCTGAAGCTGATGGCCTTTGCGTTCGGCGCCGGCACCGCCGCACTGACGGGGACGCTCGTGACGGCGCTGAACGGCAGCGTCTTTCCCCAGACGTTCGAGTTCCCGTTGCTGATCACGATCTACACGATGGTGATCCTCGGCGGCGCCGGCAGCCAGGCGGGGGTCGTGATCGGCGCGATCGGGATCAGCGTGCTGCTCGAACTGCTGCGCGAGCCCGGCGACTCGCGCTTCCTCTTCTACGCCGTCGTCCTGCTCGCCCTCGCCGGCGCGCTCCGCTTCACGGGCCGGCTCGCCGTCGTGCTCGGCGGCACGCTCGTGCTCGGCTTCGGCATGCACGCCCTGGCCGGAGCGATCGACGGCAACTGGACGACGGGCGCGGCCAGCGGCGGCGGACGGCTGGGCGAGTGGGCGAACAACTGGGTCGTCGTGCCCGGCCAACTCGCCGGCTGGGTGACGCCGGTCTCCTACATCGGCCTCGTCGCCGCGGTGCTGCTGCTGACGGTGGTGACGGGCTGGGTCCGGCTCGCGCTGCTCGTGCCGACGCTCTACCTGGCCGCGTTCGTCTGGGAGAACGTGATGCTCGCGAGGCCGGAGCCGACGCGCTTCGTCGTTCTGGGGGCAATCCTGATCGCCGTCATGATCGCTCGGCCGGAAGGCCTGCTCGGCGAGAAGCGCGTGGAGATCGTATGAGCGCTCCGGCTCCCGGTCTGCTCGAGCTGCGCGGCGTCTCGATGGCGTTCGGCGGCCTCTGGGTGATCGACGGGCTCGACCTCGACGTGCGCGAGGGCGAGATCGTCAGCGTGATCGGCCCGAACGGCGCCGGCAAGACGACGCTCTTCAATCTCGTGACGGGGATCTACGAGCCGACGCAGGGCGATATCCACTTCGAGGGGCAGAGCATCGTCGGCCTCGAACCGCACCAGATCACCAAGCGTGGGATCGCACGCACGTTCCAGACGCTCCGCCTCTTTCTGAACATGAGCGTGCGCGAGAACGTGATGGCGGCGGCCTACGGGCACACCAAGGCGGGCGTCTTCCGTGCGATGGTGCGCACGCCGGGCCAGCGGCGGGAGGAGCGGGAGATCCGCGAGCTCGCCGAGCGGCGGCTCGCCTTCTTCGGCGACCGGCTGATGGGCTATCGCTGGGACCAGCCGGCCTACAGCCTTTCGTACGCGAACCGGCGCCGGCTCGAGATCGCGCGCGCGACCGCGACCAATCCACGGCTGCTCTTGCTCGACGAGCCCGCGGCCGGGATGAACCCGGTCGAGACGCACGAGATCACCGAGCTGATCGCGAAGCTGCGCACCGAGGGCGGCTACACGATCCTCGTGATCGAGCACGACATGCACGTCGTCGAGGGCATTTCCGACCGGGTGATCGCGCTCGACCACGGGGTCAAGATCGCGGAGGGGTCGTTCCACGAAGTCGCGACCGACCCCCGGGTCGTCGAGGCGTATCTCGGAACCAAGGCCGCGGAGCGGAAGTGAGCGAGCAGTCCGGAAACCACGAGCCGCTGCTCCGCCTCTCCGGGATCAACACCTCCTACGGCCTGATTCACATCCTCCAGGACGTCGAGATCGAGGTCGGCGCCGGAGAGCTGGTCTCGCTGCTCGGCGGGAACGCATCCGGGAAGTCGACGACGCTGAAGACGATCCTCGGGATCGTGCGGCCGACGACGGGCACCGTCACCTTCGACGGGGAAGATGTCACCGGTCGCTCGACGAGCCACCGGATCGGCCGCGGGATGGCGATCGTGCCCGAAAACCGGCGGCTCTTCGGGCCGATGACGGTGCTCGAGAACCTGGAGCTGGGCGCGTATCTGAACCGCGACGGCAAGGGTCGCAAGGACGACTTCGAGCGGGTCTACTCGCTCTTCCCGCTCGTCTACGAGCGGCGCTCGCAGCTGGCAGGGACGCTCTCGGGGGGCGAGCAGCAGATGGTGGCGATGGGCCGTGCGCTGATGAGCCATCCGAAGCTGCTGCTGATGGACGAGCCCTCGATGGGGCTGGCGCCGATCCTCGTCGAGCGCAGCTTCGAGATCATCCGGCAAGTGCACGAGTCCGGCGTCGCGATGCTCGTCGTCGAGCAGAACGCGAACATGGCGCTCTCGATCGCCGACCGCGGCTATGTCCTCTCGACCGGCCGCGTCGTGCTCGAGGGGAAGGCGAAGGACCTGCTCGAGGACGAGGATCTGCGCAAGGCATACCTTGGCCGTTGAGGTGAGCGTCGGCGAGGCGATCCGCCCGCGGTTCCCGGTCTTCCGCGACAAGGTCTACGTCAACTCCTGCTCGCAGGGAGCGCTCTCGGACACGGTGCGGGCCGCCTACGAGGAGTACCTCGACGGCTGGGACGAGAACGGCGCCGAGTGGGAGCACTGGGTCGAGCGCTCCGAGTCGGCGCGGACCGCGTTTGCCGGGCTGCTCGGCGCAGCCCCCGACGACGTCGCGATCCAGACCTCCGTCTCCGCTGCCGTCAGCGGGCTCATCTCTGCGCTCCAGTTCCGCGGCGGCCGCAACCGGATCGTCATCTCCGAGAACGAGTTCCCGACGATCGGTCAGATTGCGCATGCGCAGGAACTGCGTGGCGCGGAGGTCGTCCAGGTCGAGCCGCACCCCGAGGCCTACGCCGCCGCGATCGACGAGCGCACGGCCCTCGTCGCGTCCACCCTCGTCTCTTACCGGACCGGCGCCGTCCACGACGTCGAGTCGATCTACGGGATCGCACGCGAGCACGGCGCGCTGATGCTCGTGGACGGCTACCAGGGGATCGGCGCGATCCCGGTCGACGCCGCGAAGGCAGGCGACGTCGTCGTCGGCGGCACGGTCAAGTACCTGCTCGCTTCGGCCGGGCTCGCGTTCATGGCGCTCCGGCCGGGGCTCGTCGAGGAGCTCGTCCCCGTTCAGACCGGCTGGTTCGCGGACGAGAACGTCTTCGACATGCAGATCGAGCGTTACCGGCCGCACCGGAGCGCCCGCCGCTTCGACGCGGGCACGCCACCCGTGCCGAACATCTACGCCGGCGTCGCGGGAGTCGGTCTGATCGCGGCCGCGGGGGTCCCCGCGATTCAGGAGCATGTCCGCGGCCTCGTCGAGCGGCTCCTCGCCGGGCTCGAGGAGCTCGGGGCGACCGTGGCGTCGCCGCCGCGCGGGCCGCTCGTTTGCATCCGCTCCACGGACGCCCCGGCGCTCGTGGCGGCGCTCGCGGCCGACGCCATCGTCGTCTCGGAACGGGACTCGAGCCTTCGCGTGTCGCTCCACCTCTACAACACCGACGACGACGTCGACGCGGTGCTCGCGGCACTGGCGCGAAACCGGCGACTGATCCTCTAGCCTTTCCGTTGCGCAGGAGCGTCGTCCGGCGGCGCGAAGAGGTACGGCTAGAGGCCGTCCGGAAGGGGGAACCCACGATGTCGCGAGAGCTCTCGCAGAACGAACGACGACTGGCCGCGCTCGCAGCGATCGGCCTGTTGTGGGCGGCATTGCTCGTCGCGATCGGCTTCACGCTTCTGTTCGTCGTCCTCGTCGTGGGCGCGCTGCTTGTCATCGCCGCCGCCGCGCTCCGGGGCCGTGCGCTCGTCTCCGCGCTCCGCGATGCGACCGGCGGAGCGTCTGCCCGAGTCGGCCGGATCGACTGGGCCGGCAAGCGCGAGGCTGCGGGACGCCGTGGGTCGGCGGCGCGACAGCGGGCCGCGAGCAGCTCGCGGCGCGCGCTCGCAGCCGGAGGCGCCGCGGTCTCAGCGGTCGAGTCACGCGGGCAGGAGCTGCGCCGGGAGCTCGGCGCGAAACGAGCCGCTCGGCCGGCCGAGCCGAGCCGCCGAGAAGCGCTGCGGCTGAACGAGCAGGCGGCGGTGCTGCGCTCCGAGGAGCGGCTCGGCGAAGCGCTCGAGCTGAGCGAGCAGGCGCTCGCGATCTTCCGAAAGCACGGAGACACGCACGGCACTGCGCTGACCCTGAACGGGCTCGGCCTCACCCAGTCGCGGATCGGCGACGAGGCCGGCGCGCTCGACTCCTACGAAACGGCAGTCGCGCTCCTGACCGAGTTCGGGGACAGCCATGGCGCCGGCCGTGTGCTCGCGAACCTCGGCGCGCTCCACCGCGGACAGGGGCACGACGCACAGGCGCGGGCAGCCTGGAACGACGCGCTCGAGCGCCTCGAGCCGGGCACGCCCGAGCACGACCGCATGGCGCAGCAGCTCGGGCTCGCGAGCTAGTAGTCGGGTTTGGCGAAATAGCGGCTGGGCCGCCGACGAGCGCCACTCCACCAAACCCTCCTAGTCGTTCGCCGGATCGCCGGCGGCGAGCACGTCGCGGGCCCATTCGCGGCGCTTCCAGTCCGGCACCGGCGGCTCGCAGTCCGCACGCGGCGTGAAGCGCGAGCGCTCGACGAGCTGGAGGCGGTGGATGTAGCGGGGGCAGTTCGGGAAGACCTCGGTCGCCTGCACCCGGACGATGCACTGCGCCCGCGGGTACTCGGCGAGGAGCGGGTCGTCCAGATCGATCGATGCGAGACCGTTCAGGCGCAGTCTCTTCTGGCCGTCGAAGTCGACGAAGAGCAGACCGACGCGCGCGTTCTCGACCAGGTTGCCGAGCGAGAGGTACATCCCGTTTCCGTCCCAGCTCGGGAAGGCGATCGTCTGCTCGTCGAGCACGCGCACGAAGCCCGGCTCCCCGCCCTTGTACGAGCATTGCGGCGAGCCGTCGGCGTCGGCCGTGGCGAGGAAGAACATGTCCCGCGCCTCGATGAAAGCGCGATCGCCCTCGTCGATCGAGTCGTGCACGATCCGCTCCTCGATCCGATCCGCCAGCCGGCGCGTGTCGAATCGGTCCTGGAAGCCCCGGTTGCCCTCGTGGTAGAGCGCCATTGCGGCCCATCATCCGTCCCGTGGCCGCGCGCGTCTACGTGTGCGCTCTCTCCTCGGTGAGCTAGCGTTCGGCTCCCATGATGAGCACCTACGGCGCCTGCTCGATGACCGCACCGCTCAGGCGCGTCCTCGTGCGCCCGCCGCAGCCCGCCGACGGTGCGCATTGGCGCGAGTACGGCTGGCGCGCCGAGCCGGATGCTGGAGTGGCTGCGGCCGAGCACGAGGCGCTGCGCGAGATCCTGACGGGCGCGGGAGCCGAGGTGATCGTGGCCGAGGGGGAGCGAGGCAACCCGGACGCGATCTACGCCTACGACCCGATCCTCGTCGGCGAGCGCGGAGCGGTGCTGCTCCGGCCCGGCAAGGACGGCCGGCTCGGCGAGCCCGGTGCCCTGGAAACGACCCTCGAGCGGGCCGGCGTCCCGGTCGCGGCGCGGGTCGAGGCGCCGGGGACGATCGACGGCGGCGACACGCTCTGGCTCGACCGCGAGACGCTCCTCGTCGGACGCGGTTACCGCACGAACGCTTCCGGCGTCGAGCAGCTCCAGGCCGCCTTCCCCGACGCCGAGGTGCTCTCGTACGATCTGCCGCACTGGAACGGCCGCGCGGAGGTGATGCACCTGATGAGCCTGATCTCGCCGCTCGACGACGACCTCGCGCTCGTCTATCCGCGGCTCGCACCGGTACGGCTGCTGGAGCTGCTGGCGGAGCGCGGGATCGAGGTCGTCGAGGTGCCGGACGACGAGTTCGAGACGATGGGCCCGAACGTGCTCGCGCTCGGGCCGCGGCTCGCACTCGCGCTCGAGGGCAACGACGAGACGCGGCGCCGGATGGAGGCCGCGGACGTCGAGGTGCTCGTCTACAAGGGGGACGAGATCTCCCGCAAGGGCGACGGCGGGCCGACGTGTCTGACGCGGCCGGTGTTGCGCGGATGAGCCTCTTCGAGGCGATCGACGCGGGCGACGAGGACGCGCTTCGGGACGAGCTCGAGCGCGATCCCGACAGCGCGAGCGAGCGCAACGCGGACGGTCTCTCGCCCGTCCTCTACGCGCTCTACAACGGCCAGGCCAGCCTCGTCGATCCGATCCTCGATGCGAACCCCGCGCTTGACGCGTTCGACGCCGCGGCGGTCGGCCGGACGCGCGGGCTCGAAGAGCTGCTCGACGCGGAGCCCTGGCTCGCCACTGCGTGGTCGGCCGACGGCTTCACGGCGCTCCACCTCGCCGCCTTCTTCGGGCAGGAGGACGCGGCGAAGCTCCTGCTCGAGCGCGGCGCGGACGCCAACGTCGTCTCCCGCAATCCGACGATCGTCGTGATGCCGCTGCACAGCGCCGCGGCGGGCGCCCATCCCGGGATCGTCAAGCTCCTACTCGAGGCCGGCGCCGACCCGAATGCGCGCCAGCCCGACGGCTTCACCGCTCTCGACGCCGCACAGCAGAACGGCGACGAAGAGAGCGCGGAGGCGCTGCTCGCGGCAGGCGCTAGCCCGTCTCGTCCAGGCTGAGCTGGCGGTAATCCGAGAGGCCGGAGAGGCCGACGCCGACGAGCCGCAGTGCGCCCGGCCGGTCACGCAGGCCGCGATCGAGCAGGGCGCAGGCCAGGTCGCCGATCCGCTCTGCGTCGTCGATCCCGACGTCGAGGCTCGTCGAGCGGCTGCGGATCGAGAAGTCGCCGTAGCGAAGCTTGGCCGTCACGGTGCGCGCCGAGAGCCCGTCCCGGCGGAGGTGGGCGCCGAGCCGATCGGCCATTCGCCTCAGCTCCGCGTGCAGGAGCACGCGGTCGTGCAGGTCGCGCTCGAACGTCTCCTCGACGGAGATCGAGATCCGTTCGGCGGTGCCCTCGAGGCCGCGGGGGTCGACGCCGTTCGCGCGGTCGCGAAGCAACCGGCCGACCTGGCCCGGGAGGACGGCACGTAGGTCGAGATCGGAGAGCGTCGCCAGCTCGCCGACGGTCGTCACGCCGGCGGCGGCGAGGCGCTGCTCCGCGCGCGGCCCGACCCCCGGCAGCGCCCGGACCGCGAAGGGCGCCAGGAATTGCGCCTCGGAGCCGGCGGGGACGACCGTGATTCCACCCGGCTTGCGCCGGTCGGATGCGACCTTCGCGACGACCTTGGTCGGGGCGACCCCGAGCGAGCAGGAGAGGCTGGTGGCCGCGCGCACCGAGGTCTGCACGGCCCCGGCAACCGCCCGGGCGCGCGAGTAGTCGGCCGCGAGCCCGGTGAAATCGAGATAGCCCTCGTCGAGGCCGGTCCGCTCGACGCGCGGCACGACCTCGCGCACCGAGGCCCAGACGGCCTGCGAGTACTCGCGGTAGAGCGAGTGGCGCGGGCGGACGAAGACGGCGTTCGGGCACCGCCGCAGCGCCTCCGCGCAGCTCATCGCCGAGCGGACGCCGAAGTTGCGCGCGACGTAGTTCGCCGTCGAGACGACGCCTCGTCCGTGCGGGTCGCCGCCGACGACGAGCGGCTGCCGCCGCAGCTCCGGCTGTTCGAGCTCCTCCACGGCGGCGAAGAACGCGTCCAGGTCGAGGTGGGCGAGAATCGCCATCATGGAATCATGCTCGACGCCCCGGCCCTTCCTCCTCCGGCCATCGTCGCACCCGCCCCGCGCGAGGTCTCGTTCGGGCTCGTCTCCGGCGAGGCTCCGCTCGGGACGAGGAAGATCATCGTCCACGTCGGCCGCTACGCCGCCGCCCAGGAGCCGCTGCGCGGCCGTTCGTTTTCGCTCCGCGTGCGCCTGAACGGCGGCCCGACCAGCATTCGCGTGACGGCGGTGGACGGCCGCAACCGTCGCTCGACGCGCGTCGTCGAGCCTGTCTACGGCCTGCCGCCCGACTCCGATCCGCGCGTGCGGACGCCGCGGCTCGACGCAACGCTGAGCCGCACGATCCGCGCGCTGGCAGCGCGCCACGGGGGCACGAGCGGGATCTACGTCCAGGATCTGCGCACCGGCCGCGGCGCCGCCTGGAACGCGAAAGCCCGCTTCCCGGCCGGATCCACGCTCAAGCTCGCGATCGCCGTCACGGTCCTGCGGGAGCTCGAGCGCAAGCCTGAGCCGTACACGCGGGTGGCGCGGCTGCTCGGCAAGATGCTCGTCAGCTCCGACAACGACGCCGCGAACGCGCTCGAGGTCTGGCTCGCCGGCTCCACCTCGGCCGGTTCGGACCGCGTGAACGCGACCATGCGCGCGCTCGGGCTCGACGACTCGCTGATGTACGGCGGCTACGAGACGGCCCGCCGCCCGGCGGCGACAGCAGCGCCGATCCCGGTCCGGGTCGAGATCCAGCCCGCGTTCGGCGTCGGCAAGTACACGACTGCCGCCGACCTCGCCCGCCTCGCCCGCTCGGTCTACCTCGCTGCCGCGGGACGCGGGCAGCTGCTCCGTCTCGGCGTCTCCGGGTCGGAAGCGCGATATCTCCTCTGGGTGCTCGCCCAGGTGACCGATCGCGGCAAGCTCGACCGCTTCTTCGGCACGAATCCTGTCGTGATCCACAAGGCGGGCTGGCTGGCCAACGCCAGGCACGACAACGGCATCGTCGCCTATGAGGGCGGCGCTTTCGTCGCCAGCGTGATGACGTGGCACACGCACGCAGCGGACGAGCTCGCCGGCCGCGTCGCTCTCAGTGCCTTCGCCCGCTTCGCGGGCTAGTCGACCGTCGTCGCGCGGACGTCGGCATCGCTGAGCGCGCCGAGCGCCCAGAGCCGGTCCAGCGCATCGACCGCTTCCGGCGCGAACTGCTTGCCGCGCTCCCGCTTGCACTCGGCGACCGCCTCGGCGAGCGTCAGCGCCTCGCCGTAGACGCGCGACGACGTCATCGCGTCCCAGGCCTCGGCCAGCGCCAGCAGGCGCGCACCCCCCGGGATCGCCTCCCCGGCGGCGCCGTTCGGATAGCCGGCTCCGTCCCAGCGCTCGTGGTGATGACGGATCCAGGCGAGCTGCTCCTCGTCGAGCGCGTTGACCGCGAGCTCGGCGCCCGTGTCGGGGTGATTGCGGATCTGCTCGAGCTCCTCGGCCGAGAGCGGGCCGGGCTTGCGGAGCACGTCCTCGTCCACGCCGAGCTTGCCGACGTCGTGCAGGAGCGCCGCCTGTGCCAGCCTGATCGCCCGGTCGCTGTTCCAGCCGCTCGAGAGCGCGAGCTTCTCCGAGAGGCGCGCGACCCGCTCGGAGTGTCCTTCGGTGCCGGGGTCCTCGGCGTCGAGCTCGCGCGCCAGGGCGCGGAGCCGGCCGACGCCGCGGTCGTCGGTCTTCTCCTGCTCGTCGCCGCCTGCGTCGAGCTCGCGGCTCCAGCGGAAGGTGACGTCACCGCCGGCGCTTTTTGCGTGGGCGAGTGCGACCTCGGC
>Ga0190265_10003749_pt1 | contig 10420 bp, 10 predicted proteins | sample Popmic124T_FD_133135 | JGI IMG/M metagenome (GOLD analysis project Ga0190265, IMG submission 133135) | Populus adjacent soil microbial communities from riparian zone of Indian Creek, Utah, USA - 124 T | ecosystem: Environmental > Terrestrial > Soil > Riparian zone | place: USA: Utah | collected...
GATCTGCGAGACGCCGGTAAAGCCGACGCCGCGGATGGTCGCGGTCGAGCCTTCGAGCACCGGCGTGTCGTCGTCCACCGAGATCCGCACCCGGATGAATTGCGGACTTTGCGGCTCGAGGTTGATCGAATCGATCTGGCCGACCGGCACGCCCGAGAAGGTCACCGACGAGCCCTTGGCGAGCCCTTCGACCGACTGGGTGAAGAAGACGTCGTAGGTCTTCTCGCCGCCGTCCGACACCCGGCCCAGCCAGACGACGAAGATCACCAAAGCGGCGAGCAGCCCCAGCGTTATGCTGCCGACGAGGATCTGGTTCGATCTGGTCTCCATCAGGCGCTGGCCTCTTCCCGTTCAGCGATGCCGGCCGACGCACGGCCGCGCGGCCCGTTGAAATATTCCTGTATCCACTCGTGGTCCAATGCCAATAATTCCGGAATCGTTCCGATCGCCACCACTTTCCGGTCGGCGAGCACCGCGACCCGGTCGCAGATTGCGTAGAGCGTGTCGAGATCGTGCGTGATCAGGAAGACGGTGAGGCCGAGCGCCGTGCGCAGCTCGGAGATCAATTGGTCGAACGCCGCCGCGCCGATCGGGTCGAGGCCGGCGGTGGGCTCGTCGAGGAACAGAAGCTCGGGATCGAGCGCCAGCGCGCGCGAAATTCCGGCGCGCTTGCGCATCCCGCCGGACAGCTCGGATGGATATTTGGCGCCGGCATCGACCGGCAGGCCGCTCATCGCGATCTTGTAGGCGGCGATTTCGTCCTGGAGTTCCTGATCGATGCCTGGATAGAATTCCTTGATCGGGACCTGGATGTTCTCGGCGACGGTCAGGGTCGAGAACAAGGCCCCGCCCTGGAAGAGCACGCCCCAGCGGCGGCGGACATGCTTGGCCTCCTCCTCGTCGCGGCCGATCATCGATTCGCCGAACACCTCGATCTCGCCTTCGTCGGGGTGCTGGAGGCCGATAATCGAGCGCATCAGCACCGATTTGCCGGTGCCCGAGCCGCCGACGACGCCCAGGATCTCGCCGCGGCGAACGTCGAGGTCGAGCCCGTCGTGGACGATCTGGTCCGCGAAGGCGTTCTTGAGCCCCCTGACCGAAACGATCGGATCGCCGGGCGTCATCTCAGGTCCACCCGATCTCGGTGAAGAAGACGGCGAAGAAGGCGTCGAGCACGATGACGAGGAAGATGCCCTGGACGACCGCGGTGGTGGTCCTGAGGCCGACCTCCTCGGCATTGCCCTTGACCTGCATGCCCTGGAAACAGCCCGCCATGGCGATGATGAGCCCGAACACCGGCGCCTTGATCAAGGCCTGCCACAGGTCGGTCATCGGCACGACCTCGCGGATGCGCTGGACGAAGGTGACCGGCGGGATGTCCAGCGAAATCCAGCAGAAGATGGCGCCGCCGACGATCGAGAGGATCGCCGCGTAGAAGCCGAGCAGGGGCATCAGGATCACGGTGGCAAGGACGCGCGGGAAGACCAACGCCTCCATCGGCGAGACGCCGATCGTGCGCATCGCGTCGACCTCTTCGGAAAGCTTCATCGACCCAAGTTGCGCGGCGAAGGCCGAGCCGGAGCGGCCCGCGACCATGATCGCGGTCATCAGCACGCCCAATTCCTTCACCGAGGATCGGCCGATCAGGTTGATCGTGTAGATTTCCGCGCCGAACTGGCGCAGCTGGACGGCGCCCTGCTGGGCGATGACGATGCCGACCAGGAAGCTCATCAGGCCGACGATGAACAAAGCGCGCACGCCCACGACCTCGAATTGCTGGGTTATCGCGTTGAGGCGGAAGCGGCGGGGATGGCGGATGATGCTCCATGTCGAGATCAGCAGCGAACCGAAGAAGCCGAGCAGGCCGTAGAGCGTGCGGATCGTGGTATTGGCCGCGGCGCCAACCTCGCCGACGACGCGCAGCAGCGGCATTTCATAGTCGCGCTTGATCTTGACCGGCTGGTCGGCCTGGGTGACGTGGGCGATCAGTGTCTGCTGCTCTTCGGTCGCGCCGACGATGGTGGCGCCGCGGTCGCGCTCGAGCTTGTGGACCAGCCAGGCGCCGACCGTATCCATCCGCTCGACCTCGGAAAGGTCCACAATCAGCGCTTCGGCGTCGATCTCGGCGAGCTGCTCGGAAAGCTTGCGGACGCGCAAAATCGTGAGGTTGCCGCTGAATTTGAGGACACAGCGGCCTTTCTCGACGTTTTGGCTGAAATCCGCGATCATGGTCATTTCACGAAAACGATGCGTCAATTCCCGCTGGTCGGCAAGAAGTTAGGATGGACAGCCGGTACGTTTCCATGAATGCGGAAGTTCCATGAAGGCGACCCTGGCCATCTACGATATGGACCGGACGGTGACGCGCGGGCCGACCTTCGGCCCGTTCCTGTGGCACGCCATGTGGCGGCTGGCGCCGTGGCGGGCGCTGCTTGCGCCGCTCGTGGCGCTCACCACGCTGGCCTATGGGCTGAAGCTGATCGACCGGGGGCGGCTGAAGGAGTTGAATTACCGGCTGCTGGTCGGCGCCGCGCCGCCTGAGCGGCTGGAGCGGGTCGTGCAGAGCTTCGCCGACCGGCAGGTCGAAACCAACATCCTGCCCGGCGCCCGCGCCCGGCTCGCTGAGGACAAGGCGGCCGGGCGGCGGCTGGTGCTGGCCACCGCTTCCTATCGCCTCTACGCGGCGGCGATCGCCCGGCGGCTCGGCTTCGACGACGTCATCGCCACCGACACCATGATCGATTCGCGCGGCCGCACGATCGCCACGATCGACGGCGCCAATTGCTACGGCCTTGGCAAGCTCGACATGATCGAGGCCTGGCTGCAGCGCGAGGGGCTCGACCGCAGCGCCGTCCACATCCGCTTCTATTCGGACCATGTCTCCGATACTCCGGTCCACCATTGGGCCGACGAAGCCTTCGCCGCCAACGCCCACGCCCGCCTGATCAAGGTCGCCGAGGATGAGGGCTGGGAGGTGCTCGACTGGCGCGACCGGCGGGGACCCTGAACATCAAATCCCCTCCCCTTGATGGGGAGGGGTTAGGGGTGGGGTGAACATACGAGACCCACCGCGAGGCGGAGACGTTCACCCCCACCCCAACCCTCCCCCATCAAGGGGGAGGGAGTAAGGGTCAGACCGCCTCGAGAGCCTGATCGAAATCGGCGATGAGGTCGTCGGGGTCCTCGACGCCGATCGAGACGCGGACGAGGTTGTCGGTGATTCCGAGCGCCTGCTTGCGCTCGGGCGGCACCGAGAGGTGGGTCATCGCGGCGGGCGCGCTCGCCAGGGTCTCGGTGCCGCCCAGGCTGACCGCGAGATGGGCGATCTTGAGGCTGTCTAGGAAGGCGAAAGCCTCGCTTTCGCCGCCCTTCAAATAGAGCGAGAAGGTTGAGCCCGCGCCGGTGCAATGGCGGCGGTAGATGTCGGCCTGGCGGGCCCCATATTCAGAACTTTGGCCGCCCTCCTCGAGGAAGCCGAGATAGCCGACGCTTTCGACCTTGGGATGATCGCGCAGGACGCGGCAGACCTTGTCGGCATTCTCGCCGGCCCGGGTCATCCGGAGCTCCAGCGTCTCGAGGCTCCTCAAGAGCATCCAGGCGGTGTTGGGATCGGTGATCGTGCCGATCGTGTTCCTGAGCGTGCGGATGGCGTTGATGAGGTCCTTCGAGCCGGTGATGCCGCCCGCGACGAGGTCGCTATGGCCGCCCGCATATTTGGTGAGGCTGTAGACCGACAAATCGGCGCCGTGGCGCAGCGGATGGTGCCACAGCGGCCCCAGGAAGGTGTTGTCGATCGCGATCGGCGGGCGCTCGCCGTCCGCGAAGGCGGCGTCGGCGACCTTGCGCACCGCCTGGACGTCGACCAAAGCGTTGGTCGGATTGGCCGGGCTTTCGAGATAGATGAGCGGGACGCGGCCCATGGCCTTGGCCTGATCGATTACGTCGGCGATCTCGTCTTCGGTCGCGCCGGCGGTGAAATCGAGCCATTTGACCCCGAAGCGGCCAAGGATGCGGCCGATCAGGGTCTCGGTCGCCGCGTAGAGCGGCCCCGAATGGACGACGACGTCGCCGGGCTGGACGAAGGCGAGCAAAAGGGTCGCGATCGCCGACATGCCGCTCGAAAAAGAGAGCGCGTCCTCGGCATCTTCCCACAGGCCGAGCCGGTCTTCGAGAATCTCCTGATTGGGGCCGTTGAAGCGCGAATAGACCAGGCCCTCGGCGCCGCCCGGCCTTTTGCCGGTAATGCCCTCGAAATGGCGCTTTCCCGCCGCCGCATTCTCGAAGACGAAGGTCGAGGTCAGGAAGATCGGCGGCTTCAAGGAGCCTTCCGAGAGCGCGGGATCGAAGCCGTGACCCATCATCAAGGTCGAGGGCTTCAGCTTGCGCCCCCCGATCTCGAGCACGTCGGGCTTCGGACGGCGACGCGGGGTCGCGCCCGTGAGGTCGGATTCGTCTTCCATTTCAAAGTCTCCTTGCACCCATTCGCTCATCGCTGCGCGGGGACCGAGCCTGCCTTGCCGGCGGGTTCACCGGCCGCGCTGGACGCGCGCGGCCCGGGGGTGAGGTCTGTTGCCCAGGAGCTCCCTAGCCGATCCGCCCGGCGCCTCGCTAGTCCGGCAAAGCGATCAGCGAAATCTGGCGGCCGTAGGTGGGCTCGCCCTTGTGGGTGGCGCGGCGGTAGCTGAAGAAGCGCTCAGGCTCCGCATAGGTGTCGAGGCCGACCGCTTCGGCGCGGGTCACGCCGGCTTCGGCCAGCCGCGCGAGGACATAGGCTTCGAGGTCGAACTGGTGGTGGCCCTCGCGGCCCGGCGAGAAGAAGCGGTCATTGTCGGGATCGGCCTCGGCGAAGCGGCGCAGGAACGGTTCGTCCACTTCGTAGGATTTGCGCGCGATCACCGGGCCGATCGCGGCGGCGATGCGGGCACGGGTTGCGCCCCGCGCCTCCATCGCCGCGAGCGTCGCTTCGATGACGCCGCCGAGCGCGCCTTTCCAGCCGGCATGGGCGGCGCCGATCACGCCCGCCGCCATGTCGGCGAGCAGGACCGGCGTGCAATCGGCGGTCAGGATGCCGAGCGCGAGGCCGGGCCGGTCGGCGACCATGGCGTCGGCATGGGGCCGCGCGTCGTCGGGCCACGGCGCGGCCGCGTAAAGGGCGTCGGGCGAATGGACCTGGTGGACCGTAACCAGCTTCGCGCCGGGCGCGACCGCCGCGACCGCGCGGCGGCGATTCTCGGCAATGGCGGCACGGTCGTCGTCCGAACCCCAGCCGACATTGAGGCCGGCGCAGACGCCTTTCGAGACTCCGCCTCTGCGGCCGAGGAAGCCATGCGGGATGCCTTCGAGCATCGCGGCGCGGATGATTTCGACGCTCACAGCTCCAGCCGCATCACCGGATCCATGTCGATCCGTTCGCCGACGCTGAAGGGGGCATGGCCGGCCATCTTGAATCCATAACGGCGGTAGAAGGCGATGGCGCGCGCATTGTGCGCCCAGACGCTCAGGAACAGCGCCGGGGCACCGTCGTCGCGCGCGGCGGCGATCGCCCACTCGATCAGCACCGGCGCGACGCCCGCGCCCTGCCAGGGCTGGAGCACGTAGAGCTGCTTGATCTCGAGCGCACCGGGAGGGTGTTCGACCGGCAACCCGACAGGCGCGAGCTTGAGATAGGCCGCGGCCGCGCCGTCCTCCTCCGCCAGCATCACCCGGACTTCCGGATCGGCGAGCTCGGCCGGAAGCCCGCCCGGTCCGAAAGCGCGGTCGAGATGCCGGGCGAGATCGGCGGCATCGTAATGCGCGCCGAACGTCTCCGAGAAGCAGCGCCGCCCCATGGCCGCGAGCGCGGAGCCATCGGCCGGGGTCGCGCGGCGGTAGGCGATGCCGGCCATCTCAGAACCCCGCCGGCTCGGGCCAGCCGGGCGCGACGAGCGCCAGCACCTTGAACAGCCGCCCCATCCGCTCCGGCGCGGCGAGCCGGGCCCTGGCCTCGCCGATCTCCCCGGCCCGCGCCGGCGCAGCCTTGGCGAGCGCGGCGGCGCGGACGGCCAGGCCCATGGCGCCCAGCCAGTCGCCCTGCGTCACTGGCCCGAACACGCTCGCCCCTTCGGTCCGCGCGGCGCCGGCCAGAACGGAGAAATCGACATGGGCGGTGAGATCGCGCTCACCCGGGCAGGCGAGCGGGTCGGCGAAAGCGTGGCGCGAGACGGCCTGGAGGGTGTCGCCGTGGCCGGGCCGGTCGTATCCATAATCGATGATCAGCGCGGCGCCGCCCTGCGCGGCGAGGCGGCGGGAGATCGCCCGGACGATGTCAACGGCAGCGGGCGACGTCTCCCGGTAAACCCCATCACCCCGAACGAAGCGGCCATCCTCGACATCGATCAGCAATTCCCGGCCGTCGGCATCGAACTGCCGCACCGGCAACGCGTCGAAGAATTCATTGGCGACGACGAGCAGCGGCCCGCTCGCCGGAAGCGTGGAGAGATCGTCGTGCCAGCGCGCCGAGAGCCGCTCGGCCTGCGCGGCGCGCAGCACCGGGCTGGTCTCGACCAGCTCGACCGGCGGATTGAAGCCGGCGCCCCGCATCGCCCGCAGCGCATCCTGCGCGAGCGTGCCGCGGCCCGGGCCGAGCTCGACATAGAGCGCCGCTTCGGGCGCGACCGCGCGCCGCCACAGATCGGCGAGCCAGATGCCGATGAGTTCGCCGAACATCTGGCTGACCTCGGGCGCGGTGACGAAGTCGCCGCCCGGCCCGAGCGGATCGCGGGTCGCGTAATAATGGGTGTTCGCCTCGGCCATATAATCGGCGACGCCGATCGGCCCGTCCTTCGCGATCCGGCGCTTCAGCCGCGCCTCAAGCGGGCTTGGCTTCATCGGCCGGAACCGGCGTCACCCGCCCCTCGCGCCTGCTCGCGGTGAGGACGAGGTAGAGGCCGCCCAGGATCATCGGCAGCGACAGCCACTGGCCCATGTGGAGGTAGGTGACGCGGACGAATTCGACCAGATGCTCGTCGGGCTCGCGCACGAACTCGACCAGGAAGCGGCTGACCCCGTAGACGAGGATGAAGGCGCCGACGAGCCTCCCCGGCTGGTAGCGGGCGCGGGTCCTCCAGAACATGTACCAGAGGACGCAGAAGAGCAGGATGCCCTCGAGCCCGGCCTCGTAGAGCTGGCTCGGATGGCGCGCGACCTCGCCGCCGGTCGGGAAGACCACCGCCCAGGGCAGGTCGGTCTCCCCGCCCCACAGCTCGGCGTTGACGAAATTGGCGAGGCGTCCGAGGAACAGGCCGGCGGGGACGCAGCAGGCGACGTAATCGTGGATGCGCAGCCAATCGAGCTTGTGCCGCCAGGCCATGTAGACGATGCCGAGGCTGACCCCGATAACGCCGCCGTGGAACGACATGCCGCCGTCCCACAGCTGCACGATCTCGATCGGGCGCGCCCAATAATCCGCCGGCTTGTAAAAGAGGACGTAGCCGAGCCGCCCGCCCAGGATGACGCCGAGCGTCGCATAGAAGACCATGTCGTCGGCGTGGCGCCGCGCCATCGGCGCGCCGGGCTCGCGGATCAGCCTCAGCAGATACCACCAGCCGAAGACGATGCCGGCGAGGTAGGCGAGGCTGTACCAGCGCAGCTGGAACCAGCCGAGATCGAGCGCGATCGGATGGACGCCGAGATCGGTCCAGCGAATCGCGTCATTTGCAACGGCCAGCGATGTCGTCAGCGCGTCGATCAAGGCTTCCCCCTTCCGGCTCGCGCCTTCATAATGGGAGGCGGATAAAAGGCAAAGGAGACAAAAGCGCATGCCGAGCGAGCTCGACCGCAAGTTCGACGCGGTCCTGGCCGCGGTAATCGGCGAGGGCGGGCGCTTTGCCATCGGCCGCGACGAAACGGGCCGGGCGATCGTCACCAACCTGCCGGCGACTCTGCCGGTCCTGTTCGACGCCTTCTGCGTGCTGCACGCGGGAACCGAGGCATTGGTCGCGGGCGAGGAGCGGCTGACCTTCGGCGACCTGGGCGAGCGCTCGACCGAACTCGCGCACATGCTGGCCGGGAGCTGGGGCGTCTCGAAGGGCGACCGGGTCGCGATCGCGATGCGCAACTGCCCGGCCTGGGTCGTCTGCTACATGGCGATTCTCAAGGCGGGCGGGATAGCGACCCTGATCAACGGCTGGTGGCAGGCCGACGAGATGCGCCACGCCATGGCGCTGGCCGAACCCGAGCTGATCATCGCCGACGCGTCCCGGGCCGCGCGGCTCGAGGCGGGCGGCTGCGCGATCCCCACCATCGCGCTGCCGGTCGAAAAGCCGATTCGAGCGGCGCTGGCCCCCCTCATCGCGCCGGGCAAGCAAGCCGAATTGCCCGAAGTAGCCGCCGAGGACGACGCCACGATCCTGTTCACCTCGGGCTCGACCGGCCTCGCCAAGGGCGCGGTCTCGAGCCACCGCGCCGTCACCACCGGCATCTATTCCTATACGATCGGGCTCGCGGTCCTGCTCGGGATCAAGGAGCAGGCCGGCGACCCGCCGGTCAACCCGCCTAAGACCCTGGTCAACGTGCCGCTGTTCCACGTCACCGGCGAGGTGCCGGTGCTCCTGAACAGCTTCGTCATCGGCCGGACCATGGTGCTCTTGCCCAAATGGGATCCGGGCGAGGCGCTGAGGCTGATCCAGGACGAAAAGATCACCTATTTCGTCGGCGTGCCGACGATGAGCCTCGAGCTGATGCAGCATCCGGACCGCGACCGATACGATTTGTCGTCGCTGACCGACATCGCCGCCGGCGGCGCGCCGCGCCCGGTCGCGCACGTCGAGCGGCTCGAGCACAGCTTCAAGGGCGCGCAGCCGGCGCTCGGTTACGGGCTCACCGAGACCAACGCCGCCGGCTGCGGCAATTTCTGGTCCAATTATCACGACAAGCCCGCCTCGACCGGCCGCGCCCAGAAGCCGATCGTGGAGCTCGTCATATTGGGCGAGGGCGACCGTCATTTGCCGACGGGCGAGCGCGGCGAGATCGCGATCCGCTCGGCCGCCAATATCCGCGGCTATTGGCGAGACGAGGCGGCGACCCGCGCCGCCTTCACCGCCGACGGCTACCTGAAGACCGGCGACATCGGCTATCTCGACGAGGACGGCTATTTGTTCATCGTCGACAGGAAGAAGGACATCATCATCCGCGGCGGCGAGAACATCAGCGCGCAGGAGGTGGAAGCGGCGATCTACACCCATCCGGCGGTCTCCGAGGTCGCTGTGTTCGGCGTCGCCGACGAGCGGCTCGGCGAGGTCCCGGCGGCGGTGCTGTGGTGCGAAAAGGGGGGGCTCGCCGCCGAGGCGCTGACCGCTTTCCTCGCCGCGCATCTGGCCCACTACAAGCTGCCCGCCTATATCTGGTTCGCTAGCGAGCCCTTGCCCAAGCTCGGCACCGGCAAGATCGACAAGGTCAGCCTGCGCGCGGCCTACCGGGAAAAGGCGGGGCAGCCGGCCTGAGCGGCAAGAAGAGGATCGACGATGACCAAGCTTTTCCTGTGCGCCGCGTCGGCACTGGCGCTCGCCGCCTGCGGCGGGCCCGCGGCGCCGGCCAACGAGACTCAGTCGATCCGCGTCGCCAATCCGGGCAGCGACCGCTTGAAGGCGCTGTCGCCGCTCAACCAGCGGATCGGCCTCGTCCGCGCGATCCGCGACGCCGGCCGGCGCTGCCGGCGCGTCGACGCGCTCGCCTATCAGCAGGAATATCGGCAGCTCGCGATGTGGGTCGCGCTTTGCAACGACGGCCGCCACTGGGCGATCTTCATCGCGCCCAACGAAGACGTCCAGGTCCGCGACTGCCGCGAGAATGCGCAGCTCGGCCTCCCCGTCTGCCGCCCGGTCGCGCCGCTGCCGCCCGATCCGAACGCGCCGCCGAACGCCCAATCGAACGCGACGGGGAACGGAACCTGATCCCTCGACGGCCTCCGTCTACTTATCTCAGATCGAAAGCGCCCACAGGGCAGCATTGTACCTCGGCAAATTCCGAAAGGCACTGAACAACTGGCTTGGCTCCAAGCGCTCCGTCTACGCGACGACGGTGCGGTACACCTACGACGCGCGCGTCCGGCTGGTGAAGGTGCGGGCAGAAGCATCACCGCTGGAAGCTGGGTAGCGCGCAAGTGTGCAGCTGCGGCCTGTCGCACCCACTGCATCCCAACCAACTCTGGTGGGAGAGCTGCTGATGGATGGCGTTCTTTTTTTGTCACCGTACCAATCACTTGGGAGACTCACGGCTCCGTTAGAGTCTGCCTCGCTATCCACAGCCCCATTGACATTCCGGCTCCGATATGAGACCCATATGACCATGCCGAAACGGGCATCGGGGGCGGCAGGCGAGACGCACTGATTGGGCAAAAGTTGCTCAATCACAGGCTTCCATATCCGGTTTGCAAACCGGACAC
>Ga0190265_10003750_pt1 | contig 10420 bp, 9 predicted proteins | sample Popmic124T_FD_133135 | JGI IMG/M metagenome (GOLD analysis project Ga0190265, IMG submission 133135) | Populus adjacent soil microbial communities from riparian zone of Indian Creek, Utah, USA - 124 T | ecosystem: Environmental > Terrestrial > Soil > Riparian zone | place: USA: Utah | collected...
GGCCTCATCTGGTCGGGCGCTCGGCCGCTCGGTCGCATTCTCAAATCTCCTCGCCGCAAGCGGGAATGACATCCTGCCATCATAACGGACAGGGGAAGGTCGAAGGGTCGGTCCCGAGGCCCGGCACGGCTGGTGCTGTTCCGGCATCACCGGCGGGTGCGCCGCCGGTGATGCCTCAGGTCGTCGTCTCTCGTGCCGTTAGCCTTGCGGCTTCGATCGAGGGTTGTGCAGGGTTTCGCTAGTCGCCGAGCCAGCGCAGCAGGGTTCCGGTGGTGTTGTCGCTGTAGGGCGCATTGGTCGTGAGCGCCTTGAGGCTCAGGGCCTTCAGGTTCTCGGCCAGGGTTTCGTTCGGGCGGGTTGCAAGGCCGGCAATGTCCTCGTCCGTCATTCCGGACCAGAGGCCATCGCTGCAGGCGAGCAGTACGTCTCCGGGACTGAGGCGCTTCTTTCGCGTGATGCTCATATCCGGCACCGAAGCATCGCCGCCGATGCAGCATTCGACGAAATTGCGCATCGGATGGTCCTGCGCCTCCTCTTCGGTGATCGCTCCCTCCTGGATCAGCACCTCGACGTGGCTGTGGTCCCGGGATCGCGACAGCACCCTGCCTTCGCGCAGATGGTAAATGCGGCTGTCGCCGACATGCCCCCAGTAGGAACCGCTCTCCTGTATCAGGCAGACCGCGCAAGTCGCCCGGGGACGAAAGTCGACCGGTAAATCGACGCCGATCCGCACCACTTCGTCGTGCGCCCGCGCGAGCGCCATGTAGAGAAATCCCTGCGGGTCGAAAATCGGCAGCCGCGCCGCGGTGAACATGTCCTGAACCGTTTTGAGGCCGATCTCAGCCGCGCGCGCACCGTCCGAGTGCCCGCCCATGCCGTCGAAGACCAGCATCAGCGCCGCCGCGTCGGCGACGACCACGGCAGCGCGATCCTGATTGTCCTGGCGGTCACCGACGGCGGAGACCTTGGCATATTCGATCTGCATGCTGATCAGGTTTTTCGTTTACTTTTCATCGGATTCTTGGTCGGGCCGCCGGCCTTCGCAGTCCGGATGGAGCCTCGTGGCCACGACTGTGGCGCTTCGGGTTAGAATTACGCAGTCTCAAACCGAGCAACGTGTCGCGTTCACTGGCGAACGGCAGTATGAGTGCCCGGCTTCGATCTGTCAGTGATCACGTCAACAAAAAGGTCGATTGCCTCGCCCGCGAGTCTACGCGGTAGAAAGATCTTCCAAGTCCTTCGGGGATTTTCATGTTACATAGTATGACAGGCTTCGCGCGATACACCGCAGAGTCGCCGGCAGGCGTTCTGACCTGCGAACTCAAGGCCGTCAATTACCGCTACTTCGATGTCCAGTTTCGTCTGCCGGAAGAACTTCGCCCGAGAGAGACAGACCTGCGGAAGTTGATTGGTGCGGCGGTGAGACGCGGCAAGGTCGACTGCACGCTGCATTATCGACGCACGCCCGGCAAGCAGGCGGAGCTCACCGTGAACCAAGCGCTGGTCGAACAGATCGGCCGCCGTGCCGATGAGCTGGCCGGCATCCTGCCAGAGCTCGGCGGCCTAACCGCCATCGATGTCTTGCGCTGGCCCGGCGTCATCGAGGAAGCGGAAGTCGATACCGAACCCTTGTACGGCGAGGCGGCAGAGGTCATCCGCGTCTCGCTCGACGCCCTGTCCGGAATGCGCCTGAGTGAGGGTCGGCGGATCGCCGAAATGCTCGACTCACGCTGCCGTGAGGTGCTTGCCATCTCCGCGTCAGTGCGCTCGCGCCTGCCGCAGGTGCTCGCCGCCGTGCGCACGAAACAGAAGGAGCGGCTGGACAAGCTCGACATCGACGCGGACCCGGCGCGGCTCGAGGCGGAACTCGCGCTCATTGCGCAGAGGCTCGACGTCGACGAGGAGATCGAGCGGCTGGAGAGCCATATCAGCGAGATCCGCCTGGCCATCGACAGCGAGGAAGCAGTCGGCCGTCGCCTCGACTTCCTGATGCAGGAATTGAATCGCGAAGCGAATACACTCGGGTCGAAATCGGCCGACACCGAAACCACGCGCGCCGCCGTCGATCTCAAGGTGCTGATCGAACAGATGCGCGAACAGATACAGAACGTCGAATAAACCGTGTCGGCGCATACCGCGAGCCTGTTCGTCATTGCCGCTCCGTCCGGCGCCGGCAAAACCACGCTGGTCAAGGCGCTGCTCGCGAGGAACCCATCCTTGCGTTTCTCGATTTCCTACACGACGCGGAAGATACGCAGCAACGAGGTCGATGGCCGTGACTATTTTTTCGTGACCCCGCAGGAATTCGCCCGGCTCGAAGCTGCGGGCGAGCTGCTGGAGTCTGCCTGGGTATTCGACAATCGCTATGCCACCGGCCGTGCACAGGTCGAGGCTCATCTGAGGGAAGGGCGCGACGTGATCCTGGAAATCGACTGGCAGGGCGCGCGGCAAGTCAGGCAAGCCAAACCGGACTGCGTGACGGTCTTCATACTGCCGCCGTCTCTTGCCGTGCTCGAACGGCGCCTGCGCGACCGGCGCACCGACAGCGATGCGGTCATCGCACGGCGCCTGGCAGATGCGATCAGCGACATGTCGCACTGGGACGAATTCGATTACGCCATCATCAACGACGACCTCGACCATTCGGTCCTGCAGCTCGAAGCGATCGTCGCGAGCGGCGGCCGGGGCGGGGACAACCGCACGGACCGTGCAGAAATGCGGCATGCCATTATGCAGGTGTTAGGGGAATCGGGGGAAGTCCCTGACAGGGAGCCTGGCCGCTGACCCGTGCTCATGACCACCCGGCTTCCATCCGGCGCCGAACTTGCAGTAAACTGGCCGGTCTGTGTTTGTAACTGACCTGGATGCGCCGGCCTCGTATCGGCCGACAACGGAGTGATTTTTGCATGGCCAGAATTACGGTCGAAGACTGCCTGGATAACGTAGACAATATTTTCGAGATGGTGCTGGTCGCGTCGAAGCGCGCGCGCCGGCTCGCTCATGGCGCCGATCCGCTGGTCGATCCCGAGAACGACAAGCCCACGGTTATTGCGTTACGCGAAATCGCGGCAGGGCACATAACACCGTCGATTCTTGACGAAGTCGAGCAGCCGGCTACGGATGAGTTCCTGCAGCCGGAAGCCGCCGAGGAGATCATCCCGATGCGCGGAATCTCGATAGGCGACTAGATAGCGACTAGACGGCGACCAGGAGAAACGGCCGGAAACTCCGCTGAAGACAGAAGAAGCGCCCGCCGTGGGAGCGGCGCTGTTTCCCCGGTCGCGGCGGCGCGGCAACCGGGTATGATCGGTCATGGACTACGCTGCGACAATTCTCGCTAAACTGCCGGGTACGTCGGTACGGCGCGACCACGGCCTGAGGCGCCTGATCGAAACCCTGGAGTCGTACCTCCCCCGCGATCACATCGAGCAGGTGCTGCAGGCCTACGAATTCGGCGCCAGCGCGCACCAGGGCCAGAAGCGCCTGAGCGGCGAAGCTTTCATCTCTCACCCGGTTGCAGTCGCGCAGACCCTCGCCGACATGCGCATGGATTCCAGGGCCATTGCCGCGGCGATTCTCCATGACGTGGTCGAGGACACCCCGACGCTGGTGGCCGAGCTCGAAGAGCAGTTCGGCAGCGAAGTGGCGACGCTGGTCGACGGTGTCAGCAAACTCGACCAGATGCGCTTTCACAGCCGCGCGGAAGCTCAGGCCGAAACGTTCCGCAAAATGATCCTGGCCATGGTCGAGGATATCCGCGTGATCCTGGTCAAGCTGGCGGACCGCCTGCACAACATGCGCACGATCGACGCAATGCCGCGTGAAAAGCAGGTCCGGATAGCCAAAGAGACGCTGGAGATTTATGCGCCCATAGCAAATCGTCTCGGCATCAACCATATGAAGGTCGACCTCGAGGATCTCGGTTTCCGCTACCTGTATCCGTTTCGCTACCGCGTGCTGGAGAAAGCGGTGCGCAGAAGCAAGGGCAGCCAGCGGCAGATCGTCAGGAAGATCTCCGAGCGCTTCGGCAACGGCTTGAAGGATGCGGGCATCGAGGGCCAGGTGCTCGGGCGCGAGAAGCACCTTTACAGCATCTACAAGAAGATGTCGGAGAAGAAGCGCCAGCTCTCGGACGTCGTCGACGTGTACGGCTTTCGCATCATCGTGGGAGACGTGAACACCTGTTATCGGACGCTCGGGCTCGTGCACGGCCTGTACAAACCGATGCCGGGAAGATTCAAGGACTACATCGCGATCCCGCGCATCAACGGGTACCAGTCACTGCATACGACCCTGTTCGGTCCCAAGGGCCTGCCGCTCGAAGTGCAGATACGCACGGCTGACATGGATCGGGTCGCGGAGGGCGGCGTGGCGGCGCACTGGCAATACAAGGCGGTCGACAAGTCTACGGCGACACCGCAGCGCCGCGCCCGCGAATGGCTGGCTCACCTGGTCGAGATACAGGAGTCCGGCAGTCCCGAGGAGTTTCTCGAAAGCGTCAAGGTCGACCTGTTTCCGGACAAGATCTACGTGTTCACGCCGCAGGGCGAGATCAAGCCGCTGCCGAAGGGTGCGACGACGGTCGATTTCGCTTACGCCGTGCATACGGACGTCGGCAACCGCTGCGTTGCGGCCAAGATAGACCGCAACCTGGTGCCGCTCCGCACGCAGCTGCAGAACGGCCAGACCGTCGAGGTCATTACCGCGCGCGGTGCGCGGCCCAATCCGAACTGGCTGACGTTCGTTGCGACCGCGAAAGCCCGATCGGCAATACGCCATCACATGAAAAAGATGCGCAGCGGCGAATCCGTCGATCTCGGCAAGCGGCTGCTCGACCGCTCCCTCAAGGACCTCGGGTCGTCCCTGCGCAAGATCGGCAGGGTCAGGCTGCGCGAAGCGTTGAAGGAACTCGGGCTTACCGAACCGCCGGAATTGTTCGAGCAGATCGGGCTCGGCGAAAGGCTTGCGCCGCTCACTGCAAGGCTGCTGCTCGGAGTCAGCGCGACCGACGGCGAGAGCGCGTCGAGAGAAGCCAGCCTGGTGATCGCAGGGACGGAAGGGGTCGTCGTCAGCTACGCGAAGTGCTGTCATCCGATCCCGGGCGACGAGGTGATGGGATACCTGAGCTCCGGGCGCGGCGTCGTTATTCACAGAAATGTGTGTGGCAACCTGAGCAACTTTCGCAAACAATCCGAAAAGTGGATTGCCGTAAGCTGGGAGAAGGAGATCGACCGCGAATTCTCGAGCCAGATTCACGTGGATACGGTCAACAAGACCGGCGCGCTCGCGGAAGTGGCTGCAACCATCGCGGATTCGAGTTCCAATATCGAGCAGGTGTCGGTACTCGATCGTCACGACGATTGTTCGGTGCTCACCTTCCTGTTGCAGGTCAAGGACCGGAATCACCTGGCAAAAATTATGGGCAACGTGCGCAAGATGCCGAACGTAATACGCGTCGCCCGCGCGTGCGCTTGAGGAAACACTGCACGAGGCCGGATTCAAGCGCTTGAGACTTGCGACGACACACGGGAGAAGACCTTGGAAAAGAAAGCCGTTCACAGCGACCGTGCACCCGCGGCAATCGGGCCGTATTCCCAGGGCATAAAAAGCGGCAATCTCGTATTCCTGTCGGGACAGATTCCCCTCGACCCGGCAACCATGGAGCTGGTGGAGGGAGATTTCGAAGCGCGGGCCAGGCAGGTGTTCGATAACCTGGAAGCCGTCGCAAACGCCGCCGGCGGGGACCTCGACCGGATCGTCAAGCTGACGCTTTACCTGACCGATCTCGGTAAGTTCACGATCGTCAACTCGGTCATGGCCGATTATTTCAGCGAACCCTGGCCGGCGCGCGCCACGGTGGGCGTCGCCTCGCTGCCCAAAGGCGTGGACCTGGAAGCCGAGGCTATCCTCGTTCTCTAGTGCACTAGCGCCTCTCTGATACGTTGACGGTGCACGCGCTGCAGGCGAATGCGACCTCCCTCCCGGGGGTCGGTCCCGCGCTCGCCGAAAAGCTCGAACGGCTGGGCGTCCGCCGTGTCGAGGATCTGCTGTTCCTCCTGCCCCTGCGCTATGAGGATCGGACCGAACTGCATCGACTCGGGACGTTGCAGCCGGGCATGCGCTGTCTCGTCAGCGGCGCGGTGCTGCTCGCCGAAACGGTCTATCGCGGACGCCGCAGCCTGCTGGTGCGCATAGGCGACGGCACCGGCCAGATCACCCTGCGATTCTTCCACTTTTCGAAACAGCAGCAGGCACAATTCCGCAGCGGCGCGGTGGTCAGTTGCTATGGCGACGTCCGGCCCGGCCCGGTCGGCCTGGAGATGGTGCACCCGGAATACCGGCTCTTGAAGGATGGCGAGAGTCCCGCAGCGAGCGACTCGCTGACGCCGGTCTACCCCACCACGGAAGGCGTGCAGCAGGGCCGGCTGCGCAACCTGACCGGACATGCGTTGAGACTGATGGAAACCGGGCCGCCGGCGGAATTGCTGCCGCCGGAAGCCTTAAGCGAATCGGCTTTGCCGTCGCTCGCCGATGCGCTCAGGTTTCTTCATCGGCCCCCGCCCGGCGCCGATCTCGCGAGTATCGAAAGCGGCCGCCACCCGTGCCGCATCAGGCTTGCGTTCGAGGAACTGCTGGCCCACTACCTGAGCCTGCAGAACTTGCGGAGACTCGCCAGCAAGGAAGCGGCGATCCCGCTCCGGAGCGACGGCGAGGCTCGCCGGAAGTTCATCGCCGGGCTGCCGTTTCGCCTGACGGGCGCGCAGCTCCGGGTTATCGAGGAAATCACCGCGGACCTGCTTGAGCCGCACCCGATGATGCGGCTGGTGCAGGGCGACGTCGGAGCGGGCAAGACGGTGGTCGCCGCCGTCGCGTGTCTCGAAGCGATTGCCTGTGGCGTCCAGGCGGCGGTGATGGCGCCGACCGAACTCCTGGCCGAGCAGCATTTGCACACTTTCTCGGCATGGTTTCGCGACTGCGACATAGAGATCGCCTGGCTGAGCGGCACCCTCCGTTCCGCCGGCCGGCGCGCATCGCTCGAAGCGATCGCGAGCGGCGCGGCCGGGCTCACGGTCGGCACGCACGCTCTCTTCCAGGAAGGCGTTTCGTTCGATCGGCTCGCGCTGGTCGTGATCGACGAGCAGCACCGCTTCGGCGTGCACCAGCGCATGGCGCTCCGGGACAAGGGGATCGGCCGGAACGGCTTACCGCATCAGCTCGTGATGACCGCGACGCCCATACCGCGCACGCTCGCCATGGCGGCCTACGCCGATCTCGACTCCTCCGTGATCGACGAGCTGCCTCCTGGGCGCCAGCCGGTCCACACCGTCGCGATGCCGGAGACGCGACGCAGCGAAGTCGTGGATCGTGTCCGCTCCGCCTGTGCAAACGGGCAGCAGGCTTACTGGGTTTGCCCGCTGATCGGGGAATCGGACGTTCTCGATTTCCAGGCCGCCGAGGCGAGTTACGGGATGCTGCGGGAGGCGCTGCCGGGACTGCGCATCGGCATCGTTCATGGCCGCATGAAGCCCGCTGAGAAGGATCGCCTGATGCGCGCCTTCAAGGCGGCGGAGATCGACGTGCTGGTTGCCACGACAGTCATCGAAGTGGGCGTCGACGTGCCGAATGCGAGCCTGATGATCATCGAGAACGCGGAACGCATGGGATTGTCGCAACTGCATCAATTGCGCGGCCGTGTCGGCCGCGGCGCGGCGCAAAGTCATTGCGTGTTGCTGTATCGGCCGCCGCTCGGCCAGCTCGCGCGAAACCGGCTGGCGGTGCTGCGTGAAACGAACGACGGTTTCGTCGTCGCGCAACGGGACCTCGAGCTGCGCGGACCGGGGGAGCTTTTGGGCACGCGCCAGACGGGATTGCCGCAATACAGGGTTGCGGACCTGCTGCGCGATGCGGACCTCATGCCCCGCGTGCGGCTGGCCGCGGAAACGTTGCGGCAGAGATCCCCGGACATGGTCGATGCGCTGGTGCGCCGATGGATCGGCGACAACGGGCGTTATGGAAAGATCTGATGCTGCGCACCCCGGATTCAATCTGTTACTTTATCGAGCTGTTGCTGCGGCCGGCTTGAACGGGTAACCGTGATATGAGCAAGAACCTTGCAGAAGCGCGCACGGCACCGGGCTTCGCCAACCAGTTGAAGAACTACGTCCAGCTGATGCGGCTCGACAAGCCCGTCGGGGTGTGGCTTCTCCTGTGGCCGACTCTCTGGGCGCTGTGGCTGGCCGGCGAGGGACACCCTGACGGCGGCGTATTTATCGTATTCTTCATCGGCGTGGTCGTGATGCGCTCGGCGGGCTGCGTGCTGAACGATTTCGCAGACCGGAAGATAGATCCGCACGTCACGCGGACCCGGGCGCGCCCGCTGGCAACAGGTGCGGTTCAGCCTTCGGAAGCCCTTACCCTGTTCGTCGCGCTGTCGCTGATCGCCGTCGGCCTCGCGGCGATGCTGAACCGGCCGGCCCAGGTCCTGGCGATCATTGCGGCGGGCCTCACGATCATCTACCCGTTCATCAAGCGCTTCGTCTCGATTCCGCAATTCGTGCTGGGCGCGGCATTCGGCTGGGCGGTGCCCATGGCGTTCGCCGCACAAACGGGGCAGACAGAGCAGTTGGCCTGGCTGGTATTCGGTACTGCGCTGATATGGGCGGTGATCTACGACACGTTCTACGCGATGGTCGATCGCAGTGACGACCTGAAACTGGGCGTCAAGTCGACCGCCATTCTTTTCGGCGACGCCGACCTGTTCGTGATCGGCGGCCTGCAGGTCCTGATGCTGCTGGCGCTCGTGATGATCGGCAACATGGCGGAACTCGGCGGCTGGTACTTCGCATCGGTCGGCGTCACCGCATTACTGATGGCGTATCACCAGTGGCTGGCGAGAGATCGCCATCCCGACGGCTGCTTCAAAGCGTTCCTGCACAATCATTACATCGGCATGGCGATATTCATCGGCATCGTGCTCGATTACACCTTCACTCCCGCAAGCTGAACAAGGCAACGGCGCGGCAATCGGCACACGGTGCCGGCCGCCGACGAAGCACGGTTCCGATCGACGCGCAGCTTCAATGCACGGGTGAAGCTCGGGCGACGGTCAGCACGCCAACGCTAACGGCGCCGGCATCGAGAAGTTCGCGGGCCAGTTGACGGCAGGTTTCCCCGGTGGTCATGACGTCGTCGACGATCAGCGGGCGACGGCAGTGCAGCCTGCCTGTGACGGCAAAAGCGTCCTTGACATTCCGCCGGCGGGCTGCCCTGTCGAGGCCGCTCTGAGGCCGCGTGCGGCGGACGCGGCGCACGTTCCGCAGAAGCGGAAGCCCGGTCCGACGACTCAATGGTTTGCACAGCTCTACGGCCTGGTTGAACCCGCGCAGGGAGTGACGCCAGTGGTGCAGCGGCACCGGAAGCAGCGCATCGGCGTCCTGAAAGTGCTGCAGCAATTCCGCGAGCAGCAGTTCGGAGAATGCCGGCGCATAATAAAGCGCATGACCGAACTTGAGCGCTTTCAGCGCTGCATCGACCGGGAACGAGTACAGGACGGCGGAGCGTGCACGGTAGAACGGCGGCGGGCGGCTCTGGCAGTCCGCACATTCGATGCCCTCGGGTAAGCGAACGCGCACCGGCTGCCCGCAACGCCCGCAGGCCCTGCCTATGCGCGGCAGACTGCAACGGCAGGCAACGCAGAAATACCCCAGCGCCTCGCCCGCACAAAACACGCACCGATCGGGAAACGCAAGACGAATCACAGCCCCTGCAGAACGCCTGAAATACCCACGAGTCCCGAACATTCCCGCAGAATGAACGGCTTTCACGACGTCTGCACCCGCACAATGCAAACCCTTTGCCGACAAATCCCGTGACAGCATTATTCATGAACGCCGCGACGTTACAGCGAAGCCTCGCTTGGGGGAGGGCTTGTCAGGATCGTGCGAAACAGGGATGTTTCGCCCGAAGCCCCCATGGATGGGTTCACGGCGTTCCTGACAAGCCCTCCCCCAAGCGAGGCTTCGCTTACCACCCACCTCCATTCGTTCATGAATAATGCGCCCACGAACGCGGATGTCTATGAACAACGAAAAGCCAGGCGCCTTGAGACACCGAGACGTGTCGCGGCGTTTCGACCGCGCCGCAGCCACCTTCGACGAAGTCGACTTCGTGCATCGGCACACCGCAACCGGCCTGTTCGAGCGCCTGTCGCCTATGCTCGTGAACGCGAAGCAAATTCTGGATGCCGGCGCTGCAACGGGAAACGCGAGCCGCGCTCTTGCCGCAAAGTTCAAGCGCAGCCATGTTTTGAGTCTCGACGCGTCGATGGGCATGCTGAGGAGAGGGAAAAAGAAGCGTTCGAGATTCGCCGGAATTGCGGAACTGCAGGCCGATGCCATGCGGCTCCCGCTGCAGACGGGCA
>Ga0190265_10003751_pt1 | contig 10419 bp, 10 predicted proteins | sample Popmic124T_FD_133135 | JGI IMG/M metagenome (GOLD analysis project Ga0190265, IMG submission 133135) | Populus adjacent soil microbial communities from riparian zone of Indian Creek, Utah, USA - 124 T | ecosystem: Environmental > Terrestrial > Soil > Riparian zone | place: USA: Utah | collected...
CCCGATGTCCAGCTCGCCCGACTGGATGCGTTCGTATGCGGTGGTGCCCTCGTTGACCAGCGACTGCACCATCAGCGCAACGGGGAAGAGCACCAGCACCACGATGAGCAGCAGCGTCGCGCCCGCCGCCAGGCCGCGCCGCTGGCGCATGCGGTCGCGCAGGTGCCGGTTCAGCGGCGCGAACACGATCGCGAGCACGGTGCCCCAGAGGATGGCTCCGGCGTAGGGCCGCAGGATCCACAAGAACGCCATCGTCACGCCGATCACGAGGAAGAGGAAGACCTTGTCCTCGAGTGGTTCGGACTGCGCATGGTCAGGAATCATGGCCCTCACTATGGAGCGCGTCGACGCCTCGCGCCAGAGGCTGTTTGGCTTCATCTTATGGGCTCCGAAGGCCGTTCCGTACATTCCGACGAGGCCCCGATGACCGCCGACCTCCTGGCTGCGCTGCTGGCCGCGCGCCTGCTTTCCTTTGATGTCGCCGCGCCACCCATACCTCCCGACGCCTGCACCCTGCTCACCACGGCCGAGATCGCCGCCGCGTTGGGCACGACGCCGGCGCCGGGCAGGCCGGAGTCCAGCGTGGACGAGGAGTCCAAGGCCACCAGCACCAGCTGCAGCATGACGCTGGGCAAGGAGGCGATGTTCCTGGTCGATGTCGCCGAGTTCACCGATGTCGCCACCTCGGGCGCGGCGCTGAAGCTGATGGAGAAGGCGTCACAGACGACCGAGGGAGGCGTGCCCATGGGCCCGGCCGCCGGCGTCGGTGAAGGCGCGCTGTGGGGCGCGAACGAGGACGGAGCTCTCTGGAGTGTGCGGAAGGGGAAGTACATGGTGAGCGTAGTGCTGGCAGGAATCGAGAATCCCGCCAAGTACCAGGAACCGCTCAAGCGTCTGGTGGCGACCGTGCTCGCGAAGCTCTAACCGGAGAGATTCGACATGATTCGTCCGACTGGTAGCCTGCTCATCGCTCTGCTCGCCATCGCCTGCGGCGGAGACTCCCCGGATGCCAAGCCCGACAGTGGTGGCTCATCCGCCAGCGCGAGCGCTGGAAAGGGTGACGACTTCGAGGCCTGCGCATTGCTTACGGCCGAGGAGATCCAGTCCGCGGCCGGCTGGGCGCCGGACACGACCGACGGCAAGACGTACGGCTCGACGAAGGTCTGCTCCTATACCGGACCGGACGCGATGAAGCAGAGCGTCGTGCTCGTCGTCGCGCGGCCGGCGCCCAAGGTGGCGACTTCCGCCGAGCTGTCGACGCGGCGGAACGAAGCCTTTGCGCGGGAGAAGAGCATCAAGATGGCGAGCACGCCGATCGAAGGGCTCGGCATGCCCGCGGTGCGGACCGAGGTGGAGGGCGCGGCGACGCCGACGGTCGAGATCGTGGTCGGGCGGCATCTGGTGGGACTGACGGCGGGAGACTTCGAGGTGGCGAAGACGCTGGCGGCGAAGGCGGCGTCCCGGCTGCAATAGCCGCGGTCAGAACTCCAGATTCAACGACACGCCGGTGGGGGCGACCTGGATCGCCCCCGTTTTCCTCGTGATGTACCGGGCACTGTAGTGTCCGATGAGTCCCCCCACCATGACATCCGTGAGCCAGTGCCGGTCGTCGTTCACCCGGGCGACGGCCGTCAGCGTGGCGGCGGTGTAGAGGAGATAGTCGGACCACGAGTCGCTCGTGGCGTCCGCGATCGTGGTCGCGACGGCGAACGCCGCCGTCGTGTGGCCGGAAGGGAATGAGGCGGCGCCGCTGAACGGCCGGAACTCCAGGTGTCCTCCGGCGGCGTCCGGGCGAATCCGGCCGAGGGTGTACTTGAGCGAGCTCGTGACGCCGGTGGCGAGGGCGATGGCGGCGCCGGCCTTCAGGACCGTCCCCTTCAGCTTCCTGTCGCCTGCGATCTCGCCTGCCAGAAGTCCCACGGTGAATGCCGGCACCAGGAACCGCCAATCGGAGAAGCCGTTCCCGATGCTCGCGAGCGCGTTGCTGGCTCCGCTGCGCTGCTCCTGGCTTTCCTCCTGGAACTCCTTGTCCGATATCAGCGCCAGGGCAAGCAGCAGCCCGGCCGCCGAGGCACCGCCGCTGGAGAGGAGCGGGCTCGGCTGCTCGACCGGCGGAACGAAGTCGGTTTGGCAGAACGCGGATGACGGAATGAGGAGCGCATGCAACAACAGGGCGGCAGTCGCCAGGCGTCCCCGAGGGGTCATCGCGAGGTCCGGGATCGGGATAGGGAGATCCTGCGACGCCCACGGGGCGCTGATGGTCAGCTAAGCAAGAATCAAACCTACCACGGATCGGTAGCTTCAGGAGGGCGGCTTGCGCGCTTCGAAAACGACCTCCAGCGTGCGCACCTCGTCCGCCGCGACTGAGCCGTCGGGCTGCTGGAGGAAATGCCACCAGTACACCTCTGCCCGCCGCGTGTCCGGCCGATACCCCACGATCGCATCGTCGAACGGCACCGTTACCCGGCTGTGCGCGGCTACCCGGGGGCAGCCTTCCGGCACCTGGCAGGGAACGCGATCCGAGAGCGCGAGGGAGAGAGGATCGCGCGATCGGTAGTAAACCGGCGCGGCACTGTGGTTTGTCAGCTCCAGGCCGGCGCTGGTGGGACGGGCCTCGAAGTCTCCGCTGATGATCTCGGTGATCCCGGGATCGGCGGACTCTTCGGGCGGGGCGCCGCAGGCGGCGAGCGCGATCAAGAGAACGCCGGCGATATACGTTTCAGGGTGCATCCCTGTCCTCGACGCTGAATCCACCCCGTAGACCCATAGCTCGGAACGCCTGTGACCAGACTCGCCGCGCTCGCCCTGCTCAGCGGCGCGGAAAGGCTGGGGGGTCGTGGGGCTACCATGTCACCCTGAGCGCAGCGAAAGGGGACCATGCTCGATATGGTCCCCTTTCGCTGCACTCAGGGTGACAATGGTTGGGATGCTCTTCTTCGCTTCTTCCCTCTTCTTCGCCTTGTCCCTTACCGCGACAGCCAGTACGACAGCTTCACCAGGAACGTGTGATTCGCGCGTTCCCGGAACAGATCCCCGAAATCGCCGCCGAACGACTTGTTCCCCTCGAACTCCGAGAATCCCTGGCGACCCTGGCTCCACACCAGGAACAGCGCCGACCCGGGGCGATACTCCCAGCGGAACACCACGTTGGACCGGAACTCCCGCACGTTGAACCCGCCAGGGTCGCCGGCGACCTCGGGATCCTCGTACGACTGAAAACGGTCGTCGTAGGCCGCGGCGCGCGGGCTCCCGACTTCACGCACGTCGGAGTAGGTGCCCTTGGAGATGAAGGGCGAGGCGTAGATCTGGAGCGTGGCGTTGGGCGTGAAGGTGTAGGCCAACCGCCAGGTGAAGCTCAGCGTCCGCTGCTCCAGGTGGGCGAAGGTGTAGTGCTCCTCGCCGCCGGTGTCGATGAAGGTGCCGAAGTACTGGATGTCGTTCCGGTTCCACTCGTACTCGGTCTGCAGCGTGGTGTTGAACCGGGAGGACAGCTTGATCTCCACCTCCGGCCGGAGCGAGATGGTCCGGGACCGGCCGCCGTCCCCCAGCATGTAATCCATCCAGAACTGCGGCACCACCGGCTTGCGGTCGTCGCCCACGATGCCGGCCCAGGGCGCGATGTAGGGATCCTGCCGGACCGCCGGGCCGCCCCGCGCGCAGCGGTCGCAGTAGGTCGCGCCGACCTGGCCCAGGGTGCCGCCGGCGTGGAGCCACCAGCGGTTGTTGAACTGGGTGTGCACGTTGGTGTTGAAGGCGCGCTCGGTGGGCAGTCCGTCGAGGCTCCAGTGCTCCCAGTTGTTGAAGTTCCAGCGCAGCTCGCGGAAAAGGCGGTTGGGCTCGCGAAAGGTGAGCGTGGCCCAGCTGGTCCACTGCTGCTGGTCGGCCTGCCGGAGGAAGCCGATGTCGTTGATCTCGAACCCGGGCGTGCGCCGCTGGTAGGCGGTCTCGAACTGGAGCCGCTTGCCGCCCACCTTGGCGAACCGCAGCTCGAGGTTGGTGCCCTGCAGCGAGGTGCGGGTCGAGTCGAACTCCAGCGGGCCGTCGGGCCGCTGGTAGAGGTGGACCGGATCCCGCTGGGTCCGGGCGATCGCCGCCTCGTCTCCCGCCACCCGGCTCAAGTCAAACGACCCTGAGACTTCATAGCGGCCGGCAAACCGACGGCGCGCGTCGAGCCCAGCGGCGTAGGCGCTGCGGTGCAGGTACGGCTCGCTGGACGGATCCAGCGAGCGGTTGACCGCCGTCGCGATGAAGCCGAGGCTGCCGTTGCCGTCGTCGTAGTCCTGATTGCCCCGTAGCACCGCGTAGTTCGTGCTCGGCTCCAGCGTGGTGCCGTCCGGGCCGCCGACATCGTTGGTGACCGCGTCGAGGAGGCCGATGGAGAAGCCGCCGGGCATGCGGCCGGTCACCTTCGCGGCGCCGAGGATCCGGGTCGCGGTGGCGGACGACTCGTCGCCGTACGTATCGGCGAGCTGCGGCGAGCGGCCGATCCGGCGGGAGTAGAACAGTCCCTCGCCGGTGTTGCAGTCCACCACGACGACGCAGTTCACGTTGAAGGTGAAGAGGCCCTTCCCCTCGACGAAGAACGGCCGGCGCTCCTCGAAGAAGGTCTCGAACGCACCGAGGTTGAGCTCGGACGGGTCGGCCTCGACCTGACCGAAATCGGGGTTGACGGTGGCGTTGAGGAGGAGGTTCGACGCGACGCGGTACTTGAGGTCGCCGCCGGCGGTCACCTCCTGGTCGCGCGCGTAGTCCGCGGAGGCGGGTCCCTGAACGTTCTGCGTGAGGAAATAGGGCGTCACCTCCACATGCCGCGGACTCGACAGCCCCTCGAGCCCGGTCAGTTCGCCGAACTGCGAGGTGAAGCCCGAGCGCGAGGTTCGGTAGAGCGGCCAAGTGACGGTCTCGCCGTGGCGCTGGATGGTTCGCCAGATCAGGAAGCCGAACGTGACGGGTCCCTTGGACGAGTAGTGGAGCTGGGAGAGCGGAATGCGGTACTCGGCGGTCCAGCCGAGCGAGTCGATCCGCGTCGCGACGTCCCACACGGCGTCCCACGCCAGGTCCTCGTTGCCGTCGTTGAAGATCGCGTAGTCGGACTTCACGCCCACCGGGTTCACCACGAACTCGTAGCCGGTGCGGCGGTCGTGATAGGGATCGAGCAGGATGATGATCTCGTCCGACGCGGTCTGCTCGTCGCGGCGGGAGAGCAGGCTGACGATGCTGTCGGGATGGGGATCGAAGGCGCGGACGAAGATGTAGAGATGATCGGCGTCGTACATCACCCGCGCCGCGGTCTCGAACCGGGCCGCCGCCCCCTCGCTCGGCTTGGCCTGGATGAAGCGGTCTATGATCGGGGTGGCCTGCCAGGCGGGCTCATCGTCCACGCCGTCCAGCACCGGCGGCGCCGGCGCCCGGGTGGCCCGGGCCGACGTCTCGGCCACCGGGGCAGATCGGACCATAGAGGGCGGGGGCGGAAGCGACGCCGTTGCCTGTGCTTGGAGGATCAGGACTACGCCGAGCCAGGTCGCCACCGGGGGTCTCTCGCTGGAAGGTTACCGGCTTAGACACTGCTTCGGGGCGGAGGGTTGGATCGGGGGTGGGGTTTGAAGATGGTTCACCACGAAGGCACGAAGGGCACGGAGGGATTCCTTGGAGCGACGAGGATCATCTCATTCCGCGTCAGGCCGAGTTCGAGAATGTTTCTTGTGGGTGAGTCGAGCGGAGCTACGGGGTGCAACCACAAAACCAAAGGACCGAAGCTCGCTCGACGCGGCATGAGACGTCTGCCAATCTGATCTAGGAATCCCTCGAGCCCTTCGTGCCTTCGTGGTGAATCCTCCTCGAAACTCCATCACCCCAGCGATGGCGGGAAGAGCTCACGGCTCCCGTCGAGCTCCCCGGTCTCTGAGTAGACGAGCGGATGCGCGTCGGGCCGAAGCAGCTCGCCGGCGACGGGCCGGGCGAGGACGATCTCGTGGTCGCCGGCCGTCACATGCTGCTGGACCCGGCACTCGAGCCAGGCGACCACGCCGTCGAGGATCGGCGCGCCGCCGGGAGCCGGACGCCAGGGGATCGGAGCGAGCTTGTCCGCCTCACGCGCGGACTGGGTGCCGAAGTGCCGAGCGAGGGAGAGTTGCTCGCGGGCGAGCACGTTCACCGTGAAGCCGCCGCCGCCATGCATCAGGGGCCACGAGGCGTGGCCGGGATTGACGCTGAGCGCCAGGAGCAGCGGATCGAACGACACCTGGGTGAGCCAGGCAGCCGTGAAGGCGTTGCGCCGGTCGCCGTGTGCGACGCCGATCACGTAGACGCCGGCCGTGAGCCGGTGGAAGAGGTCCGCGACGTCGGTCATCTCGTGCCGCTCAGCCTCCCTCCGCCACCTGCTCGTCGAACCGGGCGCACTCGACTGTCATCTCGACCATATGCCCATGGTCGTCGCGGCCCTTCACGCTGAGCGTGCCGCCGCTGCCGGCGGGCTTCACCGTCGGCGTGCCGCCGCCCATGATGTCGGCGCCTTTGACGGTCGCGATGTGGTGGGGCGTGAGACCGCTGGTTAGCGTGAAGTTGACCATGTCCGCTCCGCCCGACTTTGGCCGCCAGACGACCAGGTTGAGATCGGCGGTGTCGTCCTGGTAGACGGCGTGCCAGAGCGCCGCGGGCACCTCGTAGATCGAGCCGTCAGCACTCGTGGCGCACTGGCCGGTACCCTCGGACTTCCAGGCGTGGCCGGCCACGCTCCCCTCGACCTTTATCGGGACGGTTCCGGCGCTGACGGCTTCCGACTGGCCTCGCATCGGCTCGGGGGCGGGCTGGCTGCCGCTCGCGGCCGCGGCGGATCCCGCCTGTGAGGTGTCGCTCCCGGCGTCCCCGCCGGAGCAGGCGGAGGCCAGGATGAAGGCTGCCAGGGTGAGCGATCTGCTAGTGGTCACGAGGGTTCCTCGAGGTTGCGGGAGACGGTGGCCGCCGAAGTATATCCGTCGGACGCGGAGAGGGTGGAAACCCTCTCACCGCCCCCGCCGTAGGGGCCCACCGGTTTCCCACCGCATCCATCGCCCGACTCCCGGAGGACCCGTGATTCGCAGCCTCGTCGGCCTCGCCCTGCTCGCCGCCGCTCCCGCGCTGGTGGCCGCCACCGATCCCCCGAAGGATGGGACTGAGCTGATCGGCCAGATGCGGGAGCGGTACGTGGGCAAGTGGTATCGCACGCTCACCTTCGTGCAGAAGACGACGCTGGGCGACGGCACGGTGGAGACGTGGCACGAGGCGGCGGAGCTGCCGGGCAAGCTGCGGATCGACATCGCCCCGTTGGACGGGAAGAACACCCTGATCTTCCGGAACGACTCGATCTACGACTTCAAGAACGGGACGCTGTCGGACGCGAAGCCGATGGTGCACCCGCTCATGGTGCTCGGGTTCGACGTCTACGCGCAGCCGCTGGAGAAGACCCTCCGGCAGCTCCAGTCGCTCGGGTTCGACCTGAGCAAGCTGCACGAGTCGAGCTGGCGGGGCCGGCCGGCCTACGTGGTCGGCGCCGCGGCGGGTGACAGCCTGACGCGCCAGTTTTGGATCGACAAGGAGCGTCTCGTCTTCGTGCGGATGGTCGAGCCGGGGAAGAAGGACCCCACGATTCGGGTCGAGACCCAGTTCAACAAGTACATCCCGATGGGCGAGGGATGGCTGGAGACGGAGGTTCGCTTCCTCGTGAACGGTGAGACGAAGATGCTGGAGGAGTACACCCAGCCGAAGGCGGGGGTGACGCTCGATCCGGCGATCTTCGATCCGAGCCGCTGGATCCCGCCCGGCTGGACGCGCTGACGCCTGGTGCGATGGTGTCCGGGGAGGCGCGTGCTGGCGGGAGAGTAGTCACCTGAATACATTGCACCACCTCCCCTGATCACCATCGTTTCCGGTACGGCCAAAACATGAGACCGAAGGCCCGTCGTGCGTTTGCGTTTGGCGTTCTCTCCCTCGTCATAGCCGCGGTTGCGGTAGCCTGCCTGGAGCAGCCCGAGGCGGCCCTGCAACCCTCCGAAACCATCGCCGAGGCGACGGCCCCCGCCATCCTGCTCGCGGCGGGCGACATCGCCGGGTGCCCCGAGTGGTACCAGGACGAGGCGACCGCCGAGCTGGTGGCGAGCCTGCCGGGGACCATCGCCGTGCTCGGCGATGTGGTCTACCAGGACGGGAAGCGGTGGCAGTTCAACCAATGCTACGATCCCAGCTGGGGGCGAGTACTCTCTCGCACCAAGCCGTCGCCGGGGAATCACGAGTATCGGCAGATTAAAGCTGGACCGTACTACGAGTACTTCGGAACCAGCGCCGGCGTGGCCGCCAAGGGCTACTACGCGTACAAGCTGGGGACCTGGTGGATCTACTCGCTCAACAGCGAGCGCAACATCGCCGAGCAGACGGTCTGGCTCACGACCCACCTGGCGACGCATCCCTCCAAGTGCATCCTCGCCTACTGGCACAAGCCACGGTACACCAGCGGCAGCAACCCGAACGAGCTGACGGTGACGCCGCTGTGGGACGCGCTGTACGCCGCGGGCGCGGAGGTGGTCCTCTCGGGCCACAACCACAACTACGAGCGCTTCGCGCCGCAGGACGGGCAGGGCAACCTTCGGACGAAGGGCGTCCGGCAGTTCGTGATCGGAACCGGCGGCGCTCAGCTGGAAGGGTTCGTGAACATCCAGCCGAACAGCAAGGTCCGGTACGTGGCGGGCTGGGGAGTGCTGCGGCTGACGCTCGGCACGGGGAAATACGGGTGGAACTTCCTGCCGATTCCGGGATCGCCGCCGGCGGACACAGGTAGTGCGAATTGTACGGGGTAAGCTGCTCGTGTCACCCTGAGCGCAGCGAAGGGGACCATGCCAGGACATGGTCCCCTTCGCTGCGCTCAGGGTGACACTCTCGGCTCAACTCATCGATTTGATTCCACTTTCCGCAGCGCCCGATCCAACACGTCGACCGCGAAGTCCACATCCTCCGCCGTGATACACATCGGCGGCTTGATCCGCAGCACGTTCCCGCCGAGGCCGCCCTTGCCGAGCAGGACACCCCTGGCGCGGGCTTCTTCCAACACCTGCAAGGTTTCCGCGGTCGCGGGGGTGCGGGCGTTCCGGTCGGTCACCAGCTCGACGCCGAGCATGAGGCCCAGGCCGCGCACGTCCCCGATCAGCCGGTGCTCGCCGGCCAGGCGCTCGAGGCCTTCGCGAAGCCGGCGGCCGACGACCCTGGCGTTCTCCTGCAGGCCGTCCTCTTCGATCACGTCCATCACGGCGAGCCCCGCCGCCATGGACACCGGGTTGCCGCCGAACGTGTTGAAGTGGAGGCGCTGGGCGAGGACCTCCGCGATCTCCCGGCGAGTCGTGACCGCGGCGAGCGGCACGCCGTTGCCGAAGCCCTTCGCCATCGTCACGATGTCGGGCACGACGCCGAAGTTCTGGAATCCCCAGTAGTGCTCTCCCGTGCGGCCGAAGCCGGTCTGCACTTCGTCCGCGATGCAGAGGCCGCCGTGCTCGCGGGCGATGCGGTAGGCCTCGCGGAAGTAGTTGGGCGCCGCCGAGGTCACGCCGCCGACGCCCTGGATCGGCTCGGCGATGAACGCCGCGATGCGGCCCGGGGTGGAGTAGCGGATCAGCTCCTGGATGTCGGCGGCGCTCGCCGCGGCGATCTCCTCGGGCGTCCCGCCGATCCGGCTCCGGTACGGCTCGGGGCAGAGCGCGTGGTGCACGTAGGCGCCCTGGAGCGTCGGCAGCTTCCACGTGTGGTGTGACGTCAGCCCCATGGAAGAGGGCGAGCCGCCGTGATACGCGTTGCGCAGCGCGATGACGTCGGTGTTGCCGGTGAAGAGGCGGGCCATCGTGATCGCGAGATCGTTCGCCTCGCTGCCGCTGTTCACGAAGTAGGTGACGTCGAGCCCGGGCGGCATCTTCGAGGCGAGCTTCTCCGCCAGCCGCGGCATGTTGGGGTGGAGATAGATCGTGGTCGTATGCTGGAGTGTCTCGGTCTGCTCCCGCACGCTGGCGACCACCTTCGGGTGGCAGTGGCCGCAGGACACCGTCACGATGCCGGCGAACAAGTCCAGATAGCGGCGGCCGGTCTCGTCGAAGAGGTACTGCATCTTGCCCTCGACGATCAGCAGCGGCTCGCGGTAGAGCGCGAACAGCGCCGGATTGGCGTAGCGCTGCCGGGCGGCGAGGACCTCCGCGCGAGACGGGCCGGTGTAGGGGCGCGGCTGGTAGTCGAACGCCGGCATCTGGAGCGGTTGGGTCATCAGTTCGGGCATCGGGGTCTCGTTTATCGGCTGACGTTTGGGCTCGCTCAACGGTCGTCGGGCGGCGGTTCACCACAGAGGCACAGAGGGCACGAAGCCCCGCCCATCCACCCACAAAAACTTTGTGGTGATCTCCGCGTGGCGCA
>Ga0190265_10003752_pt1 | contig 10418 bp, 8 predicted proteins | sample Popmic124T_FD_133135 | JGI IMG/M metagenome (GOLD analysis project Ga0190265, IMG submission 133135) | Populus adjacent soil microbial communities from riparian zone of Indian Creek, Utah, USA - 124 T | ecosystem: Environmental > Terrestrial > Soil > Riparian zone | place: USA: Utah | collected...
ACGCTCCAAGAGGTCATCGGCGCGAAAGTGGCCTCCGCCCTCGTCGAGCACCTCGGCGCCCGCGGGGGGGCCTGTAAGATTACCCTTTCCCACAGCTGTCTAACCTCGCGCGGAGAACGCCAGCACGGGGCGACGGTGGAAACCATCGCTCTAGCCGGGACGTTCGATCAGCCGGGACCCGACCGCGATCTCGCCCTGGCTGGGCTGGGAGAGCCGGCGTGACGGCAGCGGTCGTCACCGGGGCCAGCCGCGGCATTGGTCGCGCGGCGGCGCTCGGGCTCGCCTCGCGCGGCCTCGACGTCGCCTTGCTTGCCCGCACCGCCGACGACCTCGCGCGAGTGGCCGAGGCGGTCGCGCGATGCGGAGTCGCCGCCTTGCCGGTCCGCTGCGACGTGACTCAGGAGGCCGACGTCAGCGCCGCGGCGGCGCGCGTGCACGAGAGGTTCGGCGCACCGGAGGTGATCGTCAACAATGCCGGCTTGATTCGGCGCGCCGCGGTGCACGAAATGTCGCTGGACGATTTTCGCCTCGTCGTCGATACGAACCTCACCGGCACCTTTCTCGTCACCCGCGCATTTTTGCCGGCCATGCTGAAACGCGGGCGGGGGCGCTTGATCCAGATCGCCAGCATCTCTTCCACCCTCGGCTCACCGCGCGCTTCGGCCTATTGCGCGGCAAAGTGGGGGGTGGTGGGTTTTACGAAAAGCCTCAGCGAGGAGCTGCGCGGCACCGGCCTCTGCGCCATGAGCATTCTCCCCGGTTCGGTGGACACGTCGATGCTGAAAGGCAGCGGATTTAGTGCCCAGATGACACCGGAGGACGTCGCGAAAACCATCGTCTATGCAGCGCTCGACGCGCCTTCAGCCATGAACGGAAGCTCGCTCGAAATGTTCGGGCCATGATGCATTCGGGCCGCATGGCCGGGGTGCTGCGTCGCCCGTGGCAGAGACTTCGCACAGCTGGTAGCTTGCCTTCTTCAGCATGACGGATGTGCCCCCTCCCAGCATGCGGGATATCGCGGCGGCTCTCGAAGTCCTGCCCGTGTTTCCGCTTCCGCAGACCGTCCTGTTTCCCGGCGCGCTCTTGCCGCTGCACATCTTCGAGCCCCGCTACCGCGCCATGGTGAAGGACGTGCTGGCCACCACCAAGGCGCTGGCCATCGCGCTCATCCGAGAGACGGGCGAGCGCGATGCCCATCGCAATCCTCCCATCGAAGCGGTCGCGGGGGTGGGCGTCGTCATCGATCACGCCGAGCTCGCTGACGGCCGCTACAACATTCTTCTGCGCGGTCGCGCGCGCGTACGCCTCGAGGAGCTGCCCTTCGTGCCCCCTTACCGGCGCGCGCGCGCAACGCTGGTTCATTCTACGGCCGGAGAGCCGCCGGCCCGCGACCTCGCCGCCCTCTTGGCGAGCGCGGCGGCCTTTGCGGCCGACATTCGAGCTCGCGATCCGGAGTTCGATTTTCGGATCCCGCCGCACACGCCGGCCGCTGCGGCATGCGATCTTGCCGCGCATCATCTCGTGCTCGACGCTCGCGAGCGGCAATCCATTTTGGAGACCCTCGACGTGGCGGTGCGCGTGCGCCGAACCACCGAGTCACTCGCGCTGCAGCACGCGGCTTTGCAGGGGAATACGCGCGGCCCGATGAATTAGCAGGCTAAACCTACTGTGTCAGGTCTTCGCCATACCAAATCGCGATCGGCCATTTTCGACGATCGATCTGGCAGCGAGGAACTGGCACAATCGTGCTAAGGGCGGCGATGGATAGGCGAAAGCTGGTGGCGCGCCTCAAGAAGGCCGATCTGACCGCGGGAACGATGCGGCGCGTGCACTATCCTCCTTTTCACGTGCTGGTCGTGAACCTGGACGGCGTCCCCTACGCCATCGACGACACCTGTAACCACGCGGGCGACAGCCTCGCGCGCGGCGAGCTTTCGGGGTGCAACATCTCGTGTCCGGCGCATGGCTACATCTTCGACGTGCGCACCGGGCACCTCGTTACGCCGGTCGGTCTCTGCGACGCGCAGCGTACTTTCGAAGTCACGCCCGAGGGCGATGAATTCGCCATCTATGACCACGTGCTCACCCTGGTGTTACCGCCAAACGTCACGAGCGAACCGGGGGACGACGACGACGCGTCGTGAAACAGCCGAAGCGGCCAATCACGACCAACTCCCGCCCGGGGAGCAATGCGGCCCGCCTCGACATGTAAGGCCCGTTACGGTAGAGTGGGTCGTTCGAAACGTGAGTCCCCTCGTGGGTCTACCGACAGCGCAACGTGAACCCCGCCAGGCCCGGAAGGGAGCAACGGTAGCGGAAAGCGAGTGTGGTAGACCCTTCTTTTTTGAATCTCCAGGCGCGACATGAGCGTTTCCACGCCTCCCACTAGCGGGATATTTCTCGCGCGCGCGACTTTCGTGCTCTCGGCGGCCGCCGTGGCGTTCGGCCTTCACAGCGCAGCGAATCGACCGCTCGCAGCAGCGATGGTCGGCATGGTCGTCCTGGCCACGGCGATTCCCGGCTATCTCGCGCGCCGCCGTGTTCGCGAGGTCCTCCGTTCGGGCGACGTGCATTCCGTGTTGACGGCTTGGTCGACCAACCTCGCACGCCTCCCCTATCGGGAGACGATGGAACCGCTCGTCACGGCGGCAGCTTTTGCGTCGTGCGGTTGGGTGGAGCAGGCGCGCACTGCGCTCGGACGGTCGGTGCGCGGTCCCGCGTGGGACGCGGCTCTCGAGCATCGCCTTTTCGTGGAGACGCTGCTCGACGCCTTCGAGGGTGACCGCGCGGGCGCGCTCGCCAAAGCGGCGCGCCTCGCCTCGCTCCCCATGCCGCTGGCGGGTCCTTTCCTCCAGGGGCGGGTGCGCGTGCTGCGCGAGGCGCTGACGGCTTTCGCGCGGGCCTTCGCGCACGAGGGCACCCCGAGTGATCTCGCACTTCTCGAACGAGCGTCCAAGAAAAGCCCTCTCGTCCATTGGGCGATGCTCTACGCGGCGGCCGTGGTGTCGATCGATCTCGGCAACCTCTCCAACGCGCGAAAGCTCCTGGCCACCGCGCCGCCCTGGCCCGAAGGCTCGGCGTTCTACGCATTCCACGAGGAGCTCATCGACTTGGTCGAAGGCTGAGCGCCGGGGATCGTCATTCGCCCCGAGCTTTCCGCGACGCAGTCTCGCGGTTCCGCCTCTCCGAGGTTTGCCGCGCTATTCCGAAACGAGGCCGCGCAAGGCTGCGAAGCGCAGAAGCTGGGTGCTGGAATGCACCGATAGCTTGCGGTTGATGTTGGCTCGATGCGTCTCCACGGTCTTGACGCTGATGGAGAGCGCTCCCGAGATGGAAGCATTGGAGTAACCCCGCACCACCAGATCGAAAACCTCGCGTTCGCGATGGGAGAGGCCTTCCAATTGCCCGGGCGCGCCGCGGCCCCGAACGCGCGTCGAATTGAGGAGCGACACGGGCAGCTCGGGAGCGAGGTAACGGTCGCCGCGCGCCACGGCTTTCAGAGCCTCGATGACCGCCAGCGCGGGCTGCGACTTCAGCGCATAACCCGTCGCGCCGGACGCGAACGCCCGCGTGACATAGTCGTGAACCGCGTGAGCGCTCAACATCAGCACCTTGGCTGGGTGGCGACTCGTGAGCTCGCGAGTCGCGGTGAGCCCATCGGTGCCAGGAAGCGTCACGTCCATCACGACGACGTCGGGGCGTGTCGCTTCGTACAAGGGGCAAACCTCCTGACCCTCTTGTCCTTCCGCCACAACAGAAAACTCCTGGGTGGAAGCGAGCAGTGCTCGAAAGGCTTCTCGAAATACGATGTGGTCGTCGATCAACGCAACGGTGACGGTCATTGTGGTGTCCCTCATACTCCTAGCCAGCGACCCGTTTATCGGCCAAAGGTCCATCCAGTGCAAAGTGATTTTCGGCACCAGAGGACATCAAGATGGTGATCGCCATGGACGCGCGCATGATGATTTCCCCAGCCCTCCCGGAACGCCGATGCGACCACGGTCAGCATGTCGCATCTTCTACCCGTGAGCACCTGGTTCCAAGCAAGGAAAAAGCATAAATGCCGAGGGTCAATCGGCAGCCCCCCATTGCCGGATCGCCAATACACAATTCACCCTAGGTCTCACGCGTTGAGTCCGTTTGCTCAGCGGATTCGGGCCGTTTACAATCTCCGCCGTCCGCCGCGTCACAGGCAACAAGACCTGTTCATACGCGATTCGGTCCATCGTTCCCCGGCGAGAGCTCGCGCATCCAGATTCGACGGGCGGCGCCTTGACGTGCATGCATCGCCGGTTCGTCCAGGCGGGCAATTCATCCGAGCGGTGGCTCACGTTGCGCACGGAGATGGAACCGCTCGCGCTGGCCGACTCGCGGAACTTCATCGGGCGCGGTGGATCGTCGAGCGATCATCTGCAGATCGACGACGAAAGGGGTCCGCGTTGACCGTCACGCGCCCTCTTGTCGACTTCGCAAGGCCGGCCCGAGCGCCGCGGCGGGAAACATTTAGCCAATTCGTTCTGGCCCTCACGGTGTGATTTTCTCGGCGCTTATTCGGAAAGCCGGCTCGCTATGGTCCCGTTGCAAATTGCAACCAGGTAATGGGAGGAAAGCTGCTCCATTACGAGGACGGGCGCGACGGCAAAACCCTGGCTTCGATTGGCAGCCCGTCCTGACCGCTCCGCCGCTTGAAGAACTTCCACGCTGCGCATAGAAAGCGTCGGTGTCTCGCGGTAAGAGCGGAGCCATGCACTGTCGCTACTCGATGGGCCGGAAGGAAAGTCGTCGGGAAGTAGGTGGCGCGGTCGCTGGATGGACTATGATCGCCGCGCGTTGCGGCTGGACTTGTCTTGATTACGAAGAGGCTTCGTCCTCGTACGCCGCACGTTAAAGATGGCTGACGTCGCTTTCGAGCTTGACCGGGGGATGTTCGCCTGAGGGTGTTGCGGGCGAACTGGGAGACACGGGTGGGTAGGGTGAAAACGCGACGTCAGACGATGGATGCCGAACGTAGCCCCGTCCCCCGGCGCCGACCCAAGCGGGCGCGGAAGAAAGGGGCCAAGGTCGGAACGGTGGGCGCTCGACGGCTTGCCGGCGCCGACCGCGCGGCGGACGCGTTGAGCCTGGGAGCTCTCGATGGGGCGCCGACGCCCATCGTGCTCGTGGACGGCGCCGAGGTCGCGATCCAAAACCGCGCGTTCGAGGAACTGGCGCGAAAGAGCGCCGGTGCGCGGTGGAAGCGCATCGACTTCGAAGTCCCGGGTGGGCAAAGAGCCTGCCGCGGTCTGACCCGGCTCTTGATCGGTGAGGTCGCCGCACTGCGAGGCGCGCTCAAAGAGCCGCTGACCCGCCTCTACACGCGCGTAGGCAGCGAGCAGTACCTCGAGGCGACCTACTGGCGCGTGCCGCGGCCGGACAAAGCGAAGCAGGTCGTGGTCATGATTCGAGAAGCCACCGCACGCGTCCTCGCCGAGCACGAGCTCGCGCACTTGCGCGAGGCGCTGATGCAGCACGAACGAATGCGCGCCATCGGAGAACTCGCCTCCGGAGTCGCGCACGATCTGAACAACACGCTCCACGCGATGAATTTGCGGCTTTCGCTCATCGAGCAGAGCGAAGTGTGCCGGACGGCGCAGGGGAGCAACATCGCCGCGCTGTCTCGCGCCATCAACGACGGGGCGCTGGTGGTCGGCCGTCTGCAGGACTTCGCTCGGCAACAGGCCGAACCCTCGCTCGATAGCGTCGACGTGCCGGCCGTCGTGACAGAAGCCATCGAGATGGTGCGCACCACCATCGAAGGTGAGAGCTCCCTCGACGGAACTCCGGTGCGGATTCGCACGCGATTGCCACGCTTGCCGGACGTGAGCGCGCTGGCGCCGGAGTTGCGCCACGTCATCGTCAACCTCCTGCTCAACGCCCGCGATGCGATGCCCACCGGAGGCACGATCGAACTGGTGGGAGAGGAAAAGCGCGATCGCGTCGTCCTGGAGGTCTTCGATGACGGCTGCGGCATCCCTGACAAGGATCTCGAAAACATCTTTTCACCATTCTTTACGACCAAGGGGAGGCGCGGGACCGGCCTTGGCCTTTCCAACGCGCGCGCCGTGCTGGGGCGGCTCGGCGGCACGATTTCTGCGCGCAACCGTCCGGGTGGTGGAGCGTGCTTCACGCTTTCATTTCCCATCGCGACCGCATCGCGACCATCACACCCGAGGCGCACCGCGTCCCACTTGCCGCGCGGCCGACGCATCCTGGTCGTGGACGACAACCTCGACAATCTGCAAGCGACGAAGATGGTGATGGAGCTGCAAGAGCAGTGCGTCGAGATCGCGCAGACCGGGTCGGAGGCCATCGCGCGCATCTCGGCCGGATCACGCTACGACCTGGTCTTTTGTGATCTCGGCATGCCCGACATGAACGGGTGGGGTATTGCGCAGGAGATTCAAAAGCTGGCGCCGGGAACCACCATCTACATGCTCACGGGCTGGGCACAGCAAATCAACAAGGACGACCCCCGAAGGCAATGGGTGAAGGGCGTGCTCCAAAAACCGATGGATCCTGAAACCCTCCGCGATCTGTTGGCGGACGAGCTGGTCGGGCAGTCGCTCGAACCGACCACCGGCACGAACGAAGCTCGGCCCGACGTCGTTTGACCGCTCCTCAACGCCAGGCGAGCTTTGCTTTGCGGATGCGCCCCGCGCCGTGCAGGTTGTCTTCGGCGAAGAAGAGCCAGTCGCGCGCGACGACCGGGTTCGTGTCTTCTGTGGAAACGGCGGGGATAGACGTGAGACGTGCGGCCGGCTGCGGCTGGCTGCCGTCGTACAAGAAACCATAGAAAGTAAGTTCGTCCCCCTCCGACCCGGCGACGACGACGCGGCAGGGGCGGTCACAATCGAGCGCGAGCGAGCTCGCTTGCACGGGTAGGGCGACGCGGACGGGTTCCGCCGGACCGCGCAGTGCGGCGTCCAGGCGGATGAGCGCGGCTGTCCTCGGCGCGTTCACGGCGCCTGTCACCGAGTCCTCCACCCAACCGAGCGCAACACCATCATCGAGGGCACCGAGCTCGATCCCCTTGGCATGCCGTGGCGCGAGGACGACACGGGTAGGATCGCCGCGCACCGAAAGATCGGACGCGAGCAGCCTCGCCACGAAGATGCCGTAGAGCTCGGGGTTTTGCCGTGCCTCGGCCCAGGCGACGACGAGCTCGTCGCCACGGGTGAGCATCCGAACGTCGGAGGCTTCGCCTTTGGCGCGGCTGACGAGCCGCTCAGCGCCTATCCGCTGCAGATCTTTACCGACCTTGGCCGTGTAGATGCCGGGGCCGCCGTCCCGTGAATCGACGTAGGCCACGATGAAACCGTCCTTGTGGCTGACCAAGGCGACGTCCGAGCAACCCTCCTTGGATCGCGTCAGCATGCGCTGCGCCTGCTTTTCGCCCGAGCGGGAGAGCCGCGTGACGAAGACCTGTCCAATGCCAGCGTCTTTGCCGACCCAGGCGAGCCCCGCTTCTCCCGCCCCCGATGGGGCGGCGGCGAGCGACACCCCTCCGATGGAGTCGCCTTTCACCGAGATGACATTGGACGTGCCGATGGCCTCCCCGTCTTCATCGAGCGCGCGCACCACGACGCTCGCGCCCCGCTGCTGCTGGGAAGCGTCAGTCTGCTTTTTTCCACTGCGCGGTGCGGCGCGCAAAAGGGGCCCGCCGCCGTCGAAGTACGTCACCCAGGCCAGGAGAAAACGGCCAGGCTGAGCCAAGACAGCCAGATCGGCGATACGTTCTCCTTCGGCGAGCGCTCCGAGCCCGAGGGCGCGAGGAAAGGCGGGCGCCGCGGGCGCTTCGGCGACGCTCGGCGACCCCCCAGCATCGAGCGCCTTCACGGGCATGGTGGGAAGCTCGCGCCGATCGCCGAGGATCGACCCTGGCGACGTCGCCTTGGTGGGAGAACCGCAGGCGGCCAGACCGACGAGTGTCGCCACAAGTGCACGGAGCGATACTGCGCCGACCGACGGCATCGTCTCGAACTGCCACGACATGACGATTCCTTAGCACTACTCCGCCCAATTCTCGTGGCCTCATCGATCGTCGAGCGACGTGCTTCACCGGGGCCGGCGCCGACGGGCGTCGCCTTCCGCGAGCTCGATTCTCGAAATCCCGTGTCTTTGACAGGGTCTTCGTGTCAAAGATGGCATCTTACCGCCATGAGCCGAGTAGCACGATGACGCTCGCGCTGCGCCTTCTCATATCGCTCGGGCTTCTTTCGCTCGTGGCCACCGGGGTCGTCGGCATCGTGGCTCGTGAAGCGTGGCGGCGCGCGGAAGAGCAACAATTCGACGATCAGCTGCAAGCGGCGCGCAAAGGTGTCCTGAAAGAGCTGCAATGGGAGGCTTCGCAGATTGGCGACGCGCTGCGCGCCAAGTGCGCTTATGACGCCTACATCGACCAAACGTTGGTGGAGCTTGCCGGCGACGAGATCACGACCGGCCGGCGCCTCGCCCTGAGCGAGCTCGTCCCCCAGGAGCGAAAGGCGCTGCACCTCGACGAGCTGGTGCTCTTTACGGGGACCGGCGAGATCCTCGGATCGGGCGACGACCCCGCCGCGCCCGGAACCACCGATCCCTCGCTGGCCAGCGATCTCGCGCACCGTCCCGATTTCGAGTTTCGGCCGGCCGGAGCCAAGACGAAAGCGGCGCTCGTGACACGCTGCTCGCGCAAGCTCGGTAGCCACACGGTGGGTCTCCTGGGCGCGCGCCACCTCGATTCGACGCTGAGCCGCATCGGCGAGGCCTACGGCGTCAAGCTATCCATCGCTCCTCTTTCGATCCCCGAACCCGACGCTCACGAAGCCAGGCTCATCGTGGAGGCCCCGAGCCGCGAGCTTCTCGGGCTTCGCGTGATGGCGACGATCTCCAAGCGTCCCCTCGAGGCGCGCCTCGACTCGGTCGACGACCGCATCGTGTTCGCTTCGGCCGTCACCGTCGTCGTCGCGGCCGTCGCCGCGATCCTGCTCGCCCGCAGTCTGGCACGACCGCTCGAGGCGCTCGCACATCAGGCCGGCGAGGTCGTTCGCGGTGACCCGCGTCCCGTCCACGCGCGGGGCGGGCGCGAGCTCGAAGCGTTCGCTCACGCCTTCAACAAAGCGATCGAGGACCTGGTCCAACTGCGCAAGCGTCTCGCCGTGACCGAACGCATCGCCGCCCGCCGCGAGATCGCGCGCTTGGTTGCCCACGAGATCAAGAACCCGCTGGCCCCTATCCGTGCCGCGGTCGAAACGCTCCGCCGGCTGCGCGCGCGCAATGATCCAGCGTTCGACGAATACTTCGACGAGGCGAGTCGTACCGTTCTCGAGCAGGTCCATCGCATCACCAAGATCGTCTCCGAGTTCACCGAGTTCGCGCGGCTTCCCGCTCCTCATCCAACCGGCGTCAAGCTGGACGAAGTCGTCAAAAGCACGGTGGCGCTCTATGCGACGGGTGGAGCCGAGGTCAGCGCCGTCGTCGCGGACGGGCTCGTGATCCAGGCTGACCGCGACCAGCTCGTGCAGGTGCTCACCAACCTCGTCCAGAACGGGCTCGACGCGGCACGCGGGCGGGAAGGAAAACCTCGCGTCATCGTCCAGGCCACATCGGAAGGGACGGATCGAGTGGCCCTCGCCGTCACCGACAACGGACCAGGGGTGAGCGATGAAATGCTCCCGCGCCTGTTCCAACCCTATGCCACGAGCAAGCCGGACGGCACGGGGCTCGGACTCGCCATCGTTCAGCGCATCGTGCACGAGCACGGCGGTGAGATCGTCTACGAGCGCGCCCCGGGCGGAGGAGCGTTGTTTCGCGTCGTGCTCCCGGTAGGTGGACCTGCGCTCCTACCGGCACACCTCGAACCACCGTCAGGCGAGCTGCCGCGCGGCTAGCCGCGTCGGACGCCGCACCATTTTGCCCTTTCTTTCCGGTTTCTTTAAGGTTGCGTGAAGGCCCTTCGGGCTCCTACGCTCGCCCTTACAATGCAGCTGACCTCTAGGCACCTCGTGGCACTGCTGATCGTCGTCGGATCATTGGCGTTGGGCGTGTTTCTCGTGAAGGACGCCGGACCTTACGCAGGGATGTTGGTGGGTCTGGTGGGAGGTGTCATTGGCGTGCTTTACGCAGCGGGTGGGGGTTCGTCGGGACCGGCGGTCGAGGTGTTGGTCGAGGCCGTTCGCAGGGCCACACAGGGCGACCCGCCCCCAACGCCGACGGGCACGTCGGGGCCCGCGCTGCAGGTGTTCGAAGAGCTACGGCGTTTCGCCGACACGGTGGCGCGCGAACGAGAAACGGAAAAGCAGGCCACGGCAGAAACCCGCGCCGCGGTGGACGTGCTCGACGACCTCATGAAGCGCCTCGGCGAGGGCGTGGGCACCCAGCTGTCGGCCAGCGAAGAAACGGCG
>Ga0190265_10003753_pt1 | contig 10417 bp, 10 predicted proteins | sample Popmic124T_FD_133135 | JGI IMG/M metagenome (GOLD analysis project Ga0190265, IMG submission 133135) | Populus adjacent soil microbial communities from riparian zone of Indian Creek, Utah, USA - 124 T | ecosystem: Environmental > Terrestrial > Soil > Riparian zone | place: USA: Utah | collected...
CCACCTGGTCGGGCCGCTGGCCGGAGAGACGCCCGTACTCGGGCCAGCGGGCGACGCGGAAGTAGACGTCGCCGTCAACCTCGTAGGCGAAGCCGCGCTCGACGAGGTCGGCGATGAAGCGGATGATCTCGTCCATCGTCTCGGTGACGAGCGGCCAGTGGTCGACCTCCTCGAGCGCGAAGCGCCCCATGTCCTCGCGGTACCACGCTGTCGCCTCGGCCGCGAGTGCAGCGCTCTGGCCCGGCGCCGCCTCGTAGATCTTGTCGTTCACGTCCGTGATGTTGTGGACGAGCGTCACCTCGTGGCCGAGCAGCCGCAGCCAGCGCGCGAGCCACGAGAAGACGACATAGGGCCGCGCGTTGCCGATGTGTGCGCGCGCGTAGACGGTGGGGCCGCAGACGTACATGCCGATCGGAGCGGGCGGCGGCGGCAGCTCCTCGAGGCTGCGGCTCGCCGTGCTGTAGACGCGCATCGCTCAAGAGTACGAGCTACGAACCCTCGAACGAGGGACGAGCGCGAGCGCGCGGACGGCGATCCCTCATCTGGATGGCCGCCCATCCGCACGCATCGACGCCGTTCGAGCCCCAGCCCCTGGAGCTGGCCCCTGCGCGCGGTCAGGCGCTCGTACTCGGCCTCTTCGCCGCCGCCATCTTCGCGGGCGCGACGCTCGTCTTCCTCGTCCAGCCGATGGCCGCGCGGATGGTGCTGCCGCTCTTCGGCGGCTCGCAATCGGTCTGGACGACGTCGATGGTGTTCTTCCAGGCCGTGCTGCTCGCCGGCTACGCGTACGCACACCTGTCCGCTCGGCTGCTCAAGCGTGCGCCGTACGTCCAGGCGATCGTGCTGCTGCTGCCACTGGTGACGCTGCCGATCGGGCAGCACCTCGCGGCGCCGCCCGACGGCGTACCGCCCTCGCTCTGGCTGGTCGCCGTGCTCGCGGCGAGCATCGGCGCGCCGTTCGCGCTCGTCACGACGGCAAGCCCGCTGCTCCAGCACTGGTTCTCGCACACGGGCCACCGGGCGGCGCGCGATCCGTACTTCCTCTACGCGGCCGGTAACGCCGGGAGCCTGCTCGCGCTCTTGATCTACCCGGTCCTCATCGAGCCACATCTGACGCTCGACGCCCAGGCGCGCCTCTGGTCGGGAGGCTACGTGCTCTTCGTCGCGCTCTCCCTCGCCTGCCTCGTACTGCACGTGCGGACGCGCGGGCGCACTGCGCCGGCAGCCGTGGCGGCGCCATCGGCCGCGGCCGTCGCCTGGCGCACGCGGCTGCGCTGGATCTTCCTCGCGTTCGTGCCGTCGAGCCTCCTGCTCGGCGCGACGAGCTGGATCTCGACGGACATCGCCTCGGCGCCGCTGCTCTGGGTGGCACCGCTCGCCGTCTACCTGCTCACCTTCATCGTCGCCTTCTCGGGGCGCTCGGCCGGCGCGACCCGGCTCGCCGCCGCCGCGCTCCCCGTTTTCGGCTCGTTCCTCGTCCTCAGCCTGCTGAACGTGCTCGACGTGCTGCACGTCCCCATCGTGGCCAGCGTCGCGCTGCACCTGCTCGCGCTCTTCTGCGCCGGCCTCCTCGCCCACGGCCGTCTTGCGGCCGAGCGGCCCGAGACGGCGCGGCTGACGGAGTTCTACGTCCTGCTCTCGGTGGGGGGCGTCCTCGGCGGCGTCTTCAACGCGCTCCTCGCGCCGCTCCTCTTCGACTCGGTGATCGAGTACCCGCTCGCCTTCGCGCTCGCGCTGCTGCTGCGGCCGTCACGCCGCTCTGCTGCGAAGCGCCGGTGGCGGTACGCGTGGACGGCCGACTTCGTCCTCCCCATCGCGCTCTTCACCGTCGCGACGGGCACGATCGCGCTCCTGCCCGGCGAGGGCCCCGGCCTCACGACGAGCCTCGTCCTCGTCGTCGCGGCGGTGGCACTGCTCCTCTTCGCCCGCCGGCCGCGCCGCTTCGCGGTCGGCTTCGTGATCTTCGCTGCCATCGCGTCGCTCGGCCAGCCCGCGCTGCACGCGGAGCGGACCTTCTTCGGCGTGCTCCGGGTTGTGGAGGGCGAGCAGGGCGAGCACATGCTCCAGCACGGGACGACGCTGCACGGCGTCGAGCGGTTCGACGGCCCCCTCGCTGGAGAGCCGCTCAGCTACTACACGCGCACCGGGCCGATCGGCGACGTGTTCACCCGCTACCAGCGCGACGAACGGTTCGACCGCGTCGCGCTCGTCGGCCTCGGCGTCGGCACGCTCGCCGCCTACGGCCGCCCCGGCCAGACGTTCGAGTTCTACGAGATCGACCCGGCAGTGATCAGGATCGCCCGCGACCCGCGCTACTTCACCTTCCTCCGCGACTCGCGCGCGGACGTGCTGACGGTGGCCGGCGACGCGCGGCGCTCGCTGGAGGACGGCCCCCGCGCCGCCAACGACCTCCTCGTCGTCGACGCGTTCAGCTCCGACTCGATCCCCGTCCACCTGCTCACGCGCGAGGCAGTGCAGCTCTACCTCGAGACGCTGCGCCCGGACGGGCTCGTCGCCTTCCACGTCTCGAACCGGCACCTCGACCTCGAGCCGGTCGTGGCCGGGATCGCGGCGGATCTCGGGCTCGCGGCGGCGCAGAAGTTCCAGCTCGTCTCCGCCAGCGACGCCGAAGCCGGCAAGTCGACCTCGCACTGGATCGTCGCGGCGCGCTCGCCCGAGCGTCTCGAGCCGCTGCTTCAGGCCGGCTGGGCGCCGCTCCGTCCTGAGGCCGGTTCGCGCGTGTGGACGGACGATTTCTCCAACATCCTGAGCGTCATCGACTGGTCATAGCCCGCCGCGCCCGCGCGAGCGCCTCGTCGGGCGGCAGCGCCGCGATCACGGTCCAGAGCTCGGGGCCGCGCTCCCGCCCCGTCAGCGCGAGCCGCAGCGACTTGAGGTCGCCGCCGACCGCCTTCAGCTCGCGCACGATCGCCTTCGGCTCGAGCCCGTTCGCCGCGAGCTCGATGAAGCGCACGAGCGTCGGCGCCGCAGCCGCCGGCACCTCCGCCGGCTCCGGCTCGAGGATCGAGCGCGCCATCTCTCGGGCCTCCTTAAGGTCGCGGGCGCCGCGCAGCGCCCGGGCCAGCTCCACCGGCGCGTCCGCCTGCCGCGCCAGCTCGTCGTCCGGCATCGCCGCGATCGCGTCGATCGCCAACCGCCGCACCCGCGGCAGGTCGAGGTGGACGTCGTGCGCCGGCTCGCCGAGCTCCTCGAGGTAGGTCCGCACGGCCGCGGCCGGGATGCCCGCGTCGCGCAGGTCGCGCACCGTCGCCACGGGGCTGTTTCGCTTCGAGAGCTTCTTGCCGTCGTCGCCGAGAATCAGGCCGTGGTGGACGTACTCCGGCGGCTCGAACCCGATTGCGCGTGCGAGCCGCTGCTGCAGCTCCGAGTTCGGGCGGTGATCGGCGCCCCGGACGACGTGCGTGATGCCGAAGTCGTGGTCGTCGACGACGCTCGCGAGGTGGTAGGTCGGCGTCCCATCGGGGCGCAGCAGTGTCAGCCGCCCGTGGCGCAGGGCGCCCTCCTCGTCGCGCTCGCCGACGGCGGCCGCCGTCTCCCGGTGGCGCTCCAGCCGCTCGCTCTGGCGCGACGGGCCCTCGTCCCACTCGAGCCCGAGCCAGCGGAGGTCGGCGACGAGCTCGTCGACGGCGCCCGGCACCTCGCGCGACGCGTCCGTGTCGTCGATGCGGAGCAGGAGCCAGTCGCCGCGACGACGGTTGACGACCGCGGAGAGCGCGCCGCCGAGATGAAGCGACCCCGTCGGGCTGGGCGCGAAGCGCACGCGGGCGGGCACGCTACTCGCCGTTGACGCCGCTCAGGATCTGCAGCAGCACGTAGCCGATCACGATCACGGCCCAGATGATGGGCCCCAGCCCGCGGCCCCGCCGCCCGGCCTTCTCGGTGGGCTCCGTGGCCGAGTCGGGTGCGGAGACCTCGTCGAGCTCCCATTCCTCCTCGACCCGGTACGGCGCACGCGGCTCGGTCGCGACCCCGGCCGTCGGCTGGGCCTCGCGGGCCTCGTGGACGTGGCCGGAGTGCTTCCCCGCCTCGCGCGCGAGCAGCTCCCACTCCCGCGACGCATCCGGTCGCCGCGCCTGCGCCTCGGCCCGCACGCGCAGCGCCTCCAGCCGCGCCGCGTCGCCGGCGACCTGCGCCCCCTGCAGCTCCTGCCAGAGCCGGACGAGCTCCTCCGCCTCCTGCGTCGCGTTCACGCTCTCAGTCTGCCCGTTTCCTCACGCGGCGTCCCAGCGCCCGTCCTCCTTGGCGCGCTCGACCTCGCGCAGCCCCGCCGGCTGCATCCGGCCGCTCGCGATGAGCGCCTCCGCCCGCTCGCGGTTCCGCTGCGACCAGTTGCTGCGCTTCCGCCGCGGCGTGAAGCGCTGGAGGCGGTGACGCTCGTCGAAGCCGCGGGAGAGCCCGTCGATCCAGCCGAAGCACAGCGCGACCTCGACCGACTCGTCGTAGCTCGGGCTCGGGATGCCGCTCGACTTCTTCGCGAGCTTCAGCCAGACGGCGTCCGCCGTCTCGTGGTTCGCCGCGAGCCACGCGTGCCAGTCGTCTCGCGTCGCGGGCTGGATGATCGGCTCGTCGTCGCGCATGCCACTAGTCCTTGTACGGGTCGAAGACGTCCCTGCCGGCCATGGCCACGCCGAGCGGCCGGAGCCGGTGCTTGATCCGGATCGTGTCACCGTGGGCCGCGAGCACCTCCGGCAGGCGCTTGTAGACCTCCGGCGCCTCGTCCGCCGCCCCGCCGACGAGCACGATTCCCTGCCCACGCAGCCGTTCCTGGACCGCCGGCCAGTCGACCTTGCCGGGCTTCACCTGCTCATCCAGCCACACCTTCATCACGCCCGCGCCGGGGTGGTCGGGGCAGTTCGCGTCGCGCTCGGCGAACGTGCGAGAGCAGTCGCGGTTCCGGCAGGCCCAGCGCTTGCGCCGCCGGACGCGCCCGGCCGCCTGCGAGCGGCTCATGACACGGCCGGCACCGTGCACGGTGGAGAAGAGCGCCAGTGCGCTCTCGCCGGCCTCGACGCCCTCGAGGATGACGCACTCGTCGCCCATCGAGCCGCCGACAAAGCCCTTCTGCCCGGGCCACGCAGGCGTGCAGCCCTTGCGCACGACCCAGTACGTCCGCCCGAAGTGCTCCTCTTGCCAGGCGAAGTTGTGGTGGTTGTGCACCTCCTGCACGGCCTCCGCGCCGAGGATCTCGAGCACCTTGGCGACGACGACGTCGCGGCCGGCGTACGCGTACTCGCCGGCGAGCTCCATCGCCGCGACGTAGGAGTCGCCGAGCTCCGACCCGAGCTCGAAGAGGACGGGCGGCGAGTCCATCTCGCCCTCCTTCGCGCGGCCGTCGAAGGGCAGCCCCTGAGCGAGGGCGAGGAAGCCCGACGCAGTCTTGTGGCCGAACCCCCGCGAGCCGAAATGGACGCCGACCCAGACCTCTCCCTCCTCGTCCTCGAGCAGGTCGACGTAGTGGTTGCCCGAGCCGACCGTGCCGAGCTGCGACTCCGCGAGCTCCGCAAGCTTGCGTTGAGGCGCGAAATCGGCGGTGCGGATCTTCTCCAGCACCGCGTGGTCGACGCGTTCCTGCGCAGGCACGCCCATGCCGAACGAGATGCGGGTCGTGATCTCGCGCATCACCGCCTCGACGCCGCCGAGCGCGTCAAGGTCGTCGCGGGTCATGTCTGTCTTGGCCGCCTTGTTGCCGCACCCGATGTCGTACCCGACGCCGGAGGGCGAGATGTGGTTCTCGTAGGCGATCGCGCCGCCGATCGGCTGGCTGTAGCCGGGATGGTGGTCGGCACAGAGGACGCCGAGCTCGGCGTCGCCCGCGCGCATGCAGCGCTCGAGCTGGGCCAGGCTCCGCTCGTCGACCTCGCCGAAGGTCGTGATCACGCGATCGCCTCCTCGAACGCCGCGAGCGCGTCGTCCCCGTAGAGGACGAACGTCACCTCCTCGAGCTCGGGGCGCCGCTCGAGCTCCTCCGCGGTGACGGCGAGCGCGATGCCCGCCGCGCGCTCCACCGGGAACCCGTAGACGCCGGTCGAGATGGCTGGGAAGGCGACGGTGCGGCAGCCGAGCTCGGCTGCGAGCGCGAGCGCGTTGCGGTGGCACGCAGCGAGCAGCTCGTCCTCCCCGCTCTCGCCTCCGCTCCAGACGGGGCCGACGGTGTGGATGACATGGCGCGCGGGCAGCTCGCCTGCGGTCGTCGCCTTCGCCTCGCCGGTCTCGCAGCCGCCGAGCCGCCGGCACTCCTCCAGGATCGCCGGCCCGCCGGCCCGGTGGATGGCGCCGTCGACGCCGCCGCCGCCAAGGAGCGAGCTGTTGGCCGCGTTCACGATCGCGTCGGCGGGCTGCTTCGCGATGTCGCCCTGCACGATCCGGATGCGATCCGAGCGCGCTCGTACCACCCGTGCAGCGTAACGTCGGCACGTGAGCGTCGATCCGCAGCCGACCGGCCGGACGGCATGGAGCCGGAACATGCAGACGCCGCTGCGCGAGTTCATGCGCACCGAGACGGGCGGTGCCGCGATCCTGCTCGTCGCGACGGTGGCGGCCCTCGTCTGGGCGAACGTCGACCACTCGTCGTACGAGCGGTTGTGGTCGTCCGTGCTCTCGATCGAGCTCGCCGGCGCGGGCGTCAGCCTCGAGCTCCACCACTGGGTCAACAGCGGACTGATGACGTTCTTCTTCTTCGTCGTCGGACTCGAGGCGCGCCGCGAGTTCGACCTCGGCGAGCTGCGCGAGCGCCGGCGCTTCGTGCTGGCGATCGTCGCCGCGCTCGGAGGCATGGGCGTCGCCGTCGCGATCTTCCTCGCCTTCAACGCCGGCGAGTCGTCCGCGCAGGGCTGGGGCGTGGCGATGTCGACCGACACCGCCTTCGCGCTCGGCTTCCTCGCGCTCGTCGGCCCCCGCTTCTCCGAGCGCCTGCGCGCGCTGCTCCTGACGATCGTGGTCGTCGACGACCTCGTCGCGCTGGTCGTGATCGCGACGGTCTACACGGACAATGTGAAGGTCACGGCGCTGGTCGCGGCGGCTCTGCTGTTCGGCGTCGTTCTCGCCGTTCGAGCGCTGCGCGTGACGCGTGGCCTCATCTACCTCCTGCTCGGTGGCGCGGTCTGGGTGGCGCTGCTCGAGTCGGGCGTCGAGCCCGTGATCGTCGGCCTCGCCATGGGGCTCCTGACCTACGCCTATCCGGTCGCGCGCGGCGATCTCGAGCTGGCGACCGAGCGGTTTCTCGAGTTCCGCGAGCAGCCGACGCCCGTCCTCGCCCGCTCGGTCGGCGCGAGCCTCCGCTCGGCGCTCTCGCCGAACGACCGCCTGCAGCTCCTCTTCCACCCGTGGACGAGCTATGTGATCGTGCCGCTCTTCGCCCTCGCGAACGCGGGCATCGCCGTCGACCGCGACCTGCTCGGCCGAGCGTTCACGTCGCCGATCACGCTCGGCATCCTGGTCGGCTACGTGGTCGGCAAGCCCGTCGGCATGGTCGGCGCCAGCTGGCTGTACTCGCGCGTCGGCGGCGTCCGCGCGCGCCCGCCCGTCGGCTGGGGCGCGCTCGCAGGCGGAGGGACGATTGCCGGCATCGGCTTCACGGTGGCGCTACTCGTCGCCGCGCTCGCGTTCGAGGGCGGCGACCTCGAAGAGGCCAAGGTCGGAATCCTGACGGCGGCCGCGGCGGCCGCCGCGACGACGTGGCTGCTGTTCCAGGCGATCGCGCTGCTGCCACGGCGCCGGCGCCTCCAGGCCCTCCTGGGCACGGCAGAGCCGCTCACCGACCTCGCGCACGACGTCGACCCGGAGCTGGACCACATCCGGGGCCCGGTCGACGCGCCTGTGACCGTCCTCGAGTACGGCGACTTCCAGTGCCCCTACTGCGGGCAGGCCGAGCAGATCGTGCGCGAGCTGCTCAGCGACTTCGCCGACGTCCGCTACGTCTGGCGGCACCTGCCCCTGAACGACGTGCACCCGCACGCCCAGCTCGCGGCCGAGGCCGCCGAGGCGGCCGCCGCGCAGAACGCGTTCTGGCCGATGTACGACCTGCTGCTCACCCATCAGGACACGCTGCGCCCGTCCGACCTCCTCGCCTATGCGCAGGAGCTCGGCCTCGACCTCGAACGCTTCGCCGACGACCTGCGCCGACACGCGCATGCCGCCCGCATCGCCGAGCACGTCGACGGCGCTGACCTGAGCGGCGTCTCCGGCACGCCGACCTTCTTCGTCAACGGCCGCCGCCACTACGGCGCCTACGACATCGCGACGCTCTCGGGCGCGGTCAAGGCGGCCGGCGCGCGGGCCGTGCTCCGCTCGGCGCCCGAATGAGCGGCGTATGGTGAGCCCATGACGATCTCACGTGGCTTCGGCGGCCGCCGGCGCGACGCGGAGCCGAGCCGGATCCCACCAGGCCAGTACGAGACGCGCGACTTTCCGGTGCTCTCTGCTGGCCCGACGCCGCACACGCCGCTGGACGAGTGGAGCTTCTCGATCGTCGTCAGTGACGACCGCAAGACGTGGACCTGGGAGGAGTTCCGCTCTCTCCCGAGCGAGTCGGTCACGACGGACATCCACTGCGTGACGCGCTGGTCGAAGCTCGACACGAGCTGGCGCGGCGTCTCCGTCGACACGCTGCTGGCCGACGTCGCGGACGACCACCCGTACGTGCTCGCGTTCTGCGACGGCGGCTACACGACCAATCTCCCGGTCGAGGACGTCACCGGCGGCCGGGCCTGGATCGCGTTCGAGTACGACGGAGAGCCGCTCGAGCCCGAGCACGGCGGCCCCGCACGGCTGCTCGTCCCACACCTCTACTTCTGGAAGAGCGCCAAGTGGGTGCGCGGCCTCGCCCTCCGCGACGAGGACGAGCCCGGCTTCTGGGAGTCGTACGGCTACCACTTGTACGGAGATCCGTGGCGGGAGCAGCGCTACTCGGGCGACTGAGCTGGCAGCCGGCGACGGTGGCCGGGGTGGCGATGGAGACGCCGCGTGTGCGGTCGCTCGCGCTCGACACCGGCGACTGGCCTGGCCACCGCGCCGGCCAGCACGTCGACATCCGGCTCACCGCCGAGGACGGCTACCAGGCCGAACGGGCCTACTCGATCGCCTCGGCGCCCGGCGAGGCGCTCGCGATCACCGTGGAGCTGCTCGAGGACGGCGAGGTCTCGCCATATCTCGTCGAGGAGGTGCGGGCAGGGGACCGGTTCGAGGTGCGGGGGCCAATCGGCGGCTACTTCGTCTGGGACGCCGCCGACGGCGGGCCGCTGCTCCTCGTCGCGGGCGGCTCCGGGGTCGTGCCGTTCCGCTCCATGCTCCGACACCGCCGACGGAGCGGCAGCGAGGTGCCGGCGCGGCTGCTCTACTCGGCCCGCACGCTCGAGGACGTCATCTACCGCGAGGAGCTGGCCGAGCCCGGTGAGGGGCTGGACGTCGCGCTCACGCTGACGCGCTCGCAGCCGCCCGGGTGGACTGGGCATTCCCGCCGGGTGGACGCGGAGCTGTTGCGCGAGGTTGCCTGGCCGGCAAGCGAGGAGCCGCGGACGTACGTCTGCGGGCCGACGAGCTTCGTCGAGGCGGTGGCGGGAGCGCTCGTGGAGCTCGGCTACGACCCCGCGCGCGTAAAGACAGAGCGGTTCGGAGGAACGGGAGGACGCTGATGGAAGCGCTCGACGGGAACGCGATCGCAGGACTGCTGCACGACGTCTTCGGTGCCGAGATGACGACGGCCGCAGCCGTCTGCACCCACTGCGGCGCCCGCTCGCTGGTGGCGGAGTGCGTCGTGTACGTCGGCGGGCCGGGCGCGGTCGTCCGCTGCCGGACGTGTAGCGGGCTGCTCGTGGTCGTCGTGGACGTCCGCGGGACGCGCTGCGTCGACCTCGGCGGGCTGGCGAGCTTCGAGCCTGCCGCGGGTCGCGCGCGCCCGTGACCTGGTCGACGGCAGACCTGCGCGCGCTCCAGACGGTCTCGGTCGCCGACAACGAGGTGGTTCACGTGTTCGTCTCGATCGACGGCGCGCCGGGCGCAGCCGATGAGGCACTGCTCGACACGGGGGAGCGGCACCGGGCAGCACGCTTCGTTCACGCGTCACACCGCGCGCGCTTCACGCTCGCGCATGCCGCCGTACGGCTCTTCCTCGCACGCTGTCTCGGCGTCGAGCCCGTGAACATCCGGTACGAAGCCGGTGAGCACGGAAAGCCGCGCCTCGCTGCGACGTCTCCTCCGCTCGAGTTCAACCTCTCCCACGCGGGAGGACTTTGTCTCCTCGCGGCCGCCCGGGCGCGTGCGGTCGGCGTGGACGTCGAGCTCGTCCGTGAGCTGCCGGACGAGGCCAGCATCGCGGAAGCGCATTTCTCGGCGGCGGAAAGAGAGGCCCTGCGCTCGCTACCCCCTGCCGAGCGCCGGCCTGCGTTCTTTCGCTGCTGGA
>Ga0190265_10003754_pt1 | contig 10416 bp, 9 predicted proteins | sample Popmic124T_FD_133135 | JGI IMG/M metagenome (GOLD analysis project Ga0190265, IMG submission 133135) | Populus adjacent soil microbial communities from riparian zone of Indian Creek, Utah, USA - 124 T | ecosystem: Environmental > Terrestrial > Soil > Riparian zone | place: USA: Utah | collected...
ACACGGCAGACTATATACCAAAAATCTACACAGTCAATTCCCTGCATGGGTAATGGGGTAGAGAAAAAAGGGATGCCGTAAGCAAAGTTCATATGATGTTTTGAAAGTCTCAAGAATCTGTTTGGCAGGTTCGCACACAGAGATGCGGCGAGGTTTTCATTAACAAAAACAGACGGGGCGATCCGAAGACCGCCCCGTCTGTTCGGGCTGAGCATTAAGCGCTCAGGTTAGTAGTTAGCGTTATTCATCACTGCCGGCTGAACCATCATGGTTACAGGCTCGCCGGGCCGGCGCGTGCGACGCGGAGCGCGACGACGCGGGCGACGCTCGACCGAGGGCGCAGGCTCTTCGTTCGTCATGAGCGTACCCGTACCGCCACCGCTGCATACTTTACGTATGTCGTCTACAGTCGCACCTTCAGGAATGATCCAGAACTCAACTCTTCGGTTGAGGTTCGCATCACCCGAATCGTGCGCGCAGGTGTCGCCGAAGTTGCGAATCGTGATTCGAGCCGAGTCGATGCCCTTCTCGTTTACGAGGTAATCGCGCGAGTTATTGGCGCGCGTCAGCGAAATGCCTACGCGCTCTGACGAGTCGCGGTGGCCGTCGATGACGAGTGAGGATCGCGGATCTTGCTGCATCCTGAGCGCGATCTCATCCAGACACGCCTTATGCTCGTTGTTGATCCTCGCAGAGTTGTACGGGAAGAAGATCGGTCCGCAAGGAGTGACAACCAGCGGTTTGTCCGGAGGTCTCGGTATAGTCACAGTCACCGTAGTCGAGCAACTACCACCCGGACACGGCTGGTCGCAGCGCGTGCGGCTGGTGCCAACATTTACCGACACAGTGATAGAGTTAGATGAACCGGGCTCACCTGTTATGCCTGTCGTATCGAGAGTGACCTCGGCTCCGGTGGTTGACGAGAGCGTTCCGCCTGTCGTAGACCAGGTGAAGGACGCGCTGTCAGCGCCGCTCGCATTCGCGCGCAGCGTTATGCGGTTGCCCGCTTCAACCGATGTAGGCGTTGCGTCGATTGTGCAGGTGACGGTCGGGCACGGCGGCTCTGTCACTTCAAAGCTCACTGTGCAGGTCGTCTGGCCTGTCGTGACGCACTCGCTTGGGCAATCGACTGCCGGGACCGTAGCGGTCACGGTCGTCGTCACTGAGTAGTTGCCGCAAGGAATTCCCGTAGTCGGAACGTCGACAGTAGCGCCGGTCCCGCTCACAGTAACCGGGCGGCCCTGCGCGTCTCTGACTTCCCAGCGATATTCATAGGTGACTTTGTCGTCCGTGTAACCGGGCGTCGTCGGCCTGGTCGTAAGCGAAAGCCTGTCGCCACGATTGACAACCGTGGGCGAAGCCTCAAGCACGCAGGTCGGGGCGGGAGGAGGCGGGCAGGCTTTTCGACCACCTATGGCGAAGTAACCCACAAACCCATGCTGACCACCCGATTCAAACGTCTGGTTTACGGTGTCAAACAACGGCTCCTGGCGGAAGAACGGCGGCACAAATACGGTGCGCGCTCGGAAGACCGGAAGCGTAACGTCGTCTTCGTTATTCAAGAAGCGACGGTACGCGCCGCCGAACTGTATGGCGCCATTCTTAAAGAAGAAGCGAAGACCCAGGTTCAAATCCCACGGGTCGTTGCGGATCAGGCTAGGCGTTCCGCCGCCTATAAAGTCTGTGTGCGCGAGTTCCGCGACGAACTCTACATGCTCAGACAACCCCAGGCCCATGCCTATGTTCAGCAGCAGCTTGTCGCGCAGGTCGAGCACTTTGATGTCGTTCTCTTCTATGTCGCCTGTATGTATGTAGCCGATGTTCTCGTAGAGGCGGAATCGTTTTCCGCCGCTCTCCTGACCGAACATCAGGATCGGCCCGTACTCAATCTCACCGCTCGTGCGCCCGCGCGCCCGCGCGTGGTCGCTGCGCGAGATGGGTATCTTCAGATAGCCGCCCAGCGCCATGCTGAACCAGTGATCGTTCGGGTCTATCAGGTTGACCTTTGTGCCGACGAAAACGTCGCCCGTGCCGTTCGACGACTGGCGCGCGCCGAATATCGGGCGACCAAACGCGTCAAAGCCGACGAAGTCTACTTCGCCAAAAAACGGAAGCTCTTCGTAATAGCTCGGCAGGTTGACGGCAAACAAAGGACCAACGCCGCGCACCAGCGGCCCGCCCGGCACTATTGGCGTGACGAAGCTGAAATTAAAGTCTAGCGGAGTGCCGAAGGCTCCGGGCGGCGGAAGAATGCCGCCGAATACCGAGCCGCCGTTGACTCCCGTGCCGGGGAAATAGGCTGCCGCGCCATCATTGCCGCCGATGGGCGGTCCCAGTACGGCTACAGGGTCGCCGAACTGCCGCGCGGTGTTGTACTGATACCCGCTCAACAGAACGGGCTGGCGAGAAGTCGTGTTCTGCCAGGTCACCCAGTCTATCCACAATTCCCATCTGTTGGTAAGACCGACGGTGAAGTTGAACGGGACTTGGTTTATATCTATGTCTCCGGGATCGCGATCAAAGTTGTTCCAGAACAGCGCGAAGTTGAACTCGCCCTTACAAAGAGTTCGGGTCGAGAACGTATTGAACAACCCTGTGCCGCCAAGGACTGTGGGCGCTTTCTGTCGCTCGGCAAGGTTGCCGTCGCGACGATCCTGCGCCGAGACACTTCCTCCCAGGATGAGCAGCACCAATACTAGCGTGCTTATCAATCTAGCCGCTTTCATTATTTTGCCTCCTGAAGTATTCATCCACGGAATGCGGTTCGTCGTTTCGTAAAATGATTCGCCTCTGCAACTCCACAAGGTAGCTTTTTATGCCTCTCCTAAAGAAGCAACGGAGAGAGGGATGAATTTCTGTGTGAGCGTCCAGTTGAGCCTTGTTCCTGCCAGGCTCGTTTTTTTGGCAAGAACCGTGTTACCTTCTTGCCGGGCTAGTGCGAATTCTATTGCAAGAATATCTATATACCATCAAAGGGTTTCGGTCAACACAAAAATGACTTTTTTTTCAACACCTTTCGCGGTTTACAAGACACTGCGATTGCGGAATTTGGATTGCAGATTGCCGATTGAGAAAGGCTATGAGATTAGTGGTTGCGAGGCGAAATAACGGGCCGCCTTTTGCCTTCATAAATCCGCAATCCGAGTGAATCTGCAATCAGAATATATCCGCGATCCGATCAGGCGTATATGCCTCTCAAGCGCGTATCATAAGCTACGCGGTCTATCGCCAGCATGTAGGCAGCCAGCCGAGTATTGACGTTATACTTTTCGGCAAATCCGACTACATCGTTGAAGCTTGAGACCATTATGTCGTGCAGGCGCGTATTTACGGTATCCTCGTTCCAGAAAAAGCCCATGCGGTCCTGGACCCATTCAAAGTAGCTTACGGTCACGCCTCCGGCATTGGCTAAAATGTCAGGGATGACGAATATCTTCTTAGCCGCGATGATCTCGTCGGCGTCGGCTGTAGTCGGGCCGTTGGCCCCCTCTGCGAGTATACGGCATTTGATGCGGTCGGCGTTCTGAGTCGTGATCTGGTTTTCGGTCGCAGCCGGCATCAGTATCTCACACTCCATTTCGAGCATCTCTTCGCCGCTCATATGCTCGGCTTCCGGGTAGTCTTCAAACGTCTTATTCTCTTTCAGATATTGGAGGACAGCATGCACGTCAAGCCCTGCCGGGTTATAGACCGCGCCGGAAATCTCTGCTATGCCGATAATCTTGTACCCTTGCTCGTGCATCAGCAGCGCAGCCGTGCCGCCGACGTTGCCCGCGCCCTGTACGATGACGCGCGTTCCGGGAACCGCGAGGTCGAACCTCTTGCAGGCCTCGTTGCATACAAACAGCAGCCCACGCCCCGTAGCCTCGCGCCTTCCGCGCGACCCGCCTATCTCAATCGGCTTGCCTGTGACGACCGCCGTTACCGTGTGACGAACATGCATAGAATAGGTATCCATCATCCAGGCCATCACCTGTTCGTTGGTGTTCATGTCGGGCGCTGGCACGTCGCGCTCCGGGCCTATGAAATCCATCAAATCCGAGGTGTAGCGACGAGTCATTCGCTCAAGCTCGCGGTTGCTCATCTGGTGCGGGTCGCAGATGACGCCGCCCTTCGCGCCGCCGAACGGAATATTGACGACCGCGCACTTCCAGGTCATCCAGGCCGCCAGCGCGCGCACTTCATCAAGCGTCACGTCTGGCGAATAGCGTATGCCGCCTTTGGCAGGCCCTCGCGCGAAGTTGTGCTGCACGCGGTAGCCTGTGAAGACCTGATAATTGCCGTCGTCCATCAGGACCGGAATGTAGAGCGTTATCTCACGGTTGGGCCAGCGGAGTATCTTGTAGATGTTCTTATCGAGATTCAGCAGCCCGGCGGCCTCGTCGAATCGCTGCATCATCGATTCAAACGGATTATCTTCTTTTATCTCTTTTGCATCATCGACGTAAACGGATGGCATGAGGGTTCCTCCCGGCTCGACTTGTCATAAAGCGCAAGCTATAAAGATTTGTCATAGTAGCAGCAAAGCGTCCGACCGCTTTAGTGATTGGCGATTATACAAAACGTGGGGGCGTCGGGCAACGACGCAAGGAGCAATCTTGAATTAGCAGGAGTAATTTTGAATAAGCAGGAGCCATTTCGAATGAGCGAGTCGCTTCGCGGCATTCGAGAATTGAACTCCCAATCAGCAGAATCGCGCTGAGACGCGGAGCAAGAAAAAATCTCATTCATCCATCACCATCTCTCGCGAGCGGCTCATCGACAAGCCGCTCGATATATCTCACACGCCCTATCTCAAGGGTGAGGAATTCCCGAATTCAGAAGCGCGCTCGTCAGATCAGCCGATGCGCGTTGAATCATCGCATCGGCTTTCTCCGCGCTCGTGGCTGAGGCCGACAGCAATACTCGAAATGTCACGTCGGGGCCGAAACTGCTGGCCCGCGATTTTATGTAGACATCAGGGTTGGCAGCCGCCACCTGGCGCAGCGCGGGCGCAAGCTGTGATTCGTCATTGCACTCTACAGTCACTTCGCGCTCGCGGTAACTGCCTCGACCGAATATGCCGCCGAGAACCCCTTGAAGCGGGCCTTCGACTATGGCTTTCAGCTCGGCAGGCACGCCTGGAAGCGAGACGATGCGGACGGCTCCCGCTTCGAGCACAACGGCGGGCGCGGCTCCGACTCTATTCTCGATTGCGCGAGCGCCTTCGGGCAATCGCGCCATCTTCAATCTCTCGTCTGTCATTTTTGGCGAAGCAACATAGCCTGCCGACGCTAGCTCTATGTATTTACGCTCAACAAATTCGCGTGCGGCTGAGTCTAGCGCGAGCTGCCGCCCGCAGGCCACGGCCACAGCCGATAGCGTCAAATCATCATCCGTAGGCCCCAGCCCGCCGCAGGTGAATATCAGATCGGCTCGTCTGCTTATCGAAGCCTTCAGCTCTTCGACTATTGAATTGACCTCATCTCGCACTATAGTTATGTGGCAGACGCGGCCTCCCATGCCGCGCACCACGCGGCACAGGTAATTGGAGTTCGTGTCTTGCACCAATCCGAGCAGGATTTCGTTGCCTACCGTGATGATCTCGACATTAACCACGAGCGAATTATAACAGGAATGAAATCTGATCTGCTGGCATCTTTTGAGCAGTCTGAATCCTCAAATACTTGGTAGGGCCGGACGCCGCCGTCCTGGTTCGTGCGACGACGTCCACTTAAGCCCTACCGCCTCTAAAATTGTATTTGTAAAAATGCACCTGTTCGGGAGGAACCGTAAATAATGAAAAGAAAGAGCATTTTTCTGAGCATTTCGATCACTTTGCTGTCTTTGGCGCTGACGGGCTGCCCTGAGCGCAAGCGCATAAACGATATAAACTCGGACCCCGGTCGTTACTTTGATAAAGAGGTTACAGTAGTCGGGCGCGTGACTCGTTCTTATGGGGCGCTCGGAACGGGCGTCTTTGAGATCGATGACGGCACTGGCCGCATGTGGGTCTTAAGCGAGAAGTATGGCGTGCCTTCAAAGGACACTTACGTAGGCGTTACGGGAAGGGTTTACAACGGCCTCTCCTGGGATGGGCGCAATTACGGGCTTGGCATGCGAGAGACAAAACGCCACGAGCGCAAGAACAGATAAGGATTCTAGTTTCTGGTTGGGCCTATTCCTAACCAGAAACTAGAAACCACAAACCGCCGTGCGCGAAGCGCATCATCGGCCATAAAAATTCAGGGCTGACGCCATTGAGGCCGCAACGCCTGCGGCTTGCGCCCGGCAGCAAAGAGCTTGATCAGAACAAAGCCCGCGATGAAGCCTCCTATGTGCGCTGCATAAGCCACGCCGCCCGCTTGCGATTCACTTCCAAGAACTCCCAGACCGTTTATCAACTGGAAGACAAACCACAACCCGATGGCGACGATTGCCGGAACCTCTGTCATCATGTAGAACATTATTACCCGGACCCGCCGGCGGGGGAATAGCAACAGGTAGCCGCCCAGCACACCCGAAATCGCGCCCGAAGCTCCCAGGCTCGGAATGTCTTGATTGCCGCCGAAGAGTATGGTCGTAAAGACATGCGCGAGGGATGCGAGCAATCCGCAAAGCAGGTAAAAGATCAGGTATCTCACTCTTCCCAACGCATGTTCTATGTTGTCGCCGAAGATCCACAAAAAGAGCATGTTCCCGAACAGATGAGCGAACCCTCCGTGCATGAACATCGATGTCAGCAGCGTGATGTAAACAGAGATAGGGTTCTTCTCGTGCTGGATCACGCCGACATTCTCGCCCGTCACAGGGTCTTCTACAGGCACGGGCCTGACTACGTCTTCGCCCGTCACTATCTCGCGGGGCACGGTTGAAAAGGCGTAGGTGAATCTCTCGTTCGACCCCAGGCCCTGCAAAAAAACGAAGACCAGAATGTTTGCTGCAATAAGGAGGTAATTGACGACCGGCGCAGTCGTGCGATCAGAATTATCATCGCCTATCGGAAATAACATCGCAGTAGCTCCTTCTCATAAAGACCGATTCCACAAAGACCGCAAGCCACCTCAGCGCGCCCCGACTCCAATACTCCCGGCTGAATGCACTGGCATTTGCATTTATCGTTCCGCAGGCTGCGGGTTAGAGATTGATAGCGTTATTTGCAGGCAATACTGCCCTTCGCCGTCTGGTTGGCATCGGCGGAGTCTAAACGAAAAGAATTATTCTCATACAGTCTTCGCTTCGCTTCAGTCTTCGCTTCAGGCTGCTCTTGCGCGATGCGGCTTCAGCAGCTCGTAGCCTTCCGAGCGCGCGACGTAGGTCGCCGCAGTGATGTCTCCTGTGACATTGAGAGTCGTCCGGCACATATCGAGTATGCGGTCCACGCCCAGTATTATTGCTATGAGCGCGGGATTGACGCCTATCGTCGCCAGAACGATGACTATGAAGGGGATCGATCCCGAAGGCACGCCCGCCGTCCCTATGCCGCCCAGTATTGCGAGATAAGCGACCATAATCTGCTGGCCTAAACTGAGGTCTACGCCGGCCAACTGCGCCAGAAACAGCACCGTCACTCCTTCGTAAAGCGCGGTACCGTTTTGATTGGCCGTCGCGCCTACGGTCAGGACGAAGCTGTTTATCTCGCGCGGCACGCCGAGGTTCTCCTCTGTAACGCGCAGCGCCGTGGGCAGAGTCGCATTTGATGAAGAGGTGGAGAACGCCGTCAGCATCACTGTCTTGATGCGGCGGAAGAATTCAAGCGGAGATATGCGAGAGAGAAAGTAGACCGAAAGCGTGTACACGCCAAACATGTGCAGGGCCAATCCAAAAAGCACTGTGGCTACAAACCATGCGAGCGCCCCCAGCAGGTCGAGGCCGAACCGCGCAGTGTTGTTAAACAGCAAGCAGGCTACGGCAAACGGGGCGAACTTCATTATAAAGTCGATGACTTTTGCGGAGATTTCGTAAAGCGCCTCAAGCCCTCGCACAAAGGGGGCCGTCACCTGCGGCGAGACGAGCGTGACGGCGATCCCCAGTATGAGCGCGAAAAACATGATGTGGAGCATGTCGGGCCTGCCGGCTGAGGTGGCAGTGCTTGGGTTCGACGGCACGCCCGCTATGTCTGCGAACGGGTTTTCGGGAACTAACGTCTTTATGACCTTCATGAAAGGGGAATCGCTCGCCCCAGTCTTCTGCGCCGCTTCGACCTCCTTCGAGGCCGCCTGGCCGTAGCGCTCTTGAAGACCTGCGGCTGTGTCCGGGTTTATTCGCTCGCCCGGTCGAACCGTGTTGGCAAGCGTCAGTCCGATTATTACAGAGATGGCCGAGATGACTACTGTGTAGGCCAGCGTCTTTAGCCCCACGCGACCGAGCTTGCGTATATCGCCCAGGCCCGCCACTCCCACGACCAGCGATGAAAAGACCAGCGGCACGACGATCATCAAAAGCAGCCGCAGGAATAGCTGTCCTATAGGCTCCGTGATATTGCTGATGACCCAGGTGATAGTGCTCTCGCTTATCAGGGCGTTCGCCGTAACGCCCGCGACGACGCCAACCGCACGCCCTATCAAGATTCTCGTGTGCAGCGGCATCCCCTTAGGGGGATCAGGCGTTTGATCTTTGAGGTCTGTCGTCGCCTCGCGCTCGTAAGCGTCGGCGTCAAGCTTAGAATCGGTCGCACTCCGCTCTTTGTCTTTGTCGGCCATCTCTATCTCTCTCGCGCTAAGATTGGATTTTGTGCGTTGGAAGGTTATGGGTTTTAACGGCTCAAGTCAAACCACAGACGCATGCGGACGAACTACATCACAGATGAACGCAGATAGAATCGGTGTTCATCTGTGACGCGGTTTATCTATGGTCTATCTATGGTCTATCTATGGTTGATTATGGCAATCGGCTAGGTTTCAGACGTATCGCCTGCTGACGCTGTGCGGCTGAACTTGTCGTCCGCCTGATTTTCGTCTCCAGTAGTCTCAGGCTCGAAAATCTGTTCCATGCGCTCTTGCGACTGTTCGCGCCCCGCCGTTTCCGGCTGATCGCTCTTCTGGCTTTCGGCGAATCCAAGAAACTCGCTCGCGCGCTCACCCTGCTCGCCCTGAGCTATTTCGAGCACTCTCGACCATTCGACGCGAGCAGTCTTTCGCTTGCCCTTCAAGCGAAAGCCCACGCCCGTCTCTTCTACCGTGACTATAAAGGTGTTGCCATCGATATCTACTTCTCGGTTTATGGGCCTGGAAAACTTCATGTGACAATCCTCCCTGCTGAAATGCTCGAACACTTCCTAACCGGGTCCACAAACGAGCCAAGGAAAATTCTAAGCGTCGAGGCACGCCTTTGTCCACACCCCGCGCAGGCTGCCGGAGAGAATCCGGGCGAGGAATTAGAATCTAGGCGAGCAGTCCTTTTATCATCGGGAGGAAATCTTTGAAGACCAGCGGCTTTCGCGCGCAGGCCGATGCGCCCGCGGCGATGGCGCTTTTCATTGTGACCGCGCCGTAGGCCGTGATGGCAAGGATGGGCATTTCGGCCATCTCCTGCTTAAGCCTGATCCTGCGCGTCAGCTCTATGCCGTTGACCCTCGGCATGCTTATGTCTGTGATTATGAGGTCGGGTCTTTGTTCGCCCGCCACCGCGAGCGCGCACTCTCCGTCGGCTGCGGTGATAACTTCATACCCTTCGGTCTTTAAGATCAACGACAGGATGTATCGAGTGTCAAAATCATCCTCGACAATCAATATCTTTTTCGCCATACGGATCACCCTTTTGTCGAGATTTGGGTCTGAAGTTTAACATCGGCGCTCTAAAAAAGAAATGGAAACATAAAGCGCGACCGGACCGTACATCGAGGCAAGCCAAATCCTGGCTCGAGATAAGCCTGATTATTGCGCTGACCCGTGAACAGTCGCGCTAAAAATGCTCATTAAGAGGAACAAGAAAATGAATTTTCGCAAGACCTTCACTTACCTGACGCTCGCAACGGCGGTGTTGCTGGCAGGAGCTTTCACGGCTTCGGCTGCGGACAACACCCCGAACGGAAAGAAGATCACCTTTACTACCAAGTCTAAGGAAGCTAAAGATAATGTCGCAGAGATCGTGCGCAGCATTGAGAGCTTCAAGTTTGGAAACGAATGGCTGCCGCTGGCTCAAAAGGCCGTAGAAGCGGACCCCGAATTCGCATTCGCTCATTATCTGGTCGCGACCGCGACCCCGCCTCCCAACGCGAAGCCGCACGCGGACAAAGCCGTCGAGCTTTCTAAGAAAGCTTCCGAGGCCGAGCGCCGCTATATCGAAGCGGTCTTTCTTACGCGCGCTCAAAAGCACGACGAGGCCATCGCGATCTTTACAGACCTCGCCCGCAAGTACCCCGAAGAGCGCATGGTGCAGATGATGCTCGGTCAGGTCAATATGGCAAAAGGCAACCTCGACCAGGCGAGAACGCAT
>Ga0190265_10003755_pt1 | contig 10415 bp, 11 predicted proteins | sample Popmic124T_FD_133135 | JGI IMG/M metagenome (GOLD analysis project Ga0190265, IMG submission 133135) | Populus adjacent soil microbial communities from riparian zone of Indian Creek, Utah, USA - 124 T | ecosystem: Environmental > Terrestrial > Soil > Riparian zone | place: USA: Utah | collected...
CAACCAAGTTCGAACAGGAGCACGCCCGGCAGATGGTCAAATCCGCAGCCTGACCCCGTCCACTCGTCGGGGTGCACTCCAGATCCTGGTCAACAGTTCAAGGCCGTTTGACACTTCTCCGCCGCAGGGTCTCGCCCGTCCGCGATAGCCTCCAGGGCCTCGCGTGCCATCTGGTGGGCCTTGGCGAGGCCATCGGGCGGCACGCCGCGCAGCGTCAGCTTGCGTGACACCCCTGCGAACCTATAGCGGACGCACCAGGACCGCGCCCCGGATGGCTGCAGGACGTAATAGAGTCCGGGCAGTAGACTGTCCGGTATTTCCAGGCGCTTCGTGGCGTCAGGCTTGATTTTCGCGACACTTGCGACGGTCAGCTTTGCCACAGGGCGGTGCTCTCTGGGGTAACACAGGGGTAGCATTTTGAGCGTGTTATGCCCCGATAGCCAGTGAGAATACCAGCAGTCAACGCTGGCCATTTATAACCGGAAAATCAATGTTTTAAGCAGTTCGAACGGGCGGTGTCGTTAGCTCGAGAAACACGCGGTCACGTTTCTTCTAAGCAGGGTGTCGCAGGTTCGAGCCCTGCCGGGATCGCCAGCTTCGAGCGTGCACGACGCGCTCGGTGCCAGTGGCGGGCGCGAACCCTTCGATCTATCGCCCGCGTTCCGGCGGATCGATGCTGCCTTGCGCCGCGGTCGGTGTGCCGAACGCCAGCGCCGGTCCGACCGGCTCAACGTCGAGCCGCACAGCAATCCCGTCCAGCGCCGGCTTTACTGCAGGGTACTCCTTCATCACGTACGGATCATGGCCGGGTACAATGTGCCGGGGCGACGGCGCCAGCCGCTCCAGCGTGCGGTAGGCGTCGAGCATTTGGCCGATGTGGAAGGCCGTGGTGAACGGGCGATTGGTGGCCATGTTCTCGTAGTAATGGGTGGCGTCCGAGGCCAGCACGACCCACCCTCGTCTGGTGTGCACGCGCACCGACTGCAACCCGTCCGAATGCCCATACGTGGGATGCAGCGTCAGACCCGGCGCGATCTCCACCATGCCGCTGTGCATCTCCACCCGCCCCCTGAAGTTGAGCCGCACCATGCCGACGACATCCTCGACATGGTAGCTGTGTCCGATGCGGGGATATCTCATGTACTTACCGGTCGCGTAGGCCATTTCGCGTTCCTGCAGGTGGAAGCGCGCATTCGGGAACTTGTGGAAGTTGCCGACGTGATCGTAGTGCATGTGCGTGAGGATCACATCGCGTACGTCGCCCGCTTCAACACCCAGCAGCGCGAGGCTCTCGACCGGGCAGCGCAGGAACGTGCGCTTGCGCTCTTTCGCCATCTCGGCGGTGAAGCCGGTGTCGATCACGAAAGCCCCGGCCGGACCGACGGCGATCCAGGTGTAGTAATCCATGGGCATGGGCCCATCGTGCGGATCGCCGCCGATGAAGTGATCGCTCCGCCTTGCTTCCCGCGTCGCATACCGTAACGCGTAGACCTCATATTCAGGCAGCATGCGGTACCCCTGGAAATTTGTCCCGGTGAGGATAGCAAGAGACAATACGGCCAGCGCAGGCGCTCGTCACCGCTGCCGCTCGGTTGCGCCGAGGTCTCGGTTTTCAGGTCACAAAGCCGTAGAGGCGGGCCGGATTGTCGACCAGGAGCTGGTGTTGCTCGGCTGCTGACGGGGCGAACTGAGGAATCAGATCCACCAGGTCCGCCTCGTCCACCGGGTCCTTGAGATTGGGGTGCGGGTAGTCGGTCCCCCACAGCACTCGGCTCGGGCTCGCCTTCACAAGCGCGCGGGCGAGCGGTACGGCAGCAGAGAACGGATGCTTCGAGATGCGCTCCGATCCCGACACCTTGATCCAGCAATTCTCCAGACGCGACAGTTCCAGAAGCGCCTCAAACGCGGGCTGCTCCGTGCCCCCTGCCGCCGGCACGCGGCCCATGTGGTCGATGACGTACGGCAGTGCCAGGCTGCGGATGAAGTCGCCGAGCGGAATAATGTCTCCAGCATCGAGATGCAGCACCAGGTGCCAGCCCAACTCCTTTATGTGGTCGGCGACCTTGCGGATCAGAACCATATCCGGCGCGCCGCCCAGGTGACGCACGAAGTTGAAGCGCGCGCCGCGGACACCTCCCTCGTGCAGCGCACGAAAATCGCGCTCGCGGAAGCTGCCGACGATGGCAACGCCGCGGTAGCGGGCCGGGGATGAGGCGATCGCGTCGAGCATGGCGGCATTGTCGGTGCCGTGGCAGCTCGCCTGCACGATCACCGCACGGTCGATGCCAAGGTGTGCGTGCAGCGCTGCGAGCGCGCCCTTTGGCGCCTCCTCCGGCGTGTAGCGGCGGTCGGCGGCGAAGGGGAAGCGGCTGGCCGGCCCGAACACGTGGCAATGAGCGTCGCACGCGCCCGCCGGGAGCCTGAAGGTGGGCTTGCGGCGTTCAGAGAAGTTTGCGCCGGTCGTCATGGGTCCCGTCGATTGCCCACGTTGGCATGCACCATAGCGTCGCGGCTCAACCGAAGGCAGTCGGCGTCGGGCGCCAGACTCGGGAGAAGACGCCGAATTATATTTTATCGTTTTGAATAAGATACTTAACTGTGTCATGGCGCTGTTACATGGCGTTGCTACGACCTGCGCATCGATGGCGAGGTTCCGGCCGTCGAGCGGGCGGTCAGAGGGCCGTCGATCAACAGGGAGACTTCCCGTGAGATTCAAGCTTCTTAGTATCGCTGCAGCGACGGCTGTGGCCGTTGGCCTTTCCGTTGCACCCAACGAGGCGGTTGCCCAAGTGAAGACCATCGCCATTGATGGCTCCAGCACCGTCTTCCCGGTTTCCGAGGCAATCGCCGAAGAATTCCAGAAGGCCAACAAGGGCAAGATTCGCGTGACCGTAGGTATCTCGGGCACGGGTGGCGGGTTCAAGAAATTCTGCCGCGGTGAGACTGACATCTCCAACGGCTCGCGGCCGATCCTGAAACAGGAGATCGATGCCTGCAAAGCTGCAGGAATCGAGTTTTTTGAACTCCCCATGGCGTTCGACGCGCTCACAGTTGCCGTCAATCCAAAGAACAACAACCTCTCCTGCATTACGGTTGCGGATCTCAAGAAGATGTGGGAGCCGGCGGCTCAGGGCAAAGTCATGAAGTGGAAGGACGTCAATCCGAACTGGCCCGATCAACCCCTCAAACTTTTCGGTGCGGGTGCAGACTCGGGAACATTCGACTACTTCACCGAGGCAGTAACCGGTAAAGCCAAGTCCAGCCGCGGTGACTTTACCGCGTCGGAAGACGACAACGTCCTTGTGCAGGGCATTGAAAACGACGTCAACGCACTTGGTTTCATCCCCTACGCCTACTATGAGCCGCACAAGGCCAAGATGAAGGCGCTTGGGATTGACTGGGGCAAGGGCCAGGGATGCGTAATGCCCTCGACCGAGAACGTTCTCGCGGGCACCTACAATCCCCTTTCTCGTCCACTCTTCATCTATGTCAGCAAGAAATCGGCGGACAAGCCCGAGGTGAAGCAGTTCGTCGAGTTCGCGATGACCCAGGGTCCGGCCTTGATTAGAGAGGTCAAGTATCTGCCTCTTCCCGACGCGGCATACACAATGGGCCGCGAACGCTTTGCGAAGGGCCAGTTGGGTTCCGGTTTCGGCGGCGTCCCCGAGGTTGGGCTGCCGGTCATGGAGATCCTGAAGCGAGCGCCGAAGACGTAAGCATGGCAGCCAGCCGGCGGCATGCCGCCGGCTTCGTCGGCAGCGCGGGGGAGAGCGTGTGCTCTCCCCTGTGCATGCGAGTAGCGGGGAAATGGGCTTATGGCGTCCAGACTGACAGCGGCACAGCGGCGCGCCATCAGGGTGCGAGAGTGGATCATTGAGACGTTGCTGTTCCTGGCAGCGACCTCCTCAGTGCTCGTGACCCTGGGTATCGTCTTCGTGCTGCTGTACGAGTCTTTCGTGTTTTTCGAACACGTTTCCCTCGTCGACTTTCTCACCGACACCTTCTGGACGCCCCTGTTCGCCGATCCACGTTACGGCATCCTTCCGCTTGTGACCGGTACTCTGCTGTCGACCGTGGTCGCCTTGGCGGTCGCCGGCCCGCTCGGGTTGACAGCGGCGCTATATTTGAGCGAGTTCGCAAACCCGAAGGTGCGCGAGGTCATCAAGCCGGCCCTTGAGATGCTCTCCGGCGTGCCCACTATCGTGTACGGCTTTTTCGCGCTGCTGTTCGTCACGCCTCTCCTGCAGAAGATCATTCCTGGCCTTCCAGGGTTCAACATCCTCTCCGCTGGCATCGTCATAGGCATCATGATCATTCCATATGTCGCGTCCCTCAGTGAGGATGCGATGCGCGCCGTACCGCAGGGCTTGCGCGATGCGTCCTATGGACTCGGCGCAACCAAGCTGGAGACGGCGGTGCGGGTCGTTCTGCCCGCAGCCACTTCCGGTGTCGCCGCGGCTTTCGTGCTCGGCATATCGAGGGCGGTCGGTGAAACCATGATCGTGGCAATCGCTGCAGGAACCCAGCCGAACCTTACTTTCGATCCGCGCGAGCCGGCGGCCACGATCACCGCCTTCATCGTCCAGGTCGCGCTCGGCGATCTCCCCCACGGCTCGATCCCCTACCAGTCGATCTTCGCGGCTGGGCTCGTGCTCTTCCTGATGACGCTTGCGTTCAACATCATCGGGTTCTGGTTGCGCGCCAAATACCGCGAGGCTTACTGATGACGGCGATCGACACGCAATCTCTACCTGTATCGCGGCGAAGCGGTACGCGCAGCAGCTATTCCCGGCATCGCCGCGAGACCGTGTTCAAGGTCCTGGGATTGCTTGCTACGCTGGTTGGTCTTGTCGCGCTGGCCGCCCTGCTCTTCGACTTGGCCGTCCACGGAATCCCGCGCCTGTCCTGGGATTTCTTCTTCAATTTTCCTTCGCGACGCGCAGTCATAGCCGGCATTCTCTCCGCCTGGGTCGGCTCGCTGCTGGTCATTCTGGTAACCGCGGCAATTGCAGTGCCGCTGGGAGTCTCGGCGGGCATCTATCTCGAGGAATACGCACGCAAGAATATCTTCACCAACATCATTGAGATCAACGTTTCAAATCTGGCAGGCGTCCCGTCGATTATCTATGGCCTGCTGGCGTTGGGTCTTTTCGTCTACACCTTCGGCACGGGGAGGAGTATTTTCACCGCGGGTTTGACTTTGGCGCTGCTCATTCTGCCCATCATCATCGTTGCAACTCGCGCGGCCATCCGCGCGGTGCCGCAAGCTCTGAGAGAGGGTGCGCTGGCGCTCGGTGCTACCAAGTGGCAGGTAACGCGAGACCACGTTTATCCCGCCGCGCTTCCCGGTGTTCTGACGGGTGTGATCATTGGAGTATCCCGTGCCCTCGGAGAAACCGCGCCTCTGATCACGATCGGAGCTCTCACATTCATAGCGTTTTTGCCAACCCCTCCGATCTCCACCGAGCCCCCTTTCATCTCTTTCCAATGGCTGTGGGACAGCTTCACGGTGCTACCCATTCAGGCCTTCAATTGGGTATCGCGCCCAGGTGACGATTTTCATGCGAACGCGGCTGCAGCCGGTCTGGTTCTATTGATACTGACCCTGAGTCTCAATGGGGCGGCCATCTATCTGCGCTATCGCCTGCGCAAAAAACTCCAGTGGTAACAATATGAACGTGGAAAGAAAGGTAGCTAGCATGAACGAGTGGGTGTCGCTCAACCGTGACAGCGGGCGGGGCGAAGCAGCTTCGACAACCACAAAGGTTCGTGCCGAGCGGGTTAACGTTCACTACGGAGACAACCACTCGCTAAAGGACGTCTCGATCGAGATTCCCGACCGAGGCGTGATGGCCTTTATTGGTCCCTCTGGATGCGGGAAGACAACCTTCCTGCGCTGCATCAACCGCATGAATGACGTCATACCGATCGCCAAGGTCACGGGAAAGATCTTCATTGATGGTCAGGATATCTACGATCGCAAGGTCGACGTAGTTGAGCTGCGCGCGCGTGTAGGCATGGTGTTCCAAAAACCCAACCCTTTCCCCAAATCCATTTTTGAGAATATCGCTTATGGCCCGCGCATTCACGGACTCGCGAAATCGAAGGCGGATCTTGAGGAGATTGTCGCCCTCAGCCTCAAGCGTGCGGGCCTCTTCGAGGAAGTGAAGGACCGCCTGTACGATCCGGGCACGGGCCTTTCCGGCGGCCAGCAGCAGCGGCTGTGCATTGCGCGCGCGATCGCCGTCGAGCCGGAGATCATCCTGATGGACGAGCCCTGCTCGGCCCTCGACCCGATTGCGACTGCGCATATCGAGGAGCTGATCGACGAGCTCAAGTCCGACTACACTATCGTTATCGTCACTCACAACATGCAGCAGGCGGCTCGCGTCTCACAGCGAACAGCGTTCTTCCATCTGGGCAACCTTGTCGAGGAAGCGCCCACTGAGATGATTTTCAACAATCCCAAGGACAAGCGCACGCAGGATTACGTCACTGGACGGTTCGGGTGAGCCTGCTGACACGCCTCTTCGCTCGCACTCCCGCGCCAGACACGAGGGCTGTTCTCTTGAGCCAGCACACGGTTGCCTCCTTCGACGCAGACCTCGGCACCCTGGCTGGGATGATCTCCGATATGGGAGCGCGCGTCGGCCGCGCGCTCAGCGACTCCACACGTGCCCTCATCGAGAGAGATGTACAGCTTGCGCAGCAGGTGATCGCCTCGGACCGCGTCATCGACTTGCTGCAGCATGATGTTGAGGAACGCGCTGTAGCAACGATTGCCAAGCGGCAACCGATGGCCGTCGACCTGCGCGAGATCGTTTCAACTATTCGCATCGCCAACGACCTGGAGCGCGTCGGCGACCTCGCGAAGAACGTCGCAAAGCGTGTGATCGCCATCGGCGACCAGCCTCCACCCATCAACTTCACTACCGGGTTGGCCACGCTCGCGACGCGCGTTGGAGACCAGCTATCAGCGGCGGTCAGGGCCCATCACGACCGGAACGACGCACAAGCGGTCGCGGTTTGGAAAGCCGACAGCGCAATCGACGCACTGTTTACGTCCCTGTTTCGCGAGCTCCTGACCTACATGATGGAGGACCCGCGGAGCATCGGCCTATGTACGCACCTGCTGTTCTGCGCAAAGAACCTGGAGCGGGTTGGCGATCATGCGACCAACATCGCCGAGACGGCGCATTATGTGATCACCGGTGAGCTGATCACGGCAGAACGCCCCAAGGCCGACGCGACCAGCGCCATCGATCCAAATTTGCTGCCGCCGGCATCGTGAAGGCGCATGGATTGATTCATGACCCTGCGCCTGATGATCGTGGAGGACGACGAGCCGCTCGTTGAGCTGCTGCGCTACAATTTCGAGGCGGTGGGGTATGCCGTCGAGGCAATCATGCACGGCGATGAAGCCGAAGCCCGCCTCAAGGAAGCCGTGCCCGACCTGCTGATCCTGGACTGGATGCTGCCTGGGCTCTCCGGGATCGAGCTTTGCCGGCGTCTGCGGCAAAAGCCGAAGACGCAGAAACTTCCGCTGATCATGCTCACCGCGCGCAGCGAGGAGCCGGACCGCCTGCGCGGCTTTGAAACGGGCGCCGATGACTACGTCGTCAAACCGTTCTCCGTGAACGAACTCGTCGCCCGGGCGGGCCGCCTTCTCATGCGCGCAAATCCGCAGCGCATGGCTGAGGTCATGACGGTCGGCGATATCGAACTCGACCGTGCCGCCATGGTCGTGAAGCGTCGCGGCCGGACAGTGCACCTCGGCCCCACGGACTACCGGCTGCTCGAATTTCTCATGGGATCGCCCGGACGCGTCTTCAGCCGGGAGCAGCTGCTGAATAGCGTATGGGGCGACGACGTCTATATCGACGACCGCACCGTCGACGTCCACATCGGGCGCCTACGGAAGGCGCTTCTGCAGGTTTGGCGAACCGATCCGATCAGGACCGTCCGCGGCGCCGGCTACAGTCTTTCGCCGAAACCCTGAAGCGAAGCCCGCGACGGGCTAACGCTCAGTCCTTCTAATCCCCAGGGCTTCGTTGTCCGCGCCCAGCGGCGAGCACACCCTCTGCTCAAGGCGCTTGCCGTCAATCTTGAGCGGATTTGCGAGCATTTTGAAGTCCGGTTTCGCGGGATGCGGCACATGCTGCACCATGCCCGCCGCCTCAACGAACGGATTGGCAGTCGCCTGCGCCACGTTGTAGATCGGCGCCGCCGGCAGATGACCGCGCAGGATGTCGAGCCACTCGGCCGTCGTCTTGCGGCACATCGCTTCGTCCAGCACGACCGTGAGTTCATCCCGGTTCTTCATGCGCGCTGCAGCTGTCGCGAACCTCGCGTCCTCCAGATACTCGGGATGGCCGACGCGGCGTGCCAGCTCCTCCCAGAATTTCTCCTTCATGCACATCACGTAGATCCAGCCGTCCTTCGTACGCACGGTCTGCACTGGCGTCAGCGATTGGTGCGCGCTGCGGGCAAGGCGCGAGGGCATGTCGTGCCCATTGATGTACCAGGTGCCAGGATAGGAGAGCTGGTGCATCGCGACATCGAACAGGGAAGCGTCCACGTCGCAGCCCTGCTTGGTCTGGCGCGCGCGCATCACGCACGCGAGCAACCCCATGGCACCGGTCATGCCTGTCATGAAATCGATCATGGACGACCCGAACCGCTGCGGCGGTCCATCCGGCTCTCCCGTCAGGGTCATCAGGCCCGCCTCCGCCTGCATGAGGAAGTCGTAGCCGGGCCACGCCTTACGCTCGTTGTCGCGGCCGTAGGCCGAAATGTGCAGGCAGACGACGGCCGGGTTCACCTCCTTCAGGCTCCCGTAGTCGAGCCCCAGCTTTTCCGGCTGGTCGCCGCGCAGGTTATTCATGACGGCATCGGCGGTTGAAGCGAGCCGGCGGAAATCCTCCCTGCCCTCCGCGCTCTTGAGATCGAGCGTGATGCTTTTCTTGTTGGTGTTGATCGACTGGAAGTACTCGCTGTCGTTCTCGCCGAGAAAGCGCGGGCCGACATGCCGCGAGGCTTCGCCCTTGGTTTCGATGTTCTCGATCTTGATGACCTCGGCGCCGAGGTCGGCGAGAAACATCGAGCCGTACGGCCCCGCGCCGAACTGCTCGACGGACAGGATGCGCACGCCTTCCAGTGGCTTCATGATGCCGGATTCCTCTTGATCCATTGCTTGGCGATGATCATGCGCTGCATCTCGTTGGTGCCCTCGCCGATGCACATCAGCGGCGCATCGCGGTACAGCCGCTCGATGTCGAACTCCTTCGAATAGCCGTAGCCGCCGTGGATGCGCAGCGACTCGATGCTGTTCTCGAGCGCTGCCTCGGAGGCGAAATACTTGGCCATCCCGGCTTCCATGTCGCAGCGCTCGCCGCGATCGAAGGCGGCCGCGGCATCGAGCGTCAGCAGCCGCGCCGCCCGCGCGCGTGTGGCCATCTCGCCCAGCTTCAATTGGATCGCCTGGTGCTCGCAGATGGGCTTGCCGAAGGTCTTGCGGATCTGGGAATATTCGGTCGCAAGCGCCAGCGCGCCTTCCGCCACGCCGACGCCGCGTGCCGCGACGTTGATGCGCCCGAGTTCCAGGCCGCCCGTCGCCTGGTAGAAGCCCTGTCCTTCGACACCGCCGATCAGGTGATCTGCACCGACGCGGTAGTCCTCATAAACCAGCTCGCCTGAATCGATCGACTTGTAACCGAGCTTCTCCAACTTGCGACCGACGCGGACGCCTTCCTTCCTCGGGGCGATGAACAGGCTCATGCCCTTGTGGCGCGGCTCGGCCTTTGGATTGGTCTTCACGAGCAGGGCGACGCAGTTGCCCTCGATGCTGTTGGAGATCCACGTCTTCGTGCCATTGATGACGTAGCCGTCTCCGTCACGCTTGGCGACCGTGCGAATACCCTGCAGGTCCGTTCCCGCATCGGGCTCCGTCAGCGCAAGGCCGCCGCGCACCTCGCCGGTCGCGAGTTTCGGCAGCCACGTCTCTTTCTGTCCATTGGTACCGAACTTCTCGACCGCCAGGGCCAGCATCAGGTGCGAGTTGAATATGCCCGTCACTGCCATCCAGTCGCGCGAGATGCGCATCACGATCTTGGCGTAGGTGCCAGCCGGCAGACCCAGGCCGCCGTACTCCGGCGAGATGGTGGCGCCAAACAGCCCGAGTTCCTTCATCTGCTCGACCGTCTCGGCCGGATAGCGGTCGGCGTGATCGTACTCCTTGACGATCGGCTTCACTTCCTTGGCGACCCAGCGATCGATGGTGTCGAGCAGCTGCGCCTCGTCCTCGGGGTCGACGTTGCGCAACTGGGGCGTCGTGGACATAGAGCTCTTATCCTTGGGCCTGCGGCAGATGCCTGCCGCAGGCCCAAGGATAAGAGCTCTATGTCCACGACGCCCCA
>Ga0190265_10003756_pt1 | contig 10415 bp, 10 predicted proteins | sample Popmic124T_FD_133135 | JGI IMG/M metagenome (GOLD analysis project Ga0190265, IMG submission 133135) | Populus adjacent soil microbial communities from riparian zone of Indian Creek, Utah, USA - 124 T | ecosystem: Environmental > Terrestrial > Soil > Riparian zone | place: USA: Utah | collected...
GATATTTATTTTCCAGGAGACTACATGATCGAAACAAATACTATCGCACTCTCATCTGCCAGCGCGCAAAACCAAAGCGAGCAAAACAGGTCGGTTTCAGCGCCAATTACTCACAAGAGAATCGGAATTAAGACCATACCATTCGTGATTATGCACCTGGCCTGTTTGGGCGCGTTCTTTACGGGAGTAAGCTGGTTTGCAATTTTTCTCTGCGTAGGTCTGTATGCTTTACGCATGTTCGGGCTGACTGCCGGGTATCATCGGTATTTTTCGCACCGCTCTTACAAGACTAGCCGGTTCTTTCAATTCCTTCTCGCGCTGCTCGGCACGACTGCCTTGCAGAAGGGGCCGCTGTGGTGGGCGGCTCACCATCGCCGCCACCATAAGTACACGGACCAGGACGGCGACGTTCACTCGCCTCGCCAGAACGGGTTCTGGTGGTCGCACGTCGGATGGGTCATAAGCGATTATTATGACCCGACAGACTGGGACGCCATAAAAGATTTCGCCCGCTACCCTGAGCTGCGCTGGCTCAACAAGCATCATCTCCTTCCGGGGATTACGCTGGCCGTCGCGTGTTTTCTCGTAGGCGGCTGGCAAGGTTTAGTGTGGGGATTTTTCGTCAGCACTGTGATCCTGTATCACGGCACTTTTTCGATAAATTCGCTCGCGCACATGTGGGGCAGCCGCAGGTACGAGACTACGGACGACAGCCGCAACAACCTGTTGCTCGCGCTGCTGACAGGCGGAGAAGGATGGCATAACAATCATCACCACTACATGGCGACGGTCAAGCAAGGTTTCTACTGGTGGGAGGTAGATTTCAGCTATTACGCGCTCAGGCTGCTTGCATGGCTGAGGCTGGTGTGGGACCTGCGTTACCCGCCTCGAAAATTGCTCGCGGCGCGCAACGGATAAGAATCCGTTTCATCTTCTTGCAAATCGCGCGCGTTTCGGTTTAGATTTTTCATCGCTTTTATCCACACTCACCCTGTGGATAAGACGTGGACCATCACGGAGGAAGAAAAAGATGCCAAGAGGAACCTGCCCCGAGTGCGAGGCCGACGTACAGGTTGATGAAGACACAGATAAAGGCGATTCGGTCGAATGCTCTGATTGCGGAACATTGCTTGAAGTGGTCGGCCTCGACCCGATTGAGCTGGACGTGGCGGTGGAAGAAGAAGAAGAAGACTGGACGGAGTAGCGAGCGGGTCAGCCATTAAGATCGCAAACAATGTCTAGGCACAAAAGCCACCCTCGAAGGTGGCTTTTTGTACTCAGGTTGTAGGCAGCATTTTCGATAAGCGCAGAATCACGGAACTCTTCCGACATGTTTTGAAATATTTTTGACATGCTTTGATGCTCGACTGTTTGCAGCCGGCCAGGGGTTAAGCGATAATACCCCCGGCGCGGCTGCGATTACGGTTTTCAACCAGAGGCGAGGGATTAATGACTATCATCGACGACGGCAAGATAAAGACGAACGGGCGGGAACTGCGCGTGCTCTTTAATTGCTCGAAGTGCCCCGCCTACTGTTGCAGCTATGACCGCATCGAAGTTACGCGAAGAGACATCATGCGGCTCGCGAAACATTTCGGCCTCTCTTACGAACAGGCCGAGAAAAGGTACACAAAGTTCGCATACGGCGAGCGCGTGCTGCGCCGTCAAACCGATCACATATTCAAACAGGTCTGCCAGTTTCTTGATAAAGAGTCTCGCCGCTGCACCATCTACGATGCGCGCCCAGGAGTCTGCCGCGAATACCCCGACAGCCTCCGCTGCGGGTATTATGATTTCCTCGCTTCCGAGCGCCGCCGCCAGTGCGATGAAGAGTTTATCCCTTCGGCCTAAGCCTGTTCGGTATGAAATACATTCAAAAACTATTCCTGGCCGGCTATGTGATAATCACGATCTTATTTCTTATATGCGGGCTTTCGTTAATAGCTTTTGCGGGGTACGAGATGTGGCAGGCGGTCCGCCCTGCGGCGGGAGTAACCTTCAGGGACCGATTCAATGCGATCCTGGAAGGCATAGGGTTGTTGACGATAGCCGTCGCCTCGCTTGAGCTGGGACAGACGATAATCGAAGAGGAGGTGCTCAGGCAGGCTCACATGAGCGCTCCGACGCGAGTGCGCCGCTTCCTGTCGCGCTTTATGATAGTCATCGTCGTATCGCTTTCAATAGAATTTCTGGTCGCGGTTTTCCAGCTCATACACGATAACCCTGCTCAGATTCCCCACGTGTCCGCAATAGGCATCGCCGCGGCGTTTCTGCTCGCCGCCTGGGGCATATTTATACGTCTCAACAAGAGCGCCGAAGAGATAGAGCCTGAAGCTATGGAGAAGACCAAGAGCGAAGACGAGAATATGTAAACCCGCCCGCCCCTGAAACCGTCGATCGCACGGCGCGGCAATAACACAAAATACCGGCAGACAGGCGATATGAAATCAAAAGCCGCAAAGCCCGCGATCAGTCCCTCGCGACGAGCCGCGTTTGAGATTCTTCGCCGCATTGAGGCAGACGGCGCGTACTCGTCGCCGCTCGTCGCCGCGCTCTCAGAGTCCAACCTGTCGCGCGAAGACCGCGCGCTCGCCCAAGAGATAACGCTAGGCGTTCTCAGATGGCAAAAGTCGCTCGATTATTTCGTCGAGCGGTATTCGCGCCGCAAAGCCGCTAGCCTCGATCTTCCCGTCTTGATCTCGCTCAGGATGGGGCTTTACCAGATTCGCCATCTCACGCGCATCCCCGCGTCGGCTGCGGTCAACGAGTCCGTGAACCTTGTCAAAGGCTCGCGCGCTCGAAGCGCACATGGATTTGTAAACGCCGTGCTGCGAAATGCCGTGCGCCACATCGACGACAGCGCGGGCGAAGGGATCGCGAACGAAATTGATAGAGTCGCGGTTGAGCTATCGCACCCGCGATGGCTCGTCGAGCGTTGGACGGCGCAGTTTGGGGCAGTCGAAGCCCGCGCGCTTGCGGCTGCAAATAATCAGCATCCCCGCACGGCCTTTCGCGTCAACACGCTGAAGGCTTCCGAAGCTGACGCGATTGAGCTTCTCGAATCTCGCGGAGTGAAGCTGCTGAGGTCGGATTACGCGCCCGGCGCGTTCGTAGTCGAGAGCGGCTCGGCCTCAGAGGTCCAGCAGGCAGCCGCACAAGGCTTGATCTACTTGCAGGACGAAGCGTCGCAGCTTGTCTCGCAGCTTCTTGATGCGAAGCGCGGCGAGCGCATACTCGATCTTTGCGCCGCCCCTGGTTCAAAGTCATCTCATCTCGCCGCGCTGACTGAAAACGGCGCGTTGATAGTTGCCTGCGACATATACCCGCACAGGCTGTCCCAGTTGGCCGCGACCTGCAACCGTGTGGGCGCGCATTCAGTCAGTCCCGTCGTGCTGGACGCGACCGGCGAATTACCTTTTCTCGCCGACTCAAGCAGGTTCGACCGCGTGCTGATAGACGTGCCCTGCTCAGGCACAGGGACGTTGCGCCGAAATCCTGAAATAAAATGGCGGCTCGCGCCCGACGCGCCCGCGCGGCTGGCAGAGGTCCAGCTCAACCTTCTCGCTCGCGCTATGGATGTGATCGGCAAAGGGGGAAGGCTCGTCTACTCGACCTGCTCTGTGGAAGCGGAAGAGAACGAAGGCGTAATCACACGGTTCATCGATAGCGGCGCTTTGTTTCGTATCGTCAAACCAGACGCGCACGCCAGCTTAATAACCTCCGAAGGATTCGTGAGAACTTTTCCTCACCGTCACAACACGGACGGGTTCTTTGCCGCCGTGCTTGAACGGCTATAATCTCAAATATGACTGACGATCAAGTAACGCTTTCCGACATCGAGCAGGCGCAACGCCGCATAGCGACCGTCGCGCGCCGCACTCCGATGGAACGCTCGCTCTGGCTCGCAACCGAGTCGGGTCGAGAAGTGTGGTTAAAGCTCGAATGCTTTCAGGCGACCGGATCATTCAAGCTTCGCGGCGCGATGTCGAGGCTTTCGGCGCTCACTGAAAGCGAGAGATCGCGCGGAGTGCTGACGGTCTCAGCAGGCAATCACGGGCTGGCGGTCGCGCACTGCGCAAGCTTGCTCGGCGTCGAGGCGACGATCATCGTGCCGCGCTCGGCATCGCGCGCAAAGGTCGAAGCCATCGCCCGTTACCCCGTCACGCTCATTGAGCGCGGCGACGGCTACGACGAAGCCGAGCGCGCGGCCCGCGAGATGGAGCGCGAGAGCGGGAAACTATTCGTCTCGCCTTACAACGATCCTTACGTGATAGCGGGTCAGGGAACAATCGGCCTTGAGATCATAATGGACGAGCCGCGCCTTGAGGCTATACTGGTCCCAGTGGGCGGGGGCGGCCTTCTTGCAGGCGTCGCGGTTGCCGTGAAAGCCTTGATGCCGCACATAGAAGTTTACGGCGTTGAGTCTGTAGCATCTCCCACCATGCTCCGCAGCCTGGAGGCGGGGCGCATAGTCGAGATTGAAGAGGAAGAATCTATAGCCGACGGGCTGGCAGGCAATATCGAGCCAGGCTCGATCACATTCCCGATCATTCAGCGCTTGATAGACGGCATCTGCCTGGTGAGCGAAGAGGCTATACGCGGCGCGATCACGCGGATGGCGCGCGAAGAACATGTGATGATCGAAGGGGCGGCGGCTGCCGGACTTGCGGCGCTTGATGATGACCGGTTCAAAGACTATCGAGTTGCCACGATAATCACTGGCCGCAACATCACGTTAGATCTTTTCAAATCGCTTTAAGCTTCTTAAATAGCTTTAAGCTTCAGGCGACGGCCAACTCTGCGCGGCGCGAGCCTGTGTGAAAGACATAGATCGGATCGTCGGCGTCTCCGAGCTTAACCGCCGCCCAGACGGATTGCTCTTTGCTGTCATGCACTATAACTTCGCCCGATGCGGCAAAGCCGTCGGCGTCAGTCTCTGCGACCAGGACAGCAACCCATTGATCTGGATAAATGCGCTTGATCTCGTTGATCGAAAAGAGAACCGGAGTGTGGCGAAACATTGTGAGGCAACCTCCCAGGGGTCGCGGGGGCGTTTACAAAATTCGAAGTGGGGTTTAATCAAGGGGGCCGAGCGAAATTAAAGAGCGGGCGGCGATTGGGGACCGCCCGCTCAATATTCTACCACTGGGTGTCAATACAATTGCTTGCGAATTTCTTGCGTCTGAGAAGTAAACCGGCAAGCATTAAATATCGAGGTTCTTCACGTCCAGAGCGTTATCTTCGATGAAGCGGCGGCGCGGCTCGACCGCATCGCCCATCAACACTGTGAACATCTCGTCCGTCTCGACCGCGTCATTGACCTGCACGTTTAGAATCGTGCGCTTTTCGGGGTTGAGCGTCGTCTCCCACAACTGATCCGGGTTCATCTCGCCCAGGCCTTTATATCGCTGGATCGAGATGTCCTTCTTAGCCGCCGTCATCACGTGTTCGAGCAGCGCGACGCGCGAATCGACTATCGTATGATTGCCGTTTTCGGCAATGACGAACGGCGGGCGGCTCAAGTCTTGAAGCTCGCCGCAAAGCTGCACGGCCTTCTGGAACTCGACGTGTGTCGCAAGCTCCCAGTCGATTATTACGCGACCGTTGCCGCGCGAGCGCGCAACCGCGATCTCGAAAGTTCCATGCTCTTCGTCCTCTTCAATCTCCGTCTCGTAGCCCACCTCTTCCAGCGCGGCTGCGACGGTTTGAAGATGCTTCTCTTTCTCGAATACCTCGTGGAGCTTCAGGCCGTCTTTGGCGAGCGCGCCCTTCGAGCCTGCGAAAGCGTCTATCACCGTATCGACCAGCTTGCGGTCGTGCAAACGGCGCTCAAGCTTGTCGAGGTAGGTGTCAAGCTCTGCCAGCTTTTCAAGCATGCGGCGAAGCTCCGCGCCCTTGAATTGGACACTGGTAGCCTTCACCGTCACGGTGACATTTTCTGTCGCCTTGCGCATGAGGAATTTTTGCAGCTCTTTTTCGTCGCGCAGATACTGTTCGCTCCTGCCTTTCTTGATCTTGAACAGCGGCGGCTGCGCGATGTAAACATGGCCGTGATCTAAAAGCTCAGGCATCTGCCGGTAAAAGAATGTCAAAAGCAGCGTGCGAATATGCGAGCCGTCCACGTCCGCGTCGCACAGCAGTATGATGCGATCATAGCGCAGCTTCGCAAGATCGAAATCGTTTTTGCCGATCCCCGTTCCGAGCGCGGTAATCATGGTGCGAATCTCGGAATGCGAGAGCATCTTGTCGTAGCGAGCCTTTTCGACGTTCAGGATTTTACCTTTAAGCGGCAGTATGGCCTGCGTCCTGCGGTCGCGCCCCTGTTTTGCCGAGCCGCCCGCCGAGTCGCCTTCGACTATGAACAACTCGCACAGTTTGGGGTCTTTCTCGGAGCAGTCGGCAAGCTTGCCGGGCAGCGCCGCGCTGTCGAGCGCCCCTTTGCGGCGCGTCAAATCGCGAGCCTTGCGAGCGGCCTCGCGCGCGCGCGCGGCTTCAATAGCCTTTGCAATTATCTTTCGGGCGACCGAAGGGTTCTCTTCAAAGTGGCGGCCCAGGTTCTCGTTGACGAACGCTTCGACGTTCCCCTTCACGTCAGAGTTGAGCCTGCCTTTTGTCTGTCCCTCGAACTGCGGCTGAGGCAGCTTAACACTTATGACGGCGACCAATCCTTCGCGGACATCTTCGGGCGCGAGCTTCTCGTCGTCCTTCTTAAACAGCCCGGCGGACTTCGCGTAGTTGTTAATCGTGCGCGTGAGCGCGGCGCGAAAGCCCGTCAGGTGAGTCCCGCCGTCAACCGTGTTGATGTTGTTGGCGAACGAATGGACTATCTCGTTATAACTGTCGTTGTACTGTATGGCGACTTCGATGGCGACGGGGTCCGTGTCTGTCCCTTCTCTCTGGAAATGGATCGGCTGTGCGTGTAAAACAGTCTTGCTCTTATTCAAGTGCTTTACGAACTCTGCGATGCCGCCTTTGTAAAAGAACTCGTGAGCCTTCTCCGTGCGCTCGTCGTTGATCGTGATGCGTATGCCGGAGTTTAAAAACGCTTTTTCGCGCAGCCGCTGTGAAAGCGTGTCGAAATTAAACTCCGTCACCTCGAATATCTCAGTGTCGGGCTTGAACGTAACCTTGGTCCCGCGCCTGCGAGTCTTCCCTGTCTGGCGCAAACGGTCTTCCGGGATGCCGCGCTTGTACTCCTGCTCGTAGGTCGCGCCGTCGCGCCAGATTTCTAAGCGCAGCAATTCAGACAGGAAATTTACGACCGACACGCCCACGCCGTGCAGCCCGCCCGACACCTTGTAAGCGTTAGAGTCGAACTTGCCGCCCGCGTGAAGTTTTGTAAGCACGACTTCTGCGGCGGACTTCTTCTCCTGTTTATGAATATCGGTGGGTATGCCGCGCCCGTTATCGATGACCGTGATGGAGTTGTCAATGTGAATAATGACTTCTACTCGGTCGCAATAACCGGCCAGCGCTTCGTCGATAGAATTATCTACAACTTCATAAACCAGATGATGAAGACCCAACTCGCTCGTCGAACCGATATACATCGCGGGCCGTTTTCGCACGGCGTCTCTTCCTTCGAGCACCGTGATCGATCCCGCTCCGTAATTGTCTATGCTCACAGTCTTCTCCTTACGTGTAACTTGCTTTAATGCTCTGCTCATTCGTCTCCCTGTCTCGCGTCACAATGCTTCAGTAAGTAGCATTATGCTCGCTCTCATCGACCATCATCTCGCGCACGGCGCGTTCAAGGTCGCCTTCCGCGTCACCGGCACCGCGCGCCGACTCCTGCTGGGCGGCACTCGTATTCACCTCGCCGGAACCGGCTTCTCGCACGGCGCGACCCCTGTCAACCAGGTAGACCGAAGCGCGCTCGCGATAGCGATTGGCGATGGCTCGACGCGACGTGCTGACGAAGGTTTGAGTCGTGCCTTCAAGCTGCTGAAGGAGCGATTCAATACGGCTACGATCAAGCTCTGCGTCAATGTCATCGATGAGCAATACGGGGCTTTCTTCGTAAATAGAATTATAGATGGAAAGTTGCGCTAAATCAAGGAGTAATAAGGCACTTCGCTGCTGCCCGGCGCTCGCGAAACGCGCCACTTCGCGCCCGTCCGCCAGTATCTCCAGATCGTCTCTGTGAGGCCCTATCAAAGAGTGTCCCGCGCTTATTTCGGCGCTCAAACGCACGGCGAGCCGTTCGTCGAACAACCGGCTGAAATCGTCGAGATTGCCTTTACCCTCAAGCTGCGAACGATAACGGACGCTTATCCGCTCCGCGCCAAAAACGGCCCGCCCGTGATCGTTGCTATCAAGCACACGGTTCAACCGCTCGACGTAATCCGTGCGCGCGTTGTGGACCGATGCGCCGAACTCTACGAGTTGCTCGTTCCAGGCTTCGACTTGATTTTGGTATGAAGAGGGGTTATCGCTTTTCGCGGCCTCTGCAAGCAAGCGATTCTTCTGTCTTATGATGTGGTTGTACTGCGACAGCGTGTTGAGAAAAGTCGGCGTAATAGTTACCAGCCCGCGATCAAGAAAGCGGCGGCGCTCTTTCGGCTCGCCGCGAATCACATCCATCTCTTCGAGAGAGAATACAAACACGTCGAGGTTGCCCAGGTAGCGAATGACCGATTCGCGCTTTGCGTTGATGAATAGCTCTTTCGTGTTCTCAGTCAGCAGGAGCTGTAGATCTTTCGTTAGCGACCCGCGCAACGTCTCGGCGCGAAGCACGGCCTGGTCCGCGCCGAAGCTGAGGCAGTCGCGCACCTGGCTCGTGCGAAACGACTTCGTTGTGCCGAGGAGATAGATGGCCTCAAGCCAGTTAGTCTTTCCCTGAGCGTTGTCGCCATAAAAGATGTTGAGTCCGGGGCCGAATTGAGCGGAGCCTTCGAGATTACGAAACCCGTTAACCTCAATTCGCGTCAATATCATGGTTGAATGTTATCACGAAACTACTATCATCGTCATGAATGCGCCCGCCTGCGCGATGTTTGACAACCTCAGTTTTTCTGTTATAGCTTTGCTGCGCTATTCGGCAAGCAGGTTTTACATAATTAAAGTTCACATGATTTAGTTTTACATGATTAAGTTTTACAGAGGTCGGAAAGTTTGGGGCAACAGATAAGAATCGAGATACGAGGGCGCGACGAGTTTTGGGGCCGCGCTTTTCTCGTCGAGTGGAAACACCAATTCCCCGAAAGAGAGCTTGTACAATCGGGGCGAGACTCTTTTCTTGTCGACGCGGACTGGACGAGTGATCTTGAGCGCGTCGCCGCGCAGACTTTTTGCACCTTCCGGCGCGCGCCTGAAAACCCGCGACGCAGAGAGTGGTTAAGCTCCATCATCACGCGGCGCAACAGGGATTGAGAATGCGTAAGATTCGCGCAGGAATAATCGGCGCAGGATTCGTCGGCCCGCGTCACCTCGACGCCGTCCGCAGGCTAGGTTACGTCGACGTAGTCGCGATTGCGGCTTCAACGCTTGAGTCCGCGCAGCGCAAGGCCGCTCGCCTCGGCATCGAGCGCGCTTATTCAAGCTACGAAGAACTGCTGGCCGACCGTAGTATCGAGGTTGTCCATGTCTGCACGCCAAACTACCTGCACTACGGCGTAGTGATGGCCGCCATTCGCAACAATAAGCATGTGATATGCGATAAGCCGCTCGCGCTGACGGCGGTCGAGGCGCGCGAGATGCGCGATTACGCGCGGGCCGCGGGCGTTGTAAATGCCGTCGCGTTCAATTATCGCTTCTGCCCTATGGTCGAGCAGGCCCGCGCGATGGTGGCGGGCGGAGAGATCGGCAACGTGCGTTTCGTTCACGGCCATTATTTGCAGGACTGGCTGCTTTACGAGACGGATTTTTCCTGGCGGCTGGAAGCCGACAAAGGCGGCGCGTCAAGCTCCGTCGGAGACATCGGCTCGCACTGGTGCGACACCGCGCAGTTCATCGCGGGCCTCAGGATCGAGCGCGTGCTTGCGAGCCTGAATACAATGGTGCAGGTGCGGAAGAAGCCCTCAGGCTCACGCGAAGCGTTCACCGCCGACAGGTTTGAAGAACAGGCCGAAAATTACGTCATAACGTCCGACGATCTAGGCTCTATCATGCTTGAGTTTGAAGGCGGCGCGCGCGGCGTCTTTCTTGTAGGCCAGGTCTGCCCCGGTCATAAAAATGATTTGCAGATCGAGCTGAACGGGTCGCAGGCGTCCTTGAGGTGGAAGCAAGAGCTGGCCGACGAATTGTGGGTGGGCCACCGCGACCGGCCAAATTTGCAGATGGCGGGCGACCCCGCATTGCTTACCGATTCGGCGCGGCGGTATGCGAGCTTGCCGGGCGGTCGCAGCGAAGGCTGGGCCGACGCATTCAAAAATCTTATGTCGAGCATCTACACTTTCATTGCCGAAGGACGCCAC
>Ga0190265_10003757_pt1 | contig 10415 bp, 8 predicted proteins | sample Popmic124T_FD_133135 | JGI IMG/M metagenome (GOLD analysis project Ga0190265, IMG submission 133135) | Populus adjacent soil microbial communities from riparian zone of Indian Creek, Utah, USA - 124 T | ecosystem: Environmental > Terrestrial > Soil > Riparian zone | place: USA: Utah | collected...
CACGATCAAGCCGGTGATGACGACGACGAGCAGGAAGTCGGCGACCACCCAGCGTGGGACCCCGCGCCGCTCCGCGCGCCATTCGGCCACGCGGCTGCCGAACAGGATGCCGATCGCGACCAGCAGGCCGAACGGTTGGAGCTTGAGCCAGCCCGCGATGACCCACGGCTTGAGCTCGAACCAGGGGATGTAGAGCAATGTCGACACGCGGCTTGCCCGGCTTTCTATAGCACTTGGGTGGGAGCGCCAACCCCGGCGTCTCGTGCGTGCGCTCGAACCCGGGTCGCGCCCGCGGGTATTCCAGCGACTCAGAAGCCAGGCTCACAGGAAGGCGGGAAGGCTGGAAGGAAAGACACAACTCGAGGTTCCTCCTTCCCGTCTTCTCGCCTTCCTGTGATTCTTCGCGCTCGTTGCTCATGCGCGACAGCGTGGAACCCGCAATCCGTGGCGAGCGGCCCGAGGTCGTGCTCACGCGCGACACGCCGCTCGACGCGCTGATCTCGCTCGGGCTGTGGGGCGCGGGGGCGGCCTGGCTCGCGCCGATGATGGCCTTACAGATGGCGCTCTACCGGGCCTATGACCCGCGTCGGTTGCAGTGGCTCGAGCGCCTGTACACGCGCGGGCAGGTCGCGCTCACCGGCTCGCGCTGGCGCGCGGTGGTCGACCCGGCGATCGATCCCGCGCGGCCGTACGTGTTCATGCAGAACCACGTCAACCACCTCGACCACTGCACGATGTATTGCGCGACGCCGCACTTCAAACAGGGGGTCGAGCTGGAGGAGCATTTCCGCTATCCGCTTTACGGCGCGTACATGCGGAGCCGCGGCACCCTTCCGGTGCGCCGCGGTGACATCGGCCAGCTGCGCGAGCTCGTCGCGGGCATGCGCGCCCAGCTCGCAGCCGGCAACTCCTTGCTGGTGTTCCCGGAAGGCACGCGCACGCTCGATGGCCACCTCGGCCCTCTGCAGCCCGGGTTGTTTCGCATCGTCGCGCAGCTGGGCGCGCCGATCGTCCCGGTGACGGTCACCGGCATGTACCGAGTGATGAGAAAGGGCTCTCTCCTGATCAGGCCCGGGCACGCGGTCACGGTCTACTGCGACGCCCCGATCGAGACGGCCGGCAGACGTCGGCAAGACCTGCCCGCCCTGGTCGGCTTGGTCCAATGCGCCATCCAATCGCGTCTAGACGCGTACTGGCGCGAAAACACAACGATTGCGCCGACCCCCCCAAGACTTTTCAACAATTCCCGATAGATGCGAACGAGGCGGCACAGTAATCGATTTTTGTGCACAAGTTACACCGCATGCTTGACCCCCCTTTTCGCCGAGCGCAGACTCGCCTGCGGGTGGTTGGAAAAGGCAGGAATCACATGCGAACGGTGGCAAGAGCGTGCATCGGCGCCGCGCTGTTTCTGAGTGCGTGCAGCAGCGATACAGACCCCGGCACGGGCGTAGTCCCGGGTGGGCAGCCTCCTACCGTGGCTCCACCACCGACCGTGCAGGGCACGGCGGGCGCTGCGGCGCTGCCGATGAACCCGGTGCAGCCGCCGGTGAACCCGGTGCAGCCGCCGGTGAACCCGGTGCAGCCGCCCGTTCAGCCGCCGCCCAACCAGATGATGCCGACGATGATGCCGCCTCCGGTGGAGATGCCGCCGCCCGCCGGCAACGGCTTGGCCATGGACGAGTGCAACCTGAACACGCAGTGGCCTGGCGACGAGTACTGCATCCTGCCTCCGCCCGCGGACAAGGGCTTTCAGATGCACATCGGGCCGTCGAACTACGACAACCCCGAGCCGCGCTACGTGATGGAGCCGGACTCGGAGATCACCGAGACGTTCAGCGGGATGACCGGTAACACCACGAACGTCTACTACTACTGGCGCCAGTACCGCATGCGCCCCGGTTCGCACCACTTGATCGTGAACTCCACCGGTGGGCGGCGCCTCGGCGGCACCCAGAACCTCGCGAAGGACAACCCGGAGCGCGGGATGATCGCGGATGAGAACAAGGGCGTGGGCATGATGCTCGCGCCGCGCTCGCCGCTGAGCAACAGCCTCCACTACTACAACTTCACCGACAAGCCGATCATCAAGCAGGTCTGGGTCAACTTCTGGTACCGCGATGCCGAGGAAGTGACCGAGCCGGCCAACGAGATCTTCTCGATGCTGGGCATGGGCATCCAGCCCGGCCAGCGCGTGATCAAGCACGGCTCCTGCCCGGTCACGGGCACAGGCCGCATCCTCACGCTGTACGGACACGTTCACTCGCACAACAAGCGCTTCAGCGCCTGGCGCAAGCGCGGCAGCGAGAAGATGCTCGTGCACGAGAGCTACAGCTGGGAGCACCCGGGCGTGAGCGAGTTCAGCAGCAACGTGATGAACCCCGTGCTCAACCCGGCCGGCAAGGTCGCCGGCGGTTACAGCGGCGTCCTGGACGTGAAGCAGGGCGACACGATCGAGTTCGAGTGCGACATCCTCAACGACACGAACTCGGTGTTCGTGGGCCAGAACGAGGCCCAGGACGACGAGATGTGCATCCTGATCGGTGACTCGGTCGGGACCTCGCTCAGCCCGTTCTGCGCCATGAGCGATCTGCCCGCGACCGGCCAGTAAAGCCCGCTCTCACGAGCCAACGACGCGCGCGGGGTTCGCCCTGCGCGCGTCGCGCTTTAACGGCTCCGTGCGCGCCGCTTGGCTTCGGCGTCGCGCAGCTCGAGGCGCAGCGCGTCCATGCGGATGTGCCCTCGTAGGGGGGGTTCAAACCCGCCCGCAGCACGACGGCAGAGCATGGGAAAGAAAGAAGAAGGCCCGACGTGTCTGGCCTGAGATCGTCGCGCTGCGTGCGGGTTTGAACCCGCCCCTACGAGTGCCCCGACCCGATCCGGATCCAGTGCTCAGATCCCGATCCAGCGCCCCGATCCCGACGGGTCTTTCCCCCTACTTGGATCGCATGCGGGTGCGGACGGTGTAGACGCTGTCGCCGCTGAGCACGCCGCCGCGGCCGAACAGGCGTCCCCATTGCCAGTTGGACAGCCCCAGCTCGGGCTTGCGCAGCGCCTTCTGGCCGTCGACCCAGCGCGTGCCGGCATCGCCGATGAACGGGGCGTTGATCCCTTGATAGAAGCGCTCGTGCTCCGCCGCGTCGCCGCCGACCAGGCTGGCCACGAACTGCGGGCTGTAGCGATTGAACAGCTCGATCGCGGCATCGGTGCCATCGACCAGCGCGAGCGTGATCTCGGGCGTGCCTTCCCACTCCCACTCGTGGCCGAGCATCGCGCTCGCGATCGGCTCCGCCTGGGGCTCGCGGCGTGGCCCGTGGGAGCGCTGCACCTCGACCAAGCTCTCGAACAAGGTGCCGGGGACCGCCCCGCGATCGCGCTCGACCACGTGCAGCTTGTACGACGTGCCGAGCCGCTCGCCCGCTCGCTGCAAGCCGCGCAGCGCGGCCGGCACCAGCTCGGAAGCGCGCACGCGCGGCAGGCACAGCGTGTTGAGCGTGTTGCAGACCTTGCGGTCGAGCGAGTCGAACACCGCGCGCTCGACCGCTTCCGCGCGTGCGCTCGGACTGGCCACGATCCACGCGCCACCCGTGCCGTGCAGGCTCACGGGGATGCCGGCTTGTTGCGCCAGCGCGCCGAGCGTCGCGACGGCAGGCCCCGACCCGCGCGCGACCGCGAGCGCGATCCGGCGATCGGAGAACAGCGCCCAGCCCGACGCGTGCTCGGCGCTCTCGAGCAAGCACACCGCGTCCTCCGGCAACCCCGCGTGGCTCAGCGCCGGTCGCAACGCGGTGCTCATGATCGCGCGCGCGGTGCCGAGCGCGTCGCTGCCGATCCGGAACACCACGCTGTTGCCGCCGCGCAGCACGCCGGTCGCGTCCGCCAGGACGTTGGGCCGGCCCTCGAACACGAACGCGACCACGCCGAGCGCGGCGCCGACCAGCTCGACGTCGAAGTGCGCGTGCTCGACGCGCTCGATCACCTGCCCGCGCCGGCTCGCGGCGTGGACCCAGCCGCGCAACCCCTCGATCATCGAGCGCCGCATCGCTTCGGTCGCGCGCAGGCGCGTGGTCGAACGCCCGCGCTGCTGGGCCGTGGTCACGTCGATGGCGTTGGCGGCCGTGATCGCCGACCAGTTGGCGTCGGACTCGAGCCGGAGCGCGAAGTCTTCGAAGAAGGCCGAGATGGCCGAGTCGCTCGCGCTGCGCACCTGTTCGAACGCGGTGCACGCGCGAGCCACGGCTGCGGCGACCAAGGCGCGCTCGGCCGCGGGGATCAACAACACTTGCTCGCTGGCTTCGACCACCACCAGCGCGTCGCCCGGGGCGAAGCGATCGCAGACCGTGTCGGGTACGGCGAGCAGCTTGTCGCCGCCGCACAGCAGGCGCGTCCCGCGCGGCAGGCTCGTCAGCGCGATGGCGCGGTCCACGTTGCTACTTGCCGTCATCGAGCCCGAACATCGCCTTGGCGGGCTTGTCGGTGGTGTAGTTGTAGACGCCGAAGACCACGGAGACGACCAGCGAGAGCACCACGAACGAGGCGAGTCCGAGCACGACCCTCCGCACGAGCCGCAGCCGGCGCTCGTAGAGAGCCTGCGCTTGGGGGTTCAGGGGCACCGGATCGTTCGCCATGCCGCGCAGCATAGCTGAGGCCGGCATGCCGTCGACCGCGCCCCGAGCACAATCTCGAGCGCTCGTGCGTTCACGCTTACATGCCGGTGGAGCTGCATTCGTGCCGATTTCTCGGCCATCCGCGGGCAGGGACTATGCTCGCGGGATGGCGCGAAGGAGAGCCGCGAAGCGGACCATGCCGTGGGGCTGGCTGGCGCTGCTCGGGCTGGCGATCAGCGCGGTGGCGTTCGGGCGCTCGCCGGACATCGGTCAGCCGCGCGCCGAGCCTCGCGCCGCGCCGCAAGCGCAGGGGCGCGTACCGCCGGCGCGCGTACCGCCCGCACCGGCTACGCCGCCGCGTGCCCGCAAGGAGCCGCTCCGCATCGGCAGCCCGTTCTTCGTCTCGGCGCCCGACTGCGAGCGCGAGCTGCGCGCACGGCGCGTGCGGTCACAGCGCGGCGCGCGGGCGCGGCCGCGCGTGGGCAGCTGGAATCTGCGCTGGTTTCCGCGCGGCACCGCGCATGGCCGCGACCCCGAGCGGCGTACCGACGTGCGCTGGATGGCGTGCGCGATCGCCAGCCTCGACGTCGACGTGCTCGCGATCCAGGAGGTGGTGCAAGACCCGGAAGGGCGCACGGCGCTGCTCGACCTCGGCGAGCGGCTCGATGCGCTGACCTCCGGTGGCTGGCGCGCGCAGCTCGACGAGTGTCCGGGCAGCGGCCGGCAGCACGTCGGCTTCCTGTACGACTCGCGCCGCGTTCAGCTGCGGGATGCGCGCGCGATCGACGCGCTCAACCCCGGTCGTAGCGCGTGCGATCGCAGCCTGCGCCCCGGCTTCGGCGCGCACGCGCGCTTCGCGGACGGCAGCGCCGTGCAGCTGATCGCCGTGCACGCCGACAGCGGCACCACGCAGCGGGACTTCGACAACCGGCAGCGCAGTCTGGCGCGCCTGGGCGGCGTGCTCGCCGCGCTGCGGCACGACGATCGCGACGCGATCGTGCTCGGCGACTTCAACACCATGGGGTGCAAGGACTGCGCCCCGGCGCAGAGCGCGGCCGACGAGCTGGCCGCGTTCGATGCGCAGCTGTCGCTCCTGCAGCTGAAGCGGGTCGGCGCGGGCGGCGCGCCGCACTGCTCGCAGTACTACCGCGGCCACGCCGGCTTGCTCGACCACGTCCTGGTTCCCACCACCAGCCCGCGCTGGTCCCGCAGCACGCTCGAGACCTTCGGCCCCTGCGCCGCGCTCGCCTGTGCCTCCACCCCCCGCGGCCGCTCACTGCCCGCCCTGGCCACCCTCAGCGACCACTGTCCCCTGGTCGCCTTCGCGGCTCCCAAGCGAAAGTAGAAGCGTTCAGCGCGCGCTACTCGCCGATGAAGATGGCGACGTCGGTCGAGTGCGTTCGCGCCGCGGCGAGCTCGGCGGGGACGGGCAGGGCAGCGTCGGACGGCAGCTGCGCGGCGATCGCGGCCAGGCTGCGCGCCCGCCGTTCGCGATCGTCGGTGGCCGTGTACGCCGTCACCGGCGGTACGCGTCCCGGCGTTTGGGTGCCCAGCACGGCGCGCAGCGAGCGCCAGGCGATGGCGCGCACGGCCGGGTAGTCATCTTCGCGCAGCGTGTCGAGCAGCAGACCGGCGCGGCGTGCGAGCTCGACGCGCGGCATGTCCGCGAGCGCGCCGCGGCCCAGCGCGTCGGCCGCGAGGGCGCGTTCGATCGGATCGCCGGTCAGCAGCAGGCGGGTCGCCTCCGGCAGCTCCGCGTTCGTCGAGGTCACGCCCGCGTCCGTTGCGCGTGCTCGTGCGGGCGCTCGCGGCGCGGGATCGCGCGACCAGCTCGCCAGCGCCGCCGCCGCCCACGCGCGGGTCTCGGTCACGTGGCAGAGCGTGCATGCGTCCGGGCGCGACGATGCGCTCGGCGTACCGGGTTGGGGCGAGTCGATCCGGTGGCTGCGGTGCGCGCCGATCAGGCCGTAGACGACTCGCGGCATGTGGCAGCTCACGCAGCGCGCCCCCTCGCTCGTCGGTTCGTGCCGGCTGTGCGCCCGCAGCTGGACGGCGCTGGCCAGCTCGCGGTGGCACCCGGTACACGCCGCGTCGCCCGGGCGCGCCGGATCGAGCTGACCGCGTGGGTCGCCCGCGTGCATGCTGTGACAGCTCGTGCAGGTCAGCGCGCCGCGCTGCGCGCACGCCGATTGCAGCAAACCTTGGCACTCGTACGCGGTCAGCCGCGGGGTGCCGTCCGGCCAGAAGCGCGGCTCGAACGCGCCCGGCTCGCCGTTGAGCGTGGTGCTGCGCCACAGCGGCTGGCTGTGGCGCGCGAGCGGCTCGCCCGGCACGAAGCGATCGCCGACGCGGTGCACCTGCTCGATGTCGGGCGCGATGCGCTGGCCGTGGCAATGACCGCAGACCTCCGCGCTGCGCTGGGGTGAAAGCCGGCTCGGATTGGCGATCGTCGGATCGGCGCGACCGCTCAAGTGCAGCGCGAAGCGGCGCAGCGGATCGCGGTTCGCCTGCACGTGCGGGCCACCCGGACCGTGACATGCCTCGCAAGCGATGCCCAGCTCCGCCACGCGCGTGTCGAACTGACCGCTCAACGCGTCGAGCCCGGGTCGCGGCGCCACGTTGTGGCAATAGATACAGTTGTCGTTCCAGCGCGCGACGTGACGATCGTAGTCGCCGCGCGCGATCGGCTGCCCGGGTCCCGCCGGCTCGGGATCCGGGGTCAGGAATGCGCCGTTGAGGTGCATCCAGCGCTGCTCCGCGATGTTCCACGCGACCGGCAGCCGCACGTACACGTCATCGACGCGCGCGAGGTACTGCTGGTAGCGGCGTGAGCCCACGGTGCGCGCGACCATGAAGCGCGTGCCGGTCAGCAGCGCGTCTGGACCCTCGCGCGTGACGTTGCCCAGCGCGGCGCCCGGCAGGCCCGCATCGGCGATCGCGCTCAGCTCGATCGCGAAGCCGCCGCGTTCGTCGCGCGACATGCGCGCGCGGATCCCGCCGTAGTCGAAGCGCGCGTCCGCGAAGTCGCCGAGCACGCTCGCCGGCGACGCGTCCTGCGTCATCGTGCGGTGGAAGGTGCGGTGCCAGCTCTCGTGGTTGCTGGGATGGCAGCGCTTGCACTCGTCCGAGCCCGCGTACGCGGCGCCCCGGAACGAGAGCGGGCGGGCCAGCGCCTGCTCGACCCCGCGCGCGTGCAGCCCAACGCCGAGCGCGCATGCGACGGCGAGCGCGAGCGCAGTCCCGATACGTGCGAAGCGGCTCGAGCGGCTCACGGCCGCAGTCTAGCTTCACGACCCCGAACATGAGTGCGGGGCCAGGCACCGGGACGGGGGTGCCTGGCCCCGCATGGAAATCAGCGACGGTCTGCGAGAGCACGGTTGCCCGTGCTACCGCGAGCGATGATCACAGCCGTTTGCGCTTGGGGAACAGGGTTCGCGTCCGTGACCAGCGCCTGTGACCGCTTCCGACTTCCTCGGGACAGCAAAACCCCGGAAAACTACCCGGGATCTGGCATTCGGGCTGCGTGACACGCGGTGGGTGGGATGGTGTCCCGCAGCCCGACTACCACCCGCTTAATGCTTCCGGTGTAGGCGACTGTTAGAGATCGGACTAGCGAATGGTGCCAAAGTCGGCTGGAAATACGGCCATCACGCCGCCTTCTTCACCGAGCGCTTGGTGACCAACACCGGGCAGTGCGCGAGGCGCACGACGCGCTCAGCCACGCTGCCGGTCAGGGCGTGGGCCAGGCCGGTACGGCCGTGCGTGCCCATCACGATCAGGTCGGCCTGCATCTCCTTCGCCTGGTCCACGATCACCTTGTAGGGGACGCCCTCGAGCACATCGGTGCGGACGGCGATGCCCTGCTCGCGCAACGGCCGAGCTTGGGAGGCGACTTCGTCTTCGAGCTGTCCCCGCAGCTTGGTGAAGAAGTCTTCGCCGAGGCCGACGTAGCCCTGCATCGGCAGCACGTACGCGGGGTTCTGGAACGCGTGCAGCAGCGTGAGCTCGCCGCCGACCGCCTTGGCCAGGCCGGCTGCATCCTCGAGCGCGGCGTTGGAGAACTCGGAGAAGTCGACTGGGCACAGGATTCGCTTGTATGGCTGCATGATCCGCCTCGTTGTCGGTGATTTAAGCGCGGCTGGCGTTCGCGCAACCGTCGCGGCTTCGAGACCGCCATGGCACTCTGCCGGGCCGTGGCGAGCTGGAAGCCGAGCGACGTGCCCGATCAGAGCGGCCGCATCGCGCTCGTGACCGGCGCCAACAGCGGGATCGGCTTCGAGGCGGCGCGCATGCTGGCGGCGCGCGGCGCGCACGTGTTGCTGGCGTGCCGCGACCAGGCGCGCGGGGAAGCGGCGCGCGCGCGCATCGTGGCCGAGCAGCCGCGGGCGAGCCTCGAGCTGCTCGCGCTCGACCTCTGCGACCTCGCGCAAATTCGCAGCGCGGCCCAGAGCGTGAACGAGCGTCACGGCCGGCTCGATCTGCTGTGCAACAACGCCGGCGTGATGGCGATCGAGCGCGGCTTGAGCCCGGACGGCTTCGAGCTGCAGCTGGCGGTGAATCACCTCGGGCACTTCGCGCTGACCGGTCTGCTCTTGCCGAGCGTGCTGGCGAGCCCCGCCGCGCGCGTGGTGACCGTGACCAGCATGGTGCACATGGTCGGGCGGATGCGCTGGGACGATCTGGATGGAGCGCGCAGCTACGATCGCTGGGGGGCGTACGCGCAGAGCAAGCTCGCCAATCTGCTGTTCGCGTACGAGCTGCAGCGCCGCTTCGCGCGCATTGGGGTGGAGGCGATCAGCGTGGCGTGCCACCCGGGCTACGCCGCGACCAATCTGCAGTTCGTCGCGCCCAACGCGGAAGGGCGCGCGTTCTCGGCCGGCTTCTTCCGCGTCGCCAACGGCTTGTTTGCGCAGTCCGCCGAGCGTGGAGCTTGGCCCACGCTGTACGCCGCGACCGATCCTTCCGTCGTCGGCGCGGACTGCGTCGGCCCAGGCGGACCGGGCGGCATCTGGGGCGCGCCCAGGACGGCGAAGACCAGCCGCGCGTCGCACGATGCGGACGACGCGCTCCGGCTCTGGGATCTGTCGGTGCAGCGCACCGGCGTCAGCTACGAACGCCTGATCCCACGCAGCGTATCGGGGCCATCGCCGCGCTGGTGAAGGGAAGAGGATTCACAGGAAGTCGGGAAGTCGGCATTTCCATCTGGCTTCCCGCCTTCCTGTTGCAACTCCTACAACCCGTACGCGGTCAGCCCGCCTGCGCCGGGCATGCCGCCGCGCAGGGTCCATTGATAGCCCCAGGGTACGAACAGCATACCGTCCGCGACGACCGGGCTGCCGCCGATCGCGTCCGGCAGCATTTCGCTCCACAGCTCGCGGCCGCTCTGCGCGTCGAGCGCCCAGATCGTGCCCCCGTTCGTCGCTACGTAAGTGACGCCGTTGGCGTGCGCGACGCCGCCGTAGGTGACCGTCGGCTCCACGTGCTCCCACTTGACCGCGCCGTTGCTCGCGTCGAGCGCGACGGTGCGGGTCGCGCCTTCCGAGAAGCGGTTCGACGCCACGTACACGGTGCCGTTCGCGTACGCGGACGCGCTCATCACGCCGCCGAGCGGGCTGCCGGGCGTGACCATGGTCATCCACTGGATCACGCCGGTCTCGCGATCGAGCGCGTAGTAGATGCCGCTCTTGACGCCGATCCCGACCAGGTCCTTGCCGTTCGCCGAGAACAGGTTCGCGCTCGAGCCGATGTCGAAGTCGGGACCGGTCGCGCCGGGACCGACCACGAACACGTCGTCCGCGGTGAACTGCG
>Ga0190265_10003758_pt1 | contig 10415 bp, 8 predicted proteins | sample Popmic124T_FD_133135 | JGI IMG/M metagenome (GOLD analysis project Ga0190265, IMG submission 133135) | Populus adjacent soil microbial communities from riparian zone of Indian Creek, Utah, USA - 124 T | ecosystem: Environmental > Terrestrial > Soil > Riparian zone | place: USA: Utah | collected...
ATCGTCGTCGATGAACGTGCGCGAAGCCGGCGTTGCCGTCGTCCCGGGAGCCACGGCATTGACGCGGATGTTGTCCAGGGCCAGCTCGACCGCCATCGTGCGGGTCACCGCCACTACGGCCGCCTTGGCCGTGCCATAAGCGATGTGGAACGGCGCCGTGTTCATGCCGCTGATCGAGGAGATCGAGACGATCGAGCCCGGGCGCCCTTGCGCCTTCAATTCCGCGGCAACGGCCTGGCTCATGAAGAACATCGTCTCGAGATTCTGATTGAACAGCGCACGCCAGTCGGCGCGGGTGACGCGGGTCGAGGGCATCCAGGTCGATGACGCAGCGCCGGCGGCGACGTTGACGAGCCCGTAGAGAACGCCCTGCGTCCGCCGCGCCTGCTCGATGGTGGTCGCCACGCCTTCGTCGGTCGAAACGTCGGCCGCGACCGGGACGATCGACAGGCCTTCGGCGACCAAGGGAGCGATGTGGCGATCGAGATTGGCTCGCGAACGGCTCACCGCGATGACCGTGGCCCCTGCGCGCGCGATCATCTTCGTGACGGTCGTACCAATACCTCCGCCCGCAGCGCCGGCCACGACGACGATCCGACCGTCCAGCTTCAGGAGGTTCTGTTCCATAGACCGGCCTCGATTCAACCCAGCTCGTCGAAGCTCCACCTCCCGCTATAGGGCGAGAACGGTGCGGAAAGCATTGATTGCCGGCGGCCAATGACTTGCTCGGAATGCCCAGGTGTCCCAGCTCGGTTTGCAATTCTCGCTTGGCGGACATGACTATCCGATTGGTCATCAAACGATGGGAAGCCCCATGCCTGAGCTCAGATTCGACAAGCGCGTAGCCGTCGTGACCGGCGCCGGCCGTGGGCTCGGCCGCGCCTATGCCCTGTTACTCGCTGCGAAGGGGGCGCGGGTCGTGATCAATGATCCGGGTGGCACGCTCAAGGGAGACGGCGTCGAGACCGGTCCCGCGGAAGACGTCGTGCGGGAGATCACGGCAAGAGGCGGCGAGGCCATCGCCTGCACGGAATCCGTAGCCACCGCGGCGGGCGGCAACGCGATCATCCAGGCCGCGCTCGACCACTACGGTCGGATAGACATCCTGATCCACAACGCCGGAAACGTCCGCCGCGGGTCCTTGAAGGAGATGACGTACGAGGACTTCGATGCCGTCCTGGACGTCCATCTGAGAGGTGCGTTTCACGTCGTCCGGCCCGCGTTCCCTGTCATGTGCAAGGCGGCGTACGGCCGCGTCGTGCTGACCTCGTCGATCAGCGGCTTCTATGGCAACCAGCGCGTCGCGAACTACAGCGCGTCCAAGACGGGGATGATCGGCCTGTCCAACGTGGTCGCGCTCGAGGGAGCCGCAGAAGGCGTGAAGTGCAACGTCATCGTTCCCGCAGCGGTGACGAGAATGGCCGAGGGGATCGACACTTCGGCGTATCCGCCCATGGATCCCGAGTTGGTGGCGCCGGTGGTGGGCTGGCTGGCTCACGAGTCCTGCTCGATCACCGGGGAGATGCTGGTCTCGATTGCCGGCCGAGTGGCCAAGGCCTTCGTGGCCGAGACCCAAGGGGTATACCGACCATCATGGACGGTGGACCAAGTCGGGGAACAGATCGCGGCGATCCGCAACACGGATGCCCTCAAGATCTTCCCGGTCGTTCCCTCCGGGCATATCGACCACCTTCGCTACAGTTTCGAGATGGCCAAGAAGGCTGGCGCCTAGTTCTCCGAAGCGGCTCTCAACGGCCCTTCCACGCGGGGCGTCGTTTCTCGGCAAACGCTCTGGGCCCCTCCTGCGCATCCTCGCTTCGATAAGCACGCTCGGATGCTCGCCTTGCCGCCTGCAGAGCCGCCGACCGGCCCATCTCGGTCGATAGCATCACCATGTCGCGCGCCGCCTGCACCGAGAGCGGCGCGCCCTCGAGGATCTCTGCGGCGAGCTCGAGCGCAGCGTCCATCAGTCGTTCGGGTGCCGCCAGGCGGTTGACCAGGCCTATCTCATGGGCGCGCTGCGCGCTGATCGGTCTTCCGGTCAGGACGATCTCCATCATCACCCGTTGAGGGATCATGTGAATCAGCGGCGCCGCCCAGGGCGAGCTCCTGCCCACCTTGACTTCGGTGATCGCGAATCTTGCGCTCGTGCTCGCGACGCAAAGGTCACACGCCTGGGCGATCATCCAGCCGCCGGCGAAGGCCACGCCGTTGACCGCCGCGATGGTCGGCTTCGTGAGCGCAATGTTGTCGCCCGGCACCGGCATCATGTCGCGCGGTGGGACGGTCAGCCCAGTCTCCGTCATTTCCTTGAGGTCACCGCCGGCGCAGAAGGCGTTGTCGCCCGCGCCGGTGAGGATGGCCACGCGCAACGCCGCGTCTCGTTCGAAGCGATCCCACGCGGCAAAGAGGCCTTCGCGCATCTGCTTGCAGAGGGCATTGCGGGTGTCGGGTCGATTCAGGGTGATGATCGCAATCCCGTCCGCGCGCGCATCGAAGAGTACGGCGTCGTGCATCAGAACCCTCTCTGCTGAATCTCGCGGGCCGCCCGCTCCAGCTCTTCCCGGAAATCCGGATGCGCGATCGCGATCAGGCGCCGGGTGCGCTCGGCGAGCGTTTGTCCCTTGAGCTCGGCGGCGCCGAATTCAGTGACGATCACGTCGACGTCGCTGCGCGCGGTGGTCACCGGCCCGGACAGGTTGACCGCGATCCGGCTGACCTTGCCGGCCTTGGCAGTGGCGGGCAACGCGATGATGGAGTGGCCGCCCGCAGAGCGGTTGCCGGCACGGACGAAGTCCACTTGGCCGCCCGTGCCGCCCAGATAGTGCGAGCCGCTCTGCTCGGCGTTGACCTGACCGGTCAGATCGACCTCGACCGCGGAATTGATCGTCACCAGGTTTCGCAGCCGGGACAAGAACCCCGCGTCGTGCGTATAGGCGGAGCTGCGCACGGCGATCCGCGGATTGCGGTGGGCGAACTCATAGATGCGTTTGGTTCCGATCAACGCGGTCGTGACCGAAACGCCGACATCGAAGGGCTTCAACGCGTTGGTCACGACACCTGCCTCGACCAGATCGACGAGGGCATCGCCGACCATCCCCGAGTGGACGCCCAGGTCACGCCGGTCGTGCAGCAGACGCAGGATCGCATCGGGTACTGCGCCGATCCCGACCTGAAGCACTGCACCGTCTTCGATGTAACCAGCCACGATCCTGGCGATCGCCTGATCGAGCTCGCCGATCCGTGCCGGCACGAGCTCCACCGGCGTGCGCGCGACATGGACCGCGCAATCGATCCGCGCGGCCGGAAGCACGACATCACCATGGGTGAAGGGCACGCGCTCGTTCACCTCGGCGACGACGACCCGGGCCCGCGTCACGGCCTCGTGGACGAAGTCGTTGATCAAGCCGAAGCTATGATCGCCGTTGGCATCCGGCGGGCTGACCTGCACGAAGGCGACGTCGCAACCGATCAGCCCTTGCGCGATCATCGGTCCGACCTGGCTGACATGACAGGGGATGATGCTCAGCCGGTGCGCTGCCGTGAGGGTACGCAGCTCCCCGATCGCGCCCATGCTGGAGATGGCGAGCTTCTCTGCAGCCGCCACATCCAGCAACCCCGAGAAGCTGGTGGCCGCGAATACGGAGAGCGCCCCGATGCCTTCGGCCTGCGCGATCAGCGCTTCGACCAGCGTCGTCGGTTCACCGCAAGCCTGACCCCAGACGATGCGATCACCGGGCCGCAGAAACCGGCCGAGGTCCAGCCGCGCTGCGTCCGTCGTGAGCGTCATCGGCGTGCCGCCGACGCGAGCAGCGCCTGCGCGCGAGCCAGATGGGGGCGATCGAGCATCGCGCCCTTGAAGCCGATCGTGCCGGCCCCCGGGTTTGCCACGAACAGGTCGACGATCTCCTGCGCCGCCGCCAGCTCGTCAGCGGACGGCGTGAAGGCCTCGTTGATGATGTCGACCTGCGCTGGATGAATCGCCAGCATGCCGCGGTAGCCCGCCCGCCGCACTTGCTCCGCCCGCTGGCGGAGGCCCGCGTCGTCGCGGAAATCGCCATGGATCGTCTCGACCGCGCTCACGCCGGCAGCCGCGGCGCCCAGGAGGCAGAGGCTGCGCGCCAGCTCGTAGGTGAAGGCATAGCTGCCGTCCGCGTTGCGGTTCTCGCTCGCACCGATCGCGTCCGCGAGATCTTCGGCGCCCCATGTCATGGCGACCATCCTCGGCGCGCCCGCATAGCTCCCGGTCGTGAACATGCCCTCGGCCGTCTCGGTCACGAGCACGATCACCTTGGTCGAGCCCCGTTCGCTCTCGGCGGCGACCTCGAGCGCCGAGAGGTAGTTGTCCAGCAGGTCGACATCCGCTCGACCGCGAGCCTTGGGCAGCATGATCCCGCCAGGGCAACCGGGAATTATCGCAGCGAGATCGGCGAGCGCGTTCGGGCCCTGCAGCGGATTGATGCGGACCCATAGCCGTGAACGATCCTTCGGCTGCGCCTTCAGGAACGCGGATACCATGGAGCGCGCTTGCGGCTTGGCTTCTTCAGCGACCGCGTCCTCGAGGTCGAAGATGACGATGTCCGCCGTGCCTGCGGTCGCCTTGTCCATCTTCCGCTCGCTGTCACCCGGCGCGAACAGCCATGACCGGGCGCTGAAGATCTCTCCCTGTGTCGATACAGCGTTCGCCTTTACGATCACGGTCTCGACTCCGTCAGTAGGACTTGGGAAGGTCGAGGGCCTTCTCCGCGAGGAAGTTCAGGATCATGTGCGGGCTTACCGGCGCGGTCCTGGGAATCAGCACTTCGCGCAACAGCCGTTCGACGTGATATTCCTGGGCGTAGCCCATGCCGCCCAAGGTCAGCATGGCGGTATGGCAGGCCTCGAACGCGAATTCACCGGCCAGGTATTTGCCGGCGTTGGCCTCGATGCCGCATTCGAGTCCTTTGTCGAACAGGGTTGCTGCCTTCATCACCATCAGGTTGGCGGCCTCGAGCTGCGCCCAGCACTTCGCGAGCGGATGCTGGATGCCCTGGTTCATGCCGATCGGTCGGTTGAACACGATCCGCTCACGCGCATAGTGGGCGGCTCGGGCAATGGCCGCGCGGCCGATGCCGATCGCTTCGGCGGCGACCAGCACGCGCTCCGGGTTGAGGCCGTGCAGAAGTATCTTGAAGCCTTCGCCCTCGGTGCCGATCCTGTCCTCTTCCGGCACCCATAGATCCTGGATGAAGAGCATGTTCGAATCGACCGCGTGCCGACCCATCTTGTGGATCAGACGCACCTCGATCTTGGCGCGATCGAGATCCGTGTAGAACAGCGAGAGCCCGTGCGTCTTGCGCTCGACCTGGTCGAGCGGCGTCGTGCGGGCCAGCAACAGCATCTTGTTCGAGACTTGCGCGGTGGAGATCCAGATCTTCTCGCCCTTCACCAGATAGCCGCCGTCGCGCCGCTCCGCCCAGGTCGAGATCTCGGTCGTGTTCAGGCCGGCGTTGGGCTCCGTCACTGCGAAACAGACCCGGTCCTTCCCGCTCACGACCGCGGGAAGAATGCGCTCTTTCTGTGCCGGCGTGCCGAACAGCACGACCGGCTGCACGCTGAACACCGGAATGTGAACGCTCGAGGCTCCGCTCATGCCGGCGCCGGATTCGGCGATTGCCTGCATCATCAGCGCCGCTTCGGTGATGCCGAGCCCAGAACCCCCGTACTCCGTCGGCATCGCGACGCCCAGCCAGCCGCTGTCCACGAACGACTGGAAAAAGTCGTGCGGGAAGGCCGCTGCCCGATCGCGTTCGAGCCAGTACTCGTCCGGGAAACGCGAACAGTGTTTCAGGATCGCGTCTCGGATGCTCTGTTGATCGGCGGTGAGGGAGAAATCCACTTCCGAGGCCTTCGCTGCGGGAAATGCGCCTGCCGAGCCCACCCGGCGTCGTGCCGATAATAGCCCAACAAACCGATATGTGTATGGCCTGGGGGCGAAAGACCAGGTACGTACCGGATCTCAGCAGGAGAGATGTCCATGGGTAGCCCCGCGAATGGTAGCGGCCCGCTGGCCGGTCTGCGCGTCATCGATCTTACCGGGATGGTCATGGGGCCGTACTGCACGCAGATCATGGCCGACATGGGTGCGGACGTGACCAAGGTGGAGCCGCCCGAAGGCGACACGACTCGCTACATCTCGGTTGGACCGGCGCACGGGATGAGCGGCGTTTTCGCCAACGTGAACCGCGGCAAGCGCAGCGTCGTCCTCGACCTGCGCTCCGACGCGGGCAAGGTCGCCTTGCGCGCCCTGATCGAGCGCGCGGACGTCTTCATCCACTCGATGCGGTCCAGGGCGATCGCGAAGCTCGGGTTCAGCTATCGGGCTGTCGCCGCGATCAATCCGGCGATCGTCTACACCAACTGCTATGGATACAGCCGGCGCGGCCCTGACGGGGATCTGCCCGCCTACGACGACACCATTCAGGCGGAGTGCGGCTTGCCGGTCGTCCAGCAGATGATGACCGGGGAAGCGAACTACGTCGGCTCGATCGTCGCGGACAAGATCACGGGCCTGACAGCGCTCTACGCGACCACGATGGCCTTGTTTCACCGAGCACGGACCGGGGAAGGCCAGGAGGTGGAGGTCGGCATGTTCGAGACCATGGCGTCCTTCATGCTCGTGGAACACGCCAACGGCGCGCTGTTTACTCCGCCGCTCGGTCCCGCACACTATCCGCGCGCAGTGGCGCCCAACCGTCGGCCGTACCGCACGAGCGACGGCCATATTTCCGCGCTGATCTACAACGACAAGCAGTGGGCGCTGTTCGTCGAAGCCGTGCGACCGCCCTGGGCGAGCGACGAGCTTGCCACCGTCGAGCAGCGCGCGCACCGAATCGACGCGGTGTACGGCCTGCTGGCAGGCACGTTCAAGGAGCGATCGACGCAGGAATGGCTGGATCTGTTGCGCAAGCTCGGCATCCCGGCGGCACCGCTTCGCACGCCCGATGAATTGTTCGAGCACCCTCATCTGAACGCAATCGGCTTCTTCGAGACCGTGGATTCACCGTTTGGTCCGGTGCGCTTTCCAGGCGTACCGACCTGGTTCTCGCGCACCCCGGGCAAGGTCGCGGGCCCGGCGCCGGAGCTGGGTGCCCACACCAACGAGGTGCTGGAAGAGCTCGAGCCGTTAGCGCGGCGATGACGGCTTCGATCGGTGGCCGAGGCTGCGCGAGATCGCGGTGGCCTCTTCGAGCACGAGCCTGGCCAACCTGTGGTCGCGGGCTTGCGACCGCGAGCTGGGCGCCGCCACGATCAGCGCGCCCTTCACGGTTCCCGTAGCGTCACGAATCGCCGACGCGGTTCCGATCGCGCCGTCCGCCGCCTGATCCACGGTTTGCGCCACGCCCGACTCGCGCGCTGCCGCGACCGCATCGGCGAGCTTGCGCTTGTCGGTCTCGGTGCGAGCGGTGAGGCGCTGCGGCTTGAGGCGCTTGAAATAGCGACGCAGATCCTCTTCTGCGTCCGCCGCCAACAGCACGCGGCCGCCGGCCGTGCAGTACAGCGGTCTGCGGTCGCCTGCGGATACGGCGAAACGGACCGCATTGTGGCTCTCGACGACCTCCACATAGGTCAAGGTGTCGGCGTCTTCGTCGCGCACCGCAAACAGGACGGTCTCACCCGAGCGATCAGCCAACCTCCGCATTCCTTCGCGGACGAGATCCGACGACTGAAGGCGCCGCCGCGCCTCCAACAGCGCGCTGCCCAGGCCGAACGCACCGGGCCCGAGACGATAGGCCCCGTCCGACGCCACGACCAGATCGGCGAGCGCGAGACCACGCAGCAGCGCGGCCAGACTGCTCTTCGGCGTGCTGAGCGCCCGACTGAGATCCGCCAAGCTCACCGGGCTCGGGCTAGCGCACAAGGCTTCCAGAATGTGTATCACCCGCGTGACGGACTGCGGTGAACTCATGCGGCGATCCTCGGTGAGCATGAGGAGATTAGACTCCACCGACTGTCGGCAGACAACAGAGTCACCTGCCCGCACGGCGTCGCCGCATGGAATCGATCACCTCCGCAGGACGATCATCTTGTGCTGCGTGAGCTCGTGCATGGTCCAGCCGATGCCCCCGATGCCGTAGCCCGAGTGCTTGCGGCCGGCGAACGGCATCCAGTCGGTACGAAACGCGGTGTGGTCGTTGATCATCACGGTGGCGGCGTCGATCTGATCGGCCACCCGCAGCGCGACATCGAGCTTGGCAGTGAACACGCTCGCCTGGAACGCGAGCGGCAGGCTGTTGGCAGCGGCGATGGCCTGGTCGAGATCGGTGAAACGGTACAGGCACGTGACGGGGCCGAAGACCTCCTCCTGTGAGACCTTCGCGTTCGGGGCCGGCTCGAGCAGCACCGTGGGCTGATATGTGGTCTCGCTCGCGGCGTGACCGCCAACGGTGACCCGCGCGCCGGTGCGCGTAGCCTCTTCGACCCAGCTCGCGACCCGCGCCACCTCCTTGGGCAAGATCAGCGGACCGACTTCGGTCTCGGGCTTGAGCGGATCACCGACGCGGAGCTCTCCGACTCGCTTCGCCAGCCGGTCGGAGAAGGCATCGCAGATGTCCGCGTGCACGAAGATGCGCTGCACCGAGACGCACACTTGGCCGGCATGATAGTAGCCGCCCTTGACGATCGGCTCCACGATCGCGTCGAGGTCGACGTCGTGGTCGACGATCACGGGCGCGGACCCGCCATGCTCGAGCGCGCAGCGCGTACCCGGCGCGATCTTGGTGCGGAGATGCCAACCGACCTTGGCCGAGCCGATGAAGCTCAGGAACGCGACGCGCCGGTCGCTCGCCAGCTTTTCGGCCCCCGAGGTGTCGGGCGGGACATAGCTCTGGCACCACGCTTCGGGCAGCCCGGCCGCGTGCGCGAGCTTGACGAGCTCGAGACAGCACAGCGGCGTGGTGCTGGCGGGTTTGACGATCACCGGACAGCCGACCGCGATCGCCGGCGCCATCTGATGCACGATCAGGTTCAGCGGATGGTTGAAGGCCGAGATCGCGGCGACGACGCCGATCGGTTCGCGGACCGTGAACGCCCAGCGGCCATCGCTCGCCGGGGTCATGCCCATCGGGATCTCTTTGCCGGCGAAGGTACGCAGCTCGTCGGCGGCGTTGCGCAGGCCGTCGATGGCGCGCGTGACTTCGATCGCAGCATCCGTGCGTGGCTTGCCGCCTTCGCGCGCGATCAGGTCGCTGAAGTCTTCTCGCTTCTCCGCCACCAGCTGCGACATGCGCAGCAAAATGGCCGCGCGCTCGTGCGGTTTCTGCCAGGAGTTACGGGCGGCGAACGCGCGATGCGCGCGTTCGAGCTTCTCTTCCAGTGCACGCTCGTCGTCGGTCGGAACTTCGGCAAACTTCACGCGGTCGAAGGCTTGAAATACGGACAGCATCGCAGCACGTCCTTTGCTAGATCATTTCCACGGCCATGGCGGTCGCTTCGCCGCCACCAATGCAAAGACTCGCCACGCCGCGCTTCGCACCCCGGGCTTCCAGCGCGCTCAACAAGGTCGCGACGATGCGCGCGCCGCTGGCGCCGATCGGATGGCCGAGCGCGCAAGCGCCGCCGTTCACGTTCAGTTTCTCGTTCGGGATGTCCAGATCGCGCATCGCGATCATCGCCACGACGGCGAACGCTTCGTTCACCTCCCACAGGTCCACGTCCTCCCTGGACCAGCGGGCCTTCTCCAGCAGCTTGCGGATCGCAGGGACGGGGGCGGTGGTGAACAACCCCGGCTCGTGGGCGTGCGCCGCTTGCGACACGATCCGTGCGACCGCCTTGAGGCCCCGCTTCTCGGCGACGCTCGCGCGCGTCAGCACCAGGGCCGCAGCGCCGTCGGAGATCGACGAGGAGTTCGCCGCCGTGATCGTGCCGTCCTTGGCAAAGACGGGCTTGAGCTGAGGAATCTTGTCGAACCTCGCCTTGCCCGGCTGTTCGTCCTCCACGACCGTCACGTCGCCGCCGCGACCTTGCACGGTCACGGGCACGATCTCGCGCTCGAAGGCACCGGTCCTGATGGCGGTCTGCGCGCGCGTCAAGGACTGCACGGCGAAGGCGTCCTGAGCTTCGCGCGTGAATCGATAGCTACGCGCCGAGTCCTCCGCGAATGCGCCCATCAGCTTGCCTTGCGTGTACGCGTCCTCGAGGCCGTCGAGATACATCGAGTCCTTCACCACGTCGTGACCGATGCGCGCGCCGCCGCGATGCTTGGCCAGGAGGTACGGCGCGTTGGACATGCTCTCCATGCCGCCTGCCACGACGATGTCCGCCGAACCGGCGGCCAGCGAGTCGACCGCCATCATGGCCGCCTGCATGCCCGATCCGCACATCTTGTTGATGGTCGTGGCTTCGACCGAGAGCGGAAGCCCGGCGCCGAGCGCCGC
>Ga0190265_10003759_pt1 | contig 10413 bp, 12 predicted proteins | sample Popmic124T_FD_133135 | JGI IMG/M metagenome (GOLD analysis project Ga0190265, IMG submission 133135) | Populus adjacent soil microbial communities from riparian zone of Indian Creek, Utah, USA - 124 T | ecosystem: Environmental > Terrestrial > Soil > Riparian zone | place: USA: Utah | collected...
AGTCTGCCCACGCGCGAAGGGAATCCGCGATTTCTTCCAAAGTTTGGTCGCGGGAGGGAAGTCATCCCAATTTTCGCTCGTCACCGGCTTCGGTTTTTCAACGCCCTTGGCATCGACGTTAGCCGATTTCAGTTCGGACCCGTCCGCCGCAATCTGATAACCTTCGAGGTCCGTCCTGGTATTTTCACCGTCTCCCGTTTCCGACTCGGCTGGCGTCCAGCGTTCCCATGGGAAAGAAGAAATCCTGTTCGACCTGCGGTCCGGTGTTCTTCATCCGGTAACGCACCTCCACCGCGGCGAATTCCTGGTGCAGATCGATCGTCAGTTTCTCCTCCTCGATCATCACGTCCGTCGACTTCTTCTGGTCCGAGGCCGCGCCGTTACCCGTCTCGGGCACGCCCGTTTGCCAGGCGCCGCCGTTGGCCAGCAGTCGTGTCTGCACGAGTAAAAGCAAAGAAGCCGTGGCAACCAGAATGCGCGTCCAGATCATGGAGCAGGAGGGTATCGGAGATCGCTCTTCTCGAACAAGTGGGATGTTCGCGCAGCGGGCAAGGTTTTTCCGTCAAATGTCGAAGCTTGCCAGCGGCATGCGCGATGCTAATACTTCGCACTCGATGATTCGTGCGAATTGTCGGGAGCGGTTCACCGCGGCGGATTTCGACTTTGTCGTCCGCACTCTCGCCCGTTCCCGGATCGATCATGTTTCGCTCATCGAGCTGCTGGGCGATGCGGAAACGCGAGACTCGGTTCTCGACAATCCCCGGCTGGTTAACGCGATTCTTTCCAACACCGGTCAGCTTTGCATCTCGTCGCATTTTTATTTTTACGTGCTGGCCCGTCACGTCCTGCGGGACGTCGGAATCACCGACCGGAAGCTCTGCGATTACGTGGCCTCGCTTCTCGAAACTTTTTCCCGCGTGAATGGTTTGCAGGCGCCGCACGTGAACGAGGAGCGCGGGCGCCAGTACGTTTCCGATATGCTGATTGCGCTCACCCGCGCGACCTCGGAGCAGGCGTTTCTCCTCCGCGCGCACGTCGGTAATTATTCGCTCTTTCTCACCGGCATCTTTCACGAGAACACGCAGCGGCGCAGCCTGCGCGGAGGCGCCCCCGATCTCGCCTTTTACGAGCAGATCGGGCGGACAAATTATCAACTCGTGGCGGCGCATGCCACCGCGCGCCGGTGCGAGTTGAGCGATGTTTATGGAGAGCTGGCGGACCGCTTTCGTGAAGTGCGGCTCGCCTTGAACCGGCTCTCCGATTCGTTGTTGAACCTCGACGACGTTCCCGCCGCGCTGCAATTCTGATCTCACACAAAGAACACAAAGGGCACAAAGAAAATGAAATTCTGCTTCGCCGTTGTGAACCTTCGTGACCTTTGTGGGAGGAATTCTTTGTCATGAACGAGACGCTCTTCAGTCAAATCCAGCGCCTCTTCGAACGAACGTATGCGCAAGTGGGGATCAACCTCGAGGATTGCCTGATCGATCGAACCCGTTGCGCGCAACTGTCGCGGCTGGCGGGCGCGTCAGCGCGGGAACTGAGCGAACTCGCCCGCACCTTTCTCCGGCACGTGGACGATCAACTCTACGTCGGCATCTATTATTCCCGCTGGTTGATCGAACAGCTTGAGCGGCACGATCCTCGGGCCGGCCTGAACGATCGCAACATCCAGTCGCTCATCGCATTTGTGGAAGAGATTAATCACGCGTTGCACGCCGCGTTGCAGTTCAAAACAGGCCAATGTGAGATCGCCTCGGAAGATTTCGCGCGCAATCTCGAGCTCCAGGCGCGCGTCGATACTTATCTTGTCCTGCTTCTCTTCGTCGCTTTCTTTCGAAAGACGCAAAGGGTGTCGCGCACCGATCGGCGCTGGCTCCGCTTTCATCTCTTCGCTTCGCAACATCCCGGCGCGTTTCAGGCGGAGAATCTGCGCGGCCGCTATCTCGAGACAACCGAGCTCGCGTCCCATTACACAAAATTTCTCGACACCCTGAACGGAATGCGCCGGGTCGATGAGATCCGGCGGTTTCGGTCGCTCGATTACGGAGCGAAGAAAGAGCGCGTGCTCGCGCTCATGAACGCGCGCTGAACGCGCCCGCTACGGCGTCTTCTTCTCCGCCGCCAGTTCCGCCTGCAGCTCCGGCAGATGTTCCTGCACCCGCTTCTGCCCGATTTCCGCGCCTTTCGCCATCAAAGCCGGCATCTTCTGGATCGTCTTTTTTCCCACCGGTGTTTGATAAAACTTGGTCAGTTCATTTAGCTCACTCTCGGAAAACTCGGCCATGTAGAGCTTGGTCATGTCCTCTTTCATGCTGGCCCAACTCATGTACTTGCTCAGGAACGCTTTCATCTTCGCCTGGTGCGGGGCGAGCGCCGGATTTTGCTGCACTTGCATCGCGAGCATTTGATCGATGGATTGGGTGAGCACGTTCTCCATCCCCATCAAAGCGAAGAGAGATTCGACCGCTTTGCGATGACTGGCTTCGTCGGCGCGGGCCGGCGCGGGTTGGAAAAAGGCGACGGCGCCGATCAGGATGGCGAGGAAAAATGGTTTCATGGGGAGATGGTGCAGGCGTAGTCGCCTCGGCGCAAGATCGAAGCGCGGAAGACGTTTTCCGCAGCCAGGAGGGAATTCTGTTTGAGAATGCCGATCGCGTCCGCTACTTATCGAACGTGTTCAGTTTGACCATGCTCGGGAGCGGGAGCGCGGGAAACAGCGCACTCGTCGCAACCGATCATTGCCGGCTGCTGATCGACGGCGGCTTGAGCGCGCGCCAGCTCGTCCTCCGCCTCGACCAGTGCGGAATTACCCCGAACCAGCTCGACGGCGTCCTCCTTACCCACGAACACGGCGATCACGTCTGCGGTCTCGAAGTGCTTTGCCGGAAATTCAAAGTCCCGATTTATTGCAACTCGCTCACGGCCGAAGCGATCCGCTGCGGGTCCCTGGCGGGACACCAGAACTGGCGGTTGTTTCGGACCGGCTCGGATTTTTCGATTTGCGATATCGCGGTTCAAACTTTCGCCGTCCCGCACGATGCGGTCGATCCTGTCGGCTACGCGTTTCATTCCGGTTCGAGCGCGCTTGGATTCATCACCGATCTTGGTTACGCGACGAAGATGGTGGTCGAGCGGTTGCGCCAGGTCCACACCCTCGTGATCGAGACGAATCACGACGAAAAACTTTTGCAGAACGATCCGCATCGGCCCTGGCCGGTGAAGCAGCGGATCCAATCGCGCCACGGTCATCTCTCGAATACGGCGGCGGCGATCGTGATCGAGCAATTGCTCTCCGGGAAACTCGAGCGCGTCGTGCTCGGTCATCTCAGCCGCGATTGCAATACCCCGGAGCTCGCCGCGGGCGCGATTCGCGCGATGCTGGCGCAACGGGGCCGCAGCGAGGTGGAAGTGCATTGCGCCGGGCAAACCGAGATCAGCGTCCGGTTCCGCATCGGCGAGACTACTGGTCGCGCGTTCCAGCCGACTTTCGACAGCGTTTTTTTCCAGACGGCGCCGGCCGCGCTGTAGCGTCGGTCTATGACCGCCGTCGCAACCAACCCAAACAAGATCGGCGGTCATAGACCGCCGCTACAGGGCATGATCATCCGCGACGCTCTGGGAGCAGACCTTCCGGCGATCGTCGAAATTTACAACGCCGCCATCCGGGGTCGAATCTCCACCGCCCAGTTGGATCCGGTTTCGGTCGAAGAAAGACTGCCTTGGTTTCGCGAACATTCGCCTGAATCTTATCCGCTTTGGGTGGCCGAGATCGGCGGACAGATCGCCGGTTGGCTTAGTTTTCACTCTTTCATTACCCGATGCGCCTACCCTGGCACCGCGGAAATTAGTGTTTATGTGGGCGTGACATTTCGGCGTCTCGGATTGGGAGAAGCGTTGATCGAAAAGGCCATCGCGCACGCGCCCCATCTGAAGATCAGCGCTCTAGTGGGCTGCATTTTCGGCCACAACGAACCGAGTCTGCGGCTGTTCGAGCAATTGGGCTTTGAGCGTTGGGGATTTCTTCCGCGCGTCGCCCGGGTAGACGACATCGAGCGTGATTTGGTAATGGTAGGACGGCACGTCCGAATGTAGAGGCGCTTGTGTCAAGCGCCTGACCAAACCCGATAGGCGCTTGGCACAAGCGCCTTTACACTACTCCTCGTCGCCCACGACGAGATGAATGACGCCGGCAGGATCGGAAATCCAGAAGCCGTCGAAATCTTCACGTAACTGCTCCACTTCGTCCCGGCGAGGAACCCCGTTGATTTTCAAATACGACGCGGTCGCTTCCGTGTCGTTTGTTTCGAGCTCCAGCCAGATATCCGGGTGGCTCAAGTTCGGCACCCGATCGATCCAGAGCCTGTTCGGACCGAACTGGAAAATGCAGCCGTCGTTTTCCTCCTCGATCAGCGGCAGTCCGAGGGTGTCGCGGTAGAACGCGAGCGTTTGCTCGTAGGTGTGGCTCGGACACTTGATCGCGATGTTCGCACCGCCGGAGAATTGGGGACCGTTGACGTTAGCGACCATATCGAAGAGTGGACGTTCGGTGCAGCGTCTAGAGTTTCGCGAGAATCTTGCGGGCGACCGTCCTGGCTTTCTCCAGCGCCACTTTCTCGTCGTTGAGCCCGCCAATCCCGACCGTGACAAACCCGTTGCCTTTCGCGACGTAGAGCATCAGCGCGCGGGAGGCCCCTTTTTCCGCGCCTTCGCTGGCGAGCGCGGCTTTATCGCCAAATCCCGAGAGCGGTTTGATCTTGGCGCTTCCCGCCATCAACTCCTCCAGTTGCTTTACCGGCGTCAATTGACCAGCTGCTGCTTGACGCACCCGCAAGACCAGGGATCGGCCTGGATTTTGACTGTAGTAATTGCAGCGCGAGTAATATCCGTCCGCCCCCTCTTCATTTCGCGGCTGTGGATCCTGGACCGCCTCACCGAGCGCGACCTCGGCGTCTTTCTTACTGATGACGGCAGCGAGGTCGATCCGTTTCTCGGTTGCGGCGCAAAGATTGCCAAGCGAGCAACCCATGGTTGCGAGAGTGGCCACGGCGATGAGTCTGCGCATAATGCTTATCCACCCGCGGAGCCTTCGCCGCCCGGCTCGGTCATCGCGGCCGGATCGAGCGCGCGCTCCAGTTCCTCCACGGGAAGGACTTTTTTCTCGAGGCAAATCTCCCGGACCGTCCGCCCGGTCCTGGCACTTTCCTTCGCGATTTCCGCCGCGCGATCATACCCGATCTTGGGCGCCAGACTTGTCACCATCGCCATCGAGAGCTCGACCAGCTCACGGCAGCGCTCTTCGTTCGCCTCGATTCCACGCACGCATTTTTCGGCGAAGACGTCGCACGCGTGCCCCAGGAGCCGAGTGCTCTCGAGAAGATTGTGCGCCATCACCGGCATCATCACGTTCAGCTCGAAGTTCCCATTCGCGCCCGACCAGGTGACGCAGCTGTCGTTGCCGATGACTTCCGCGCAAACCATCATGAGCGCCTCGCACATGACCGGGTTGACTTTGCCCGGCATGATCGAACTGCCCGGCTGCGTGGCGGGCAACCGAATCTCGCCGATCCCGCAGCGCGGGCCGCTCCCCAGCCAGCGAATGTCGTTCGCGATTTTGAAAAGGCTGACCGCGATCGCCTTGAGAAGGCCGCTGGCCTCCACAACAGCGTCCTTGGAGCCCTGCGCTTCGAAATGGTTTTGCGCTTCGCGAAACTTAATCCCCGTTCGTTGCTCGAGATGCCGCATCACTTTGCCGGGAAATTCCATGTGCCGGTTCAAGCCCGTGCCGACCGCCGTGCCGCCGAGGGCAAGCTCCTCCAGAACCGCGATGGCCCGCCGGGCCCGCTCGCGCGCGTAAGAAACCTGCCAGGCATATCCGCGGAATTCCTGCCCGAGGCGGACCGGCGTCGCATCCATCAAATGCGTCCGGCCGATCTTGATGATCCCCCAGAATTCGTTCGCTTTGACGTCGAGTGCGCCATGCAACTCGTCCAAGGCCGGAATCAGGCAATTCTTGAGCTGTTCCGCCGCGCTGATGTGAATGGCCGATGGGATCACGTCGTTGCTCGACTGCCCCATGTTGACGTGATCGTTCGGATGAACCGGATCACGCGCGCCGATCGGTTTTCCCGCCAGCTGGCAGCAGCGGTTCGAGATCACCTCGTTCGCGTTCGTGTTCGTGCTCGTGCCGGAGCCGGTCTGGAAAATATCGAGCGGGAAATGCTCGTCGAGCTTGCCCTCCACCACTTCTTCCGCCGCCTGGACGATGAAAGCGCACCGATGGGTATCGAGCAATCCAAGATCCGCGTTCGCCTGCGCGGCGGCCCATTTTATCAAACCCAGCGCCCGAATGAACGGCCGCGAGAATCGATATCCACTGATCGGGAAATTCAGGACCGCCCGTTGTGTGGAAGCGCCGTAGAGCGCGGATTCCGGGACGGACATTTCGCCCATCGAATCCTTTTCGGTTCGGGTCGACCCGGACGTCATGCCGAATGGTTCGTCGAAAATTCCGCCGGTCGCCGCTGAGGACGATGATGCCCATTCCGCCGGTTCATCTTATGGAACACCGTGATGAACATCGGGGGAAGATTCTGGAGGAAGTATTCCGACTCCGCGCGATCGAAGAGCGTGGCGTGCTGGCGCAACTCGTTTGTGACCTGGTAGATGATGAAGTGGCCGTCGTCCGCGAGCGCTTCATACGTTTTCGCGAGCAAGGCGCGTTTCTTTTTGATGTCCAGAATGCTGAAGGGGATTCCGGACAGGATGTAGTCGCAATGCGGGATGCCCCGGCGCTCCAGCTCCTCCGGCAGGCGCGCGGCATCCCCGTTGATGACGTGGACGCGTGGATCGTTCGCGAACTGGCGTTTGAGATCGCGGGAAAAAGCGGCGTCCAGCTCGAAGAGGAGCAACTGGGAGCCGGGCGGCATCCGACGGGCAATCTCCCGCGAGTGGACGCCCTCCCCGGGGCCGTATTCCGCAATAACGCGGGGCTGGCTAAAATCCATCTTGCGCGCCACTCGCTTCACGAGGGCCTTTGAGCTCGGTATGATCGAAGCGATTTGGAACGGGCGTTGGAGAAACCGCTTGAAGAAGAGAGCGCTCATGAAGGTGGCAATAGTCGGTCGCCGGTCGCCCCTTGTCCAGTCAGGATGTAAGCCCTCCGGGCGGCAATCTCGAAGCAAAACAAGCCAAAACCCGCGTCGATCGAGCGTATTACACCGAGTCGTGGCTGAGAAAATGGGAAGTAAACATTGACACGGGCCATAAATTTAATAATGCTCAGTTCCTGAAAGGCTTGCTCCATGACGCGCAAGTTGCTGTTTTTCTCCAATGCACAACCTCTTAACGGTCAAGGAAACGGCCAAATATCTCCGGATTCCGCTGCCGACTGTTTACTATCTTGTGCAACGCGGCCAGTTGCCCGCGATCCAAATCGGCGGTCGCTGGCGCATCAAGAAGGCTTCGCTCGACAAGGACATTTTGAAGGAGGACAAGTCCGGCCAGCCCACGGTGCTCGTGGTCGACGACGACGAGAGCCTGCAGAGCTTGTTTAAGATTTTCCTCAAGAAGATTGGGTTCAGCCGTGTCGTCGTTGGCACCGTCAAGGAAGCGATCGCCGCGCTCGAGAAACAAAAATTCGACCTGCTCTTCCTCGATTTAAAATTGCCGGATGGGCCCGCCGATGACGTCTATGACGCGGCGAAAGACGCAGATCCGGAATTGCCCATCGTCGTCATCACCGGCTATCCCGACAGCGAAATGCTCGATCGGATTCTGGCCAAGGGCCCGATCACGGTCCTGAAGAAGCCGCTCAAAGTCGAACAGCTTCAGCAGACCGTCCGGATTCTCGGCCACAAAGACGCCGCGAAACTCGCGGCCTGATCGCGCCGAGCGCGGATCACCGTGAATGGTGATCGGTGAATTGTGAATAGGTCTGTCGATCGCCCATCGACAAATTACCTGACGCTTGCTTGACTGATCACTGATCACTATCCACTTATCACTTCTTCCCACGCGCGGTTAGCTCAGGGGTAGAGCACTACCTTGACACGGTAGGGGTCAGAGGTTCGAAACCTCTACCGCGCACCATTCACAAGAACTGGTTTAACTGGTGGAGGGTGGCTTCTCTGGGGAAGCCGGCAAAGAGGGTGCGCTGGTCGGGCGCCTCTCGATCAGACTCGCGACGGCGGGACGCAAACTCATTAGATTTTTCAGCAGGTTGAACCAAAAAGGCGGACCGAGCGTTAGAAATCCCGCCGTCAAAAGAACGCCGAGGAGATGCGGCCAGAAATGGCAAAGGCGCGAACAAAACTTACTGGTGCATTGGTGATCGTCCCAGCGGCCGAGGAACGATGCCGGCACAAGATCGAATCCACTTTTTGCCAGGTCATCTTTTAACGTGGCCGCCATCTGCTGGCGCGATTGCAGGTATTTCTTCGCGCCTTCGGCCTGCAGGCCGTCATACTCGACCAGCCAGGCCGCGGCCTCGTCCGGACTGACGGCCTTCTCCTTGAGCAAAGCCTCGATAGCATCATGATAAGATTCCGGGGTTCCACCCGGGGGAAGCGGCTTCAGCTCGAAGAGAGGGTGCTTCTCCTGCCAGAGAAGATATGCGCGGTAGGCAACTGTATCGCTCGCGTCGAGTATCTTTCCGCCTTGTTCAACGAAACCCGGCGCCGATTTTACCAACGCCTCGACCAGGCCGGGACGGTCCCGCAGGGTCCGGAAAATATCTATTGTGTCCAGTTGGAGCAGGAAGGCCGTCAGGATCGCAAACACGATCGTGACGATGCGCACATGCATTTGGAACCATTGCTGGGCGCGGTCCTGCCCGCTGCCAAACCAGCGCTGAAATCGGTCGTAAGCCAGGGTGGTAGCGCGCTCCACCGTCGCGCCAAAATTGGCCAGCGAATCCACCACCGCCTGCTGTTGCTGGAGTGGAAGCAACTCGGAAACTTTGGCGATGAGACGGAGCTTCGTCTGCGACTCGGTGGCGGGCTGGTCCTGCTTCCGCAACACCGAGATCAGGCTGGCAGCGTGCCGGACCAGTTCCGGAGGAATGTCGTGAAACGCGGCTTCGATTTCTCCCATGTCGTCAAGTTCGTGCAGGACGCGGTAAACTTCGCCCGGCCGGATCGAGGTTCCGAGCTGCGTTCCTCCACCCCACGGCCACGACCAAAACGCCCACTGCTTCTGCCGGTTTGGTTGCACGGTGGGGATTTGCACGCCGATCTTCGCGGTCGCGAGCGCAGTTTCGGCATCGGTCACGGCCTGGATCTTGACCGTGTCGCCCGGAGTTTTTGCCAGCTCTTGTTGCGCTGCCTTGAGTTTTCTTTCTGCGTCGATCAGGAGGTGCGCCTTGGGGTCGATCATCAGCCGGCTTTTGCTCCGCCATATGGAGTCGCTGAAAATCGGATCGCGCAAGATTTGCGCGGCCAACGAATGCGCCTGTTCGCCGATTCTCGGATCGATGGTTTGAAACGTGAGCGAGAGGGCATTCGCCAGATTTTTGCCGCGCAGTGAAAATGCCGCCGACGCCATTTGCACGAGAATCGTGATCATCAGACTGAGGACGGTCATGATGACCGCGAAAGCGATAAGGGTGTCGAGCGTACTCAGCATGGCTCGCCCTCCCGGTTCAGATCATGATTCCCGGCCTTTGGCTGCGAGCGGGAACACCAGCGAACGAACATGGGTGATGGTTTCACAAAGGGTCGAGGGAGTCACAGCATGTTCGGGCCGCGAGATTCCTGGCAAGCCGAAAAACCAAATCGCGCGGCCTGGTCGCAAAAGCGACACCCGCAAATCCGGATGCCCTTGATGCAACCCTCACGCGATGCCCCGAGCTACAAGGGAATCAAGTTCCCTCTGATCGGCGCCGAACAGCTTCAACACTTCACGCGCCATCTGGTGGCAGGCTCGTCTGAGCAGAAGCGCGTCCATTGTGCCACTCTTAACTTCCTCGGCGTCCGGCGAAAGGGTTGCGATACGTAATCCGGGTTTTACGTCAAGATCTCCAGCCGCTATCTTGCTTAGACGATTCAAGGTGTCCGGCCACGTGTCGTAGGCATTTATAAGTCCCTTTTTTCCGTGAGCAAACATCCGGGAAAACAGGACGCGGAAAATAGGATGATTCTGCCTTATCGCTACCCGCGGATCGCGGCTGCGCAGAACCAGCAAATCAGTACACTCATCATCGACGGCAGCCAGGAGAGGAAAAGGAATAGCCAGGCCGCCGTCCGCGTAACGCTTCCCGTTGATTGTGATCGTCTGATTGTAAAGGACAGGCATCGCTACGCTGGCTTTGATCACATCCCAAGCGAGCGGTAAATTGTCAGGCAAAGCCATCACTTCGCCCCGGCCCTCCGTGCAGTTGAGCAGTGCGATCATTAAGGGGGTCTTGGCGTTCAA
>Ga0190265_10003760_pt1 | contig 10413 bp, 9 predicted proteins | sample Popmic124T_FD_133135 | JGI IMG/M metagenome (GOLD analysis project Ga0190265, IMG submission 133135) | Populus adjacent soil microbial communities from riparian zone of Indian Creek, Utah, USA - 124 T | ecosystem: Environmental > Terrestrial > Soil > Riparian zone | place: USA: Utah | collected...
GCCGGCGAAAGCGCCCGCGCTTTGATGGCGCTGACCCTCGACGGCCTCGCCATCGGCAACGGCATCCTCACCGTCGAGACCGAAGCACAGGCGCTGGCGCGCGCCGATCCGCGCGACAAGGACAAAGGCGGCGAGGCGGCGAAGGCGGCGCTGGCGATGCTGGCATTGAGGGATCGTTTCGCCTAGCCTGCCTTCGTTTACATTCGCCCATCTTGCGTTAGTCTCGGCGACGGGAGGAAAACAAGATGCAGCTCAGCGAACATTTCACGCTGGAGGAATTCATCCGGTCCGACGCCGCGGCGAAGCTTGGGAATGACAACAAGCCGACCGCTGAGCATCTGGAGAATCTCAAGAAGACTGCGGCCGGCTTCGAGAAGGTCCGCGCGATCCTCGGCGGCGAGTCGATCAAGATCACCTCCGGCTATCGCAACCCCGCGGTCAACAAGTCGGTGGGCGGGACGCCGACCTCGGCCCATCCGCAGGGCTTTGCCGGCGACTTCCGCCATGCCAGCCTGAGCCCGCTCGAATGCGCCCGCAAGCTCCGCGACAGCAACCTCATGTTCGACCAGTTGATTCTCGAGACGAGCCGCAACATCGTCCATATCGGCTTTGGTCCGGGCAGCCGGCGCATGGTCGGCGAGCAGAAAGGCGCGGCGGGCACTGCGATTGTCTGGAAGCTGCCCTGACGGCCGAACCGGGCCGAGTGTCGAACCAAGCTTGATCGGGCCGCGACGGGGCGGCATGGCTCCGGCGTCGGCGTTGAAGGTGGGAGGCGTGGTTGGGACAGGAGATGCACCGGCCCCCAGTCCCGCGCCTCGCCTTCCCCGCTTTGATCCTCGCCAATCTGTTCCTCGCGGCGGGGCCGTGGATGGTTCGGCTTGCCGATGTCGGGCCGGCGGCGGCGGGCTTTTGGCGGCTGGCGCTTGCGCTTCCGTTCCTCGCCTGGCTGGCCTGGCGGCAAAGCGAGGGGCGGTCCTTTCCGGGCTGGGCCCTGATCGCGGCCGTCCTCCTCGGCGGGGTCTTCTTCGCCGCCGATCTGGCCGCCTGGCACGAGGGCATTTTGCGGACCAAGCTCGCCAACGCCACCCTGTTCGGCAATTTCGCGAGCTTCCTGTTCGCGATCTACGGCTTCTTCCTGCTGCGCGCCTTGCCCCGTCCGATCCAGGCCTTCGCTTTGCTCCTCGCCGCCGCCGGGTCGGTCCTGCTCCTTGGCAATAGCTACGAGCTGTCGAGCGCCCACTTCACCGGCGATCTGCTCGCCTTGCTCGCCGGCCTCTTCTACGCATTCTACCTGGTCGCGGTCGATCGCGCTCGGCGGATGATGAAGGCCTGGCCGGTGCTCGCCATCGCCACCGCAGCCGGCGCTCTGCCGCTGCTGCTCTTCGCGCTCGCGCTGGGCGAGCAGGTGATGCCGGGCGACTGGACCCCCCTCGTCGCCCTTTCGATCTCGAGCCAGCTGATCGGCCAGGGCCTGCTCGTCTACGCCATGGGCCATTTGTCGCCGGTCCTGGTGGGCCTGTGCTTCCTCACCCAGCCGATCGCGGCGGCGGCGATCGGCTTGCTCGCTTATGGCGAGAGGCTGTCGCTCGCCGATGGAGCCGGCGCCCTGCTGATCTGCGCCGCGCTCGTCCTCATCCGACTGCCCGGGCCGGCGGGCGCAACCTCCGCGGGCGACGCTCGGTCAGAGGCATGACCGTCTGCTTGCGAAGCATCGCCCAATTGCTTATCGTGGCTGCGATTCAAGGGGGCTAAGATTGTGATTCGGATACTTTTTCTTATCGCGGCGGCGTTGTTCGCGACGCCCGCTCATGCACAGTGGCGCGAGGCGACGTCCCGCAATTTCATCGTCTATAGCGACGGCGACGAACGCGGCCTGCGCGAGGCGGTGATCCGGCTCGAGCGCTACAATCACGCGCTTCGGGCCCTGTCGAACGTCACCCGGCCGCCGAGCGCGACCAAGCTCAAAGTCTATCTCCTGCGCAACGTCAGCGTCCTCAGCCAGTTCGCCGGACAGGGCCCTGCCGGATATTACGTCGCCTCCGCCCGAGGCCCGATCGCGGTTTCGATCCGCCGCGGCCCGCGGACCGTCTCCACGCTCGCCGTCACGACGAGGGAGGACACGAACGCCGCGGCCGAAGAGGTCCTGCTTCACGAATATGCCCATCATTTCATGTTCCAGAACTTTCCGGCCACCTACCCCTGGTGGTTCGTGGAGGCCTTTGCCGGCTTTTACGGTCCCGCCATCATCCGCGACGACGGCGGCGTCGAGATCGGCCATGGCGCGATGTGGCGCCAGGACGCGTTGCGCGAGGGATGGCTGCCGATCCATCGCATCCTCACCGCCCGGCGGCCGCAGGACATCAATGGCGAAGTCGGCCTTCTCTATGCGCAGGGCTGGCTGACCGTCCATTATCTGTTCAACCAGCGGGGCGGAGCGGCCCAGCTCCAGCGCTACCTGGAGGCGGTGAACGCCGGCACGAGCTACGAGGCGGCGGTCGAGGCGGTGTGGGGTCCGCAGGCGCGAGAGCTGGACTCCGCGCTTCGGCGCTATGCGCGCGAGCCGCTGCGCGCGCTCCACCTCCCGTTCAGGCCGATCGATATCGGGCCGGTCGAGGTCCGCGCGCTCTCGGAGGCCGAGAACGACCTGCTGTTCACCGAAATCCACCTCGGCAGCGGCATTTCCCGCGCCTATGTCGGTCGGTTCTCCCAATCGGTCCGCTCGCTCGCCGGCCGCTATTCCGGGGATCCTTATGCGCTTCGCATCCTCGCCGAGGCCGAGCGGCTCGCCGGCAACCGCGCCCAGGCCGAGCAGGCCGTGAACCGCCTGCTCGCGATCCGCCCCGAAGACCCCAAGGGCCTGCTGTTCCGCGGCCTGCTCAACGTGGATGCCCTGCGCGAGAGCAATTCCCGCGACGAAGCCGCCTGGAACGCGGCCCGCGCGCCGCTGCTTCGCGCGAACCGCCTCGCCCCGAACGACGCGCAGGTGCTGCTCGCTTATTACGACAGCTATCGCGGGCAGGATTCGCTGCCGCCGGCCCATGCCCAGAATGCGCTGGTGCGCGCGATGAACCTTGTCCCCCAGGACGATCTCATCCGCTATCGCGTCGCGGCGGATTACGAGCGGCGCGACATGATCGAGGAAGCGATCTTCACGATCAGGCCCGACGCCTACGCCACTCACGAGGACGAGAATGAGGCGGCACGGCGGCGGCGCGAGCGCAATTACGAGCGTTACGGGCCGGCCGGCGAGGAGCGGCGGGAGACCGCGCGCGAGATGCTGACCCGCCTGGAGACCCGGCTGGCGCAGCAGCGCGGAACGGCGACCCCGCCCGCCCCGGCCCCGGCCCCGGCCCAGTGAGCGAATGATCGATCCTCTCGAGATGAACCTTGACGAGCTGCGGGCCGCTCTGGCGTCGCTGGTGCCGGCCCATGCGGCGTTCGACGGCTGGACCGACAAGGCGCTGGCGATGGCGGCCGCGGCGCTCGGCGTGCCCGCGGACCGCGCGCGGCTCGCCTTTGCGGGCGGCGCCGCGCAAATGATCGACGCCTGGTTCGACGCGCAGGACAAGGCCATGCTCGCGGCCTTCCCGCCCGAGCGGATCGCGGCGATGAAAGTCCGCGACCGGATCCGCGAGCTCATTTTCTTCCGGCTGACCCTCGCCCGGCCCGATCGCGAGGCCCTGCGCCGGGCGCTGGCGGTGCTCGCCATGCCGAACAACGCGCCGGCGGCCGCGACGCTCGCCTGGCGAAGCGCCGACCGGATCTGGCGCCTCGCCGGCGACGAGGCGACCGACTTCAACCATTATTCCAAGCGCGCGATCCTGGTCGGCGTCTATGGCTCGACGCTCCTCGTCTTCCTCGACGACGAAAGCGAGGAAATGGCCGCGACCCGGGCCTTCCTCGACCGCCGCATCGAGGGCGTCATGCGCTTCGAGAAAGCGAAGGCGCGCTGGCGCGGCGGCGCTCGCCGCTTCTCCCTCACCCGCTTTCTCGGCCGGCTGCGCTATCCGGCGGCCTGACGCTATTGATAATCACTCGCAGGTTGGATAGTCCCGGCTTTCCTAACCGCGGGGGACTATGCGCGACCGTCTTTCCGGCTTCCGATGGCTGCTCGCTCGAGCGCTCCTCTCTCTGGCGCTGGCCTTTCCGGCGGCCGCCGCCGCGCACGCGCCGGCGGCCCAGACCGTGTGGCGGCTGCTCGATTATATCGCGGTCGATTATCGCGGCGCGGTCGCGGACGGGCGAATCATCAGCCCGGCCGAATATGACGAGATGCGCGAATTCTCGGCTTCGGTCACCACGCGCCTGGGCGCCCTGCCCGCGCGCCCCGAGCGCGCGGGCCTGGTCGCGGAGGCCAGGCGGATCGAGGCCGCGGTGGCGCGCAAGGCGCCGCCGGATGAAATCGACCGGATGGCGCGCGCTTTGGCCGGGCGGCTGCTGGCCGTCTATCCGGTTCCGCTCGCGCCCTCGGCCGCTCCCGATCTCGCCGCCGCAGCGCGGCTCTATGCGCTGAATTGCGCCTCCTGCCATGGCGCGACCGGCCTCGCCGATACGCCGATGGCGCGCACGCTCGACCCGCCGGCGATCGCCTTCGCCGACCGCGAACGGGCGCGGGAGCGGAGCGTCTTCGCCCTCTACCAGGTGATCGAGCAGGGGCTCGAGGGCACAGCGATGCAGAGCTTCGCCCAGCTTCCCGCCGCCGATCGCTGGGCGCTCGCCTTCCATGTCGGCCGCTTCGCCTATCCGCAGGCGCTGGTCGCGCAGGGCGAATCCTTGTGGCAGGCCGATCCGGCCCTGCGCGTCCGAATCCCCAATCTCCAGGCGCTCGTCCAGATCACGCCGGCCGCGCTGGCGGGCGAGTTTGGCGAGGAAAAGGCCAATGCGGTGACCGCCTTCCTGCGCGCAAATCCGGGTCGGCTCGTCGCGCCGGCCGGCGCTCAGGTGCTCGCCGTCAGCCACGAACTGCTACGCCAGTCGCTCGCCGCTTACCGAAGCGGCGACCGCGACCGGGCCGCCGAGCTAGCGCTGGCCGCCTATCTCGACGGGTTCGAGCCGGTCGAAAGCCTGCTGCGCGCCCGCGACGGCGCTCTGGTCGCCGAAGTCGAAGCTGCAATGGGCGAGCTTCGCGCCGCGATCGGCCGCGGCGTCCCGGCGGCCGACGTCTCGGCCCGGGTCGAGCGGCTCCAGGCCCTGTTCAACCGCGCCGAGACCGCGCTGGCGCCGGGCGCGGGCAGCGACAGCTCGACCTTCCTGGGCGCGTTCGCCATCCTGCTCCGCGAAGGGCTCGAAGCCCTCCTGATCGTGATCGCGATGATCGGCTTCCTCAGGAAGGCGGAGCGCGGCGACCTGCTCAAATATGTCCATGTCGGTTGGATCGGCGCGCTCGTCGCCGGCATCGCGACCTGGTGGGCGGCGACCAATTTGATCACGATCAGCGGCGCCGGGCGCGAGCTGACCGAGGGCTTCGGCTCGTTGATCGCGGCCTTTATCCTCCTCTTCGTCGGCATCTGGATGCACGGCAAGGCCCAGGCCGGCGCCTGGCAGGCCTATGTGAAGGAGAAGTTCGATCAGGCGCTGAACAAGGGCTCGGCCTGGTTCCTGTTCAGCCTCGCCTTCATCGCCGTCTATCGCGAGGTCTTTGAAACGATCATCTTCTTCGCGGCGATGGGCGGCCAAAGCAGCGGTACGGCGCTGCTCGGCGGCATCGCGGTCGCTGTCGCGCTGCTCGCCCTGATCGCCTGGGCGATGCTGAAGCTCAGCGCGCGCCTGCCGATCGGCAAATTCTTCGCCTATAGCGCCGCCTTGATCGCGGTGCTGGCGGTCGTGCTGGCGGGCAAGGGGGTCGCGGCGCTGCAGGAGGCCGGCTTCTTCGGCGTCACGCCGCTCGCCGGCTTCCCCCGCTCGATGCTGATCGGCCTTTATCCGACGCTCGAAACGCTCGCCGCGCAGGGCGTGATGATCCTGCTCCTCGTCGCCGGGTTCCTCTATGCCAACCGCAAGGCTCCGGCGGCCGCCTGACCGCTTGGCGCGGGCTCCGGCTTGGCCTAATGGAGGGCTCGATTCGGGAGGAACACATGGCGGGCGTGAACAAGGTGATATTGGTCGGCAATCTCGGCGCGGACCCGGAATCGCGCTCGATGAGCAGCGGCGGCGAGGTCGTGAATCTGCGGGTCGCTACGTCGGAATCCTGGACGGACAAGCAATCCGGCGAGCGTAAGGAAAAGACAGAATGGCACCGGGTGGTCATCTTCAACGAGAATCTCGGAAAGGTTGCCAAATCCTATCTGAAGAAGGGCTCGAAGGTCTATCTTGAGGGCCAGATTCAATCGCGCAGCTACACCGATAATAGCGGCCAGGAGAAATGGACGACCGAGATCGTGCTGCAGCGGTTTCGCGGCGAGCTCGTCCTGCTCGACAGCCGTGGTGGCGGAAGTGGCGGCGGCTTCGGCGGCGAGGATCATGGCGATGCGGGCGGCGGCGATTTCGGCGGCGCCGCGCCGCGCCAGCAGTCCAAGCCGCAGCCGGCCTTCGACAGCGACCTGGACGACGACGTTCCGTTTTGACGCCCCCAACAGCGCGTCACCCCGGCGAAGGCCGGGGTCTCGCTGAGGCCCACCGTGACGTTGCGGCCTGAGATCCCGGCTTTCGCCGGGATGACGATTATTTGTTGAGCCGGTCCCGAAGCGCTGCCAGCGCCCCAAAGGGGCCGGCTTCTTCTTCGCTTTTGATGCCCGCGGCTTTCAGCGCCCGGTCGGCGCCGAGCGCGCGCGGATAAGGGTCGAGCTGGAGCGCCAGCGTCTCGGCGACGGCCTCGCCGAGGTCGATCGCGGCTTTTTCGTAGAAGACGACGTCGAGCTCGCTTTCGCTGAGCTCCACGTCCTCCTCTCCGGAGCCCGGTTCGGGCTGCGGCCGGAACAGGATGTCGAACGGCGTCTCGACACTCGCCTGGATGGACTCGCCGGTGGCGACGCAGGCCTGGGTGACGGCGGCCGACAGCGTTCCGTGCAGGTGGATTTCGTCGTCCCTGCGGCTCAGCCTTAGATCGGCGGCGAGCCGCTCGATGGCGATCAGGCCGAAGCGGCGGGCAAGCGTGATTCGCTCCACTTCCTCCGCCTCGACCTCGAGCCTGCGCGGCGCCTCGCCCAGCGTGTCGACGCCCACGACCCGGCTGAATTCGGGCGCGGTCATAAAGCGGGCAGCGCGCCGCCGAGCAAAGTCTCGAGGCTTTCCGAGTCGAGCGCGGCGGCGAAGCGCTCGAGCCGCGCGGCGACCGTCTCGACCGCTTCGGGACAAGGCGGCGATTCGTGGAAGATGTTGCGCCGGACCGCTCCGGCCAGGGCGCCGCGGCTGCCGCGAGCGTCGCGAAAGGCGCCGAGCCTGCCGCCGAGCGCGCCCATCATCCTGCCGACATGCTTGCCCACGACATAGTCGCCGACCCCGATCTGCCGCAAAGTCCCGTCCATGTCGTCGACGAAGATCTCGGTGAGCAGGACCGACGGGCCGCGGCCGGCCTCGCCCGCCCCCTCCAGTCGAAGCAGCACCAGCGCCAGGACCGCCGCGACCATGTCGAAGCGCCCGTCCAGCGTGTCGGGCACGCCGGCGCGATACCAGGCCGGGTCGCGTCCCCGAGCGACGACGGCGCGGTAGAGGGGATCGAGCCCCGCCCGCTGCTTCGCCTCGCCGAAAATCTTCTGAAACAAGGACAAGATGATCCCCAGCGATGCGGTGCCGCTTGCGCCGGTTAGCCGATGTTCATATTGGAATGCCTAGTCAAGCTCGGCGCTCCCCGTTTGGGGGACGCGCCCGGCGCTCAGGAGTTTGAATCATGACCTTCCGGCCTGGATCCCGCGCCCTTGCGGCAACCGCCCTCGTCGGCGCCGCGGCGCTCGCCGCCGGCTGCACGCAGATCCGCGAACATCAGGGCTATCTGGTCGATGAGCCACTCATCCAGGCGATCCAGCCCGGGGTCGATAATCGCGAATCGGTTTCCGGAACGCTCGGGCGGCCGACCTTCGTCGGCCAGTTCGACCAGCGCGACTGGTATTATGTGTCGCGCGACACCCGCCAGCTCGCCTTCGCAATGCCGCGCCCGCAGACCCAGCTCATCCTCCACGTCCGCTTCGATGAAGCCGGCAACGTCCAGTCGATCCAGCGGACGGGCGTCGAGCTCGCGGTCAACATCAATCCGGACAATAATGAAACGCCGACCTTGGGCAGCGAGCGCAGCCTGTTTCAGGAGCTGTTCGGCAATATCGGCGCGGTCGGTCAGCGTGGCGAGAGCGCCCCCACCGCCGACAATCCCAATCCGAACTAGCCCCGTCCGGGCGCGCTAACGAACGATTCGTCCCGCCGCCAGCACGGCCAGGGTGACGAGGTCCGACGCGGTCGCGCTCATCGGCGCGATCTGGACCTGCTGCTTCATGCCGACCAGCATCGGCCCGATCACGGCGTCGCCGCCAAGCTCGCGCAGCAGCTTGGCGGAGATGTTGGCGGTCTGCAGGCCGGGCATGACGAGGACGTTGGCCGGCCCGGTCAGCCGCATGAACGGATAGACTTTCTGCATCGCCGGATTGAGCGCAACGTCGGGCGACATCTCGCCTTCATATTCGAAGTCGATATCGTCGCGCCCGTCGAGCAGCTTAACGGCGTCGCGGATTCGGTCGAGATAGCTGCCTTCGGGATTGCCGAAGTTCGAATAGGAGAGGAAGGCGACCCGCGGCACATGGCCCATGCGCCGGGCGACGTCGGCGGTCCGGATCGCGATCTGGGCGAGCTGCTCGGGCCCGGGCCGCTCGGTGACGGTCGTGTCGGCGACGAAGACGGTGTGCGACTGGCCGACCATCAGGTGGATTCCGAACGGGGTGACTCCGTCCTGCGGATCGAGCACCCGGCGGATTTGGCGGAAGCTCGGCGCATAAGGGCGGGTGACGCCGGTGATCATCACGTCGGCCTCCCCGACGGCGAGCAGAAGCGAGGCGAAGATGTTGCGGTCCTGGTTGACGATCCGCTCGAGCTCGCGGTGGAGATAGCCGCGCCGCTGCAGCCTTTGGTAGAGATAGTCGGCGAGCTCGGGCACGCGCTTGTAGTTGCGGCTGTTATAGACTTCGAACGATTGCGGATCCTCGACGCCGAGCGCCCGCAGCCTCTCGTAGACGTCGTCGCGGCCGACCAAGACGGGGATTCCGTAGCCGCCGTCCCGGAAGGCGATCGCGGCGCGCAGGACGACGTCCTCCTCGCCCTCCGCGAAGAGGACTCGCCGGGGATTGGCGCGGGCCGCCTCGTAAGCGAGGGTCAGCACCGACGTGGTCGGATTGAGCCGCGAGCGAAGCGACGTGCGATAGGCATCCATGTCCTCGATCGGGCGCTGGGCGACGCCCGAGTCCATCGCCGCCTGCGCCACCGCGGCGGGCACGATCTCCATCAGCCTGGGGTCGAACGGGGCGGGGATGATGTAATCGGGGCCGAAGCTGTGCGCCTTGCCGCCATAAGCCGCCGCGACCTCTTCGGGCACCTGCTGGCGGGCGAGCTCGGCAAGCGCGTTGGCGGCGGCGATCTTCATCGCGTCGTTGATCGTGGTCGCCCGGCAATCGAGCGCGCCTCGGAAGATGAAGGGGAAGCCAAGGACGTTGTTGACCTGGTTGGGATAATCGGAGCGGCCGGTGGCGACGATCGCGTCGGGGCGCGCCTTCTTGGCGTCTGGCGGGGTGATTTCGGGATCGGGATTGGCCATTGCGAAGATGATCGGCTTCTTGGCCATGTCCTTGACCATTTCGGGCTTGAGCGCGCCGGCCGCCGAAAGGCCCAGGAAGACGTCGGCCCCCTTCAGCGCCTCCTCGAGCGTCCGCGTCTTGGTCTTCGCCGCATGGGCCGACTTCCACTGGTCGAGCCCTTCGCGGCCCTGGTAGATCACGCCTTTGCGGTCGCACATGATGACATGGTCGTGCGGCACCCCCATCGCCTTGATCAGCTCGGTGCAGGCGATCGCCGCCGCGCCCGCGCCGTTCACGACCACCTTGATGTCCTTCATCCTGCGATTGGTGAGGTGGCAGGCGTTGATCAGGCCGGCCGCCGAGATGATTGCGGTGCCATGCTGGTCGTCGTGCATGATCGGGATCTTCATACGCTCGCGAAGCGCCTGCTCGATGATGAAGCATTCGGGCGCCGCGATGTCCTCGAGGTTGATGCCGCCGAAGGTCGGCTCCATCAGCGCCACCGCCTCGATGAACTTGTCGGGATCCTCTGTGTCGAGCTCGATGTCGATCGAATCGACGTCGGCGAAGCGCTTGAAGAGAACCGCCTTGCCCTCCATCACCGGCTTCGACGCCAGGGCGCCCAGATTGCCGAGGCCGAGGATCGCGGTCCCGTTGGAGATGACCGCGACAAGATTGCCCTTGGCGGTATAATCGTAGGCGA
>Ga0190265_10003761_pt1 | contig 10411 bp, 12 predicted proteins | sample Popmic124T_FD_133135 | JGI IMG/M metagenome (GOLD analysis project Ga0190265, IMG submission 133135) | Populus adjacent soil microbial communities from riparian zone of Indian Creek, Utah, USA - 124 T | ecosystem: Environmental > Terrestrial > Soil > Riparian zone | place: USA: Utah | collected...
GACGTCCCGCTTCCCTATTCGCCCCCGCTCGAGGACTACGTGCTGCCCCAGACTTCGGATATCGTACTGGCTCTCCGGCGTCTCGCCGCATACTGATGGTTTCGGCGCCGGATCACGAGGGGAACTGGGCGCGGGATGTGGGTGTCGGGTGCATTACGACGGTCGCCGGTTTCTTCAGCGGCGGAATGATCGCCGTTTTCGTCGGGAAGATGGTTGGGTTGGCGCAGCGCTGCGTGCCCGAGCCGGGGCTTCCGGCATGCAACTGGTGGGTGTATGCTGGAGTCGGAGGGCTGCTTGGGGCGGTGACGCTCCCGGTGCTGGCGCTCCGGCGTTTGCGAAGGGGACGGTCAGCTGAATAACGGAACGAAGGAGACTCGGTGGCGCGTGTAGACATAATCATGCCTCAGATGGGCGAGTCGATCGCCGAAGGCACCCTGTCGAGGTGGCTGAAGAAGGTGGGCGACGAGATAAAGCGTGACGAGCCCATCTTCGAGATCTCGACCGACAAGGTCGATGCGGAGATTCCCGCGCCCGCCGCGGGAGTGCTGGCCGAGATACTCGTCAAGGAAGGCGAGACGGTGGCGGTGCAGACTGTGGTGGCGCGACTGGAGACGGAGAAGGGAGCTGCTGCGGGCGCGTCGGCGGCGGCCCCGGCGCCGGCCGCTGATGCGCGCCCCGCGGCGTCAGGGAAACCGGCGGCTCCGGCCGCCCCCCAACGGGAAAATGTCGCCGCCTCCGAGCCGGCGCGTCAGCAGCCGCCCGCCCCCGCAATCGCCGCATCGCATTCCGGGAACGGCAACTCGTTCGAGGAGCGCGTGCGCACCAAATCATCGCCGCTGGTGCGGAAAATCGCCGCCGAGCACGGGTTGAACATCGCATCGCTCCAGGGCTCGGGAGTCGCCGGCCGCGTGACGAAGCGCGACATACTCGGCTTCATAGAATCCGGCGAGGCCATCCCGGCCGCGCCGTCCTTCCACGGCGGACGCCCAGCCGACGGCCACGCCTCGCCGATGCCACAGCCGTGGGCCGGTGATGTGGTCGAGCCGATGTCGAAGATGCGGGCGCTCATCAGCGACCACATGGTGGCATCGCGACGCACCTCCGCGCACGTCACTTCGTTTTTCGAGGTCGATTTCACGCGCGTCGCGCGGATACGGGCGAAGAAGCGCGCGGAATTTGAATCCAGTACCGGGCAGAAGCTCACGTTCATGCCTTTCATCATCAAGGCGGTAACCGAGGGTCTGCGCGCGTTCCCGGTTCTGAACTCGTCGGTCGCTGGAACGAGCGTCATCTACAGGAAACAGATCAACATCGGCATCGCTGTCGCGCTCGACTGGGGCCTCATCGTCCCGGTGATCAAGCGCGCCGACGATCTCTCGCTCTCGGGATTGACGCGGGCGCTGAACGATCTGGCCGCGCGCGCTCGGGCCAAGAAGCTCTCGCCCGAGGAGGTGCAGGAGGGGACGTTCACCATCACCAATCCGGGAGTGTTCGGCTCGCTGATGGGAACGCCGATCATCAACCAGCCGCAGGTGGCGATCATGGGAGTCGGCGCGATCGAGAAGCGGCCCAAGGTGATGACGGGACCAGACGGTGAAGACACGATCTCGATCAGAACCTGTGCTTACTTTTCATTGTCGTTCGACCACAGGGTCATCGATGGGGCAGTCGCAGACCAGTTTCTCGCGTTCGTGAAAAAAACCATTGAAACCTTCCCGGAGGCCGGCCTTTAAGATGCCACGCACTCTTACGATCCAACGCTCGACAGTGCCGTCCGCCGAGCGGGCCAATTACCGGGAGAGACTTCGCGCGCTGCGCTCCCACTATGTCGCCGCGAACTGCCGGTTCTGGGTATTCGAGGAGTCGTCTCTTCCCGGAGCGTTCATCGAGTTTACCGAGGCCGACAGTGAGGAAGCACTCACCGTCGCCCACGCCAACGCCCCGCACAAGATTCTCGATCCGTCCCGCGTGTATCAGGAGGTCGAGCTCTGACATGCCGGCGCGCGCTCTCGAGGTCGCCGGCCAGAAGTGGAACGTATATCCGTCGGGCTACATCACGTCCTATACGCAGGACGAGTACGGCCTGATGTTCACGCGCGACGCCGGCGACAAGAGGGAAGTGAGAGTGACGCGGTACTCACCGCAGGGTAGCCGCTCGCGCGAACGTGCCTTTCTCGAGCTCACCGACGATCAGCTGCGCGAGCTTTTCGAGCAGTCTCAGCCGAGCTTCACGTCGCCTGAGGCCGGTTACGAGAGGTGAGCGAGGCGGCGGGTGGGTCGGCGTACGTCGACCTCCACACTCACTCCACCGCCTCTGACGGCATCCTCGCACCGGAGCGGGTGGTCGAGACGGCGCACCGGTGCGGACTCACCGCAATCGCGCTGACGGATCACGACACGATCGGTGGACTTCCGGCCGCGCGCGAGGCTGGCGAGCGGCTTGGCATCCGCGTCATCGCCGCCGTCGAGCTGAGCGCGTTTCTCGACGACCACGAGGTGCACCTCCTCGCATTGCATCTCTCACGGGTCGACGCGCTGGAGAAAAGGCTGCTGGAGCTGAGAGCTCTCAGGTATTCGCGCGGGCAGCGGATCGTCGAGAAGCTGAATGCGCTGGGGATTCCGATCACGTTCGAGGAAGTGCTCCAGCAATCGGCGGGCGGCGCGGTGGGAAGGCCCCACGTTGCCCGGGCTCTGATGGCGCGAGGCGTGGTTCACGATTTCAAGGATGCTTTCGTGCGCTATCTCGGTGGAAACGGCGCGGCGTTCGTTCCCAAGGACAAGCTCTCGCTCCAGGACGCGATAGCCATCGCCCACGAAGCGGGGGGCCTGGCGATCTGGGCGCATCCCGGAGATACGGGCCGGCGCGAGCGCCTGGAGCCGCTCATCGAGGCGGGGCTCGACGGGATAGAGATCCGCCACCCGAGCCACTCGCGCGAGGACATCAAGAGACTCGATGCTCTCTGCAGCTTCTTCGACCTGATCCCCAGCGGCGGGTCGGACTGGCACGGGTCCGAGGATGGCCCCCGCCAGCTCGGCTCGATGAAGGTCCCGGCGGACTGGCTGGCGCGGCAGGACGACAAAGTCGCGTCGCTGGCATCGGTCGCGGGAGCGGGCTAGTGGAGATCGAGGGACGCGTCGCCCTCGTAACGGGCGCCGGCACCCGCGTCGGGCGCGCGATCGCAGTCGCGCTCGGCAAAGCCGGGATGAGGGTCGCGGTTCACTACGCGCGCTCCGAGAAGGGCGCGCGGGAGGTCGCCGAGGAGATCGTCGGATTCGGGAGTGATGCGCGAACACTGCCGGGCGACCTCACCGATCCCGCGACCCCGCCGCGCATCGTCGAGCATACGGTCAAGGTGTTCGGAAGCATCGACGTGCTCGTGAACTCGGCTGCGGTCATGCTGCGCACGCCGGTCGGCGAAGTGCTGGTCGAGGACTGGGACGCCATGTTCGCGCTCAATCTTCGCGCCCCGTTCTTCCTCTCGCAGGCGGCGGCGCGCGCGATGGGAGAGGCGGGAGGAGCGATCGTCAACATCGCGGACCTCGCGGCGTTCGAGACGTGGAAAGGCTACGTGCCGCATTCGATCACGAAGGCGGGAATCGTTCAGATGACCCGCGGTCTCGCTCGCGCGTTGGCTCCGAGAGTCCGCGTGAACGCAGTCGCGCCGGGGGCGGTGCTGCTCCCTGAAGGGACGCCGCAGGAGCAGGCCGACAGGCTGATCTCGACGACGCCGCTCGGGCGTCTCGGCTCGCCCGACGATGTTGCGCAGGCAGTGATGTATCTCATATGCGCCGATTACGTGACGGGCGAGACGATCATCGTGGACGGCGGCCGCCACGTCCGCACTTGACGCGCTCGCCGACGCGAACGCCCCGGCGGGTACGGTTATATTGAAGGTTCTTCGTTGACGGCCTTCTCCGGGTGAAACCTGTGGCAACAGTGCGCGACTACGACGTAGTCATTGTCGGGGCGGGGCCGGCGGGCATGACTGCCGCGCTCTATGCCGGCCGCGCGCTGCTCCGCACCGCGGTCCTGGAGCGCGGCTTCCCCGGCGGCGAGCTTCTCAACACCGAATATCTCGACGACGTCATCGGCTTTCCGAAGATCCTCGGCCACGAGCTGGCGGAGAAGTTCGCGTCACACGCGAAGCAGTTCGGCGCGGAGTTCTTCGAGACGACGACGGTAACGGCCGTCCGGAAGATGCCCGACGGCTACTTCCACACCGAGACCGAGGCCGGCGGAATTTTCCGCTCACCCGCGGCAATCGTCACGGCGGGCGGCACGCCGATAAAGCTCGGGATACCGGGTGAGCTGGAGTATGCGGGGAAGGGCGTCTCCTATTGCGCGATCTGCGATGCCGCGTTTTTCAAGCAGCAGGTGGTTGCGGTCGTGGGCGGCGGTGACGCGGCCGTCGAGGAAGCGGATTTCCTCACGCGCTACGCCACCAAGGTCTACCTGATCCATCGCCGTCGTGATTTCCGCGCGTCGAAGATCCTGCAGCAGCACGTGTTCGACAACCCGAAGATCGAGATCATCTGGGACACCGTGGCAGAGCAGGTCGTCGGCGACGCGCGCACCGGAATGACCGGCCTCAGGCTGCGCAATCTCGTGACGCACGAACGATCGCTGCTCGACGCGACGGGCCTTTTCGTTTTCATCGGCTTCCGGCCAAACACCGGTGTCATCGATGGCCACTTCGAGCACGATGTCATGGGCTACATCGTGACGGATGCCGCGATGATGACCTCGATTCCCGGACTCTTCGTCGCCGGCGACCTGAGGTCCCAGCTCACGCGCCAGGTCACCACGGCATCCGGAGACGCGACGACGGCGGCGATCGCCGCCGACAAGTACATCACACGGTTCAGGGAATCGGAGCGCGAAGGGAGCGAGAACCCCACCAAGGATGCAGTGGTCGTCTCGCACATCAGCGGGGGAGGGTACACTTGAACGTCGAGACGTTTACCGTCGGGGCATTTCAGGAGAACTGCTACCTCCTCGTCGACGCCCGCTCGCAACGGGCCGTGATCGTCGATCCGGGTGGGGAGGGCGAGCGTCTGGTCCAGGCGGTCGAAGCTTCCGGCGCCGAGCTGGAAGCGATCTGGATAACGCACGCCCACGTCGATCACGTGGGGGCAATAGCATCGATCAAGCGCCGCTGGAATGTGCCGGTGTATCTGCATCCCGCGGATCGGAGACTGTACGAGGCGGCGTCCCGGCAGGCGGAGGTGTACGGAGTTCCGTTCGAGGAGCCGCCACCGCCCGACCGCGAGTTCTCCGATGGCCAGCACCTCGAGCTCGGCGACTCCGAGTTCACGGTGATGCACGCGCCCGGTCACGCCCCGGGCCACGTCGTCATACACGGAAGCGGGATGGCACTGGTGGGCGACTGTCTGTTCGCGGGCTCGATCGGCCGCACCGACCTCCCGTTCTCAAACCCGCCGCAGCTCGCTGAGACTCTGAAAAAAATCGCCGACCTCCCGCCCGAGACAGTCGTGTATCCAGGTCACGGAATGGAGACGACGATCGCCGAAGAGCGCATGTCGAATCCCTTTCTCAACGGCACCGCGCGGATCGTCGGGCGGTGACAAGGAAACCCACCGGAAAGAAGATGAGCACCAGAACCGCCATCAGAACGACCAAAGCGCCGCCGAGCGCGGGAAGCGGACGCCCCGCCGCCACGCGTAGTGAGAAGGATCCACTCGGCCCGCTCGATGTGCCGATCAGCGCGCTGTATGGAGTGCAGACACAGCGCGCCGTCCAGAACTATCCAATCAGCGGAATTCGCCCATTGCCGGCGTTCATCGATGCGACGGTACGCATCAAGCGCGCGGCGGCGCTCACGCACAAGGGCACGCGGAGACTCGATTCGCGCCTCGCCGACGCGATCGTGAAAGCCGCCGACGAGGTTCTTGCAGGACAGCACCGGGAGCATTTCGTCGTCGATGTGTTCCAGGCCGGCGCCGGCACATCGCACAACATGAACGTGAACGAGGTCCTCGCTAACCGAGCCAACGAGATACTCGGCGAAAAGCGCGGAGCTTACACACCCGTGCACCCGAACGACCACGTCAACATGGCGCAGTCGACGAACGACGTGATACCGACTGCGATCCGTCTCGGGTGCCTCACAGAGCTGGAGGCGTTCGAGAAATCATTTGGCGCTCTCGTCGAGGCGTTCGAGGGAAAAGCACGTGAGTTCGACGGCGTGCTCAAGTCGGGACGCACGCATTTGCAGGACGCAATGCCGATCCGGCTCGGCCAGGAGCTCGCCGGTTACGCCGGCTCGCTCCGTCGCGGCTTGAAGCGGGTGGCCGAGGCCGCGGATTACTTGCGCGATCTCGGGATCGGTGGAAGCGCGGTCGGAACGGGAGTCAACGTCGAGCCCGAGTATCCGGCGTTGATGGTGAAGTACCTGCGCGAGTCGGCGAAGGTCGAGCTGCGCGAGGGCGAGGATCGGGTGCAGCTGATGCAGAGCATGGGAGATGTCGCCGGATTCAGCGCCCAGGTGCGGGTGCTCGCGATCGACCTGAGCAAGATCGCCAGCGACCTGCGTCTCATGGCCAGCGGTCCCCGCACCGGATTGGACGAGATCCGGCTGCCCTCGGTTCAACCCGGCTCGTCGATCATGCCCGGCAAGGTGAATCCTTCGATACCGGAGATGGTCAACCAGGTCTGCTTTCAGGTCATCGGCAACGACACCTGCGTGAGTGTTGCCGCCGAGCACGGGCAGCTCGAGCTGAACGTCATGATGCCGGTGATCGCGTACAACGTGCTGCTGTCGATGCAGATCCTCGGCAACGCGGCGTTAGTGCTGGCCGACAAGACGGTGCAAGGCATGGAAGCAAACCAGGAGCAGTGCGAGTACTGGCTCGAGCGATCGGCGGCCCTGGCGACCGCGCTCGCTCCCCAGATCGGCTACGCGCGCGCGGCTGAGATCAGCAAGCAGTCGGTGAAGGAGAACGTGCTGATCAGGGATCTCGTGAAGCGGGAAAAGGTGTTGCCTGACGCCGAGATCGATGAGGTGCTCGATCTTCGGAAAATGACGGAGATCGGGGTGCCGGGCGGGGCGCACGGTGGGGTTTCTGCGGGATAGCTCAACGGGAAACCGAAGACTACCTGCTTCGGGCTGTCGGTGGGGCAGCTAAGCGCTGCGTGCCACAGCCCGAAATCCATCCATTCTGGCCCGGAGCCATCAGCTGCCCCACCGAACGCACGCCGCAGGTAGTCATCAGTTGCAGTTTCGTGGGATTTTCCCCTTGTACGATCTCATTCGATTCTCTATCCTGAATCCATGCGAATAACGACATGGGCCGAGTACGGCGTCATTTGCGCGCTCCACCTGGCGAAGCGCAGCGAGCTGGGGCCGGTTAACGGGCGCGAGATCGCGAGACTCGAAAGACTGCCGGCGGATTATGTCGAGCAAATTCTGCTGCGGCTTCGGCGCGCGGGGGTGATCACGAGCACCCGTGGCGCGCGCGGCGGCTACGTGCTGGCGAGGCCCGCGCAGGAAGTCTCCATTCGCGATGTGATCCACGCTTCGGAGCTCGAGACGTTCGACCTCCACTGCGTCAGTCATCCGGTCGAGGAAGAGCGCTGCTCGGCCTCCCACAGCTGCAGCATCAGGCCGGTGTGGGTGATGCTGCAGCGGAAGATCGACGATGTTCTGCAAGCGGTGTCGCTCGCGGATCTGCTGCACGACGAGCCGACGGTGCGGGAGAGAGTCGGGTTGCCGATCACGGATCCGGTGCGGGGAAAGACCGGGCTGCCGATCCTGGAAACTGTCTAGGACAATTTGGACAAAAGAAAAAACGGCGCGTCTCCCAAGACGCGCCGTTTTTCATTGACGAGGTGAACCAAGAACGACCACGCTGCCCGCTGTCCGCATTCCGCTGTCCGGTTCCCGCTAGCTTGCAAGGCATTAGCGCGCCTTACGATTCCGAGATGTCAGTGCCGAAGGGGGGACTCGAACCCCCACGGGCTTGCACCCACTGGCTCCTGAAGCCAGCGCGTCTACCAGTTCCACCACTTCGGCGCCCTCTTCTTCGAAGATAGAAACCGCCGAGAGCGAAGTCAACGCGAGCGCACGCATCCCTTTCTCAATTTTGCGGTTGCGTCTAACTTGAGCACGAAGTCAAATGGCAGAGACAGTCGAGAAAGAGAAGAGGGAGTCGATCGCGCGGAACAAACGCGCCAGGCACGACTACCATATCCTCGACACCTGGGAAGCCGGCGTCGTTCTGACCGGCAGCGAGGTCAAATCTCTTCGCGATGGAAAGGCCAACATCACGGATTCCTACGCGATCGTTAAGGATGGCGAGGTTTTTCTGCTCAATCTCCACATCTCGCCCTACGAGAAGGCGAGCCACTTCAATCACGAGCCGACACGAACGCGGAAGCTCCTCCTCCATCGGAAGGAGATCAAGAAGATGATCGGCGCCGTCGAGCGTCAGGGCCTCACGCTCATCCCGCTCGAGCTCTACTTCAAGAAGGGAATGGCCAAGGTCGCGCTCGCGCTCGGCAAGGGTAAGAAGCTCTACGACAAGCGCGCCGACGAGAAGCGGCGTGACGACGAGCGTGACATGCAACGCGCCGTTCGCACGCGATGATAGGTCTTCTGTTGTTCCTGCAGACCGCCGCCGCCGCGCAGGCCGCTCTCGTCGTTCGTGACGCAGCGGGGCAGGTGTCGATTCCTGTGATCGTGGCCGCCGGCGAGCCGATGGTTCGCGCCGACGCCGTCATGAGCGCGATGAAGAGTGCGTTGGTCAACGTCGGCCCGCACCGTTTCGCTCTGGTGTTGCCTCGTGCGCGCCTCGAGCTGATGGATGGGGCGCCATTTGCCAGAGCGGACTTGGTGATGATTCCGCTGTCGCGCGCGCCGCAGATGCGCGGAGGCATTCTCTATCTGCCGCTGCAGTTCGTGAGCGAGATAATCCCGCGCTACGCCGGCGGATACTTCTACGACCGTGCGTCGAGAGAGCTGAGGACCTTCAATAGCGTCGCGAAACGCACGCCCGGGCCGACCATACCCGCGGCGACGGCGCAGCCGCAGCGTCAGCAGCCTCCGCGCCAACAGGCGCCGGCGCCGCGCGCCCGCAGAGTCGTCGTCATCGATCCGGGCCACGGCGGGCGCGATCCGGGAATGACTGGACCCATCGGCGGCTCGCCCTGGTTCGTCGAGAAGGAAGTCGTGCTCGCGGTGTCGAAAAAACTGGGGGCGGCGCTCCGCCGCCGGGGTCTCGATGTCGTCCTAACGCGCACCACCGACACGCTGATTGCGCTGGCCGACCGGGGACCGATCGCCAACCGGAATCACGGCGATGTCTTCATCTCGATTCACGTCAACGCACCTGGCTCGCGCAACGCCGCCGGGGCGCGCGAGCGGGGCTTCGAGACGTATTTTCTGGCCGAAGCCAAGACGGCCGACGCGTTGCGAGTCCAGGAGATGGAGAACGAAGCCGTGAAGTTCGAGACGGGCGCGGACGCGCCGAAGGGTGATCCGCTCAGCTTCATCATCACCGACATGGCGCAGAACGAACACCTCCGTGAGTCGAGCGACCTCGCGCAGACGATTCAGATGGGGCTGATCGACGTTCATCCCGGACCGAACCGCGGAGTCAATCAGGCGAACTTCGCGGTGCTGCGCGGATCGTACATGCCCGCCGTCCTCATCGAGCTTGGCTTCGGCACGAACCGGTCTGAAGCGACATTCCTGAGCGACGACAGGAATCAGACTCAGCTCGCCAACAAGATCGCCGAGTCGATTGTGGCGTACCTGGCGCGCTACGAGACACGAGTCGGGGGCGCCCGCTAGAGGTGCCGCCGGCCTCCCTCGCTGTCTCAGCCGCGGGAGTCGATTTTCAGAATCCGCTGTTACTTGCCGCCGGCACCGCCGCCTATGGCCGGGAGCTCGCCGGCGTGCTCGACCTCGAGTCGCTGGGCGGGCTCGTGACGAAAGCCGTGAGCGTCGAGCGCAGGGACGGCGCACCGTCTCCGCGCGTCGCCGAGTTCGAGGGCGGGATGATCAACGCCGTGGGGCTGGCGAATCCGGGAATGGATGAAGTGCTCGCCGAGCATCTGCCCTGGCTCGAGAAGAACGTGCGGCGGGCGAAAGTCCTGGTAAACGTGGTCGGCGGCAGCATCCCCGATTTCGCGACCGTGATATCGCGCCTGGACCGATCGCCGGCCGTCTCCGGTTACGAGCTCAATGTCAGCTGCCCGAACGTCAAAGCCGGTGGAACCGAATTCGGCGCGGACCCCGCGACGCTCGCCGAAGTCGTGAGAACATCGCGCGCCGCGACGCGAAAGGCGCTGTTCGTGAAACTCTCACCGACTCTCGCTGACATCGCGCGCGCGGCGCAGACCGCGGCCGACGCCGGCGCCGATGGAATCTCGGTAGTGAACACGATGCCA
>Ga0190265_10003762_pt1 | contig 10410 bp, 4 predicted proteins | sample Popmic124T_FD_133135 | JGI IMG/M metagenome (GOLD analysis project Ga0190265, IMG submission 133135) | Populus adjacent soil microbial communities from riparian zone of Indian Creek, Utah, USA - 124 T | ecosystem: Environmental > Terrestrial > Soil > Riparian zone | place: USA: Utah | collected...
CCTTGACGCGCCCGCTCGCGGCGTGGCTCTTGGGGGGATGTTCGCTCGGGAATCGGCAAGATTGTGCGAGATATTGCTCGCCGAAGGCGCCGTGTCGCCGCTGCTCAACCTGGGTTCGTCCGACGCTCGGTTTCGCGAGGAGGCGAAGCCGCATATCGAGGCGCTTCTGTTCGCGCCGCTGCGCTCGGCGGGGGTCGCAATCGTCCATGCCGACCTCAGGGACGCGCCCGGCGTCGACCTCGCCGGCGACATCCTCGATCCGGCCGTGCAGGCGCGGCGCGCCGCGATGCGGTTCCGCTGCGTGCTGATCGCCAACATGCTGGAGCATGTCCGCGACCGGGCGGCGGTCGCGGCTGCCTGCGAGGCGATCGCCGGGCCGGGCGGGCTGATCCTGGCGACGGCGCCATCCTCTTTCCCCTTCCATGCCGACCCGCTCGACAGCGGCTACCGGCCGGCGCCGGCCGCGCTCGCCGCCCTGTTCGCGGGATGCGAGCCCCTGCTGACCGAAGAAGTGGAGGGCGAAACCTATCGCGCGCAGCTTCGGGCACGCGGCGAATCCGTATTCGCCGCCTTGCTGCGCACCGCCCTTTGGGGACTGGCCGTCCCGCTGCGTCCGAAGAGCGCCCGCGCCCGTTTCGACCGCTGGCGATGGTATCGCCGGCCCTATCGGGTCTCGGTCGCGTTGCTGCGCGTGCGCAAGTCGTCGTAGCGCTCCTCGAGCAGCCGCATCTGACGCGAGCCGTCGAACTTCTCCTCGGCGAGCGCCCGGCCGGCCGCGCCCATCCGCCGGCGCAGCGGAGCGTCGGCGAGCAGATCGGCGATTCGGCGGGCGAGCGCCTTTGCCTCGCCCTCCGGCACGAGGAAGCCGGTGCGCCCGTCGGCGACCGCCTCGGGAATTCCGCCATGATCGCTGGCGACGACGGGCAGGCCCGACGCCGCCGCCTCGACGACCACGTTGGGCAGGCCCTCGGCGTCGCCGCCGCGCGCGGTGAGGCTCGGCGCGGCGAGCAGGGCCGCGCGCCGCATCCGGTCGGCGACCTCCTCCGGCGGCAGCGCGCCGGGGAAGGAAACCGAATCGCCGAGGCCGAGCGCGGCCGCGCGCCGGCCGAGCCGGCCGGCCAGCGGCCCCTCGCCGATCACGACGAGGCGCGCGCGCGGATGGGTTTGCCGGACCTCGGCGAAGGCGCCGAGCAAAGTCGCGCCGCCCTTTTTGTCGACCAGCCTGCCGACGTGGAGGATAGTAGCGCCGTCGCCGCCGTCCCCCGGGCGAAAGCGAGCGAGATCGACGCCGTTATAATGGGTGAAGGTGCGCGCCTCCGGGAAGCCGCGGGCGATCGCCCGGCGCCGCAGCGAATCGGAGACGGCGAGGAACAGCGCGCCGCGCCGCATCAGCCGGCGCTGGAACAGGGCATAAGCGATCCAGGACAAGCGCCCGGATGCGAGCAAGGCCGCGTTGGACAGGCTGACGTCGTAGCCGCGCAGGCTGGTGACCAGCGGTACGCCGAGCGCTTCGGCGATCCGCAACGCTCTGAGCCCATCCGGCGCGAAATGGGCGTGAACCAGCGCCGGGGCCAAAGCGCTCACCGCCTCCAGCCGCGGCCGAAGCAGCACCCGCCCGGCCAGCGCCTCGGGGACATGGCCCTTGTCCTTGAGGCCGATCACCAGCGGCTGGTAGCGCATCAGCCCCGTCGCATGGGCGCGGACGAAGGTTTCCGAGGCGTTGAACACCGGCGCGCGAAAAATCGCGACCAAGGGGCGCTGGTCAAGATCGAACGGCGGTGGCAGGCCGGCAGGCATCGGGGGTTAGTCATCGCGAATCGCGCCCGATACAAGGGGCGTCATGGGCGAAGGCGGAACAGCGGGCCGGACGATCATACGCGGCGCGCAGGCGAATGCGGCGGGCTTCCTCGTCCGCTTCGCCGCCCGGCTGATCTTCCTGTTCGTCGCCGGGCGGCTCTATGGCGCCGGCCTGTTCGGCGCCTTCGTCCTCGCCGCGGCCTTGGTCGAGCTTGGCGTGAGCCTCGGCAGCCTTTCGACCAAGAAGACGCTTTTTCCGCTGCTCGAACGTCATGCGGACTCGCCCGGGCGGCCGCTGGCGCACATCCTGATCGATGCGGCGCTGCTCGTGACCCTCGTCTCGCTGGCCCTTGCCGGGATGCTGATGCTCGGCGCCATATTGCTTGCGCCGCCCGACACCGCGGCGGCGCTGATCATGCTCGCGCCGATGATCGCCGGCCAGGCCTTGCTCGATCTCTTCCTCGCCGCTGCGCGCTGGAAGCAGAAAGTGCGCTATGAAGTGATCAGCCGTTCGCTGATCGAGCCCTGGTTCCTCGCGCTGGGGGCGATCGCCGCATTTTATGCGGGGTTCACCGAGCACGGCCTCATTGCCGGCTATTGGTGCGGCACGCTGGCCGCCCTTTGCTATGCGGTCCGGGGCGCGGCCGCCAATTATCCAGGCTTCGACCTGGTCCGCTACCGACCGAGCGGCGCCATCTTCCGCGCCATCGGCCGGGCGGCGAGCGCGAACAGCGCGACCGATTTCCTCAACGCGCTCTACATGCGCGTCGATCTCTATCTGGTCGGCTTCCTGCTGGGCGAGGGGCCGACGGGCATTTACGGAATGGCCCGCCAGGTGGCGACTCCGATCCGCCAGGTCCGCCAGAGCTTCGACGGGCTGCTGGTTCCCGCAGTGTCGCGGACGATCGCGCTGAGCAATGCCGGCGGCACGGCCGAGGCGCTGGCCTCGGCGACTCGGTTGATCCTCGTCATCCAGCTGCCTCTGCTCATCGCAATGGTCGCGATCGGGGCGCCGCTCATGGCCTTTCTCGGCGACGGCTTCGAGGCGGCCTATTGGGTCCTGCTCATCCTCGCCGCCGCGGAGATACTCCAGTCGGCGCTCGGCGTGGGCGATCTGGTGTTCGTCTATCGGCGGCCGCGCATCGGCCTCTACCTCACCTTGATCGGCATCGGGGCCGGAGTCGCGGCCTCGCTTATGCTCATCCCGGGCTTCGGCATCACCGGCGCCGCGGCCGGCCTGTTCGCGGCCTATGCCCTGCGCTCGGTGCTGCGCATCCTTGTCCTTCATCGGACCTTCGCGATCTCCCTGCCAAGCGCCCACCTCGCCGGGCCGCTGATCGCGGCCGGCGCCGCCGCCGCCTTGATCCTCGTCATCCCCTCCGCCCTGTTCGCGCTCGCCGCGGGCCTCGCCGCTTATGCGCTGCTCCTGTGGATCTGGCTGAGGGCCAGCGGCCAGCGGCTCGCGCTGACCGGCTTCGCGGCGGAACGCCCGGCACAGGCGGATTTTCAGGCGTAGACCGATTTGACTTGGCAACGCGCAGCTTCTGGACGCGCGGGGACTGGTGACCGTTCTGGAAATGGCGGAGCGGGAGTCCGCAGAACTCTCTGAGGGGAAAAGGGGCCTCTCGGCCCTGCGTTCCCTCATTCGGTCCCACATCTAGTGTTGGCGGTGCTCAATGGCCGCATTGCGCCCTTTCGTGACATAGCGGCCGCTCGCCAGTTCCCGCAAGCGGACATTCGCGCGGAGGCAGTGTTCACTATCGACTGATGTTTGCTCTACTAGACATGGCGCGCTTGCTGGGGTGAGGTCTCTATGTTCCCGAGGCCATCGTGGTGTGCACGGCCTAGGCCCTCGCCCCCGAGATTTGAGCGGTACAACCCCACTTTTTTGGCTAATTTCGGTCTAGCACGTCCCGCACTCGCGCGGCGAGGTCGGCATAGCTGAAGGGCTTGGTAATCAACTCGACACCGGCATCGAGCCGGCCATGGTGGACGATGGCGTTGCGCGCGTAGCCGGTTGTGAAGAGGACCTTGAGGTCAGGCCTGAGAGCGCGCGCATCGCGAGCGACCACGGCGCCGGTCATGCCTCCCGGAAGCACTATGTCGGTAAATAGCAGATCGACATTCCCCTCCTGTCGCTCGAGCAGGCGCATCGCGGAGGGGCCATCATGCGCCTCCAGCACGCGGTAGCCTAGTTCGCGAAGCGCCTCGACGGTATAGGCGCGGACATCGTCGTCATCCTCGCAGACGAGGATCGTCTCATCGCGCGAGCCCTCCGGCGCGGCCTCCTCAATCTGTGCTGGCAAGTCCGCGTCGCCCCCTACCAACCGCGGCAGGTAGATGCGCACCGTCGTCCCCTCACCTAACTCGGAGTAGATCTTCACATGGCCGCCAGATTGCTTGACGAAGCCGTAGATCATCGAGAGGCCGAGACCGGTGCCGCGGCCGACCTCCTTGGTGGTGAAGAACGGCTCAAACGCCCGCTCCAGCGTACCTTCGTCCATTCCCCCGCCGGTGTCCGAAACGCAGATTGCGATATACTGACCGGGGGCCACACCCGGATTGTGCGCAGCATAGTCGCGGTCGAAATGGGTATTGGCAGTCTCAATCGTGAGCTTGCCTCCGCCGCCGCCCTCTCCGACGCCCATTGCGTCGCTCGCGTTGACCGCCAGATTGATGATCGCGTTTTCGAGCTGGTGCGGGTCCGCCTCCAAGCGCCAGAGACCCGCCGCAAGGACCGTCTCGACGTCGACCGTCTCGCCGAGCGTGCTATGCAGCAGGGCCGACATGCCGGCGACCAGCTTGTTGGCATCGACAGGCTTAGGCGCGAGGGGCTGACGGCGCGAGAAAGCGAGCAACCGCTGAGTCAGCGTGGTCGCCCGCTCCGCTCCGACCAGAGCGTTGCCGAGCGCCCGCTGCACTCTCGCCTCGCCGTCTTCGCCGATATGCCGGCGGGCCGCGTCGACGTTGCCGGTGATGATGGTGAGTAGATTGTTGAAGTCGTGCGCGATGCCGCCAGTGAGCTGGCCGACCGCCTCCATCTTCTGCGCTTGCCTCAACGTCTCTTCCGCCTGCTCGCGCTCCTCGATGGCCGCCGTGACCCGCGCCTCTAGTGACTGGTTCAGCTCCTGCAGCGCTTCCTCTGCGAGGCGTCGCTCAGCGATCTCGCGCTGTGCCGCTTCATAAAGTCGCGCATTGTCGATCGCGATCGCCGCCTGACCGGCGATGCCGACCAGCAGATCTTGGTGGCGCTGACTGAAACGTGCCGGCTCCTCATGGCCGAAAAAGAGACCGCCGATAACCTCCCCCGAGCGCGATACGACCGGTACGGCGAGATAGGAGGTGACCGGCAAATGCCCCTTCGGCATGCCGTGATGGGGCGCGCTCTGGCCGTAGCGCGGGTCCTTGGTGATATCGTCCGAACGGACGACACCTTCGCCGCCAAAGGTCGGTGCGAATATCTGAGTGTTGCGCGGCATCGGGAACTTGGCGAACTCCGCCGAGTCGACGCCCGAGATGGCGTACAGCATGTAGCTCTCACCAGTTGGCCCGACGACGTTGTAGAAAAACGCCCCAAATTGCGCGCCCGACAGCTCGACCCCTGCGTCGGTCACCATCTGCACGATTTTCTGGAGATCGAGCTCGGGCGCGATGCTGGCGCCGATCCGATTGAGGGTCGAGAGCCTGGCGCCTTCCTCGCGCAACGCCTGCTCGGCCGCCTTACGCGGAGTGATGTCCTGGACCACGCCAATCATCCCGGTCGGCTGATCGTCGGCGCCGTAGATCGGCCGACCGACGGCGTTGATCCAACGAAAGTCACCGCCGGGCAGCGCCAGGCGGTATTCTACATCGTAGTCAGAGCGCGCCGCGACCGCCGCCTCGACCGCAGCCGCAGCGCGGGCGGCGTCGCGCGGCACTATCAGCTCCTGCATCTCGGTCCAGGTCATCAATGGACCTGGGCGAGTCTCAAACAGTTTGGCCGCCTGATCGGACAAGGTGACAATGTCTGTCGCCGCGTCCCAGATCCAGTCGCCGAGCTGGCCGGCGGCGAGCGCGATGCGCAGCCGCTCCTCACTCTCGCGAAGTCGAAGCCCGGCGCGCTTCTCATCATCGACATCGACCGCCATGCCGACATAGCCGATCAGTTCGCCTTCGGAATCGTAGCGCGCACGGCAGGCGACCCGCATCCAGCGATAGCTGCCGGACACGTGGCGGAATCGCGCCTCATATCCATACGGCCCTTTGTGCACCCAGGCCTCAGATCGCAGCCCGAGGACCATTTCCAACTCTTCGGGATGGACCATCGACATCCAAAATTCACCGGTCAGCTCGTCGGCCGAGACGCCCGCCACCTCTTGGAAGGCCCGGTTAGCGAACTCTATACCCTGTGGCCCCGTTACCCAGACCGGCGCCGGCGCACTGTCGGCCATCGAGCGGAACCGCACCTCGCTTTCGCGCAAAGCTTCGCGTGCGGCTCGCACGTCCGTGATATCTTCGACAACCTTGAGGAAGCGATTGGTGCCTTCTTCTCCGCTGACGCGCGACAGATTGCTCCTAACCCAGATCACCCCGCCTTCGGGGCACCGATATCTCTTCTCGAAACCTATCTGGTCTATCTCTCCCGCAGCGACCGATCGAAGCGCCTCGGCGCCCGCGTCGATGTCCTCCGGGTGAGTGAAGGACAAACAGTTAGCGCCCTGCAGATCAGCTTCGGACCGGCCCGTGATGCGACAGTAAGCGGCGTTGGAAGCAAGGATGTTCCAGTCGGCATCGATCTCGATCATTCCGACGCCGGCATTCTGAAAGACATCGCGGAAACGAGCCTCGCTCTCCCGCAGTTGCTGCTCGATCCGATACCGCTGGCCGATGTCTTGGACGAATGCGAAGAGCCCGGCGATTGAGCCGTCGTCCCGCCGATCCGGTATGTATTCGATCAGGACGGTTCGCTTGCCGCCGTCCCGATAGGGCAGTTCCCTCTCGACGCTCACCCGCTCACCTGCCAACGCCTGCTCAATCAGCGGTTGGGCCTCGGCATAGGCGGCGGATCCGATGACGTCCTTCAGATGCTTACCAAGCAGCTCCCTGCGATCATGCCCAAACCATTGTTCATAGGCCCGATTGTTGAAACGGTACCGATGGGCGCGGTCCACATAGGAAAGGAGAACCGGGAGCGCGTCGGCAACGTGGCGCATCTGGTTCTCGCGCACTGCGACTTGCTCGAGTTCGGCCAGCCGGGCGAGCAACCGCTCGTTCTCGGCCTGAAGCGACGAAATCCGTTCGCCGTCAGAACGGCCTTCAGTGCCCCCGTCCCCGGATCGTTTGGTCAAGACGCCCCCATCACGCTGCCGCCAAGTCAACGCCGTGTTTAGTCATTCGTTCCGCGACCGTCACTACGCCCCGTGACCTAGCGGAGACTGCAATTTATTGGGTGGGCGGGGCCGTGGTCGGGACTGATGACGGCGCTCACGACGATGACCGCTGTACAGGCGTTCGCGGGAAAGGCGGCTGAGCCACTCCCCCGAGAACCGCCTCTGAGCGCCGGAGACGGAACGTCTCCTATCGGCCATGCTCAGCCATTCCGCTTTGCGCCCATCGCAGACGCGGGAGACGGCTTCGCGGCTTCCGAAGGCGGACGTTCGTTCTCCGGTTGCTACGTCTGCTGTCGACCCGTAACGGATTGGCGATTTCCGACCTAACCGGACGTCGTGCCACGTTTTGTCTACGAGACCGGAGAACCTCCATTAATTGGTACTTCATGACAACCGTCAGACGCTAAACCAGCTTTATGCGGCAGCGCGATCCTGGTGCCGGACGAAGGCGGCGATATGAGTGGCCGGCATCGGCTTGCCGATATGCCAACCCTGGGCCGTGTCGCAGCCCATTTCGCGGAGACGCGCGAGGCACTCGGCATCTTCAATCCCTTCGGCGACCACCTTCATGCCAAGTTCGTGCGCCATGGCGATGGTGGAGCGGACCATGATCGCGTTCCGGCTGTTGGCGACGAGGTCGGCGACAAAGCTCTTGTCGATCTTCAATTCGGTCGCGGGCAGGTTCTGGAGATAGGCCAAAGAAGACTGGCCGGTCCCGTAATCGTCGATCGAGATTTTGAGGCCCAGCGCGCGCCAGCTGTTCAGCGCCGCAATCGCCTGTTCGCTGTCCTTCATTGCCGCGGATTCGGTGACCTCCAGCGTAACGCAATCGGCCGGCAGGCGCGCGGCGGCGATCTCCCGCTCCAGCAAGATGGCGAAAGAGGCGTCAAGGAGTAGAGTGGCCGAAATGTTGACCGCAACGTCCAGATGGATGTCCTGGGTTCGCCAGCGGGCGACGTCCTCGAGCGCGCGTCTGAGGACGAAAAGCGTGAGATCGCTTGCGCGGCCTTGGGCTTCCACCTGCGGAATGAAGCGGTCGGGCGCGATCGGGCCGCGCTCCGGATGGTCCCAGCGCACTAGCGTCTCGACGCCCACGATGCTTCCGGTCGCGATGTCCATCTTGGGCTGATAGGCATTCCACAAATGGCCTTCGACCAAGCCGGAATCGAGCTCCGAGAGCATGGAAAGGTGCCAGTCCGCCTCATCGTCTCCCGCGGCGAAGCGCTCCCAGAGGGCGCCGCGGCCGGCCGCGCGCTCCGCGGCGAGGCTTGCATCGGCAACTTGCTGGCGCGGGCCATCGGCGACCGGGTCGGCCACGCCGAAAGCGAGGACGACGTCGATCAGGCGCCCGCATTCGACCGGGGCGCGCATCAAGGCGCCAAGCCTCTCCAACCGCTGCTCGAGCGACGCCTCGTCATCACTCGCCTGGACCCAGGCCAGATGCGCCTCGTCGATCCGATAGATCGGTCCGTCCTGGCCGAAGCCCAGGCGGTCCGCGATTCGGCGAACTAGGCCGGTGGTGGCCTCTGGTCCGATACCGGCGGAAATTAGGGCGAAGCGATCAATCCGGGCGACGACGATGGGGGCGTTGCCGGCGGCGGCGGCGAGCATGATCGCCTCTCCATTGGGAAGGCCCGTTGCCTCGTCGACGAGGCGGCGCTGGCGGAAGCGGATCGCCCAGTAGAGGGCGAGGGTCGCCACCCCCGCCGCCGTCAAGGCGTAGAGCGCCGGCCCAAGGTGGAAAGACAGGGCCCACCATTGCTCGGCGGCGAGTGGCAGCGCGAGGATCACGATCGCGCCCACGGCGAAGGCGGCCATCCTGACGGTGCGTCGCCCTTTGGGCAGGGTCGCCGCGATCAGCGCGAAAGCGAAGATGAGCGGCCAGATGCCCCCGGCCATGACCGGCGGAGGACCCGCGAGTAAGGTTTCGGCGGCGAGCGCCTGAATGACGACGCCAGGGATGACGCCGTGGCCGGGCACCGCATAGCGATCACCCATCTCCACCGCGGTCGCGCCGACGAGGATGCGCTTGCCACGCAATGCCGACGCGAGCACGCGGCCCTCGACGATGTCGGCGAAGCTGTGCCGCGGAATGGTGGCGGGATCGATCGAATAGTCGATCGCGAAGGAGCCGTCGATCGCCGCCTCGCGTTCCGCGACCAACGCGGCAAGAGAGGGGCGCGGGACACCTTCTACCTCGAGCCCGAGCGGCATCTGGCGGATATTCCCGTCTTCGTCCGGGATCACATTCACCGCCGCGAGAAACGCCTGATCGCGCAATATGTCGATCGGGACGTTTTCGACCACTTCGGCGCTGCCCGCAGAGGCCTGCTGCCGCAGCACGGCGAGCATCACGCCGCCCTCGGCGCGGGCAAGCGCCGCGGCGAAGGCCGCGTCGTCAGCCGGGTTGGACCGGGAGGAGAAATCGATGTCAAAGGCGATCGAGCGCGCTCCGGCAGCATGGAGACGGTCAACCAAGGCGCCATGGTGACGGCGCGGCCAGGGCCAAGCGGACATTTCCCGCAGCGAGCGTGAATCGATCTCGACGATGTGCACTTGGCCGCTCGCCGGATGCGCCCGGATGGTGTCCCGTACGCCGCGCAGCAGCCGGTCTACCCCCTCTCCGCTCCCCGCGCCTAGCGCGAGGAGGCCGGCCAGCGCCGCCAGCGCCGCGACGATGACGCGGCGCCAGTCGAGCATGCGATCGAATAGAGCAAGGGTCATGCGAGGCTCAGGTCAAGCGATGATCGGACAAGGCCGGCCATCAGTCACCCGGATCACCGCCGAGTCCGACGCAGAGCAGGTCCCCGGGAAGGCAGATCTCCAGCCCGTCGTCGTCATTGTTGTTGCCCGGGCCGCTATTGTCGTTGCCGCCGCCGTTGCCAGAGTTGCCGCCATCGTCGCCGTCGTCGTCGTCGTTGCCGTGGCCATTGTCGTTGCCGGGACCGCTATTGTCGTTGCTGCCCCCATTGCCGGAATTGCCGGCATTGTCGTCGTCGCCATTGTTGTTGCCGGGACCGCTATTGTCGTTGCCGCCGTCATTGCCGGAGTTGCCGGGATCGTTGCCAGGGTCGCCGTTGCCGCCGCCATTGTCGTTGCCGGGGCCGTTGCCTGAATTGCCGGCATCGTTGCCAGGGTCGCCGTTGTCGTTGCCGGGGCCGCTATTGTCGTTGCCACCGCCGTTGCCGGAGTTGCCGGAGTTGCCGGAGTTGCCGGGATCGTTGCCAGGGTCGCCGTTACCACC
>Ga0190265_10003763_pt1 | contig 10409 bp, 12 predicted proteins | sample Popmic124T_FD_133135 | JGI IMG/M metagenome (GOLD analysis project Ga0190265, IMG submission 133135) | Populus adjacent soil microbial communities from riparian zone of Indian Creek, Utah, USA - 124 T | ecosystem: Environmental > Terrestrial > Soil > Riparian zone | place: USA: Utah | collected...
CGGTTCACGCCCGCGGCATCGACGTCGATCAACACTTCGCCGGCGCCGGCCACCGGATCGGGACGCTCGGCCAGCTTCAGCACATCCGGCGCACCCGGCCGGGTGATCTCGACGACCTTCACTTGAGCCCCGACGGCAAACGCGGCGACGACAGCAGTGCCGTGAACTCGTTCCAGCGGCGCTGCGCCGTCCGATCGCGGCCCATCTTGCGCTCGATGTAGGCGCGCACCAGGTCCTTGCCGAGGTTGTAGTTGATCACGTAACTGCGGTACTGGTCGATGAAGCGCACGCGCTGTTCGGCGCGCGGCTTCGAATACATCCCGTACTTCTCGAGCCAGGCCACCGCCCCGGCGCGGTCGATCTCACCGTTGATGTACTTGCGCGCCGCCTCGTTGCCGGCATAGGACAGGCGCTCCACGAGGTCGAGCACCTGGTAATAGCCGACGACCCTGGCGGCATCGAGCCCGGCCAGCGGAAACAGCACGTCCCGCTCGAAGCGCAAGCGATCCGGCAACGGAAACGTCACCTCGATCCCGTAGTTCGCCGTCCCTTCGGCGATCAGCGACTGCGGCGAGATCAACGGGTAGACCGTGAACTCGATCCACCCGCGGTCCTTGACGAGGTTCTTCTCGAGCAGCGCGTTGTAGACGTGATGGCCCGGGTAGCCTTCATGACACGCGAGGTCGATGGCGCGATCGATGTAGATCGGCAGATCGGTGTTCACCTGGATCAGGCTCTTGAAGTTGCCCTGATACCAGTTGTAGCCGCCCCACGACTTGCCGGTGACGTACTCCACCCTGAAGCTCTCCTCGATCGGCAACTCGACCATGCTGATCTTCTGGCGGCAACCGCGGATTGCTTCCTGGAACACGCGATCGACACGCGCCTTGGGGATGACAAACGCCTGCTTGTAGGCATCGTAGCGATCGATCAGCGAACCCTCGCCCGGCAGGAGCGCTTCGAGCTGGTTGAGCACCGCCTGGAATTCCGATGCGGGCTTCACCGGCGCCACCGCGTCGTACAGCGCCAGCGACTCTTCGTCGAAGGTCAGCTTCTTGCCTTGCAGCATGCCGATGCGCGCGCGCATCGATGCCAGCTGCCGCGCGAGGTACTGCCGCCGCAAGCCCCACAACTCGGCGTCGGCCTTGCTCGGCGAGGTGGCGCCCGTCCTGGCCAGGTCGGCTTCCAGGGCCGCGGCCTGCGAATCGATCGTCACGAGCGGTGTCTTCGACGCTTCGGCCTGCTTCCGCCACTCCGCGGGTCCATAGAAGGCGTCGACGTAGTCGGCGTCGTGTTGCCCGACGGCGAGCACCAGCTTCACGTAGCGTTCGGCGACCGATCGCAGCGGATCGACCACCGGCACCTGCGCGCTCAACGTAACCATTCCGGCAACCAGGGTGACGGCACAAGCCAGCCTCGTGTTATTTCGCATAACGTGACCCGATCGTTGGAATGAGGTAGTCGCGGAACGCCCGCTCGAAATCGTACGCCGGCGCAAAGCCCCAGTCGCGGCGCGCGGCGGAGTCGTCCACATCTTCCGGCCATGAGTCCACGATGCCTTGCCGCTTCACGTCGGTGCGCCACGTGATCTCCGCTGTGGGGTAGGCGCGCACCACCTCGCCGCGGATCTCCTCGGCCGATGGATTGAACGCGGCCAAATTGTAGGCCGTCCGCGTCAGGGATTGCTTCGGCGCGCGCGCCAGCGCCAGCAGCGCATTCACGCCGTCCGGCATCGCCATGAACGGGATGCGCGCGTCCGGCCTCACGAAGCAGGCGTACGGCTCACCCTTCGCCGCGGCATGGATCATCTCCGGCGCGTAGTCCGAAGTGCCACCGGACGGCACGGTGAGCGCCGAAATCAATCCCGGAAAGCGCACCGATCGGAAATCCACCCGGCCCGACTGCGGCTCGGCGGCCAGCTGCTTGTAGAACCTCGCGTAGTAGCGGCCCAATTGCTCGCAGTACAACTTGTTCGCGCCATACATCGTCGACGGCGTGTTGAAGTCGTCCTCCTTCACCTTGCCGGCACGCCTCTTGGTGTCGAGGTCCGGCAATCCATACGCGGCGATGGACGAGGGATAAAGAAACGTCACCGGCCGGCCGTGTGATTCCGCCTCGTGCTGGGAGAACTCCAGGAGATTGAGCGTCCCTTCGACGTTCACCTGGTGTGCCGTGACCGGCGTGAACTCCGATCGCGTCGAGAGCAGCGCGGCGAGGTGATAGACGGTTTCGACCTCGAACTCGGAAAGCACGCGCTCGAGCAGCGACTTGTCCATGATCGAGCCGGTGAACTCGCGCTGCACCATCTTCCCCAGCGCGGGTTCGAGCGGGTTCACGTCCAGCGTGATCACCGGTTGACGGCCCTCTTTGGACAGATGCGCGATGAGGCCATGGCCAATTTCGCCGCCGGCCCCGGTGATCAAGACAACTGGCTTTCGAATCACTGCGTATCTCCCGAAATAGCCGGCAGGTACACCCTGAAGCTCGCGCCCTTGCCGCGCTCGCTCGTCACGGTGATGGCGCCGCCGGTCTGCCGGACAATGCCGTAAACGGTGGAGAGCCCGAGGCCGGTGCCTCGGCCGGTTTCCTTGGTGGTGAAGAACGGTTCGAAGATGCGCGCCTGCGTGGCCTGATCCATGCCGATGCCGTCGTCCGCCACGGCGAGCAGCACGAACGGCCCCGGCGCGATGCCCGCCTGCAGGATCTCCGGTGACTGGGTGTGAAGGCGCACGTTGGCGGTATGCACCGTGATCATGCCACCGCTCGGCATGGCATCGCGAGCGTTGACGATCAAATTGAGCAGCAGCTGCTCGACCTGCGCGGGGTCGGCCAGCACCTGCGAGACCTGTTCGGCGAGATCGAGGCGCAATTGCACCTCGGTGCCGATCAGCCGGCGGGCCATCCGCGCGACCGCGCCGACGATCTCGTTGATGTCGAGGGCGACCGGCTGGAGGACCTGCTTGCGGCTGAAGGCGAGCAACTGGCGGGTCAACGACGCCGCGCGATCGGCGGCGTGCAGGATCTCGTCCACTTCCGCGGCCATCGCCGCGTCGGCCTTGACGCGGTGCGACATCAACTCGGCGTTGCCGCGGATCGCGGTGAGCAGGTTGTTGAAATCGTGCGCGATGCCGCCCGCGAGCCGGCCGATCGCCTCCATCTTCTGCGCCTGGCGCAGCTGATCCTCGAGCTTCACCCGGTCGCTGATGTCGTTGACCGTGACGAGGATCGCCGGCTGGCCGCCGAACTCGGTCACCGAACAGTACGCTTCGGCCTGGATGATTTCGCCATCCTTGCGGACGCCGCGAACGGTGAGCTGCACGCTCGGCACGCCGGCCGGGCCAAGGCGCGACAACTGCTCCATCACCAGCGCGCGATCCTGCTCGTGGATGAAGGCGTACGCATTCGGCGCGTCGAGCATTTCCTGCTGCGTGTAGCGGAGCACCTCGGCGGCCTTGGGATTGAGATAGACGAGCCGCTCGTGCTGCAGGATATACACGCCCATCAGCGACTGCTCGACGAGGCCGCGGAACTTGGCCTCGGCGGCGCGGAGCGCCTCTTCAGAGCTGCGCCGCTCGGTGATGTCGCGCGCCACCGCCTGCATGCCGACGTACTTGCCGGAGGCATCGACAATCAGCCACGCGTTCTGGCCGAGCCACACCTCACGACCCGACTTGGTGACCGCCGGGACCTCGACGTACGAGTTCGCCTTCATGTCGACGGTCTGCTTGTAGTAGTGCTGGAGGATCAGCGGCCGGTAGTCGGGGCGAATGAATTCCGTGAAGCGGCGGCCGATCACTTCGTTTGCGGCGTATTCGAACATCCGCAGCGTCTGTGGATTGACGAACCGGAAGTAGCCTTCCGCGTCGGCTTCGAAAATGATGTCGGCCGCGGAATAGAACAGGTGGCCGTAGCGGTCTTCGCTGGCCTTCAGCGCCTCTTCGGTGGCCCGGCGATCGGTGACATCGCGGAAGTAGATCACGATCGCGCCGACGCGCGGCTCCTGCAGCAGGTTCCTGGCGACGGCTTCGATCCACCGCAGGCTGCCGTCCTTGTGGCGCACGCGGAACGTGCCACGCGCGGGCGCCGCCGGATGGTCGAAGAGCGCGCGCCACAGCTCCTGCCACGGCCCGCGATCGCCGGCTTCGACGAGATCGCCGGCACGCAGGCCGGCCAGGTCGGCGGCCTGATGCCCGAACACGTCGGGCGTGGCCGCGTTCGCCCACCGGATGATGCCGCCGGCGTCGGCCAGCACCACGGCGTCGACGCTGAAGTCGATCAACGAGCCGCGTTGATCGGCGGTGGGCGGCTCGCTCACCAGAGCGCTGCTTTCATCTCGGCGATCGCCACTTCCACCTTGCCGAGGTCGTCGAGCACGCGCTCGGCCTCGGCCAGCGTGGCCGCCAGCGCCTCGGGCGACGGCACGCCGCCGCGCTTCACCTCCCACGCGAGATCGCGCGTCGTTTCGGCGCAGGCGCGGCACACCTGCAGCGTGTGCTCGTGCGCGTCGATCAGCCGGCGGACTTCCTGTTGTTCCTCGGGGGTCACCGTGGATGAGCCTTCTTCCACGCGTCGTAACGCAGCCGCAGCGTCTTGACCGGATTCGCGTTCTCGGCCGCCGTGATGTCGTCGTTGGTCACGGCCACGTACATCGCGTAGTGACCGTCGTTGAACGTCGCGCCCGTCTTGTCGGCCGCATCGGCGCCCAGGATGTAGGCCACGTGCGATGTCTTGCTCTCGCAGGCCGCGGTCGCGGCGGGGAACGGCTTGGTCTCGCAGGTGCAGCGGCGATCGCCGCCACGCGCATCGGCCGTTTCCATGGCCGCCATCACCCGGTCGGCCAGCGTCCCCTTGGTGTCCGCGAACGTCGTCATCGCCGCGGTCACGACCTCTTCATTCGCGAGGATGTTGCCCTGGATCGAGAAGTAGATCCCGGTGCCCGGCACCTGCTGCTGCCGGCTCAACGAGACCGGCATGTTCTTCTGGCCGGAGAAGCCGGCCGTGCGCCCCTGCAGATCGACGATCGCGAATTGCCGCGTTTCGACGTTCGGATCGTCCTTGAGCATTTCAAGGATGCGTGCCGGGTCGGTACCCTTCGCGATTTCGTCGAAGACCAGTTGCTGATTCTTGCGCGTGCGATCGACGCCGGCTTGCGCGGCCGCCACTCCCTTGCCGGGCACGACAATCGCCTGCACGTCCATCAGGCCCTTCGCGGGGAAGCCCGCGAACGCCGCCTGCGGCACGCAGGTCGCCGACGCGATCACCACCTCGCGGGTTTTCTGATCGACGGCAATGACCGACCACGTGGCCAACGCCGGAGACGCCGGCGCGAGCAGGAGGAAACTGGCAATTAGGTACGGTGAAGGTCTGGACGCCATGTGCGTATCGAAGCCTTGATGTCTCTGGGTGAGAGGTTGTCACGCGTGGCCCGCTCGAGCAGCGGTCCCAGTTCAGCATCCGACGCAAACCGCAAGGCGGCGATCTGCTTGGCCGACAGCCTCGCCAGGAGCGCGTCCTGCCCGGCGGGCAGGATCTCGGCGGCGCGCACCTTCGTCTCGAGCATGATGATGCGGTCCTGCAACCGGACGATGTACCAGCGGCTGATCGCCACGAGCGGCGCGAGGCCGATCAGGATGGCCGCGAACAACCAGTTGGTGACGGCCCAGCCGAAGAAGGCCTGACCGATCAGCAGGATCAACGCGACCAGCCAGGCAAGACTGGCGAGGTACGTGGCGCGCGGATGATGGGCGTGACTCTGAAAGGACTGTTCGGTCATATGTTTGGCGGCGCTCAAGCGCCGCCCTCCCGGCACTACTTCAACTTGCCTTCGATTTCCTCGTAGATCTTGCGCACGGCGATCGGCCCCTGCCCTTCGGCGATGTACCAGTCCTTGTACGGTCCCCAGTTGGCCTGCTTCGCCGCATCGTCCGCGGACAGGCCCAGCTTGTGAAGACGCTGCACTTCGGCGATCACGTAGCGCATCGCCTTTTGATATTCGACGAGCTCTTCGCGCGCGGCCTTCGCGTCTTCGACGAAGCCGTGGCCAGGCACGAACAGGGTCACATCCATTTTCAACGCCTTGTCGAGCACGCTCACCCATTCGGTGGGATACGCCGAGCGCATCGCCGGGAAGACGCGATTCAGGTAGACCTCGCTCATGAACAGGATCTTCTGCTTCGGCAGGTAGACCAGCAGGTCGCCGCCGGTGTGCGCGCGGCCGGCGTTGATCGCCTGCACCTCGATACCACCGACGTCGATCGTCTGGCGATCACCGGTCATCGCCGTGGGCGGCACGACCGCGTTCTTCATCCGCGCCATCGCCGCTTTCGACGCCGGCGTCACGATGTAGGTGATGTCCTTCGGCAGCACGCTGTTGCCGGCGGTGTGGTCGCCGTGATCGGACGCGACGATGTACCACTTCACGGGCTTCGGCGTGACCCTGGCAATCGCGTCGAGCAGTTGCTGCGTGCCCGCGGGGCTGCTCTGCCCGTCGGCGATCAGGACGCCGTCGGCGCCGACCACGAACAGGCTGACGGTCGGCATGCCGGCAGGGTGCAGTCCCTCGAAGCCGTAGACGTTGTCGGCGAGCGTGATCAGGCGCGGGAAGTCAGAGACCTTGAAACCGCGCTTCGCGGGATCGGCCGTGCGCACTTGGGCTGCGACAGGCGCAGCAGCCAGCACTAAAGCTGCCGCCAGCACGGAACAAACGTATCGAAATGCTCTCGGCATGACCCGCTATGGTACCACGCGGCTACGCGTCGTCAGACGTGCGCGGCCGGACGCCGGGCGGTTGCGGCGGCTGATCGGGACGCCACCATTCATCCGGTGCCGCGGGCGCCGGCTGATCGGCGCTGACGTTGGCGGAAACAATCGACGCAAAGATGAAGTTCTCGGACGCCACGGGCGATCCGGCCATCCGTCGGAGCAATGCCAGCTGTCCCGCGTGGGTCATCGCATCCGACAAGGGCCCCTGCAGGAACTGCTCGTCGCTGATCTGCGCCGTGAGTGCGGGGTTGGCGAAATCCTCGTGGAGCGCCGCAAGCGTCTCGTGAAATCGCGCCATCTCCTCGTCGAACGTCGCGAGGCGCGGCGGCACAAAACGGCCGCCATGCAGCATCGTCCGCGCATATCCAACGACGCCGGTCATGTGCCACACCAGCTCGTGAGGCGTCCGTACGTGAGTGCCGGCGCGAAACTCGCCGAACTCCAGCGGCGCCCCGCGCAGCGCTTTCTGCGTGCGATAGGCGAGCGCGGCCAGGAAGTGTTGAAGCAGTCTTCGCGAGTCAGTCATGCGTCATTTCGAGGTTGCGCGGCCCTGGGTGCGATACCACTCGACGATGGCGGGCATGTTCGATTCGAAACCACCGGGAATGAAAACATTCAGAACTCCGGCACGGCCGCCGGTCCGGTTCTCGAAGTCGTGCGTCACTCCGGCAGGGATGCGAAGAAAGGTGCCTGCGGCCGCATCGACATGCTGATCGCCGACAAGAAAGGTCATCGTGCCGTCAATCACATAGAACAGTTCTTCGTTGGCCTCATGCGAGTGCGCACCCGGCCCTGGCTGTCCAGGATCCACCCACCAGATGGACACGGAATAGCGGTCGCCAGTCTCCTTGCCGTCCGCAAGGAACACGCTCTGCATCGGGCCGCAGGAGTAATGCCGGCCTTCGCCCGCGGGGAGCAGGATGACGCCGTCCGGAAGCGGGTTCGTGGTCGAGGACATCATTTCTCGCTATACAGCTCGATAGTATTGCCATCGGGGTCGCGGACCGACGCGTGCACGCGATCATTTTCACGTGCGGGCTTGTGCTGGACCCGTCCGCCATGTTTGAGGGCGATGGCAATCACCCGATCGACATCGGCGACCTGGAAGCCAAGCTGGTGAACCGGGAAGTTCTCGAAATCCGCGGCATCACGAATCGGCACGAACTTCAAGGTCAGGCCGGCGACGTCACCGAACTGCGACCGAATGCCGCCGGTGTCGACGACGCGGAACCTGGCGCCGAAGGCTTCGGTGTAGAAGTCGACCATCGCCTGCTGCTTGTGAACGCGATAGGCCACCGTGGTCAGCTTGACCGCCGGCGCCGGCGATTGTGCTATCGAGACCGCGCCGAGCAGGCCGGTCGTGATGGCCGCGACTGCGATTGCGAGACGAGTCTTCATTCGATGCTCCTCGATGGATTTGACACAACTGTGCCTCAATCATCAACCCAGAGGCCGGCCGCTGCAAGCGCCTGTAGACTATGCCCGTCCCATGGCTCCAATCGAAACGCCACGCCTGTTGCTCCGGGTTCCGGACGCCGCGGATGCGGAGCCGTTCATGGCGATCTTCCTGGACCCCGAGGTTGTGGAGAAGAAGCAGGTCACGTTAACCGAGGCCGATGCGGATCGCGACGAAGGTTGGCGAGCAGTTCGAACGAGCCGACGTGGATCCGATCAACGGCGAATCGATTCGCGTCTTTCGCATCAGTCGGCCGCGTCTAGCTTGAAGGATCTCGCTGCATCTTGCTCAATGCCGACTCACCGAAGCTGAACACGACACCCGCTTCGATCACCGGAGTCAGGCGATGTTGTGAGCCTGACAGCTCCGCGACAAGCGCTCCTGAGACGCGAAACCAACTGAAATGGCGGGTGACGCCGGGACCGAGGTAGTTCCCGTCGCCTTCGTGCCCGACGCCCACGCCCCATGGCCGGAGATAAACCAGGTCCAACGACCATCCGTCGTACCCAACATCGAGCGCTGTCAGGGCCGCCCACCCGGCTCGCGCTGCAAAGGCGCCCAAGCCAACCTCACCACTCATCTTGAAGCCACGAATCGATCGCGAGCGTCCGGGAACCGCGCTCTGTTTCTCCCTGCCGAACACGATCGTGGCTCCACCGCTCACCACGGCAGGGTAGCCAACGCCGGCTGAGACCATGACCCAGCCAGGCACCGTTGGCGTCGGTGCCTCAGCAGGCTGTCCCTGAACCGGCGTCGCAGGACCGAGCAGCAGCAAGAGCAAGGCGAAGTTCGTCACCTGAGGTCCAAGAACTGCCGGGACCAAAAGGTTCGCGCTCATGAGATAACCAATGGTGGCCGGTTCTTACGATAGGAGTTCTTGAGGGCAATCCTGCCATCTCGAAAGATGAATAGATCACAGCCATGGACTTCCACGCGACTGCCGTCGGTTCGCGTTCCCGTGAAGGTCCACTCCGAGATGCCGCGATTGCCATGAACGAAGTGGCGCGCGTTGCCCCAGTGCGCGTCGGGGAAGACGGCCCACACCTCCGCGAAACCGGCGCGCACGGCGTCACGACCCGCATAGCGAGTGCCGCACATGTCCGGGCCCGCCGATGACTCGAACACGCAGTCGTCCGTCATGAAGGACATCAGCGCATCAACATCATGGCGATTCCAGGCATCGGCAAAGGCTTGTAAGACATCGGTGGTGACATCAGGAATCACGTTCGCCATTTTGATCACTCGGGAATCGGGAACAGCAATTCATTGCCGTCCGGGTCGTGGATCTGGATCACATCGTAGCCCCACCAGGACGTCTTGCTGGGAACCGAGCGCTCGGCGAGCTCGCGGCGGAACCCGGCCAGCCCATCGGCGGTGAGCTCGACAAACAACCGCGCCTTGTCTATGCGCGCAGCATCCTGGCAGAGGATGATCTCGCAGTCACTGCGATTGACCTGGCAGACCGTGCCAGCCCCGTGGTCCGAATGCCAGGCCTTTTCGAAGCCGAGCATGTCAACGTAGAACCCCAGTGCGCGGTTCACGTCCGCGACGAAGAGCACGGGCCTGGCGTACCAGCGGTGAGCCGTCATTGGAAGGGAGTCTAAACCATTCCATCGCACCACTACGCTGCGTCGCCGGACCCGTCGCGTGAAGTCCGACTCACGGCATCGGTTCGAAGGAATCGACCCTCCCGCGCGACCCATGGCATGGCGCCAGCCGGCGATAGCGATCGGAGAAGTATTCGGTCAGGACTCTCCCACGTCTGAACTGTCATCCCCGAAGAGGTGCTTGAAGAACCTCTCCGGCGAACTGAGGAAATCACGCGTAATCTGGAAGTGTTTCGTATCCCGATAATCGATCTCGGCAATTTCGTTCCCATCGAGGCTGAACAGGACCGCGCCAGGATAGCTGAGGATGATTGGCGAGTGCGTGGCGATCAGGAACTGCGCGTGACCCGGCGTCGACAGGTCGTGAATGATCTTGAGAAATGACAATTGCCGCTGCGGCGAGAGTGCCGCCTCCGGCTCGTCCAGAATATACAGGCCCTGCTCGAACCGGTGCTTGAACAGCGACAGGAACGACTCGCCATGCGATTGCTGATGCAACGACTTGCCGCCATACCGGCGCATGTCGGAGACTTCGTCGAGATAGGTCGCGATGTTGTAGAAACTCTCGGCCCGCAGGAAAAACC
>Ga0190265_10003764_pt1 | contig 10407 bp, 28 predicted proteins | sample Popmic124T_FD_133135 | JGI IMG/M metagenome (GOLD analysis project Ga0190265, IMG submission 133135) | Populus adjacent soil microbial communities from riparian zone of Indian Creek, Utah, USA - 124 T | ecosystem: Environmental > Terrestrial > Soil > Riparian zone | place: USA: Utah | collected...
ACCGTGACCGATTACCGAAAGCACACCGTGATCCTGCTCAAGGTAAGCGATCGGAGTCCGTAAGTGTCAAAGCTGTCATCCCGAGCCGCGCAGACGGGACCGCGACCACGGGAGGAGCGCCGATGAGAAGGGACAACGGGTCGGAGAATCCCCTGAAAAAGCCTTAATCAGCAAGAAAACACCTTAGTAAAAGAGGCTCTTCTGGCGCGTGCCGGGCCGGGGATTGAGGTCGGAGAATTTCAGGGCGAAAAAGGCCGTTTTGACAAACATCGGCGAATGAAAAGCTGCCGCGCGCCGGGCTTCGGAATGGGGCTTGCAGGCCGCATTACGGGCCATAGAATCGGCCCTGAATGTCTACGGCGATCAAGCGCACAAACACGAGCTGAGTTGGCGCGAGGCGCGACAAACGGCCGCCGAATGGCTGGCTGCAAACGGCTACCAGAAAAAGCGTGAGGTCAAGGGTCTGGTGATCGACCTTCAGCCGTTCGGAGGATCGCTCGAAGCGACCGGGAGATTCAGACAAATGGCTCTTCAAGCCGCGAGCCGGCTGCTCAAGAGCCGCGGCGCCGATTCCGTCCTGTTGCCGGACTGATCAGCAGCTCCTTATATATATGAGCCGCGCCACCGCGGTTGCTGATGCCCCGCACCCTGGCGATCGGCGTCAGCCGGCAGCCGGCAAAGATCGTGCGGATGGCCGGCGTATCGTTCAACGTGACGAGCCAGGCGGCCTTTAGCGTCGCGAGCCGAACCCGCAGGATTTGAACGTCGGTATTGGTCCAGCCCTCATACATTTTGGCGTCGCATTCCGTGTAAGGCGGATCGACAAAGAAGAACGTCGCCGTTCGATCGTAGAGTTTCAGGCAATGCTCCCAATCCAGATGTTCGATGCAAACTCGATCGAGCCGCAGGCTGAGCGCACGGATCGTTTCCATTCTCGCCATCCTGGAACCGAGGCCAGCCGACGCGCAGCTGCCGAAAGAGTCCATGGCCGCGCCACCGAAGCACGTCTTGTTGCGGAAAAACCACCGGGCCGAGCGCTGGATATCGGTCAGACCAGGTTGATCCCGGAAATCAAAAAATTCCTTCCTGGAATTCAGGACGAACTCCAGCTCAGTCAGGAGCACGTCGGCATGGAAGCGGACGCAGCGATAGAACGTGATCAGCTCGCCATTGAGATCGTTGATCACTTCGATTTTCGACCGCGGCTTCGCGAGAAGGACCGCCAGGCCGCCCGAGAATGGCTCGCAATAGCAAGTGTGCCGCGGGATCTGCGGGAGGATGTATTTCAGGAGGCGGCTTTTGCCTCCCGGCCAGCTGACAGCCGGCTTTACGCGGAGCGTCGGATTGAGTTGGACCAGGGGGTCGAGTTGCGTTCCCTTCGCATTATCTATATGAGCATCATCGCGCGTCGCCGTCGAATGAAAGGTCGGGCGTCCGGCCGGGACTAAATGGAATCAGCCACTCGACAGCGCCTGCGGCGTCAAGAATTTCAATCTCGCCGGTGCGCGAACGCATCCGCTGGATCGCGTAATCGACGGCCTCTCGTTTCTCAGCGAAAAACGGCGCCACTCCCGGCGACTCGAACGCTTGCCAGCCGCCGCAGTGCGGGCGGACTTGAATCTCGGCCATAAAAAAGGGGCGCGGAGGGAAGCATGCGGGAGGTCCCCCCAGACAGATCCGCAACAACTTCCACTCCGCGTCCGAAAAGCGATCTTACGCAGGCGCGCTCGCATAGAGCAAGGGCATTTCATTCCACTCGCGGCCGTCGAGCAGCCGGCCGGCGCGGTCGCGCCCGACCCGGAAGCTGTAACTATTATCACCCCATAGGCGTGTGCGAAATCTGCCGCGGGCGCTTTGTTCAGCGCAAACATCCTCCGATTGCGATTGCGGCAACCATTCCCCCCACTGCTTCCACAAAAACGGCACTCCGAAGCGAACGCATTGATCCCGAACACGCCTCGCATCGTGCGGGTGGGTAGCCTCCGCGTCCGTCCCGCTTTCCCCACCGCCGATCACCCAATCGACCGGAATTCCTCCAAGCGCCTGGCGATTCAACGCGGAGATCGTGATGAACGGTGTCGCTTCGATCTGGTCGAGGTCCACGTGACCGAGGAGCGGCTCGATACTGAGGCCGCGCCATTTGCAGCGCACGGCCATCAGCTGAGGGATTCGCCGGTTTGCCGTTTCCTGGTCGGTCACCGTCGTCATGGCCATGCAATTCTCGGGCAGGCCGCCCATCCTCCTGGATAATTCATCCAGGCGCCGCGGCCGCTTCGTGAGGAGCAACCAAAAATGGCGTTGGCCGGCCGGGCTCTTGATCGCACTGAACAATTCGTCGACGAGAAATTCATCAGTCACGCCCCGGCTGAGGAAATCGCCCATGTCGCCCACGAAAATCAGCCGCGGCATTCCATTCAACCAAGGCTTGTCAGGCCGGTCCTTGCCCCGCAGGTCGCTCCAGCGGGCCGCCTGGGCGTATCGACCGGGAATCATGCGGACCTCGCGGAAATCGGCCGCGTATTTGTCGGGAAAGCTGTGCGCCAGCCGGTTCTCGTGAACATGGCCGGCGTAGCAGGTTTGCTTTGTCTTATTCCACAACTCGCACCCGTCGCATCCGCTCGATCCGTTGATTGTCGAGTCGCACCATTCGATCGTGGTCTTCGCGCTCATTTTCTTCCGTCGCGAATTTCCATCGCGTCTTTCACCGCGACCCAGCGGGAGCGTCCCTGCCCGCCGCCGAGCTTCACCCGGATGAATTTTCCGCAGGGCGATTGATCAGTGATCGTCGTCCACCACCGGCCGCGCCCATTGAGCCGCGGAATAGCGCAAACCTTTCCCAAGAGCGGCCTCTCGGACGCCTGCAATCCGAAGAGTTTCTGGCTCATGCCGCGCCTCCCTGTTCCACCAACTCCAGCTTGTGCATGGCGCGCCAGATCGGTTTTAGTTTCGCTTCCATCCGGCGCGTCTGCGATCGCACCGCTGCATCGCACCGGCGCAACTCTTTCAGCGTGCAGTTATCGAGCAGCTTGTAACCAGGGCTCCCTGGGAAAGAGATGATCTTACCCTTCGCGGCCTCCGCGATCTTGCGCAGCCGTCGCCGTTGCGCCTCGGTCGTCGCGCCCAGATGGGCGGCGCTGAGCCATTCCGTTTTCCCGCGCAGCTGATCGATGAACCAATCGACATCGGCTTGTGTGACCCGCGGCGCCCGGCGCTTCGTCGACAATTCGAGATCGAGCTGCGCGGTCATCTGATTTTTCCCCAGATCACGTCCAGCTCGCGATTAACGGTTATTCCAAAGCTGCCGACCTCCATTTGATTCCGCAGCTCGCGCAGCCGCAGGAGCCGATCAATCAAGTGATTTAGACCATTTGTCTCCAGGCGAACCGAGAGCGCTCGTAACTCATTTTCGAGTGCATCAGTCGCCTTCCTCTGGGCCTCAGTTGCTTCGTGGGCTTGATGGCAAAGCTGCCGCGCCGCCTTCATTGCCAGCATCACGGGCTCCATCTCTTTGTCGCTCGGTTGCTTCAAAACCCCGCCTTTCTGGCTGCATGCCCGCAGCCGCGGATGCGCGGCGCCGTCGCGATCTTGATTTGCTGGTCAGCTCTCAGCCAGCGTTCATGGGCGATGATCGCGCCCCAAATTTCGCGGTATCTGAACGTGCGTACTCGATCGAGTTCAGCGCGTTGGCGGGCCGCAAGCCTCGCCTGGAATTCCGGGTCGGCCGCGCGACGAGCAGCCCGGCGCGCCATGCGTTCTTCATCCGTTCCCTGCCACCACTCCTTGGATTGCTTCAGCGTGACCGATTTCATGGAGCGTCCGGAAGTTCGAAAACAAAAGACGGCTCATCCGGGTCATTGACGCGAAAAACTTCGCTACCACCACATCCGCATTTGCAGTAGCTCGCGTGTGCTTCGTATTTCACACCCCCGCAGCCACCGCGGTAATTCTCGCAACCCAACTCATCGTAGATGTCTCCATCTCCACGCGAGCACGCGCCCCAATTAAACAAGGGTTCGCTGCAATCAGGGCAGTTCAAAACAAGTTCTCCTGGTGAACGCCTGGCCGGCCGCCGCGGCGGATGAAACGTTTCAGCTCGCCCATGATGGTGAGCAGTTCGTAAGGGCTCATCTGGGCCAACTCGGGCAACGGATCGTCCTCGTGCAGGCCCTTCACGCGGCGCGCGATCGCGCGCATATAGTCTTCGTTCACCTCGTCGCCCTGACAGACCTCCTGGAGGTTGAACGCGATCCTACGGGCATCGTCGCCGTGCAGGCGCATGTTCCAGTAGATCGATTCGCCCACGATCGTTTCAAAGTGGGCCATCGCCGCCGTAAAATCGCGTTTCCGATCGAGCTTCGTCGTCGACGTTTCGCCGGTGGCGGCCTCCAGCTCGGCCTCATACCAGGCGCGGCACGGCGCCAGGTCGTCGTCGTAAGGATGCGGCGCGATGTTCGCGATCGCGCAATGGCGCAGCCAGGCGTTCGCCACCATCGGGCGGTAGTAGCCTTGCTGCTTCGTCGAGAAGCCGTAGTCGGTCCGGCGCCGGGAATGCGTGTGGAAAGCCATAGGGAACCTCACACGGAGGGCACGGAGGGTTTCTGATTTGGAAGCTGGACCCCGAAATCGAAGCGGAAGATCTGAACCCAACGGCCAGGGCCAGGAATGGACGCGCCTTGCGCCAGGAGGCGTTCCCACGTCCACCAGGTCTGCGGGTATCCTGGGCGCTGGTTCTGTTCGTCATGCCGGCGTTGCAGCTCGGCCGCGATCCGCTGGCGTTTCCGGGTCGAGCCGGTTCGCCGATGCTCGACGTAGAGTTCAGCGGTCGATGCGAGATGGAGTTTCATTTCGCGCCGAGCTTTCGGTTAACGCGATCTGAGATGTCCTTACCGCTAAGCAGTGCATCCACCGCTTGGTTGGATTTCCAATTTTGCGCAGTCGTGACTGGCATTACAGGTTCGGATTCCCTTTTGGGAGTCCTACCGGCTCGGCGTTTCTGCATCCGCGTTTTATGATCACGCCGATCCGCTTTGAAACGTCTCTTGTTGCGCGTAATAAACGCATCGAAATCCGCGTTGCTGAGAATTTCGATCAAGCGGCCGGTGGCCCCGCGCCGGACGATCACGTTCGGGCAACCTTGCGCCGCCATATTGCGATCGAGCGTCTGCCAATGGACATGGAGCCGCGCGCAAAATTCCTTGGCCGTTTCCCAATTCTGGTGTGCGGCTCGCACGCTATATCCGCGCTCCTCCAGGTGTTTGATCGCCCACGTTTCCAGCGCCGCCTCGTTCGGAGCCGAGATCTGGAATGAGATCGAAACCTCGTCAGTCATTCGCCAGGGCCTTTCAACGTATGCGCGAAGTCCCGCAGCTTCGCGGCGACGCGGTGCGATTCCGCGACCTGCGCTGCGGTCGGCTGCGACTCGCGGCGGTGTTGGTCGTCCCATCCCGCGAGAAAATTCCGGCGCGATTCCAGGGACATGCGGCCGTCCAGGATTGCGCGCTCCTGACCGCGACGACGCGCATCCTTCCCGCGGTGAAACCATGTTGCCGCCGCGTTTTTCATGAGCAGGTGCACGCTCCGCCCTGCTCGGTCGCGTAAAGGACCTTGCCCGCTTTCAGCTTCCACCAACCCAGCCGGCGCGTGACGAATTTCGTCCGGGCGCGCATCTGTGGTGTCGTCATGAAAAAGGACATGTTCATTTGCTCAGGTGCGCGTGTAACTCGCGCGTGACGAAAAGCGAAACGATTTTCTGGCCATATCGGGTGCAGGCCAAGGGGCCTTTGAACCTACGGATACGCATCGAAAATTGGCTTGGCTTCAACCCGTAGCGTGCGCGCACTTCCAGGAGCGGCTCTTGTTTGGCGCTGCTCAACAGTTTCCGCTTTGTCTCTTCCAGCTGATGGATCAGATCGGCGGCGTCCTCATAATGGAACGTGTGGAAGTGTGCGCTCATGAGCATGTGCACGCCCCGCCGTGCTCATAAGGACAAGACGATCGGTGAACCGAATAACCAGGCGCGGCCGCGGAGGCAACTTCATCGAGCGCGGCCGCGAACTCGGCTTCCGAAATAGCGCCCGGCTCCAGGGCCATCGAGAGGAGACCGCAGAGTTCTTGGACAGGATTGACGGGATTTTCTGGATTTAAAATCGAGTTAATCATGTGAATCCTGTCGGGTTTGCCCTGGTCCTCTCATTTTCCGCTTCCACTCATTGATGTGCTCGGCGATCGCGACGGGATCGCGCTCGGCGGCCGGATCGTGGTCGACCGCGATGTTCGCGCCGGTCGCATCGGTGCGTTGCTTCTGTTCCACGGGCGGGCGCGGCCGCACTTTCTTGCGCGCGATCAGGACCAGGTCGCGGAAGTTTTCCGGGTCCCGCATGATCTTCGAGAAACGGAGCGACCAGTTCGAACTGCCGCGCTTGTTGTCCTCGCGCATTATCCGAATCACCGGCGCGATGTCATCCTTCGTGAAGGCGCCGCCCTCGCTTTCGTCGAGCGGCTTCATCACGAAGAGGAACTCCCGCCAGTAACCGAGTTCCGCCAGGCCCGGCTGAAAAAAGTCGACGTTGAGCGCGCGCAAGAGCGTGCGGTGGAGCTCCACGATATCTTGCGGGACGGCGCCTGGAAGCATGGGCCTCATTGCTGGTCCCCTCCCGCGCGCGATCGCAACGGCAGATTCGATTCGACGTGTTCCTTGTCGCCGAGCTGGGCGCGATGCGTGCCGAGATCCATTCCCAGGCGCGCGGCTTTTTTCCGCAGCGCGTTGCGCCGCAGGATCTCGCCCAAGACGTGCGGGCCAGTGATCATGAATGGCATGGGCGGCGTTTTCATTCGGAGGACGCCACGGGAGCAACGAACGTGGGATGCTTGGTCGCGATGTGCCGGCGCAGGTTTTGGAACGTGCGATTACAACAGGGGCAAACGCCCTGGCTCACGCGATCGAGTTTTTTACGAAGCTTGGTTTTTGCGCCGCGCTCGGCTGCTACTTTGTGGCGCGCGCTTGCCAGATTAGCTTCGGCCGACTCGCGCATTGAGCGCTGGAATTCAGCGTCGCGAAGCGCCCGATCGCGTTCGTCCCGCGCGATCTCAGCGTCGCTCTTGCAAATGAAACGCCGGATGTGACCATTCGGGCAATGCCAGTTTCCGTGGTCTTCGCGTCGTTTTTGATACCAGTCATCGGGAACGCCAAACACGATTCCGCATTCACCACAGCTAATGCGAACGAGCTGCACCGTAGCGTGGTCGAATAGTAGGCTCATACGAAACTCCGGAGATCCGCGCCGAGCTGGGCGCCGGTGGTTTGGCTCACGCGCAGCGGCAGCCGGCCGCCGTCAGCCATGTGCTTCATGAATTGCCGGAACGTCCCGCCGCGCAGCTCGCACACCAGGTTCCCGATCTGCGCGCGCTGCGCGGTCGTCAGGGCCGTCCAATCGACAAAGTAGGCTTCGGTCTCATCGTCGCCTTCCAGGCGGACCTCGCTCGATGTGAGCTGGTTCATGATCGGGACATGGCCGCTCGGAGCGAAGATCGGGAAGAACGGCGAATCGGCCCGCAACGTGGCGAAGTTCTTCACGATGGATTGCCCTCGATTTCGGGTTCGTCATGGACGCACAGCGTGATGATGTTTACGTGTTCGCAATCCCAACACGCGGGCGTGGCGAATTTCCGGGACTCAAACTCCATTCGGAGTTGCTCAATGCATTGATCTCCCGCTTCGAGTTGGTATTCGGCCTGGCACTTATCGCAGGTGAATTTCACGCCGGACCAGGGCGGCGGGGGCTTAGTTGCCGGCGTGATCGAGATCTTCGGCGAGGGCGTCGCGGTTTCGTGCTGGCTCATGATCGCCTCCGAGCCCTCGGTTTTTTGAAAAAGATTTTGTGCAGGCCAAGCCGAGCAAATTCATTCAGATCGAGACCTAGAAGAGTTGCTTCAGCTTTTCCCGGCCAGATTCCGGTCCATCGCGCGAACTGCGGATCGTGCGCCTTGCACCTGCATTGCAGTCGTTGACCGCCACAAGCGGAGCATTGTTCGGTGTCGCAACCATCGAGATGGCACTGCCCAGGCTTGGCCCCGCAATCGTGGCACGGCCTCAGTATCTCGCTCATGACTCCAGCGCCTCCCGGAACGCGTTAGTGCGACTCGCGTGTTGACCCCCGCCGAAAACGCGATGGCCGGACGGCCGATAACAATGCTTGCCGGGCTTCGCGTGGCACGTGGGACACGCGATCGACAACGGATCGCTTAACTTTTCAGATCGAGGGGCAGCCCCGAATTCCTTTTCCCATTCCTGTTGCGTGAGCGGATCGGCTGAGACCAGGCGCAGGAAACCCTTCTTATAGCCGGCCGCCTGGACCGCGGCGGTGCGGCGCGGGATCTTCGAGCCGAAGGTATGATTCTCACGCAACCCGTTGTGCGTGCGCTCGATCGTGACGCGGAAGCCGTAAGGCTTTTCCGCCGCCGTTGTCGTCCAGGGCGCGCGGCTCATCGGTGGCCCTCCAATCGTTTATTTAGGTCTACGATGAGCTCTGTCGCACGGTCTACGCCGACCACTTTTTTAATTACCTGGCAGATTGCTTCCGTGAACAACAATGAAGTATCCGCATTCACGTAGACCCGCGGCATGGTGAACCACGCGCTAAATCCGAAGGGAACCGAGATATGAACTTGCACGTCATCTTCCGCGCGAATCACCGAGAGGTTAATATCCGACTGGGAATGCCTGCTCACGATGCGACCTCCGGGAGCGCGGCCGCGCGATCCCATTCGATTCTGATCTGGCTCTTTGGCGTGCCTTCCTTGTCGCGGCGCAGACAGGCGCTGATGAATTGAGGCGCGTCCTTGCCCAGCATCTCGGCGGCGTGCGCGCGGAATTTCTTTCCGCTCTCGAATTGCGACGCGAACCCGCTCACGCGGCGGTAGAAAGTGCCGATCGATCGCTCGCCCAGGGCGGCCTGAATTTTCCCATGAACGATCGAACCGTAAGCAAACGATTGAGTCAGCAGATCGGCCGTGAAAAGCACCGGCACAATCTGCGCGGTCCCGCGCGCGAGGAATTGCCGGCCTTCACGATCGGGATCTTCCAGTTCCACCTGGTCGCCTTCGAGCCCGGCCTTCACCAGGCGGTCTTCGATCGCCGCCAGTTCCGTAGCGAGATCGGCGATCAGCTTCTTGATCTCCAGCCCGCGATCGACATCGGCCGCGACGCTCACGAGCGCACCGCCTTTCTTTTACAGGAGGCCGCAGAGGCCGCGGAAGCGGATTCCAAAAGCTCCAAATAGACCCAACCAAAAACCCAGTTTTGATCTTCCTCCTTTGCAATCGTCCAACCTGCCAGAATGAGCGCCTCGGCTTCACGATAGGGAACGAATCGCAGCGCAACCCGCTTCGGCTTCGCTCTGAAAAAGCGAAGCCAGATCATTCGCCATTCGAAATTCGGCATTCGGACCTTCACGAGATCCTCGCTTTCTTCGTGAGCCGTTGAACAAAATCGCCGGTAGCTTGGGCAACCTGGCATTCGTGGTTGTGATAGCCGCGAGGGACGCCGCCGACCGCGAGTTTGATCGCGGCCGTCTTGTTCGGCGCCAGCGCTAAAGAAGCGGTGAGTTTGTAATTTCCGCTCCCGTCTGCCTTCGTGGACAATGTCGCTACGGCGAAGAGCTTCTCTTTCACGACAGCCGTCCTTCCAGGATTTGCTGACGCTGAATCATGCGCTGGCCGGCGCGCTCGTGTCGGCGAAACAGAACGTCGAACGCGCGCCGGTTTTCCTTCACCGCTTTAGCGTGCTGGCGATCCAGCGTCGCAATTCGCTTATCGCGAAAGCGCCGTGCGGCGCGCGTCTCCCGCGTGAGCGCGGCAAGCTGCTTCGTGATCGTTTTCAGCTCGGCGCGGTATTCCTTTTTCATATTGGGTTGGGTCATTGGCGTGGTCCTTTTGTTGGTTGCTAAAACGGGCATTTACCGAGGTCGGCGAGGAAGGTTCGTTTGAGTGAACCGCCCTTGTCCTCCGACCTAACGACAGGTTCGTGAAGCGCCACGATCCACCATCGTGGCCCCTTCCACTTGGCGGGATTCAGTGTGCCGTGCAGGGCTCGCGCCGAGCAGATTTCCAGAGGTCCGGCGATCTCTTCGGTGAGACCGACGCGCGCTTTGGTTTTCGATCCGCCGTTGGCCGGCGAGCCATCGGCATGAGACCGCCAAAACATAATCTGGCGATCCTCGCCTCTTCTATACGGCGATAAGATCGCCGCAAAATAATTGTCTTTCTCTTCCGTAGAGCCGTAGCCGGAGCCGGAGCCGGAGCCGTCGCCGTCGCCGTAGCCGTCGCCGGAGCCGGAGCCGTAGCCGTAGCCGTAGCCGGAGCCGTAGCCGTCGCCGGAGCCGGAGCCGTAGCCGTAGCCGTAGCCGGAGC
>Ga0190265_10003765_pt1 | contig 10407 bp, 13 predicted proteins | sample Popmic124T_FD_133135 | JGI IMG/M metagenome (GOLD analysis project Ga0190265, IMG submission 133135) | Populus adjacent soil microbial communities from riparian zone of Indian Creek, Utah, USA - 124 T | ecosystem: Environmental > Terrestrial > Soil > Riparian zone | place: USA: Utah | collected...
CGAGTCCTCTCCTCATGGCGAGCGATCCTACATCCGGTCGCGTGGATACCGTCGCGGCATGGACCTCGTCGCCGCCGATCGCGCTCATCTCTGGCACCCGTTCACGCAGCAGCAGGGCTGGATCGAGGAGCAGCCGCTGATCATCGAGCGAGCCGAGGGGACCGACCTGATCGACGCGGAGGGGCGGCGCTACATCGACGGCGTGTCGTCGCTCTGGTGCAACGTCCACGGTCACCGCCACCCACGCATCGACGCCGCGGTGCGCGAGCAGCTCGACCGCGTGGCCCACTCCACGATGCTCGGCCTCTCGCACCCGCAGGCCATCGAGCTGGCGCGCAGGCTGGTGGAGGTCGCGCCCGCCGGGCTCACACGCGTCTTCTACTCCGACAGCGGCTCCACCGCCACCGAGATCGCCCTCAAGATGGCGTTCCAGTACTGGCGCCAGATGGGCGAGGAGCAGCGGACCCGCTTCGTCTGCCTGAGGGACGCCTACCACGGGGACACGATCGGGTCGGTGTCCGCCGGTGGGATCGACCTCTTCCATTCGCTGTACCGGCCGCTGCTGTTCCCCACCCTCAAGGCCGAGCCCGGCGACCTCGCGTCGATGGAGCGGCTGCTCGACGAGCACTCCGGCGAGGTGGCCGCCGTGATGATGGAGCCGCTGGTGCAGGGCGCCGCCGGGATGCTGGTGCACCCGGAGGGCTACCTGCACGGAGTGCGCGAGCTGTGCGACCAGCACGGCGTGCTGCTGATCCTCGACGAGGTGGCCACCGGCTTCGGCCGCACTGGCCGGATGTTCGCCTGCGAGCACGAGCAGGTGGCGCCCGACCTGCTCTGCGTGGCCAAGGGGATCACCGGCGGCTACCTGCCGCTGGCCGCGACGCTCTCGACCGAGCGGGTCTACGAGGGCTTCCTTGGCGAGTTCGAGGAGCTCCGCACGTTCTTCCACGGCCACACCTACACGGGCAACCCGCTCGCCTGCGCAGCGGCGCTGGCCTCCCTCGACGTGTTCGAGGAGGAGCGCACGCTCGAGCGGCTCGGGCCGAAGATCGAGCTGCTGGAGCGCCTGCTCGAGCCGCTGGCGGCTCACCCGGCGGTGGCGGAGGTGCGCCGCTGCGGGTTCATGACCGGGATCGAGCTGCGCGAGCAGCCGCTCGAGCTTCGGATGGGACATCGCGTCACGCTCGAGGCGCGGCGGCGCGGCGCGATCGTGCGCCCGCTCGGCGACGTGGTGCTGCTGATGCCCCCGCTCTCCATATCCGAGGCCGAGCTCACGCGGCTCGTGGAGGTCACCGGCGAGGCGATTCAGGCGGCCACCGCCGCCGAGGCGCTCGCACCCGCGGCCTAGCGGGCGTAGCCTCCCGCTCGAAAGGAGGCCCCATGACGCAGACCATCTATCCCGTGCCGCGCTATCGAGACGCGCGCGGGGCCATCGAGTTCCTCAAACGGACCTTCGGGTTCGACGAGGTGTCGGTCACCCAGGGCGAGGGCGGCAGGATCGTTCACGCCGAGCTGAACGTCGGAGCCGGGCTGGTCATGTTGAGCTCGAGCGACGGCTCCGATGCGCTGTTCCCGGCCGGACCGAGCACCTTCTACGTGGCGGTGCAGGATCCGGATGCCCACCACGACCGGGCCAAGGGCGCCGGAGCCGAGGTGGTGATGGAGCTCACGGATCAGCCGTACGGCTCGCGCGAGTACGCCGCCCGCGATCCCGAGGGGAACGTGTGGTGCTTCGGCACCTACCGGCCGCAGGCGTGACGAAACCGCGCCTGCGCCGTAGCCCATCCAGATGCACTTCCGGCTCCCGCTCGCCGTCACGCTGATCCTGGTCGCCGCCACGACGGCGGTGGGCGTGGACCAGGCGGGAGCCTGCAGCTGCGCCCCCCTGGATCCTCGCGACCGGCTGGCCGAGGGCGATCCCGCCGTCCTGGGCGAGGTGGTCGCGCGGCGGGCGATCGACCCGGCCGGCTACGAGTACACGGTCAGGGTCGAGGATGCCTTCAACGCCACGCTCGGAGCCGAGATTGTGATCGACGCCGGGTCGATGAGCGCGGCGTGCGGCTTCACGTGGAGGGTCGGCCAGCGAGTCGGCGCCTTCCTCCACCGCGAAGCGGGCGAATGGACGACCAACCTCTGCAGCCTGATCGCCCCGGCCGAGCTGAGGCGCGCGCTGGAGCCGTATCCCCGAGCCCGCGGCCATGGCCGCGTCGCGCTGCTCGCGGGCGGCAGCTTCACGAAATCTCGCCTGATGGCGCTGGATCGCCGTGGGAGGGTGCTCGGTTACGGCCTCGGCGCCGGGGACGTGTCGGATATCTCCGTATGCCCCGGCTCGCGGCGCTCGGTGGAGCTCGTGCGCTCGCGAGCGAGCACCGACGTGGTGGCGGTGCGCGACCTGCGCACGCTGCGGATCGTGCACTCGCGGAGAGCTCCGAAGGACACGGGCGAGCTGCGCTGCGCGAACCGCGCCGGCACGTCGCTGTTCGCGGCCGGCATTCGCTATACCCGCGCGAGCCCGCAAGGGCGTGTACGGGTCGTACGCCTGACGAGGCGGACGCCGATCGTCCTGGCGACCGTCCCCGGCGACACGGTGGCACTGGCTCGCGGCACCGCCTACGTGGCCGATTCGACCCAGATCCTCGAGATCGACCTCTCGCACGGGGGAGTCAGGTCCCTCGCGCACTTCCCGAACGCGGGCTCCCTCGCTCCGAGTCCGGACGGCGCCCGCCTGGCGGTGAGCGCTGCGCGCCACGGCGTCCGCGTGATCGAGCTGGCTACCGGCCGGGTAATCGGGTCGGCGCCCGCCGGGCAGCCGCTCTGGTCGTCCCCGAACCGGCTGCTGGTGCGCGGGGTCGGGCGCCCGCGGCTCTACGACTCGGACCTGCGGCCGCTGAGACGGCTGCCGACGTTCCGCGTCGGGAGCCAGGCGCTGCTCGGAGACCTGGTGTTCGGCGTCGACGGGCGCCGGCTTGTGTCGCTCGACCTCCAGCGTGCTCGGCGCGCGCTGGTGGGGCTGCTGCCCGACCAGAACACCTTCGCGCTCGAAGCCGTGCCCGGTGCCCCGCTGCTGAGGACGCGCCGCGCGGCCCCCGCCGGCACCGCCCGCTGCCGGGATCAGCCCTCGTAGACCTCGAAGTCGCGCTTGCGCGCGCCGCAGACGGGGCAGAACCAGTCGTCCGGGATGTCCTGGAACGAGGTGCCCGGCGGGATCCCGCCGTCGGGATCTCCCTCGGCGGGGTCGTAGATGAACCCGCAGGAGGTGCAGATGTAGAGCTGCTGGGGCGTCACGGGCGCGGAAGCCTAGCGGTCGGCGGCGTTAGGCTGGCGCCGTGCGCATCGACCGACCGCCACCCGGCGAGGAGCTCAATTCGGGCCCGGCCGCGGTGGCGCGCGAGGCCGCCTGCCTGATCCTGCTGCGCGACGGCGACGCCGGGCCGGAGGTGCTGCTGGTGCAGCGGAACCCGGAGCAGCGCTTCATGGGCGGAGCCTGGGTCTTCCCCGGCGGCGCCACGCACGCGGAGGACGCCGACCACGCCGCCACGGCGGTGCGCGAGCTGGAGGAGGAGGCGCGGGTGCGGCTGGGCGACGCCGAGGTGGTGGCGTTCTCGCGCTGGATCACCCCCCGCGAGGTCAGGGTGCGCTTCGACACCTGGTTCTTCGTGGCCGAGGCGCCTGCCGGCGCCGATCCCGCCTGCGACGGCGCCGAGTGCGTCGACTTCGCATGGATCCGCCCCACCGACGCCCTCGCCGCCGGCGAGCGCGACGAGATGATGCTCGTGTTCCCCACCATCAAGCATCTCGAGCAGCTGGCCGCGTTCGGGTCCGTGGCCGAGGCGCTGGCGGTGGCTCGCGAGCGGGTGGTCGAGCCGATCGAGCCGCGCGTGGTGGCGCGCGACGGCGTCGGGCACGTGCTGCTGCCCGGCGAGCCCGGATACGAGGAGGACTGAGCATGGCCGCCAGCGGCTTGACCGTCGCAGTCACAGGACCCACCGGGGACCTGGGGATCTCGATCGTCGATGCGCTCGAGCGCTCGAGGACGGTGGCCAACGTGGTGGGCATGGCGCGCCGCCCGTTCGACCCACAGGAGCGCGGCTGGCGCAAGACCGAGTACCGCCGGGGCGACGTGACGGATGCCGACAGCGTCCGCGACCTGGTCAAGGGCGCCGACGTGGTGGTGCACCTGGCCTTCGCGATCCTCAGCGCCAGCGACGCCACCCGCGAGCTGAACGTGAACGGCTCGCGGATGGTCTTCGAGGCCGCCGCCAAGGCCGGCGCCAAGCGCATCTGTTACGCGTCGAGCGTGGCCGCCTACGGGTTCCACGACGACAACCCGGACTGGCTCACCGAGGACATCCCGCCGCGCGGCTCCCCCGAGCACCCGTACTCGCAGCAGAAGTCGGAGGTCGAGCGCGTGCTGGGCGAGGTGCTGCTGCGCCGTCGCAAGACGGTGGCGTACGTGTTCCGCCCCTGCATCGTGGCCGGGCCGGACGCGCGCACCATGCTCCAGGCGATCCCCTACTTCCACCTCGGCGAGTCGATGCCGGGGCCCGTGACCCGTCTGCTGTCCTCGATGCCGGCTCTGCGCCCTGTGATCCCCGATCCCGGCACGCCCTTCCAGCTGGTGCACGAGGACGACGTGGCGAGCGCCTTCATGGCGGGCGTGCGCGGCGTGGGCGAGCCCGGCCCCTACAACCTCGCCGCCGGGGGAACGCTCACGTTCTCGAACGTGGCCGACGCGCTCGGCTGGTACTCGGTGCCGGTGCCGCGCCTGGCGGTGGAGGCCACCGCCGAGATCGTCACCCGGCTCCCGCTGCTGCCCGAGAGCGTCGGCTGGATCCACTCGGTGCGCAAGCCGGTGCTGATGAAGACCGACCGGGCGCGCAAGCAGCTGCGCTGGCGCCCGAAGCACACCGCCAAGGCCACACTGCGGGAGATGGCCCAGGCCCAGCAGGCCGCCCGACTCGCGGAGACGACTGGGCAACTGTGAATCTTTGGCCCGATCCTGGGTAGGAGACAGGTACAAGGATGGATCGAGTCATATGTCCACAGTGCGGATACAGAGTGGGGCTGGGGATGGCCAGCGACCCGGGCAGCTGCCCGAACTGCAAGCTGCCCCTCATGCTCACCTGCGAGTTGCGCGCGCTGTCCGCAGACGACCTCGCCACCGAGGTCGAACGCCAGCGCGTGCTCGCTGAGCAGCGTCGCGAGCTACCGCTCGTCTGAACCGCCGAAACGTCTATCGCGACGCCCGCCGAGCGAGCGGAACTGACCGACCCGTTGTGCGGAAGCGGCCGGCTCGGCCGGCCGCGCACCGATGCCTACATCGCCCGCTTGTAGAGCTCCTCGTAGTCGCTCTCGCTCGGCTCACGCGGGTTCAGGAGCGTGGTGCCGTCACCCATGGCGCCCTCCACGAGCGCCGGGATCCCCGACTCGGGCACGCCCACCTGCGACAGCGTGAGCGGCAGGCCGAGCCGTTCCACGGTGGCGCTGATGTGGGTGGCCAGCGCGTCGCCCACCTCGGCGCCCGAGCCGCCGCTCTCGACGCCGAAGAGCTCGGCGATGTCGCGGTAGCGGTCGGCGATGTCGTCGCCGCCCTCGGCGTTGAACCGAATCACGTGCGGGAGGTGGATCGCGTTGGCCACGCCGTGGGGCACGTTGAAGTGCGCCCCCGCCGGGTGCGACATCGCATGCACGGATCCGAGCGCGATCGAGATCGCGATGTTGGCGGCGATCAGCATGTTCCCTCGGGCCACGTCGTCCTCGGGGGTCTCGACCGCGCGCTCGAGGTTGTCGCGGATCATCCGCAGCGCCTGGAGCGACCGCGCGTCCTGATGGGGGCTCCAGTCCACCGACACGTAGGCCTCCACCGCGTGCGTCATGGCGTCCATCCCGGTGGCGGCGGCGAGCGCGGGAGGCAGCGTTCGCGTGGTCTCCGGGTCGAGGATCGCCAGCCGCGGGAACAGCGGGAAGTCGGCGATCTCGAGCTTGACCTTGTGCTCGTGGTCCTTGATCACCGCGGCCATCGACACCTCGCTGCCGGTGCCCGCCGTGGTGGGCACGCAGGCGAGCGGGGCGATGTCCAGCGGCCGCCCCATGCCGTCGTTCTCGCGCGGCATGAGCAGGAAGCCCTCCTGGTCGCGCGCGGTCCCGCCGTGCGTGAAGACCGCGTCGGCCACCTTCGCGGTGTCCATCACGGATCCGCCGCCGATCGCGAGGAAGGAGTCGGCTCCGGCCTCCTTGGCGGCGGCGGCGCAGGCCTCCACCACGTCGGTGGACGAGTCCTGCGGAACGTCGTCGAACACGCCCACCACCTCGAGGCCGCCGTCGCGGACGCCGTCCTCCACGCGCTCCACGAGGCCGGTGCCGCGAATCACCCCGTCGGTAACCACGAACACGCGCTGCGCGCCCTCCTTGAGGAACTCGAAGCCCACGGAGCCGAGCAGGTCGCGTCCCGAGATCACCCGGGTGGTCGAGAGGTACTGGTAGAAGTCCTTGAAGCCCGTCATCTGGCGGGCGAGCGGATCCGAAGCCAGGCCCGTCATCAGGCGGCGTCCAGGAGGTCCTGCCGCCCCGACTGCTCGAGAATCGCCCTGTAGCGCGGGAAGATCGGCTTCGTGAGCGGCACGAGCTTCAGGATCTTCGCCACCGGTCCCTTCGCCTTCATCTGGCCGCGCGCTAGCGCCACGGTCACGTTGACCTTGCCGAGCCAGAAGCGGTGGGCGGTGTCCGCGTCCATCGTCATGACCACCTCGGGCTCCATCGTCGTGTCGCCGCAGTCCACGCGGCCGGGGTCGTCCTCGCGGAGGCTCACGGTGATGATCGACTCGGGGTTGCGGTAGTGGTACTGGACGATCGTGTCCGCCTTCTGGAACTTCGGCGACAGCTCCTCATCCTCGGCGAGGTCCTGGAACAGCTTTCCGATGTAGGCATAGACCTCGTCGGCGTCCTTGAAATACGGCAAGTGCGGCTCCTCTCAGGGTGATGTGCCCGGCATTGTCTCAGGACCCGGGCCGGCGGAAGGAGGCACCCGCCACCGCGTCCCACGCGCGGTCCGGAAGCAGCTTGCGCTGCGTGAGGAGCAGGCGCGCCGACGCGGTCACCGGATACCGCGTGCGCGGCTTCTTGGCGGAGAGCGCGCGGCTGATGGCCTTCGCCACCGCCTCCGGGCCCGCGCCGAGGCGCGCGAGCGGGCCCTCGTAGGCCCCCGTGGTCGCCTCGGTCACGGACTTGTTGAAGTCCGCGTACGGGCCGTCGTCACCGGGCATCGCGCCCGCCACGGTCTCCGCGAAGTTCGTCTTGATGAGCCCCGGTTCGATGACCACGACCTGGATACCGAAGTCCCTGACCTCGTATCGCATGGCGTCCGACAGCGCCTCCACCGCGTGCTTGGTGGCGTGGTAGATCCCGCCGCCAGGGAACACGAGCTTGCCGCCCATCGAGCTGACGTTCACGATCCGGCCGCGACCCGCGCGGCGCATCCCCGGCAGGACGAGCTGGCACATCCGCACGAGGCCGAAGACGTTGGTCTCGAACTGATCCCGCACGCTGTCGAGCGGGACGCTCTCCACAGCCCCGCTCTGGCTGTAGCCCGCGTTGTTCACGAGCGCGCCCACGGCGCCCTCCGCCTCCTCCACGGCGGCCACGGCCGCGGCCATCGATGCCTCGTCGGTCACGTCGAGCGCCAGCGTGCGGCACCCGCTCTGGCGCAGGTCCTCGATCGACTCCAGCCGGCGCGCCGTGGCGTACACCGTCTGTCCCTCTCGGGCGAGCAGCTCTGCCGTGGCCCTTCCGATGCCGGTGGAGCAGCCCGTGATCAGCACCGCTCCGGCGTTGTCCGCCATGGTCTCCTCCGATCGTCTGTGCGGCGCCGCCAGCATATGCCGCCGCCACCGCCGCCTGTCAGCGGGCTCTGACCACAAGCGTCTGGGCGGCCCGTCCGAGTCGTCCGCGCTCGTCCCAGAGCGCGGTGTCCGCGAGGCCGATCCCGTTCGGCTCGGGGTAGGTCACCGCGTCGAGGCCCACCCACTCGCCGTCGGGCAGGCGCTTCAGGTGGACGCTCAGATCGGTGTTGATGAACAGGAAGCGCTGCCAGTCGAGCGTGGCGCTCACGCCGTTGCCCGCGTCGGCCGCGATCAGCACGCGCTGGAGCGGCGACGTGGCCTCGCCGGCCACCAGCGGCACGCGGGAGCGCATCCAGACCATGGCCGGTCCCGGCTCGAGGAAGCCGCCCTTCACGAAGCTGATCTCCATGGCCGTGTGGTAGCCGGCCTCCTCGCGAACCGGGAAGAAGTCCCGCACCGAGCCCGCCTCCGGACCGGGCGGGGGCGGATCGGCGGGCGGCTCGGGATCGAGCTCCACCGGGACGGTGCGCAGCCGCCATGCAGAGGCGCGCATCACCTCGCCGTCCGGACCCGACAACGAGGCCTCCAGCAGCTCGACGCTCCGCCCCGGCCTCACGATCCGAGCCGAGACGCTCAGCGGAGCCAGTGGCACGGGGCCGAGGATCTCGAAGGTGATGCGGCCGACCTGGGCGTCCTCACGCGGCTCGCAGCGCTCCACAGCGCGACCCAGGAGGGCCGCCGGCGGTCCGGCGTGCTGGGCGTTCGCGTCCCAGGGCCCGCGCGTGAGCTCGCTCGACCCGAGCAGATCGCCGTCGGGCTCGTAGAAGGCCTCTGCAGTCACGGCCGGGGATCCTATGGAGCAGCGACGAGTAGCCTCCCCCGCCGATGCAGGCGGTGACATTCCAGGGGCCGGGCGAGGTGCGGGTCGAGGAGCGGCCCGAGCCCGAGCTGATCGAGCGCGACGACGCCGTGGTGCGCGTGGAGGCCACGGGCGTCTGCGGCTCCGACCTCCACATCTACCACGGGCGCGTTGCGATCGAGCCCGGATTCACGCTCGGCCACGAGTTCGTGGGCACCGTGATCGCGGCCGGCGACGGCGTGACCGAGGTGTCCGAGGGCGACCGCGTGCTCGGCTGTTACTGCTCGGCGTGCGGGAACTGCTTCTTCTGCAGGCGCGGCGATTACCACAAGTGCGACGAGGGACGCGTGTTCGGCCACGGCAAGACTCTCGGCGCGCTGCAGGGCGCGCAGGCGGACCAGGTTCTGGTCCCGCACGCGAACCTCACGCTCAGGCGCGTGCCCGAGGGGATGTCGGACGACGCGGCTCTGTTCGCCGGCGACGTGATGGGCACGGGCTACCACGCGGTGGCGGCGGCGGGCATGCAGCCCGGGGACGCCGTGGCCGTGCTCGGACTCGGGCCCGTGGGGCTGTGCGCCGTGCAGGCCGCTCGTGCCGGGGGCGCCTCGCAGGTGATCGCGATCGACACGGTCGCGGACCGGCTCGCGACTGCAGAGGAGTTCGGCGCTCAGCCCGTGCACCTCACCGACGAGGACCCGCGGGCAGCCGTCAAGGCCGCCACCGAGGGCCGCGGCGTGGACGTGGCGGTGGACGCGGTGGGGCACCCCGACGCCCTGGAGCTGACCTGTCGCCTGGGCCGCAAGGCCGGCGCCGTGTCCGCCACCGGCGTTTACGCGGAGCGCATCCAGGTACACATGGGCATCGTGTGGATCAAGGCGCTGACCATCACCTCGGGGCACGCCAACGTGATCGGCCACGTGGACCGCGTGCTGGCGATGATGGCCGCCGGGGTGCTCGACCCCACGCCGCTCGTGAGCCGCCACATGAGCCTGGCCGAGGCGCCCGAGGCCTACGCCGTCTATGACCGCCGCGAGGCCCTGAAGATCGTGATGCGGCCATGAGCGAGTCCGCCGTTCCCGCGGCCACCGCCGCCATGCTCGAGCGCCGGCGCGAGATTCTCGCGGAGGGCGCCGATGCGATCGGCTGGAAGGTGGGCTTCAACTTGCCCGCCGTCCAGGAGAAGCTCGGCATCGAGGCGCCGCTGGCCGGCTTCCTGTCCACCGCCGGCCTGGTGGCCGACGGAGCCACCCTCCCACTGGCCGGACGGCCAACGGTCGTGGAGCAGGAGGTGGCCGTGGAGCTGGGCAGCGACGGCCGCACCATCGTGGCGCTGCTGCCGGCGCTGGAGGTGGCCGACCCGCCGGACATCTCCTGGGAGCTCGAGCGGATCCTCGCCGGGAACATCTTCCACCGCGCCGTGGCGTTCGGCCCGCGCGTGGAGACCGAGGCGCCGGGCGAGGCCCTAGTGCTCGTGAACGGCGAGGAGCACGAGCGCGTGCCGGCGGAGCGCACGGCCGCCCACCTCGAGGCGATGGTCGCCGCGGTGGGCGACCGGCTCGCGGCGGCCGGCGAGCGCCTCCGGCGGGGCGACCGGATCATCACCTGCGTGATCTGCCCTCCTCCGACCGTGAAGCCCGAAGACGTGGTGCGACTCGAGCTCGAGTCGCTGGGCGCGGTCGAGCTGACGTTCTCCTAGGCGTCGCCGCGGCC